>Ga0116178_10000084_pt1 | contig 74875 bp, 67 predicted proteins | sample AD_STIC12_MetaG_FD_89880 | JGI IMG/M metagenome (GOLD analysis project Ga0116178, IMG submission 89880) | Active sludge microbial communities of municipal wastewater-treating anaerobic digesters from USA - AD_STIC12_MetaG | ecosystem: Engineered > Bioreactor > Anaerobic > Digestate | place: USA...
CAAAGGGCTTCACGCTCCAAGCTCCCGGTCTGTCTCAATGGGCGAGGGGGAGCTTCTAAACCGCCGGGGGTGATACGCGTCGATCACGCCCTTTAAGTCCTCCCTGTCCACCTTCGTGTACACCTGCGTCGTGGAAAGAGCACGGTGCCCCAGGATATCCTGAATGTACCGGATGTCGCAGCCTCCCCGGAGCAGGTGATACCCCACGGCATGGCGGAAATGGTGGCTGGTAAAACGCCCGAGACCGAGCTTCCCGCTTTCCCGCGTCAGAAGATCATTCAGCCATAATACCAGATTCGCACGGGAACCGAAGAGAAGCCCCGCGTCGCCGCCGTTTTTACCGAAGAGCACATACGGACGCATCCGGTCCAGGTAGATCGAAAACACCTTCGCGGCGTATTCGTTCAGGATCACGTCCCGCTTCACCCCGCTCTTCGAGTCGGTTATGCGCATCGTGCCGCGAACAAAGTCTACATCCGTAGGCCCTGCATTCGCGATTTCATTGATGCGGCAGCCGGTAGAATACATAAGCTCCGCTACCACATGGGCCTTGTACAACGCCTTGCGCTCGATGAGGTCTTTTCCCTTCCAGAACTCCCGCACATGACGGAGAAACCCGTCCATCTTCTCCTCGGTAAGGATGTTCTTCGGAAGCGTCCGCTCCTTGCGCACGCGCGTCACCGCCGCAAACGGATTGGCGGGGACACGCTTCCTGCGGCGAAGATAGTCATAAAAGGCCGAGAGGCTTCCTATGATCGCCAGCACCGATCCGGCCGTATACCGCAGGCCCCCGTCTTCGTTCGTGAGCGTGGCAAGGTGGGTCTGGAATTCTTCAGCGTCGCGGATGGTGACGCGGTAGAGGTCAAGGCCGGATGCCTCGCAGTACCGCAAAAAGACGTTCAGATTGGATTTCCGCTTCTGCGTTTTGCGCCCCTTGAGGGATTGCTCCCGGAGGTATTCGGCGTATATCGTTTTCTGCCTGTTCATTACCCGTTACTTTTTCCTCCCGGCCATCCCCCCCGGCGAATTCATGCCCACTTTGCAACTCCTGGTGGGATCAGGACTTACGCCCTTCAAGTGGGCAATATCCACTTTTGCCCGCTTGCCCACTTTCATATACATATCAACAATCGTGTTTATCATTTAACCATTATTTGCCGTTTTCACGGTCCCGAACACGCCCCTCCAACTCCTCGCGCGTGGGTATCATCGAAAACGTGATCTCGGAAATTGGCGCGTCCTCGCGCAAGCGATACACCGCTCGCGATCCCCGGCCATGCGCGCGTTCAACAATAAGGTATTCGTATTCGACCAGTAACCGCACGTGCATTTTCACCCACGAGTGACCAAGCCCGGTATGCTCCCTGATCTCCCGCTGGCTGATGCCTACATCGACCGGATTCAGGTCTTTCTTGCGTGAAAGCTTCCGTATGATCTCCCGAAGCTCGTCGTACAGGTCAATCGACCCCCGGGGCAACTCCCGCATGGTCGAGGCGAGTATCCCGTTTACCAGAATATCCCGCGCGATCGCGTAATCTTCGTAATCCGCCTCGATATATTCAATACCGCTTGCGCCAGGCTCCGACGAAGTGCCTGCACTGAGCATTGTCGAAGTGTCGCGTCTAATCTCCTTCTGGTACTGCCGCAGATACGCCACGCACACGATGAGGTCAAGAAACCGATCGTGGTCACGCCGGGTCCGCATGAGATGATCGGGGAAATCGATATCCTCCGCGTAGGGAATATACACAAAGATATTCCGCAGCAACCGCTGCGCCGCCTGGTGCGTCTTCACGATCTGCGGCAGAATGTTTCGCTTCTCCTGCAGGCTTTCAAGCGAAAACTTACGCCGCTGGCGTTTGTGAATACGCTTCGTCTGCTCCTTTGTTTCGTCGATGTTCACCACGAAAAACCGGGTCGCGTTCTCCGGGTTCACATCGTACTTCGTGCCGGTGATCACCATCGAGAGGGCCGCCGGGGCGGTAATGAGCTCGCTTTTGAGCTTCCCCGTCTTCGGGTCTTTCAGGGTAACCAGACGCGAGATCATCCGGCCCGATATGATCTCCCTGATCTGGTGCTCCACCGGCTCCGAGTGCACCGCCTCGCCAAGCGAGAGGAACTTGTGGTCAAGGTCCTCGGCGTAGTTTAACGCCTGATCGGAAAGACTGGTGAGCGCGAGGACATCCTCCGGGGGCAATAACTCCTTCACCGTATCGACGATGTACGATTTACCGGCGGCCGAGCCGGAGAGAATCAAAACGGAAATGGGGCTGTCCAGCTTCCGCGAACTTGCGGCAAGATACACCAGCATCTTGTTTAAATCCTCTCCCACGTAGCCGAGGAGCTCCATGTCCTCGACGATGCGCTCAAAGAGGCGGGGATCCCGCAGGAGCGATAATCCCAACTCCCGCTCCTGGGGCGTCATCTCGGCCGCCTGGTCCTTCCCGCCGGAGAGCTTGCGGTCGCGCTCGTTTTCCAGGTATTCCAGGATGGAGATGAGGTCTTTCTCGATCCGCCGCGGCTCAAGGTTGAATTCCTTCGAGAGGTTCATCGCGTACGATCGGCGGCTGCGCGAGGAATACAGGTCCGCCGAGTCGTAGTATCTCTGCGTGCTCATCTCACCGGAGGCACCCAGGCTCCCCGCCGGCGGGTGATTTATCTCCGCCTTGATCTGCACACGAAGACTACCCACGAACATCTCCTTCACGTTTCCCACGCGATAGGTGATCTCGCCGATGGTGAAGGCGTATCCCGAGTGCTCCTCGTTCACCTTGAATCCGTTCTGTGATGGCGCTGGCGCTTCTGTTGCTGTTGCATTTTCCGCGTCTTTTACGGCGTTTTTCACACCTTCGGCAGTTCCACCGCCGGTAAGATATTCGTTCCAGTCCTTTGCACCCGCACCCCGGCCCTCTCCCAGAGGGAGAGGGAGGCGCGGTGAGATCACTTTAACTGTAAAGCTTTCCGCAAGCAGTTTCGCCTTCAATTTCTCGGAAGCCTCGCGGCCGGGAGCGTCGTTGTCCAGCGCGAGGAGGACCGTTTTCACGCGGTCATCGATGAGCGTCCGCAGATGTTCGCTGGTGAAGCCGTTGGTGCCGTAAAGCGCCTGCACGTTTTCGACGCCAAGCTCGATGAGCGAAAGGGCGTCGATGATACACTCCGTGAGGATTATCTCGTCAAAAACCTTCGACGCCTTGCGGTTAAACACGCCCCGGTGTTTGCCCTTGAGATACAGATGCTTCGTCTTCGCTTCGGGATCGATCGAACGGCCGTAGATTCCCACAACAACACCGAGGTCGTCAACGATAGGGAAGGTGACGCAGTTCGCGAAGTGCTCTTTCCCTCCGGCGGTAATGATCCCCAGATCGACAAGCGTATTCCGCTGGTCCTTGCCGATCTTCTCTAACATGCTCCCATCCGCAAAGCCGATCATGAATCGTTCGTAGTTCTGGATGTTCTCCAGGCCCCGACCGTGAAGGTATTGGATCGCTTTGTCGTTGTCGTATAATCTCTTGTGGTAGTATTCGGCTATGGCGGTAAGGCTGATGCCCGCTTGCGCTCCCACCCCCGACCCCTCATTACGCTCGGCAAGCTCGTCTACGCTTGGAGCGTGAGGGGCTGATGGGGACGCCGTTTCTTCTACGTGGGGGGTGTCGTTCCTTGGGGGCGATATCGCCGAGAAGGATTTCAGATACGCCGATGCCTCCTTGAAACCGCATCCCTTTATCTTCTCGGTTAAGCTGAAAATATCGCCGCTCTCGCCGCAACCGAAGCAGTTGTACAGCCCCCTGTCGCGGTCTACGCTCAAAGATGGATTTGTATCGTTGTGCCAGGGACATTTTCCCGAGTAGCTTTTGCCTTTCTTGCTCAGCTGGACACCGAACGATTGAAACAAATCGACGATATCCACCGTCTTCTTGATGTCGTCCTTCTCGAACTCGTCCAGGAAGTCGTTCACCTTCAAGGTCTTTCTGCCCTGAAGCCTGTCCCTGCCGGAGGGCTTGTCGCTGGCCATGTTCATTGTACCCCCTCCACACGGTCGATAAGCTCTACGCCAATCCGCACCACCTCGTCTTTCACCTTCGCTTTGGCAAGGGTAACGACGCCGCGTCGCCCGGCGATGGCCTCCTCGATCTTGATGGACTTCGAAAGCACGGTACGGAACACCCGGTCCCCGAAGCTGGAAACGATCTCCTCCCGAATTTCACGGGTAATAACCGGCACCTGGTCAAAGGCGTTGATGACGACCCCGGCTATGGACAGAGCGGGGTTAAGGTTCTTCTTCACCTTTGCCACCGTTCCCATGAGATCGTTGGTCCCCTGCAGGGAATACAGGGCCGGGTTCATGGGAATAACCAGGTGCTCCGCCGCCGTCAGCGCGTTGATGGTAAGCACCCCGAGAGAGGGCGGGGAGTCCATGAGAATGTATTCGAACTCTTGAAAGATGGGCTCGGCCATGAGCTCCCGCAAGCGGATGTACGCATCAAGCTCGCCGATGAGAGACTTCTCCAGCGAGGCAAGGCGGATATTGCCGCACAGGAGGTAAAGATTGGGGAATATCTCCCGGGCTTCGTAGGTACTGCCGGTCAGGGCCTCGAAGAGGCCATCGTCCAGGTTGTCAGCTAAGCTACGTGACAGGTTCGCCTGCGGGTCAATGTCCACGAGCAGGGTCTTTAAGCCCGCCGAGGCGAGGTATATCCCGATCTCCCGTGTGAGCGTGGTTTTCCCCACGCCGCCCTTCTGGTTGGAAAAGACGATGATTTTAGTGTTCATTTGAGCCTTTTGGCCTCATTTTTCATGAAAAATTCAAAGTCGCGATGACACCATAGTGTTAATAATAAACCCCTTAGTGTCAAGCATTAAACAGAAAAATGGTGGATTTTTTTAATATTTTCCACTAGCTTTGCCTTAAAAGTAGCCAATTTTAACACTATTATAAAGATATCGAGATGACAATCGGCGAGAAAATACGGAAATTACGGAAAGATAGGGATCTCCCGCAAACCAAGTTCAGCGAGATGATAGGTATTCATCTTAACCATTTGCGGAAATGCGAGGGCGGGAAATCCATCCCGTCAGCGGAGATCATTCAGAAAATCTGCAAGGCCTTTAATGTATCGGCCGATTTTCTCCTTCTCGACGAGACCAGCGAAAACAAGCCCGCAGTCAAAATAGGCGACCTGGAGCTACTGGAGCAATTCGAGAATGTGCAGAAAATGGATGATGAAGATATAAAGACGATTAAAACCGTTATTAAAACCTTTATGCTGAAATACAAATACAAACAGCTATCACAGACCGCCTAAGCCCTTAACCGTTGCGCGCCCCTTCGCCCAATTTCGCGTATACGCCATTGCCCCCGACCCCCAAAAACACAAAATCCCTTGGCTACAAGGGGCAACGGCGCATACGCACCGGGACATTGCACGAAAGGCGAAAGAGCTCAATGTGGCTCATCAAGTTCTTTGCCATACATGTAAAAAAAGAAGCCTTCGCCTAAATTGTTAGGGGCAACTACAATTTCATCCAAAGAACTTTTCGATTCTCTTGAATTTCCCCAAACGAAGTTGTATGTGTCCTTATCCCCCTTGCACAAAGGCATCAATTTTTTATTACAAGGACCATATTTCTCGGTAAGCAATTTCAACAGGGTTTCGTAATAACTATAGTCGAATTGTATCCCGATTATATTTTGAGAAATTCCCATTTTACTGAAATCATATTCAATCTTAATAATTTTCGATGTATCCAAACCAGTTCCAATGAAATAATTCGTTATAATTAATGAGTCCTTTAATTTACTTGGAACATCAACCTCGTACGGATAATAACTAAAGTATTTTATCTTTTTTGACTCTAAAATACAAACAACTTTCTCCTTTGACAACGAGTTAATATTAATTCCAAAGACTTCAACAGGGAAATTTACATAATGATATTCTGAATTCGAATTTTCTTTCATTCCTGGCGCATTATCTTTTTTACACCCACAAAAGTAGGATACATTGATTAAAACGACTACTAGTGTGACAATGATAAGTTTATACCTTCTCATCTCTTAATAATTACCTGTCCACCACTGTCTTTAAGTGAATTCATAAACTTTGAAAATGTCACGACTGTCGGGCAGCCCTCTGAGCCCGCCCCTCTGCTTTCAAAGTTCCTTCTTGCAGCATGAATATAAACTTTTTCAAGGTGCGTTTTTCCATTACGCGGATTAACTCCATTATTAAATTTACGTGATTGCGGTATTGACCCTCTATCACTCAGCACCAATGCTTTATTCCCGTTTGCCATTTTTCCTTTTTCGAAGGACAACATTCCTTCTGCGACCGTCCCGAATTTCTTTGGGTTGTCCGATACGGTGCTGACATTGTCAAATTTGCCAATCGGTTTTCCAAACGCTTTTTCAACTGCTTCCGGCGACACACCTTTTCCGAATATTACGCCAAAGGTTTTCTTGGGATCTTTTTCGAAAGTCCCCGATGGGTATACCATTGCAATAGATTCAAAACGACCAATTTTTGCATTAGGATTCCTTAAGAGGACAATGTCTTCTGTTCCATCAGGATCAACAATCATCAGAGGATTATTACCGGCGTAATGGTATACGTCGAGATTCACTGTTCTATAAACTCCACCGTGCCCTGGAAGCTTTTCTGCTTTGTCGTGCAAAGTATCCCAGAAGTAATCGTGCGCATCATCAAAGTCAGCAGGCTCCGGCATATAATGATAGAGTATGGGATCAGACGAAATCCAACGAGAGATGATCTGATCATAGTAACGTTGCCCGAAATAGTAGAGGTTTGTCTCCGCATCCAGTTCTTTTGCAGTGAACTTATACCCCAGCTCCACCCCGCCGGAAGCCTTTTCTTCGACCCATGTCTCGCCATAGGGAAAATATTCAATGTGCTCATGAAAAGAACCGGTCTTCGTAGTAATAGCGTTAGACGAACCCAAATGATCGGCGTGGTAATAATATGTGCCCCTGTCCGTGCCGGCGTCAACCAACTTTGACGCAAGGCGCGTATTTCCCGCGAAGATGTGTTTGCTCTTCAAGGTGCCGTTACGCACAGCGAAGTTATTGTTCACATAAACAACGTTCCCGAACTTCCCGTTCTTGATAACCCGCTCGCCCTTGTCGTCGTAAGCGTAGCTCGTAACGGTTCCGCTGTCGTTGGTGCTGGTGATCCGGTTCTCGTCGTCCCAGGCGATATTTCTATTCAAGCCGCTTGCGGTGTCCACCTGTGTGAGCATATTTCCATTCAGGTCGTATGTAAAAGACTTCGTCCCAGCCTTGGTCACCGCGTGCGGCCGAAATGATCCGTACTCGTAATCGAAGGTGTACGTGGTCGGAGCAATTGTTACCTCGGAGCCGTCGTCAAACCTTCCCTTGTTTACTTGGTTCTTGTTTAGAATATTGCCAATGCTGTTGTAGGTAAAGCTGTTCGTGTAGGTGTTGGTCCGGTTCGTAAAGAACGGGAGCCAGCTCTCCTTGCTAAAGGTCCCGTTCGAAGACGTTAGACGGTGTAAGTCGTCGTAGGCGTAGGTCTGTTCGCTCGTCTTTGCGTCTCCCGACGAGGTCATGAAGTTGGAATTCTTCTTTGAAAGGATATTGCCCACACGGTCGTAGGCGTATTCGATGTTCTGGAAGACCGTCCCGTCCTTGTTCACGGTCTTAAGATGCATGAGCCGCCTGGTGGTATCGTCGTACTCGTACGTGGAAACGGCGTCGTTGCCGTACTTCACCTGCACGCGCTGGCCAAACTCGTCGTAGCCGATGTCCTTCAAATAAGTGTTGATGATGCCGTTCTCGTGCGTGGCCGCGTGGCGGAGGAGGCCGCCGCGGTCGTAGGCGTATACCAGCGTCTCGCTGTCGGGGAATACCATGCGGCGCATGCGGCCCATGGAATCGAATTCATACTTCGTGGTGTAAGTCGTGCCGGCGATGGTCCGATCGGTGCGGACAAGCTCACCCAGACGGCCGTAGGCGCGCTTTTCTCGCAGTACGCCATTGTCCACGGCGACGATCCTTCCCGCGCCGTTGCCGTCGGCCCCGGGCGATCCGTAGGTGTAGTACGTGTTCGCCATGCCGGGGTAGTCGATGCGCTCCAGGTGGTTGAAGTAATAGATGTACCGGATATACTTCCCGTCCCGGCGTAAATTGGGCGTGATCTTGCGGATGAGGTTCCCCGCCTGGTCGTAGTTGTACTCCACGAGGCCCGCGTCGGGGTTGTTTATGGAGATGCGACGCCCCAGGTTGTCGTAGTCGATCTCGGTCACGTTGAGATCGGCGTCGATCACGCGCTCGATCTCGTTCATGGGATTGTACTCGTAATTCGTCTCGTCCTCGCCCGGGCCCTCTTTGACCGTTACGATTTGCCCCTGCACGTCCTTGAGGACCTTCTTTATTTTCCCCTCCTGGTCGGTGGTGCGCGTGAGGAACATGCCGTCCTCGAAGCCGTAAAGGTTCGCGATGCTCGTTCCGTCGGGGAAGGCGATCCGGGTTTTCCGGCCCATCACGTCGTATGTGTTCACGGTCGGTTTTTCCGCCGATACCGGGGTGTACCCGTTTTCCGATCCGGGACGGAACACCGGCTGACCCTGCCGCTCGACCCTGCCGAGCGCGTCGTAGACCTCTTTTCCTGAGATGATCATGCCGGACTGCTTTTCGCCGTCCTTCATGACCTCGGCGGTCTTCTTGACCTGAATGACGCGCTTGAGCCCGTCGATGACGGTGACCGTGTTCACGGTGTCGTTCGATTCCCAGTAGCCCTTGTTGCGCACCAGCGCCCACGCGGGCGAGGAGGACGTGTGGTAGCTCACGCGGATGGTGGGGGAGCCCTGTCCGATGTCGTAGGGGCCGTAAACGGCGCGGAGGCGGCCGAACTCGTCATACTGATAGAGCGTGTTCTGGCCGTTTATGTCGGCGGTGGAGACGGGCACGCCGTAGCGGTAATCGTATTTGGCGTATGATGCATAGCCGTGCGAATCCCGTATCTCCTCTATATACACGCCCACCGCGCCATCATACGCATAGTTCTCGGTATAGCGCTGCCCGCGCGAGTTGACCGGCGCGGTCACGCGCATGAGGTTGCCGTTGGGGTAGTAGTCGATGTTCGTCTCGGCGATGCCCCCGCCGTCGAGGTACTGCGATATCTTGCGCAGATTGCCCAGGCTGTCGTAGGCGCCGGCGCGCTTGCGATATTCCCGGCCATCGCCGCCGGTCACGGTCATGAGCTTTGGCTTGGCCACGATGTAGGAATCGGGGGAGTAACTGTAGGCGATGACCGCCGTGAGGTCGTCGGCGGGATCGTCGTCTTCGCCGTGATCGGTGAATTTCGACACGTTGCCGTACTGGTCGTATTCGTAGGTTTGTCGGGTTAGTTTCACCGGGGCGTTTATATCGCCCGTTTGACCCTCATAATACCGATGCGACTTTCCTTTCAGATAGGGGAAGTACGAACGGTTGGCGACCAGCTCGCGGAAATCGTAGAGGGACATCGAGGCGCTATAAAGCCTCCCTGACGCGTTTCTGATCTCCGAGACAAGCTCCATGCCTTTCCGGTAATAATCGGTATAATACCCCCGCGTATGGACGCTGCCGTCAGCGCGGTTTTCAATGACGTTCCCGAAACCGCAGAATTCCCGCTCGGCGCGGTCGTACCGACCGTTTACATATCGATACGTTGATGAATATGTATGTACGCCCTCGCTATCGGGAGAACCGTCGCGCACCGTCACGCCCGCCATGACCCAGCGCGACTGCGGCATGTCCTTCGTGTTACCGGCGCGTTTGTATTCCACCTCGATTGATCCGCCCAGCGGACGCGATACGCTCTTTAACAGATTGGTGCGCTCCGTCCGATTGAGCCTCGCAACTACCGCCCCGCGGCTGTCCCAGTACACATGGTCGGCAAGACCGTCCCCGTTGATGTCCATCATGCGCACAATGGCCCAACCCTGCTGCAGGCCGCCGGTGACGCCGGGATTTACGATGATGTTGCCAATATACATGAAAAACGGCGGCAACGGCGAAGGAACGAAGAGGGGAATGATGGTTTCATAGTAGCCGGATATCTCCTCTGTAATAGTTGCGTCAAGCGACAACGGCAGCTCATTATTCGAGCCGCCCCATATCTGTTCCTCGCCAAATCCGTCACCGGTATTGATGCGAACCTTTATTTCCTCGTTGTTCTTGACAATTGCAATTAAAGAAAGATAGAATTGACCGGTAACCATCCCGGTTATTACGCCATTGACCAGTGTTTGTTGATTAAGCAACGGTCTGGTCACAAGATCTGGCAAACCGTCGCCATTAATATCGATATAGTCGCTTTCACCTGCAGCAAGAGAAATATTAAAGTTGGTGCCAACTCCCATGCCCGTTCTATCGATGGCGTATCCAAAACCACCGCCCAAGTTTCCCGTTCGGCTCATCCGAAACGGCGTTTGTGAGTCCAATGTCTCTTCATCACCGAGCTCGTATCCAAGATTATATCGTACGGTAACCTGGCCATCACGTGAAGAAACGAAATCGGGTAATCCATCGCCATTGACGTCTATGAAATCGTTCTTCCCTTCAGATTGTCCATACCCGAGACTACCGGATGCACTGATGGCCGACGTCTCCGCCACCACACCCTTTGGATCTCCATCGCCTTTGGCCTGAGTTATCATAAGCGATGGCCCGCCGCCATTCGAGGAAACGCCAATATTCACGTTAAAGTTCTGTGTTTCCCTGATTCTCCCGAACCCAAGGCTTTGGCGACTCCCGTCAAGGGATCCGTTTTCCTGAGTAAATTGCACACCGCCGGCCGATACGATATCGGGATAGCGATCGCCGTTGAAGTCGAAGAAATCGAGATAGGATTTCGCGTTGCCTGTGGTGTAGCTGGCGCTTGCCACGCTGATATTCCCGCCATACCCCCAGTGAAGGGTGCGGGTATACTTCGTTACACCGCGTCCCGAACCGCTGCCAGCGCCCCCAAATACCGGCGGGGTCCCATCCGGCGGCAGGTACTTGCGCGCCACACGCGTTGCGCTCATCTGATTGGATGAAATCCAGCAATCCTTATCATTACCGATCCAGAGACCTTTTTCGCCGCCAACCGGCTCAACATAATTAACCGGAATCGTGCGTCCATTCGCCTGACCCATCGGCGAGAACTGCTTGATCGCTGACTGAATAGGCGCCATGAGCGCTTCGTTATGCGCCTGATTGTTCTCATCGTTATGCGGCAGGAGGTTGTTCATCATGTTGTCGACATCTTCCTGGCGCGGGGGCTTGATGAGCGACGGATCAAGCGTCTCAACCTCGCCGTTCCAGCGGCCGTAATACCAGTTCCGAAAACCGCCGGCGAACACGCTTGGCAGCTCGCTTGGACGGTACACGTTATTGTCCGCATCAGTATAGATGCTCCACTCAGGTTCGCCAAATGGATCGAGCGGCTGATCATCCTCGTAATATATGCGCGGAACGCCCACCTGCGTATATGCTGCGAAATCATGGCGATCCGAGGAACATGAAAAATACAACTGATCGCCAAGCGACAAGTCGACAATCTCGTCGTATATCACTCCGGTGGAACCGTGTTCAATCACGCCGGCCTGCTTGAACACCAATCCGCCGTCCTTCTTGGCGGCAAGCACCACCCGTGCCGTATAATCCGCGGCAATAGCATCGGACACACCCGGATCGTTATAGTTTGGACTGCCGGGAAGTATCGGGATGTCCGGGAAATCGGGGTGGTAGCGCGGCACCAGCACCTGATATACAATCCTCGCACGACCGGCCTTTTCCGCAATAAACGGGGGAACGGGTTCCGGGTCTTTTTCCGGGTAAAGATTCATTGATACCGGGAGCAAGAAGAAAAGGATCGGATTGCCGCTATCGTCCTGGACCTGTCCTCCGTCATCACGAGAGGTGTAGGTTAAACGGGGCTGGACTGCAAGCTGTGTCCAGTCAACGGGCGTATCCGAATGTAATGCGAACAACAAACGTTCCCCGGACAACGACGGGTCCTGGGGGTTGACGCCAAGAACACCGCTTGTTTCTTCGATGGGATGCTCGCCGACGAAATCCCAGGCGAGCGTGTGACGATAGATAATGTCATCATTCTTTTTAATTAGTATTTCGATGTCATCCGATGTTATACCCTGTTTCCGGACGACGCCATCGATAACGACGGTGCCGCTGAGCGGTACCGGCCAGTACGTTTCATTCCCGGCAAAACTGAAATCCGAGGCGGCCTCATACCGGTATACCGGCGATCCGTTCTCGTCCACCATCCCGGGGAAGGCTGTGTCATATTCAATAACCGGATTCCATACCACAGTGTCGTACGAACCGTCATCAACCGAACTGACCCGGAAGAAAATACAATCGCCACGGTCGACCCATACAAGATCAACCGTATCAGGCTCGACCGGGGTGTACTCAGTTGGGCCGATCACGGATGACCATAAGACGGAGGCGTTTCGCTGTATGCTCACCCGTACGCCGTCGTTTGTGAGATAATCACCCGCCTCTAAGGGTTTTTGAACAAGCTGAACCGTCCCGCTTATCCGCACATTCCCCGAATAGGGAGCCTTCCACATCCGAATAGGATCGTCGCGATAGAAATCCGCCGCGAGCTCAGCGCGTGACGGAAACTCGCCAAAATCGATACCTGAGATATTTGCCGATCCCTGGTCGAAATTCTCGGGAGGCGTATTGCTGAACTCGCCGTTCCCGTTATTAAACAGCACCGTGCCGCCATCAACAAAATCGACGAAGCCGTCGCCATTGACGTCGGTAAAATAGCGGTCGCTGTTGGATTCGCCCTCGTTGCGGTCCACAAATGCGCCCACACTCAACATTTCGAAGATCGGCAGCGTTACGAACAACTGCGCGCCCCGGGTTGAGCCATTGCTTTTTTCCTTGCCGAGATTACGGAAAAGACCACTTGCCTGGTAATCGTTCCCGAAACGGTTCTCACCGTCCGGACCGGCGAGATTTGGGCTGTAGTGCACCTGATTCCCGCTCAGGTACACATAGTCGGGAACTCCATTGCCATCGATATCGATGAGCGACTTTGTGGTTTCCTGCTGACTCCAGTTTGATCCGATTTTCATGCCGGCGGATATGCCTTTTGTTAAAAACGGCGGGGCGAAACCGATATAGGCATGAACCCCCGAACGGCTCCCCCTGGTTTCTCCGGGAGTGCTGTTGTCCCATGTTTCATCCTCGGGGGTAAAACCGAGGAAGTCCCCGTCTTCGGTAACGTCATCATGGTAATCGAACGTATGTTCGTTGAAATAAACCGAACCGCCTTCGCCGTATTGTACGATCCTGCTCAGGAGATTCTTATAAAAAACACCTTCGCGATAGGTGAAGACGTATTTCCGGATAATGCTCCCATTGTATTTAACCTCGATCGAGGAGAGAAGAAATCGAGTCAGCATCTTGAAGCCACCACGACAATTAATAATCCGATCTCGACGATTACCATCGTCGTGGAAGAATTCAACAGAATACGGACCCGGCGCACCGGCGGCACCAGTATAAGCAATTCTGTTTAGATAAATCTGTACCGATTGTTCACTACCACCCCCGCCCAGGTTATCGATCTCATAATTGTAATCGATGGTATTCCCGTTGGTATCCACAACACGCTCAAGACACCACTGAAAGATGTTCCCGTTCCGACTCGCTAATCGCGAACCGGCGCTTTGCCCGTATATAAAGCGCGTACCGTTCTTGTCGGTGACCTCCCAATAGTAGGTGGCGGGGCCATCGCCCCGGCGCATGATCCGCTTGAACGGGCCTTCCGTTCTCTGACGATACTGGTTGCCGCCGATAGGGACGATTGACGCCCCTTCCAGCAGATATGTCTCGCTTCCGTTGTAGCGCGGCACCCCGAACTTCGTGTCGATGACCACGGACTGGATGGGGATGTCCCACCCGAGGCCCATCCAGCCGTTCCCGCCGGAGGAGTTGTAGCGCACGGCGATTTGCGGCTGCATGCCGTTTCGGCCCCTGGGGATCTCGATGGGATAGGAGAGCGCGACGTCGCCGTTACTGTTGGCCGTGGGCGGCTCGATGAGATTTATCCCCGCGCCCGGATCGCCCGCCTTGATGTCCTTGATGGAGTTAGGGTTGTACGAAAGCGGGTCCGGATGCTCGGGGACCACCAGCGTGGCGTTGATGATGTCCGTGAAATGGTCCGTTTGCGAGGTGACCATGGTGATGGCCGGTTCGACCGCGAGGCGCTCGAGCCGCTTCCATTTGCCGTCGGCGACGTCGTAGTAATACATGAAGACGTCTTCGTCCTTCTGGCCGGCCTTCATGGCGTCCTTCGTGTAGCGGAAGTACACCTCGACCGGCTTTTCGAACCTGCCCGAGGGCAGGAAGCGGTAGCCGGCCGCCGGATAGGTGACGTTGATCATGCCCTCGCCGAGCTTGGGGATCTCGCCCTGCGACAGGGGGACGATTCGTATCACGGTCGTTTTGGTGACCGAGCCCGCGGGGAACTTCAGCGTGACGTCGCGAAACAGGATCGTCTTGGACTGGTCCGGATACAGCGTGGCCCGATAGCTGCCGTCGGACTGCTCGCCGTCGCCGTCCGTGCCGCTTCCCGGGCCGCTGCCGGAACCCGAGCCCGAACCGGAGGAGGAGGACAGCCTGTTTACGTACAGATGGAGCGCCGAGGAGAACGATCCGATGCCGGTGAGCGCCGTGAGCGCGGGGTCCCAGGGCTCGTCGTCCTTTTGCGCGCCGTAGCGCGTCTCGTCCTTGGAGAGGGTTACGTTGAACGAGCCGTCGGCCGGCGCGGTCTGGTCCGCATTGGCCGTTTTACCCTCCAGTGAAAGCGAGGATATCGCGGCGGTTGTCGCGACAAAGCCCCTGATATAGGCGCTGCGGGCAAAGAACTCGCCGTTACGCGGGTAATCGAACACGATGCGTACGGCGTTTCGGGGGGCGATGGGGCTTGCGGCCACGCGCACCTCGTTTATCTCGACGGGCGCCGCCGGGCCGCCGGGCGCGGCGGAGAAGACCAGGCGGATGCCGTCCGCAGCAACCGGCGCGGGGAAGGCGAGCCTGTTCCAGCCCCTGACGAGACCCGCGCAGTTGACGTTCCAGACGCCGGCGATGTCGTGCCAGCTTCCATTGTTCAGGTACTGCACGCGCGCGAGCGCATGCGCGGGGCCGGGCACATGCAGAAGCAGGTGTTCCGGTTCCACCGTGGAATCGAAATCGATGCGCATGTCGTGGCCGATGGTGACCCCGGCCGAGGTCTGGGTGTCGAAGTCGAAGGCGTTGCGCTCGGATACGCCGGATATCCAGTTCCACCCGCTGCCCGTCACGAGGACGACGGAGAGTTCTTTAATTGATACGTCCCGCGCGGAGCAGAAATCGACGGTATTGGTCCCGGCTGCGAGCCAGGCGGGATTGATCTCCTCGAAATACTCCTTCCACTCGTCCGACGCGTCGCAGGGGACCGGGAAGCCGCCGGACCAGGAGAGCCCGTTTATGCGGCGCTCCACGGACGGCGCGGCGCAGAGGTTCTTCCCCTTGAAGCGCAGAAAGGCACGCCGGACCTGCACCGGCGGCATGGCGAGCGCAAACGACATGGTCCCGGGATGCTCCCGCCCGCCATTCGCCGCGATTGAGAGCTCGGCCGGCGCGGCGGAGAGTTCGTGGATGTGCGGGTAGCCGTGCGAAATGGCGGCGGCCAGCCGCTCCGGCGTTTTCACGGCGTCAAGGGTTGAGCAGACGCCCTCGTCGGGGATCTCGCCGGACTCGCCGCTCCATATCTCGATTTCCCGGACGCCGAGCGCGGGTTCCCCGACGGGGGCGAACGCGAACACCAGGGCGTCCGCGCTGAAGGGCTCAGGCGGCGTGATCGTGTTCCACGACCCGGACAAACCCTCGCCGCGAATGGTGAGCGCGGGGGACGCCGAACGGTTCGCGCCCTCGATGCGGTACACCCGCACGTCGTAGGAGGACTTCCCGTACACGCGAAGGCGCGTGATCTTCATGTTCCGGGGGAGGTCGACGCGAAGGGACGCCGCCTCCGCCGGGGCGAACGCGGTATGCGTATTGCCGTCGAAGAGGTTCCAACGGGTTGGCGCGTCGGATGCGCCCTCGACGCTCACCGACAGGGGCGACGCCTTGATCGCCTCGGGCGTGAAGGTGGAGCTGCCGGGGCCGGAGGTTGCGGCGACGCCTCCATCTTTCATGTTTACGCACGAGAAGAGGCAGAGCGCCGGCACGACCGCCGCGAGCGGGACGATACGACGTATGTGACGCAGGAGGCTCATTCGCGGATGTTCCCCTCGCGGTCGAGTTTCAGGAGCATCATGTTGTCCTTCGCGCCGGCGGACCAGGTTTTCCCGGCGACGATGTAGCCGCCGTCTGGGGTTTGCCGGACGGAGTGGGCGCGGTCGTCCTCGCTGAAGGAGTAGACCCGGCGCCACGTTTCGTCCCCGGATGCGGTGATCTTCATGACGAGAAAGCTGTAGCTGTCGGTTACGTTCGTATAGGTATGCCCGGCCACGATGAAGCCGCCATCGGCCGTGTTCGAGATCGAGGCGGCGCGGTCGTTAAAGCTCCAGTCGAAGGTCCTGCGCCACAGTTCGTTCCCCTGGTCATCTATTCCAAGCAGGCATAGGTCGCTAAACCCGGTTAGAAGATCGCTCGTGAAGCCCGCGATGACAAAGCCGTTGTCGGGGGTCTTTACCATTGCCCGCGCTTCGCTGGAATCGCCCAGGGAATATATTTTGTTGTAGATGTCTACGCCATCGGATTTTCTCAGCCAGCGGACCAGAATGGCCGAGCGCGACGGGTCCAGAAGATCGATTTGCGCGCTCCCGGCGATGACATAGCTCTCGCCGGTCTCCTCGACGGCATAGGCGACGTCCCAGGATTCGCCGCCGTACTCCTTGTGCCATGTGCCGGGGTCGCCGAGATTGCCGTTCGTGTCGAGTTTGAGGATGTAATAATTGTCGAGATCGCGGTTGGGGGTGTCCGATTCCCTGCTTCCCACAATGATATAACCGCCGTCGGAGGTTTGCCGGACGGATCGCGCGACATCGCGCTCGGAGAAGCCGTACAGGCGCTCCCATTCCTTTTCCCCGCCACCCGAGAGCTTGAGGACATAGAAATCGTTGATGTTGAGCCCGTTTTCGTACTCGCCGACGACGATATACCCGCCATCGAGGGTGCGTTCTATGTCGTAGGCGACATCGTAGCCGGGGCCGCCGGAGGCATAGCTCCATTCCTGAACGCCGAAGAGGTCCAGTTTCTTGACGAGGACGTCGGACACGCCGCTGGATCCGGTGCCGGTAAAGCCGGCAACCACGCAGCCGTAGTCAGGGGTGGGGCGGACGGCGTATGCCTGCTCGTCGCCGCTGCCGCCATAGGCGTTCTTCCAGGATATGACGCTGACGTTTTCCGGGAGGGTTACGCCGCCACCGCCAACGGTTATCCTGACGAGGGGATTGTCGAAGGTGTACCCGGCCTTGGCGAAGGCGAGCGTATACTCGCCCTCGCGCACATCGCTGAAGGTGTAGACGCCGTTCGCGTCGGTACTGACGTTTCCCACGCCGCCGTAGGATTCGTGAGTGAGCGCGACCGAGGCCGCCTGGACGGGGCGGCCGTACATGGTGACGCTGCCTGAGATTGAATTCGTGGGGGAATCGGCCTTGCCCATGCAGGCGACCGAGAGCGCGCACAGAAGGCATGGAAGCAGGGAGGCGATTGAAACCGGGACGGCGCGGCGCGTTTTTACCGCGCCGGTCAGTGCCCGATACGCTTTTCCCCGATGAGCGCCGACGGGCTCACTTCCGACGTTTAAACGCGGAATACGAAACAATGACCACACGAACTTACCCCAATCACATCACATGCGTATTTCTTTTTACAGCATATACATCCGCCACCCGTTTGCGGCGGGTCTGTTTGCCAGTGGTACGGTATCTCTTGAACACAAACAGGCAGCGTGCACGCCGGGCGTGTTTTTTGACCCGATGTGCGTAGTTCTCTTTTTATATTTTTTAAGCCAGCAGTATTAATATTTTGTTGACTTAAATCAATTCAGAGATCGCGCCTGTAAAAAATCAATCCAAATTGGACCCTTGAAATACATTTTTGAAAAAATTGTTGCTGACAGCAAATGTCATGGTCGTTTTCTCGTTTTTGTCTATTTATGCGATATTCCCCGCCTGGACGCCTATCCCGAATGCGCATAACAGGATTTCTTCCCGGATTCCTATATGTCTAGTGTCTCCGGAGGGGACAAAATGACAAAATTTTTCCCGCGATTTACACATTTTCTAAAAAGGTAACCGGGGGCACGGCGGGTAAGGTGTTGTGGAAATGCGGCTATAATAAGGAAGAGATTTAAATGATAACGCTAGTACATGAACCGAAGTCCGGCCGTTATCATGACCGCCTGGCCGTTTTCGTCCTTTTCGAAGAAGTACACATACCATGGGGCCAGGAAGAGGCGCATCCGGCCGCCCAGCGCATATTGCAGCTCGCCACCTGCGAATAGAGACGGATCGTAGGTGTAGTGCATCTTGTATTCATAGCGGGTGCGGCCGTCCGGGATGCTTTTGTCGCCGTAGATGATGTGCCCGAGATAGCCGAACCCCAGCGAGGGAACGACGTAGAGCCCCCGGGCCGGCGAGAGCGAGTACCCCGCCGTAACAAGCGCCATCGCGAGGTAATAGGATTGTATGCTTTCGAGGCGGTCGCGTATGCGATAGCCGGCGGCCCCAAGCGAGACGACCACGCTTCGCCAGGGGACCAGCCGCCAGCGGGCGTCCGCGGCGATACCGAAGCCATCGTGCGCTATGTTTGAAAACGCATTGAGCGGCTTCAGATACCCGGCACTAGCGGCGAGGCTGTCGAACTCGAGGCCCCAGCGCGCTGCGGGCGCGTCCGGTCCGCCGGGGCGCGCCTGCGCGGACGCATCCATGGCCGCTGACGCGACGGCGGCCGCCCGAAGGGGCTCCGCCGCGGTCGCGCGTGCCCAGGCGCGCTTCCGGTAGTACTCGACGATCTTTCGCGCGATCTCCCGCGTTTTCGCCTCGATCTCCGCGCGGGTGCGCGGGTATTCCGTAAAGGACAGCTCGGTTTTCCCGGTGGGGGTGTCGTGAACGGCGACGGTGAGACGCCAGCGCTCCTTTTTCGCGACCCGGTACACGTACCGGGAGACCGGCTCCGTGTCCTCGATCGTATCGAGCTGCAGCGTCCCGGTGACGGTTTTATCCGAGCCGAGAACGCCCCCGATGCGGACGGCGCAGTCCCGGCCGCGGCAGGGACCGTGCGGTTCGCGCCGCTCTTTGAGCAGCGCGGCGATTTCCGGTTCGTTTACCAGCGTGAACTCGCGGGACGCCGCCAGCTCCGCATACAGCGCCGCGGAAAGCCCCCGCGCGAGGGCGCGCGGGCTTCGCACCGCGGCCGCATCGAACACCAGGAACGTGAGCCGGTCGTGCGAGCCGCGCAGCGGCGCGCGCGATGGGGCGCCCCGAGCCGCGACGGCGAGAAGGCACGTCGCGAGAACGATATATGCTGTTATACGATACGCCATGGTGCGATTGTCCCGATCGGGCCGGGGAAGCGATCCGGCGGCCCGCATTTTTGTTTTTCGAGGTGCATCATCGGGACGCGCGTTTGTTTTTGTAAATGAAAAAAGCGGCGGGGGCGGTTCAACCGTATCGGGCGGTAGATGCACTAGAAGCTACCCTTCGACATCCAGACGGCCCTAACAATGCGCGATTTTCAATTTCGCGGCTAAAAATGAATCCCGCATGATGAGCGGTTTTCCCCCGAGCGTCTCGGCCTCCGCGCCGCGGCGCCGATACCGAACTCCGGATATTTCCCGATGCTCATGGATATTTAAGGCGCGTTACTGCCCCACACGTCCAATGCCCGAGAAGGACCCGCGGGACGCTTGCGGCGTGCCGACCTGTGCGTAAGTGCGTATCAAGTGAGCGGTAGCGGATCATATCGACGATGATTCTGGAAACCTCAATATGACCGCTCGTTTACCACGCACCAGAAATGGGCAACGCATTTGAGCGCGTTGAGAAGGTCTTCGAATTCCATCGGTTTCACCACGTAGGCATTGACGCCCATGCGGTACGCGTCCCGGATGTCGCGCCGCTCCCGCGAGGAGGTGAGCATGACCACGGGTATGCCTCCCGTCCGCTCATCGCTTTTCAGCCGATTCAGGACCTCCAAGCCCGACATTCCCGGCAGTTTGATGTCAAGCAGGACGAGGGAAATGTCTCGGGCGGAACAGCCCCTGTTGGCGACAAACTCAAGGGCCCCGTCGCCGTCTCGTGACCGCTCGACGACGACGGGGACATCAATCTCGCTCAGGGCCAGGGTTATGAGCTCCGCGTCCCGGTCGCTGTCCTCTACCAGCAGTATCGTTTTTTCTTGCCCCATGCGATACCCCCCGCTGTTATACGCCGCGCGCGTCCCCCGGAAGGGAAAAAAACATGCACGCTCCCTTCCCGGGTTCGCCTTCGGCCCACACCATGCCGCCATGGCGCTGGACGATGCTCTTGACCGTCGCCAGGCCGATCCCGGTCCCCTCATACTCGCGCTCGTCGTGTAGCCGCTGAAAGACGCCGAAGAGCCTGTCGACATAGCGCATGTCGAAACCGGCGCCATTGTCCCTGACATAAAAAACATGAGAACTTTCAGCGGCGCGATACCCGATTTCGATGGCCGGGGACGACACCCGCGCGGTGAACTTCAGGGCGTTCGATATCAGGTTTTCCATGACGACCCTCAGCAGGGAGGGATCGCCGCGCACGACGGGAAGGGAGGCGCGTTCGATCGTAACCGATCTCTCGGCGATCTCCTCCTTGTGCTCTTTCAGCAGTTCATCGATCAGGTGGCTCATATTCACCTCTCTTACCGACAGTCCCGTTCTTTCCATGCGCGAAAACGAGAGTAGATCGTCAATCAGCCGTCCCATGCGCTTCGCGGAATCGTTTATCACATCCATGTACCGTGAGGCTTTGGGTGGAAAAGAGTCCCCGATTTCCCTTCGAAGCATCTCCAGGAACCCGTTGATGTGACGCAGGGGGGCCCTGAGGTCGTGGGAGACGGTGTACGAGAACGACTCGAGTTCCTTGTTGGCCTTTTCGAGGTCGGCGGTGCGTTCGGCGACTTTCCGTTCGAGATCGGCATAGAGCCGTTCCAGTTCTTTCTGGGCCCGTTTCTTTTCCGAGATGTCCGTGACGACCACCTGGACGGCGGGGGAGCCCCGGTAATTCAGCGACGTCGCCATGACCTCGACGTCGATGACCCTGCCGTCGAGCCTGACGTACCGGTCCTCGGCGGGATACAGTCCTTCGGCGCCGGAGAGCATGGCTTCTATCCTCCGGCGGGCGCTCTCGAGGCCGTCCGGGTGCAGTATCCCGGTTATGGGCATACCGATCAGCCGTTCGGGCGCGTCCGCTCCGAGAATCGACGCGCCCGCGGGATTGCAGAAGACGATTATACCGTTTTGATGAACCGCGATACCGTGGGGTATTGTATCGATAAGCCTGCGGTAGCGAGCCTCGCTCTCCCGCAGGAGGTCCCCGGCGGCTTTTCTCTCTGTTATATCGTTCGCGAGTACGAGCTCGGCTCTTCTATTCTTAAACGTGAGAACATGAGAAATTATTTCGACAAAGATGATTTCCCCGCCCTTCGTTCGGTGACGCCACACGCCGGCATAGTCAATGCCGACGTCGACCTTTTCAATGTTTTCGATGAGGCGGGGAACATCCTCAGACGGGCGAATGTCGGCTATGGTCATTGAAAGAAACTCGTCGCGGGTATACCCGTATTTACGGACGGCGGCGTCATTGACTGCCAGGAAGCCGAGGGTTTCGAGGTCGTACACCCACATGGGATGCGGATTGGCCTCGAAGAGGAGGCGGTACCGTTCCTCGCTCTCCCGCTGGGCCAATTCATGTTCCTTGCGCTCGGTTATATCCTGGGCTATGCCGGACAGCTCTACCGGAACGCCGGCCTCGTCGCGGATTAAATCACCCGCCTCCGCATATATCCAACGGACCGAGCCGTCGGGATGTACTACGCGGTATTCCAGCGGGGACGGCCTGCCGTCCTCGATTACCGACCTGTTCGATTTTTCCACCGCTTCGCGGTCCTCGGGATGGATCGCCCGGGCGATAACGTCCGCCAGGGCATCGTTGAAGGAATCCTTATCAATGCCGAAGATGCCGTACATCACCTCAGACCAGATCAGGCGGTTTTCGGTTATCTTCCAGGTCCAGTAACCGAGGCGCGCCACCCGCTGGGCCCTTTTTAAAATGGACTCTGATTCCTGTAAGGCGATCTCGATTTTCTTGGCGTCGGTAATGTCGCGCATGACATGCACGATGCCGTTGGGTTCGCCTGATTCATCGAAGATGGGGTACACGGTGACCTGCATCCATCTGTTCCGAAGGAAAAATTCGCCCGATTCGGGCTTGCGGGACACAGAAACTCTCGCGGCGGGACAATCGGGAATGGGACCGCCCGTACCGTGGACGATATCGAAGCATTTCCTTCCCGCGAGATCGGACGGCGATAGCCCAAAAAACGCGACGCTTGCCGCATTGGCGCGAAGTACACGGAAATCCTTATCGAGGAGCCATACCGCGTCCTGGATGCTGTCGAAGGTGGTGCTCCATTCCTGGGCGGCGCGTTCGATTTTACTCTCGTATTCTTTGCGGTCTGTTATGTCCGTACCCACGGACTGAAACTCCGCAAGCCTTCCGTCATCGTCGAAGATCGGTACGTCCATCCAGGAGAACCAGCGTATCGTGCCGTCGGCGCCATAAACCGGATGCTCCAATGTCGCAATTCGAGGAGTTTCCGATATTTCCCGATAATACTCCATTATGGCGCTGCGGTGTTCCTCGGGGACGAATTCAATCCATCGCTTTCCCTCTTTCTCGCCGGGACGGGCGATATGCCGGAAGTAATACTCGTTCGCGTAGGTGAGGGTCGTATCGGGACGCCAGCGGCAGACCGCGACAGGCTGGTTTTCCACGATGGCTCGGTAGCGGCGCTCGCTATCGCTGAATTCCACCATTTTCTTTTCGAGCGTTCGAGGAAACGACTCGTCGCGAAGGTAATTCAAATCCGCCAAGGCCGTGCCGTCTTTCGGTCTTCGCGACGCGGCTCCCGGAAATTCCCCCAACGTTTCCTCGAATAAACTAACCAGAAAATGCGGTTCCACCGGTTTCACGACGACCCGCGCGGCCCCCAGAGAGAGGGCGAACGCTTTGACGCGCGGGTCAGTATCGGCCGTTGCAATAAAAACGAAGGGGATTTTCGAAAGGATTTCGTCGTTCATCCACTCGCGGCAGAGGGTGAAGCCGTCCATGACCGGCATGAGGATGTCCGTCACCGCGATGTCCGGCGGTACGGCCCTCGCCATGGAAATGGCCTCGCGGCCGTTCGCCGCTATAAGGGCATGATACCCACGGGCCGCCAGGAAATCCTCGAGGCGGATGCGGCGTTCATCGATAACGCCCACTAGCAGTATCGTCTTCATGCCCGCACTCTCCGAATGACTTGACCGCTTTTTACGTATTCACATCATCACGCCCTGTCCGCCCTTCATTGCGACAGCCGGTACCCGCGGTTCCTGAAAAGATGACTGCAGGCGTCGACGACGGCCGGGTCGTACAATCGGCCCCGGTTCTTCGCGATTTCGTCCAGTGCCGGTTCGAGACCAAGGGACGGCCGGTATGGCCGGTGGGACGCCATCGCCTCCACCACGTCGGCGACCGCGAGGATCCGCGCCTCCAAGATAATGTCTTTTCCCGTAAGGTTTCCCGGGTAGCCGGAACCGTCGAGCCGCTCATGATGGCGATACACCGCCTCGGCGATGGGCCAGGGAAACTCGATGTTTTTCAGTATCTGGTACCCCGCCTCCGAGTGCTCCTTGATCATGCTGAATTCCACGGGGGACAGCTTCGACGGCCGGGTGAGGATCTCCGCGGGTACGTAGATTTTCCCGATATCGTGAACGACGCCGGCAAGGTAGAGCCCTTCGATGGTTTCATCATCCAGCCCCATCACAGACCCGATTTCCTTTGAAAGGTCAGCAACGCGCTTCTGATGACCCGCGGTATAGGGATCGCGATATTCGAGGGCCGTCGCCATGGCGTGGATGCTTTCGAACATGATTTTCCGCATGCGCTCGAAGCTCGACGCAAGGTCCGCGGCGGATTTAAGACGCTGAGATATATCGCGAAACGAGATGACGCATCCCAGGCTGCTGCCGTCGTCCGTAACGGTCCTGACGGTAACCTCCGCCGGGAATGTCGTGCCGTCCGCGCGCCGCAGATTACGGATGCTCGCACCGCCGGGGACGGGTGTGGGGACGCACGCCACCGCAGACGCACCGCCGGGACCGTTCGCTTGGTCCGCGAAGATCGTGTCCAGGGACTCGCCCAAAAGCTCCTTCATGCCGTATCCCAGGATGGCGAGCGCCGACCGATTGATGAATACGAACCGCAGGTCGCCGTCGAGACCGGCGATGCCTTCATCGGTGGAGTCGAGGATGATGATGTTGCGGTGACGAATGCGCTCCAGGGCCTCTTCGGCCCTCTGGCGCTGGCGGCGCTCCTCCCGCTCGTCAATGGCCCGCAGTATGGCCGACGGAAGCTTCCCCAGGTGTTCCTTATTGACATAATCGGTCGCTCCGCGCTTGAGGGCTTCGATGGCACGCTCATCGCCGATGGTCCCGCTTACAAAAATAAACGGCAACAACCGGTCTTGCGACCGTACTTCCTCAAGGGCCTGGAAACCGTCGTAGGAGGGGAGCCTGAAATCCGCCAGCACAACGCTCGGCTTATACGTCTCGAGTGCGTTCCTGAAGGAAGACTCGTCGGCGACAATCCGTGTCGTGCAGGGGATCCCGGCGGCGGCGATTTCATTCTCGATCAATCCGGCGTCGTTTTCGCTGTCTTCGAGAATGAGGACCCGCAGGAGGGCGTTCACATCGGCCGCACTCGACGATAAGGCGTTCATATCGGTTCCCCCTTTACCGCTACACCGTTCTTGACGGAACCGCCCAAACGCATCAAACGGTCCGCTTGGGCCGCCAAGGCCATGAAATCCTCATCGTGCCTCAATTCCGGTTTCTTTTCCGCAAGCCTGGCAAGCGCGTCTGAAGCGGCCCGCGCGATGCCACCAACGGCGTTGTGCAGGTCTTCCCATTTCTGGCGGCCGTTCCCGGCTATGTCCCGGATGGACTCACGAAAATGCTTTCTCCGTACGGCCTGGTCTATGGCGCCGACGAGGATTTCGGGGGTGATCAGATTCTTATTAAGATAATTGGCGGCTCCCATTTTCATGGCCTGAACGGCAGTTTCCTCGTTGCCGTAACCGGTTAGCATGATCACCGAAACGTCCTTTCCGGCGTCATCGGCTTTCAACTTTCGAAACACGGCAAGGCCGTCCATGTCCGGTAGGCGGTAATCAAGTAAAACGCAGTCGGGGTCGCAGCGTCGGTATTGCTCAACGGCCTCCGACCCGGTTCCTGCGAAGAAGACATCGTACCGTCGCGCGCTTTCGCGCTCGAGATGCGAGACGATAATCTCTCTATCGTGAGGGCTATCGTCGACGATAAGGACGGTTATCCGGCTCGGCGGAACGTACTTGGGAAGGAAGCCGTACTCCGGCAAAGCGTATCCCGCTTTCTCCATGAGAACTTCGAAGGGCATTTGATACAGCCCGCTAATTTTCCTGATCGTTTCAGGCGAGGGTCTGCTGATCTTCCCGTTTTCTATTTGACTCAAATAGGCGTTCGACATGCCGCACAGCTCCGCAGCCTCCCGTATGCTCAAGGCCCTTTCTTCACGGGCCGCTTTAATGAACGCGCCAAGCTCTTTCATATAATCACCAGACACCACTATCGCTTGCTGCATCAAGCAGTTCAATGATAGTATAGTCCTTTTTGTTAACTCCATCAAGCAAATGTGTGCGTTTTTTTAAAAATTTTCAAAAAATTATTGGTACTTCGGGAAGTGGCTACTTAACGGATTCGTTCCGGTAATTTCCGCTCCAGTTAAACCGCCGGCGGCCATACGTCACACCCGCAGGCGGTTCGACCATTCGACTATCTTTGACCGTGCCAGCGAATATGAATCGAACATGATTCGGAGCTTTTTCCCGAGAAGATCCCGATCGCTCCGCTGCATGAGCGCAAGGGCGGCAGCAGTGTCGGCAAAGGCGGCGTAGACCCGTTCACAGTTTCCGCATACGACCTCGTGAAGCTCCCGGGCGAGCCCGACCGGTATGAATTGCTGCGGTTCGCCCATGACCAGCGACACGCCCTGATTGCTTGCGACGGACGAGATGAACAGCGCGGTGCTGTAGACGCGCACAAACCGCTCGCAGTCGGGGAGAACGTCGATAAGCGGGCGAAGAAGCGCAAGCTGGGAAATGTCGCGACGGACCTCACGCTTGACCCAGGTATAGACCGTCATGAGCGAATTCGAGTGATAATCCGAAACGATCTTCAGGGAAACCTCGAAGGAGCCGGGGCGATGAAACAGATACCGATTTTCTTTGTGCGCGGCGAGATCCCGATAATCTCGATATTCGGGGAGATACAGCGACGGTTTGGAAATGTTGACATAGCAGAGATTGTCGAGCAACGATTTCATCCGCGTGGAAACCCGGATCGCTTCGAGCCGTTTTTCCTCCTGTTCCGCGACCTCGACAGGCGGGGAGGGTTTCGTTTTTTCGCGCTCCACGGCCAGGAGGCCGTCGAGCTGGCTGCCGATTTCGGCGATGCTTTCGGCAAGGAGGCGTTTCCCCAGGCCCGCCCGTTCTTCCAGCGGAGCGAGGAGTCCCATTTGTTCGAGAACGCCGGTCACGAAATCACGCAAATCGGAGGCGGCCACCCGGGTCCCATTGATTTTACGGTCGATCCACAGAAACGTTATGGTATGGCGTATAAAATCATCGGTACGCGCGGCGCCGGCGCCCCCTCCGGCGCTCTTTGCGATATTCTGGACGATCGTTTTTAGCTTCTCGCAATACAGGATATGATTCACGTCGCTGAGAAATTCCCTGAGCCGCGGTTCGACGACCGTGCGAAGCTGGTCCTCAAAACGTTGAAGCGATTTTTCGAGCTCGGTGACGTAGGCGTTCTTTTTCCGCTCCAGCGGTGTGCCTGCGTGCCGGGCGTTGTGGAGGCGGTCTTCCCGCTCCTGGCGGGCGATCTCCTCCCTGAGCGCGGAGGTTTTGTCGTCTATGAGGCGCGAGTCGATAAGGCTGTTCTGGAAGAACACCAGAATGTCCTCGTACGCCCGGATATCGCCGTTTTTGCCGTTGTCGAAGAGTTTGATGTGCTCGTAATAGCGGTTTATCTCGGCAACGATCTTGCCGACCCTGTCACGAATTTCATAGTCCCCCTTCCGGGAGCCTTTCTCGTAGCTGAGCCCTCCGAGCTCGTAGAACGACCGCGCGAGGATATACTTTTTCTCGGACCCGTCCTTTATTTTGCGGGTCAGATAGAGTATTTCCTTCAGTTCGCTATTTGCGCCCATGGGACTACCGCACCGTCATCGTCATTTGTTTATTATCGCACATCTCGACTCTCATCTCTATACCGCGTTAGTTTTTCAATGACCGTATCACGAGTAAACGGTTATTCCAGGACCATCAAGAAGCGGCATCTCGACTTCAACGAACTATTCGTCCTTGTCCGGATCGAGCAATTGATTCAAATCATCGAAGCCCATGCTTTCATCGTACTCTCCGGGGACCATTATTCGCGATGTCCCTTTTTTCGTGATAAGCATACCGCTTACCTCGCGATTGAATAATCGTACAAATTTCATGATTTCATCCTCACTGTCGGTGAATTTCACGCCGATTTCCCTGCCGTCGACGCGTATCACTTTCCCGGGCATTTGCATGGAACATTTACGAAACGTAAAACTGAACAGGACGTTTTCACCGACGGATACCGGAAATGTCTGCAAAAAGCACAGCCCGCCAGCGGAAATATCAACGATTTCAATTTTCTCGAACTCGCCTTTTCCGACCGTTTGAAGGCCCGCAATAAACCGGATGACTTTTAATCGGGGATACGTTCTTCGCTCTTTTGTCATGGGACTGCAGAACCTCGCTCAGGGACGGCGTTCATTCCGAATGTATCATTAAACCGGATTGACGTCAAATATTGCGATGAAGAGCCTTTCATATATGACTTAGCCCATAAAAACGGTAATAGAACTATATATCAACTTTCTGCTTGACACAGCAAGCATATTTTAGTATTTTACCATCGCGAGGAGCCGCCATGAAAAACCTTGGGACCTTCATCAAGGCCGCGCGAAAACGCACGGCCATTACCATCCGCGAGGCCGAAAAGCGCAGCGGGGTTTCGAACGCCTATTTGAACCAGATCGAGAACGGACGGATCAAGCGACCGTCGCCGGACATTCTGGGGAAGATTGGCGCATTGTACGACCTGCCCTATGATGTGCTCCTGCACAAGGCGGGGTATTCCCTGCCGGATTTTAAGACCGATGAGGACGCCGAGCGCGACCGCTGCTATCGGATACTGATCATCGACGACGACCGTCGTGACCGGGAGCTCCTGATAAACAGGCTCGCCGGATTCACCGGCGGCGCCCTGGCGGTTCGCGAGGCCCGTTCCGGCGAGGAGGGGATCGCAATCCTCGAAAAGGAGCTGTTTGACTGCATTTTCCTCGACTATCGCATGCCGGGGATCGACGGGCTTGCGGTGCTCCGGCGGATCCGCGAGGCGCGGCCCTGGGAAACGGCGTCGATAATCATGCTGACCGGGCAGGGGAACGAGACAGCGGCCCTTGAGGCGATCCGGCTGGGGGCCGCGAATTATCTGACGAAAAGCGAGAACAAGGAGACCATTCTCGCCGCGCTCAAACAGGCCCTGCTGCGCAAACAGATGCGGAGGCCGGTTGCGGTCATGCCGCCGCCCCGCGACGACGAGGAGGCGCCGACAGCCCACGACGCCCTGACGCGCGTGCGCCGCATCAGGACCATGGTCGAGAAGATAATCGAGGCCGACGATGGCAACGCGCTGACTGAGGACCTGCGCGGCATCCTCCGGGAGATACATGCCGCCGAAACGGCACTTACCGCGGAGAGCCGGCAGTCACGCGCGGAGACCTGACATGCGCCGCCGATGGGAACGGACAACCGAGATACAACACACCGCCCGGGTGGCGGTTGTTTCTCCGTTCCCCGCGACCATGACCGCCGTTCATGAGGCGCTCGCGGCGCACCAGGACGACACCGTGTTTTTTGATCACGCCGCAACGCCACAGGAGGCCATTGGAAAAAACGCCGATTGGCGCTATGACGTTGTCCTCATCGCCGCAGGCGACGGACCCGACGCCGTCCTTACCGCGCTGACCGAATGCCTCCCGCACTTTCCGAGCGCCCCCCTGATCGCCATCGGCGAAGCCGTCACGGAATCGATGGCCGCCGCCGCGATCCTGGCGGGGGCGGACGATTTCGTTTCCCTGCGTGATTTTTCGCGGGGGACGCTCTTTCGCGCCATCGCCCGCGCCGCGCAGCACGCCAACCGGAAACTGCTGCGGGGGACGAGCGAATGGCGATTTCACCTGCTGCTCGAAAGCCAGGACGACCTCATCTGCAGCTGGCTGCCCGATACGACACTCCTCTATGCGAACGACTACTATTGCCGATTTTACGGGATCGGCAGGGATAGAATCGGGACCCTGAAATGGCTTGCGCTTGTTCCCGCCGATATGCGCGAGAACGTACGCGAGAATTATCAAACCTTTCTGAAAGAAAAACGGACTATATCGTATGAACATGAGGCCACCGCGGCCGATGGAAGGGTCGGGTGGCAGGAGTGGCGCGACGTGCCTGTCGTGGACGAACGTGGCGAGATTGTCGAGATCCTGTCCATTGGCCGCGATATAACCAAACGGAAGCAGGCGGAGAATGCGCTCAGGGAGAGCGAGGAGCGATTTCGCACCCTGTATTCCTCAATGGAGCAGGGCGTGGTGTACGTAAACGCCTCCGGCAGCATAACAGACGCGAACCCGGCGGCCGCGAGAATACTCGGCCGTTCCCGCGGGCACTTGCTGGGCATGACGCTCGAAGACCCGTGCATAAAAGCCGTCGAAGAAGACGGCCGCGCATTGTCCTTCGGCTCGCATCCCGCGATGATCGCGCTCACCACCGGGCGCCCGGCCCTGGGGGTCGTGTTGGGCGTCGAATCGGCCCGCGAGGGAACCGTCCGCTGGATCATGATAGACGCGGTCCCGCAGTTTTTGCCGGGAGCGGAAACGCCCTGCCGGGCGTACGTGACGCTGACCGACATCACCGCGCTGAAAAACGCGAAGGAGGCCATGCGGCGGTTTAACGAAGAACTGGAGTCCCGTGTGGCCGAACGGACGGAGCGGCTCGCCGAGGCGAACCGGGAGCTTGAGGCCTTTTCCTACACGGTGTCCCACGACCTTCGCGGTCCGCTGCGGCATATCGCCGGTTTTGCCGAGATGCTCGCTGAGCATGCCGGGGGGTCGCTCGACGATACGGGGCGGCACTACCTTTCCGTCATCGGCGAATCGGTCGGCAGGATGGAACAGATAATCAGCGGCATCCTGTCCCTTACCCGCATCGGGCAGACCGAGCTCACCATAGCCGCGGTGGACCTGGACCGGCTCGTCCGCGACATTCTGATCTCGTTCGAGCCGGACCTTGCGGGGCGGGACATCGACATCGTCGTGTGCGACTTGCCGCGCGTGCGCGCCGACGCCGTGCTCCTCGGGATCGCCCTGCGAAACCTCATCGAGAACGCGATTAAATTTACGGCACACACGAAACACGCGGTACTGGAGGTCGGGCATGCGCGCGGTGCGGGAACGGACACGTTCTTTGTCCGGGACAACGGCGCGGGGTTTAACATGGAGTACGCCGACAAGCTCTTTAACGCATTCGAGCGCCTGCACGACACGGACGAGTACGGCGGTCTGGGGATCGGGCTTCCGACGGTCAAGCGCATCATCGAACGGCACGGCGGGACCGTTTGGGGCGAAAGCGGCCCGGACGGCGGCGCGACCTTTTATTTCACGCTCGGAGCGCCATCATCATGACCGCGCTCGAAAAACGCATCCTGGTCGTGGAAGACAGCGCCCATGACATCGAAATGATCTCGCGAGCGTTCGACCTGGCGGGCATTGTCGCATGTGTCGACACGGTGCGTTCGGGACCCGAGGCGCTGGACTACCTCTACGGCAGGAATGCGTACGAGGAGACGGGCGCGGGGCGTCCCGTGCTGGTGCTCCTGGACATCAAACTCCCCTTTCGAAGCGGCATCGAGGTCGTGCGGGAACTCAAGGAAGACGAAAATATGAAAACGATTCCGGTGATCATGCTCACCTCATCGGACGACGCGGGCGACATCGAAGCGGCATATCGCGCGGGGGCGAACGCGTATATCATAAAGCCGACCAGTTTTTCCGAGTTCGTGGCGATCATCCGCAGCATGACGCAATTCTGGCTGACGGTGAACGAACATGCGAAATGAAACGGTGAAATCTGATGGTCCGGTATGCCGGCAGGAGCCTTTCATGGATGGACGGCGCGCACCGGTTCGGGATTTTCCTGACTATTATTATGTCTATATCATGACGGACCCGGACCACGAGCTGCTGTTTGTGGGCGTTTCGGGTAACCTCAAGGCGGTCATGGCGATGTGCCGATTTGAGTTCGAGTATGACCATGGGACCGTCAGTATGGAAAAGCTTGTCTATTACGAGATTTACGATTCCGTTGAAAGCGCAGTGATGCGAAATCGCGACCTGCATCTGCTTTCCCATGACGCCCTGCGGCACCTCGTGAACGCCACCAACGTCGAATGGGCCGACCTCTTTGAACAGCTCGACGGTATGGCCGCGACCCCCGGAGGGGTATGATGAAGATCATCGTAGTGGACGACGACACCAAAACGACCGAGCTGCTGCTGGAATATGGCGGGCTTGGCGAAGAGGACGTATGCGCGTTTCATAACCCCGTAGAGGCCATCAAGTACGTCGCCAACCATGCTATTGATATCGCCCTGATAGACTCCCAGACGCGGGTCATTGACAGCCTGAATGTTATCAGGTTTATACGGCGCATCAGGCCATCCTGCATTGTATACGTTTTCGTGACCGAGGCGATTGATATAGACTACTTTTCCGTAGCCCACCACGTCGGCGCCGCCGATTTCATCCATAAACCGCTGCGCGAGTCGTCCTTTTCCTTTCTTGCGGGCGCGGAGGCATGACATGGCCCGAATTACGAATGGCATGATTGGCATTGTCGTTATTGAGCCTGACCGGTGGTGCATGCCGATGATTGAACGCGCATGCGAGATCATCGGCGCCCATGCGCGGCGCATCGAGGTGAACGAAGCGACGAGACGCCCCGACGGCTTTGACGCGCTGGTGCTCTGTTCCGCGGCCGCCGATTCCGGACTGATACGAACCATCGCCGGCGTTTTTCGCGGTCCGCTGCTGGTGATCACCGAGACCGCCGATGCAGTACGCCGCCCATCGTTGTATGCCGACCGCACCCGCCTGATCGCGCGACCCACGAGAAGCATTGACCTGGCAAACGAGCTGCTGCGCCTGCTGAACGCGAGCGCCTCCGCAACTGACACCGCGCCCCACCGGTAACGGTATATCATATGATTCCTTCCATCCTGTATATTGGAACACGAACCGCGGACGATGAACTGCTGCATCATGTGAGCGAACGAACGGGACGCGCAATTCTGCGCGTTCGCGCCCTCGGCGACCTGCGCGCGCGAAACACCGAATGCTTCATCGATACGGTGATCGTGGGAACGACGGTTGAGCTCACCGCGCGGGTCCTGGACGAGATTGAGCACCTGCGCGGCCTTGCCGAGGGGACCGTCATCCTTGGGCTGGTGCGCGAGGGCATGGACGATCGCGTGGACATCATGATACAGCGCCGGATGCAGCCCTGCCATATCTCCGCGAATTCGGCCGCCCGGGCGGCGCGCATCGTTGCGCACATGATAGAAGAACGGACCGGCGTATACCGAAACGTCATAGAGCGCATGTGCAACGAACTCGCGCACGGACGCATGGTCCGCACGGGCGGGCTCGTGGATAAACGGAAGTGAGGGGGCGTGTTCCTCGCCAGAGGCCCTGTACCTCCTCGCGTGGTCATCATGACATAGCATAGGCATCATGGATGTTATTCAATTTTGCCACTGAGAAAAAATTTTCATGGCCATGGTTGCTTTCACACACAGGGCGAATGAACGAGAAGAAGCGTGTATATTCCCGATAGAATATAGCGGAGACACCCACAATTGCGCGGCCGATATCGTTGTTTTTAAGACCAAATGACGGACAGTCCCTTGACGTCATCAAAGCGCGAATCGCTTGAGAGAATGGGGACATCAAGCCACAGGGCAGTAGCAATAATCATACGATCGTGAAGTTCGTAAAACTTGATGCTTTCGGCTTTTTTTATGATTTCAGGCGTAAGATCGACAATGGAATACAATGATGAGGCATCCAGACGTTCAAGCGTCCTGGACAGGTTTATCTTTATACGATTCTTCTCTGAAAGATATACAATTTCCATAAGGCTGATAACGGAGACATGAAAGGTGTGCGGGGTCGTTGGTCCGGCATCGAGAACATCACGGGCGCGGGCGCCAATATTTCCGCTCCCGCACAAATGACGGATGATGGTTACGGTAACGAGAAGATACTGCATGAAGCGATTAGGCGTGTTTTTTCAGAATGACGCTGGAAAGGTCCCTGCGAAGGTCCCTGATTTCGTCTTCGAGACTGGGTAGTTTCTCGAACCCGGTCCCCTTCCAGATGCCCTGAAGGCTCACCGGGCGGGGCTTTGTTCCATCGGACTGATTGATAATGGTGTCGATATATGTTTTAACTTCGTCAAGACGGTTTTCGGGAACGAGGTTTATTCCTTTTTTTATTATTATTCGCTTTACGACTTGTGAGTGCATACTTCCTCCATCGATAGGGGTAAACTAATAAATGGACATGAGGGAGTCAACAAAAATCGCGCGGCGCCCGCGGCGGGGTGCCCCAATGACGCATTGATCGCGCACGGACGCTTTCGCCCACAGCGCTCGCTCCTGCCACCACCTTCGGCATACGACTGTAGTAAAACAACACCGCGTGAACGGACTACGGCATTACGGGACATGTATTTTACCTCACGGAGAATGGGGTGTGGATCGTGGATTGGGTGCCGGGGGAGTTTATTGGGTTTCCGGTTTAACTAACACTTGTGATATTTTTGTATATTGTTAGGTAATTTATTGTTGACGCGGATTACCTAACACGATAGAATTATATTGTTGATGTTAGGTAGTCCCCATGAGCATACTGAAAGGCGTACTTGACGAAGAGAACAAGCGACTTAAGCGTCTGCTGGGCAAATATCAGCGGGATATTGACGCATTGATCAAGGGATCCGTTTCCATCAAGGATATATCGGGGCAGCGGTATGCCTATATTGCCAAACGGAAAGGGGATACGGTCGTATTCGAATATATCGGGAAAGCGTCATCTGATAAGGTAAAAAGGCTCCTGGAAGAGGTAAATAAACGGAAAAAGCTGACGGTGAAGATCAAGGCACTAAAGCAGGATATCAAGGAAATCGAGAGGGCGCTCGGTGGAAGAAAGATATAGGCTTTTTGACCAGACGATTGCGGCACTGCATAACGCCGGGGTATTATCGGCATTGGTGCTTGTAGGCAGCTGGAGCCAGCACCTATACAAGCACGCCCTTACGAACACCGATGAAATACCATTACTCATAACATCGGACATTGATTTTCTGATACCACAACCGACCCAAATGACAATGCCATGCGATGTCCCCGGGATCCTGAATGAACTTGGATATGAAACGGCCACCTCGCCGGTCAGTGGACATGTCAAGTATATACGACGAGAACTCGAGGTTGAATTTTTGGTCCCTGAAAAGGGAAGGGGATCTGACACCCCGCGAAAAATACAGGAGCTCATGGTAAGCGCACAGGGGCTTCGCTACCTGAACATGCTGCAGGAGCACACGATAACCGTTGATTACAAGGGAATACCCGTAGCCGTGGTGGAGCCCGCGGCCTATGCGCTGCACAAGTTTCTGGTGAGCGGGAGACGCACAAAGAAGGAGAAGATGGAGAAAGACCTCGCTTCGGCAATAGCCATGTGCGAGTACGTGACACACGAGATGTGCGGTATTACAACGATGAGAGATATCCTGAACTCTCTGCACCCGAAGTGGAAAAAGGATATACTACTACACATCAAGAAGCACATTCCCGAATTGCATGATAGTCTGATTTCACCCGGATAGCGATGACAGGGATGCGTGGGAAAAACCATTTCTAAAATCGCGCGGCGCCCGCGGCGGGGTGCCCCATTGACGCATTGATCGCGCACGGACACTTTCGCCCACAGCGCGCGCTCCTGCCACCACCTTCGGCAAACGAGCGCATACCTCACCCACACGCGAACGGACTACGGCCACACGGCCCACCGGCACAGCCGGCAGAGCGCAAACAGCGCGGCGCCGACGGCGGGGTGCCCCATTGACGCTTGGATCGCGCACTGACGCTCGCGCCCACAGCGCACGTCGGTGCCATCACCTTCGGCACACGAGCGCATTAAAACATACCCGCGCACACGGACTACGGCATTACGGCACAAACGGCAACAGCCAGACCGACGACGGCGGTACGGCCCGGGCGGCGTTCACGGCAACGGCCCCACACGGCCAAAGACCCCTTAGGATGAACGAAAACACTAAGTCTAAAAAAACACACACTCACGCATAAAGGCGGCTGTGTTCCTGTATGTACCGGTCCGTGGTGTACAGTCGCTCGTTGAAGTACCAGCGGCTGACGGGTTGCGGATTACAGAACAGATTGAGTTGTGTCGATTTTCTCGGCTCGCGCGCCGGCACGAACCAGCACCCTTCCTTTGCCCCGATACGAACGACGGTCCCCGTTGGTTGAGCCCTGTCCCCTTTGACCCCGCTCAACACGCATGACGTGTACGTATTGGGTGCATTAAGCCTCGCCACCCATTCCCCGCCCTTGTAGTGGCGGGGGAGGGGGGAGGTGATGCCGTGAACGTTTAAGAGTATGGCGCGAAACTTCTGGACCTCCTCGTAGGAGCCCGTGAAGTCCTCGAGAAAATTGTAACGCTTGCGAAAGGTGCCCTCTTTGTGATTACGCGCGGTGGCGTACTGGATCCGCCGCACGGTGCAGCCGGAATAGCGGGCGATGTTTCCGTTCGCCCGGAACTTGTTGCCGGCGAGAAGGACGCCGACGCAGAAATCGTAGAACTCCCGCCGCGACGCGAGGACGCTTTCGTACGGCAGCTCGAACCACATGGCCGGGCCGGAGGAATTTTGACGGTTTAACAGGGACTTCTCTGAGCGGATGCGGTAGCGACCGTCCGAGAGCGGCACGAACAGGACCGAGGAGCCCAGGAGGCGCGCCAGACGGCGGCGGACGGCCCCGCGGTTGTTGCCCGGGCGGCGGTGAAGCGAGGCGTAGCCGTACTCCGCGTGGAGTATGTCGCACAGCTCCGCCAGGCTAAAGATGCCTGAACGCGCGGCGAAGTGCCGGCGGGCGATGACGTAGTAGCGATAGTCATCGAACCTGCCGCCGGTGCCCCGGACGAGCTTGATGATGCCCCTGCTCAGGCGCAGCATTGATATAGTGCCGTGGTGACGGACTAGCTCAGATGCCGCGCGGTTATGCGCGCGATTTTACGATGAGTGGAAAAATCGCGATGAGATGGGAAAAAAATCATAAAAAAACACCCCTTTTGATCGATTTTTTGATCCAGCGGGTGTTTTCGAATTGACAATACTCGAACTGCGTTAGTATATTCATCCTAACAATAACCAATTGTCGATTCGGGGTAACACCCGAAATTAAGAAGCCCGGAGAGCCACCTCCGGCTTCTTTGTTTTTTGGACCAGCGTTACATCTTCCGCTATGTCATTGATGAACCTTCCCTGAACAGATACCCGATAAACGGGAGTACAACCCGCGACGGGACGTTTGTGAACGCGGGGACAGGCTAGCAGCGGCCGAAAAATTAATCAATAACTTTTTTATGTCACATTAAAAGGCTCCGACAGGCCCCCGCATGCCCGAAAATGGGGGCATGCGAGACGCGAAATGAAGACGGAAAGCGCATTCGCACGAAATGCGAGCGAATGGACGATGAAATAGATTTTTGCATTGCGTCGTTTTCCAAAAATGAAACAACTCTCTATAAGATTAATGGCCCGAGCGGGGGTTGCGGGACAGATTTTTTTAAAATTTTCATTCGTCCGCGCGTATGAGGACGTACGCGCGGACGCGGAAGAGAGACAGCGGGCGGTGAAACCGAAGATTGCAGGCGTGCAGACGGCGCAGCCGGGACGCCGGGCGGGCATTCAGAGCGCGTCGACCAGCTCGAGGATGCCACAGCGCCTGAGACGGCCGAAGACAAAGCGGACGGCCGTGGCGTTGAGATGCCTGACCCGACGGCGCGAGAGCCCCAGGCGGTGCCCCACGTCCGCATGGGTGCGGCCCTCGAGGGACACCAGAGTGAAGACCGTTTTTACCAGGGCGTCCGGGATGGCCTCGATGGCCTCCTCGATGATGAGGCGCATCTCGTGATAGCCGTTCACGTAGGCGATGGACTCGTCGCCGTAGGAGAGCTCACGGGGCGGGATGACCTTCGATTGCGCCCGCCGATTGTGCCGCCGGTGCTCCGAGAGGAGCTTTTTGATGACCCCATAGAGCCACGACTCGATGTTTTTTATCTCGTCAATTTTATGATACAACAGCATGAAGGCATTGTGCGCGATGTCGCCGGCCTCGTCGCCGACCCGCCGATAGAGCCACCCGTACATGCGGGGATGGTGCTTGCGATACGCATTGACGAACTTCTCCTGACACTGATTGAGCTCGACTTGCATGGTTTGGCACACTCCAGACCTGTGCCCGCACGATCGATTTACGCACGGGCGTGAATTAAACGCCACGGGGCGCCGCGCGTATGCGCAGTAATGAAACACCAGGCGGCCGCATATGCGGCCGCCTTGACCTCGTGGACGTGTATGTCTTTTTTGTGTGCGCCCGTACTATATAGCGCCGCGAGGAGGGGGAAAATGACAAAATTTTTTGGCGATTGCTGAGGGAGAAGTGATTTTTTTACGATTTAGGGGTTATGTGAAACCGGTTGGACGGTGAACTAACGCACGGAGCCGAAGCGGGAGAGGCCGTCGGTGAGGAAGGATTTATTGAAGTACAGAAGGTAGGCCTTCCCCTTGACGGCAGCGGCGGGGATGTAGTTGTTATTGTATCAAAACGCTACGCACGGGTAATCATTTTAATGATAATACTATTCGAGGATGTTATTGTGCGGTGACTATTTTATTCAAACGACTTTTCCATTCATCCTCAAAAATCACGTGAAATTTAAAATCTTTATCGGCAAAGTCTTCAAACAGTTCGGCCCAGGATTTCGAAGCGCTCAGGTCGTTACACAGTTTGAAAACATTATTTTTATACTCTGTGTCTTCGTTTTTTAGATGCAACCCTTTCGTTTCAAGGACATGGACGCTTCCGTACGTATTCTTCGCGCCATCTTTGATCAGCGCAGCAATAAAATCTGGATAAATCTTGTTTCTTTTCCATCCCTGGACGCTGTAATCGACACGGGATATATTACGATACCACCACAGTAGTTTTTCCTGATCGTCGAGGTATAAGGCCACGGCTTTTTCAAGATCATTCAGGCTTTCTTCAGGTACATAATCGAAGAGACTCAGTTGCACTTCGGAATTGTCGTTCCTGATCAGCTTTTTATTGCTTCGGATGTTTATCCGAGAGGGAAGGGAACCTCCCTTTTCCATAAGCAGGAAAAATTTCAATTCCCCTTTCTGTATAAGACCGCGGAAAACGGACTCGGCAAGCCGATCCCGTTCCGCATGGAGAACTTTCCGTATTTCTTCAATAATAAACACAAAGTTCGAGGCTACGATATCCCTATCATACTTTTTCATGAAAAGCTGCAGCGCCTTTGAGCCCAATTCGAAGGCGATCCACGGATTGGGGACTATATCGACTAGGTGGCGCGTCAGAAACACTTCGTCTATTTCCAGGGTGCCCCGGTGCGTTTTTCTATCATGTTCCTCAAGCAAGGTTTCCTTGTCAGTGGAAAGGCCGTACACGAGTTCCTGTTCATGTTCTTTTTTCTTCGATAATTCAACTTCATTGAGGCCTTTCAAATCAACGTTCGACCAATCGATATTGCCGAGTATATCGACGTCGAAGATGACGTCTCTCCACTTCTCTCCCTCCCGGACAACGAACTTGGGAAGATATATTTTCCCCGAGAATTTTTTAAACTTGTCTCGATACTTTATTTCTCTTTCGGCAAGGTCTTGTCCCCCGGCATTATCGCCGCCATCGAGTGTGACACGTCCCGCGAGATCGCCGAGACCTTCGCTTTCAAGACCGTTTTTGATATTTTTCACCACGTCGACCGCTTTTTGTTTATAACAGAAAACGTAGGACTCATCGAGTTCCCTGATTTTTGTTTTACGGGCATACGGCTGCCTGAGTATGCGGCCGACGAGCTGAGTTATTGAAAGCTGCGATGAGGGATTTGTTAGTATTGTAAGTATGTACGCAAAAGGACAATCCCACCCTTCCTGCAACGCCTGTTTTGTAATGATATATCGCACCGGACAGGACGGATCAAGAAGATCGAGCCCTTCGATGTCGTCCTTTTCACTGCTTTTTATGGCGATTTGATCCTCGGAGATGGCACACTTTTTGATGAGGTATTCCTTTACATCTTCAGCGTGAATTAAACCGCTGTCCCGCTGATCTTTTCCGGTACGTTCGACCTGAATCAGGTTGATGGGGCGGATATATTGCCCAGTATTCTGACCGTACTTCTTCGCATATTTTTCAAGCTCAACACGCCGCTCATGGGATGCGAGCATGGTGTTTTTCCAATCAATGCTCGTTTTATTGATGATGTGAATGTCGAGCTTGATCATCTCTTCGTTATTGAGCTCGATGCCGGATATTTCGACCAGTTTATTGGCGTTATCGGGAGGAGTTGCCGAGAGCTCCACTATTATTGAGGGATTGAAATTCCGGATGGTGTCGCGAGCGCCTTCGCTATACGCCTTGTGACCTTCATCTATGATAACCAACGGCCGCAGTACTTTGAGGGTGTTGCCAAGCGAGGTTTTCACCACGTGATTGAATATGCCGCCGGCATCATCAAACGTATCCAAATTGTGAATTCTCTCCAGGAGGAGTTTATTATTGGTATAGTCGTCTTCCGCCGGGAAGAAATCGGTATAACCGCCAGAATCCTTGAAGACCTTTAAGGTCTCCTTGTCCTTCCGGTTGGCGGAAGGGAGCATGAGCAGCAGGATGACAAGGTTTTCCTCTACATCAAGGCGGTTGAATACCTCCATTTTTTCCTTTATGGACGTGCGTCCACCGCTGGAAATATCGAGCACCTGACGATAGGGATGCTCGCGATTACGCAGGTTTGCCAGGGTTTGACGATAGATTTGCGTGGACGGAACCACCCAGAGGACAAGACCCGTTTGTCTTTTCAGATATATTTTATTGACCAGATCGATGGCATGACAGGCCAGAAGGGTTTTCCCGCCGCCGGTGGGGACTTTCAGATATACGTCGGGAAGCGGTTCTTTCAAGCTATTGGTATGGGAGGTATACAAGGAACCGACAACTTTGTCCCATGCTTTTTTCGTATAATCAAGGTCTTTGGCAAGATCGGGATAGGTCTTTACCACCTCTTCATATTTTTGCTTTTCATCCGACAAAGAGGACAAATAATTTTTAAGAACACCGATTACCTTGTTTTGATATTCTTTAAGTTCCATATTAGCCCTTCAGCCTGTATATTTCAAAGGGCAACTGACAGAATTCGATCCGCTTTTCGAGCATCGTTTCCGTATCCAGATATTTCGTGGGAGCGAAAACCAAACGTTTTTTAGTTTTAAGCGGCCCGAGAGAGTCCGCACGATCGAGGTTTAAGGCGGTGCTTTTAAGGTATTCGATATCAGGCTTGTAAAAGAGATATACATCATAGTCTTTTGAGGAGCCGATATAATTTTTCTTCTCGTCTATCTTTGTAGGATCGAATTCCTCACCGGTCGCGGTATAAAAAACGTAGCGGGCCAATTCCTCGTAAGAGGGGAGTTTTTTGCCCCTTAAAATGCCTTCCATTTCGATAGTATCGCCGAGCGCGAAGTAGCTGAAGGAACCGCCGAGGCCTTCCTTAATGTTGTCGTCTTTTGCGTTCTTTACGCCTTTTATTATACGTCGAACACGTTCAGCAGTTATTTTGTCTGCATAGTCTTCACACTCAACCAAGATAAACTTGCGATTGCCGCCATCTTCTTTGTTGAGGGAAAGGACAGCGTGGGCGGTTGTGCCGGAGCCAGAGAATGAATCAAGTATTATAGAATCGTCATCAGTAGATTGATTGATAAAGTTTTTTATTAAAACTGATGGCTTCGGAAATGCGATTATATCAGTACCAAATATCTCTCGTATTTCTTTTGTCCCATCTGATGTATAAATATCAGAAATCACGCTAGGAAATGATGAAAATTCATCAATTATATCTGAACGAAATTTCTTTTCTCTTGGTCTACCCTCTGCTGTTTTAGGGAAAATAATTCGTTTGTCTGATATAAGTTCATGAATTTTTTCTTTGGAGTACCTCCAACCTGTATTTTCTGGAGGGGCATAACTATGCCCAGTCTTTGGATCTTTAAATGAATAATGTAAATTAGGACGATCTTTTTTTGATGCAAGTCCCAATATACTCCTACTCATCCATGGTCCTCTTTTATCATTATCAGGATTGTTAAATTTACTTTCATCACGAGCAACACCTCGAAACGATGTTTTAGATGATTTCGAGTACGCGAAGACATACTCATGATCATTTGATATGTGCGTGGTCGATCGTGCATCTGTGAATTGTCGACTTTTCCAAACAAACTCAACTAGAAAATTATCTTCGCCAAATACCTCATCTAAAAGCATTCTCAAACGATGTTGCTCGCAATCATCAATACTAATGAAAATGACACCATCTTCAGCCAATAATTCTTTTAATAACTTCAACCTCGGCATTAACATACATAGCCACTTATCATGCCGCGTAAGGTCCTCTTTGTCCACAACCTTCCCCAGCCACTCTTTCATCATGGGGCTATTCACATTATCATTATAAACCCAGTTCTCGTTACCGGTATTATACGGCGGATCGATATAGATGCATTTGACCTTGCCGGCGTACAAGGGAAGTAGCGCTTTCAACGCCTTGAGATTATCACCGTGGATGATGAGATTATCATGCAGGCTCACCTTGTCGGTGAGGCTTTTCTTTTTATCAGGAACAAGCTGGCAGTAGGGAACGGCCAGGTGGTGGTTCTGGACGAAGGTTTTTCCTTTGAAGTGGAGGGTTGGCATTGGTTACCTGTTTTTCTTATTATTATTTGTTCATAAAACTCATTTATAGTTTCCATTCATAATTATTGCTTCTGAGTATTTCTTCTATAACGTTCTTTATTACAATCGGTAATTTTTCTATTAATTTCCAAAAATGTGTTTTATTTATATCAACTAGTGAAGGTGATACCCTGAATACTGGCAAATTATCTTTTAACCCTTTAATCCTATGTTCAAATAAATATGAAGAAAGCAACATAGAATTAATTGATGCCATTTGTTCATGAAGTTGTTCTGCATTCTTGCTATCTAATTCATCTTTTGCTTGTTCAACCAATTGCGAATAACTAATGCCTGTAATATATTTCGAAAGGTATTCATTAAGCAATGGACCGAATACTATTGGTGCTCTAGCATGTTCTTTTGTAAGACTTTCCAATCTAGCTGCTTTATTAATTACTTCGCCAATGTAGGTTTTTATTTGCTTTGTTGTATATTCAGATATAACTTCTTTGACTATGCCGCTTTCTATGCCAACACCAAACCAATAATCACAGACCTTTTTTTCTAACATAAAGTAATTATTAAAATATTTTGGCAGTGTTAAGTGAATCAGCAAAGAAAACACGAACCCCTTTATATAGTGATAATCATTAAAGAAAATACAAAGAAAACCATCGCCTGTGGAATTGATATAACAATCTCCATTAAAAGATAATTTTGAACTAATAGATAATCCTTCATGATACACTCTTTCTATCAAATCATAGAAACCTTGTGACTCAGAACATTTTGTTAGAGTATCTGTAAAATTACGCACATCAAGAAATACTGCTGTGCATTCAATATTATTTCTTTCAGCACTCATTCAAATATTTTTTCAATTTCTTTATTTGAATCAGTAATGCAATCATTCCCGGTAAATGTTATTTTGATATGACTGTCATTTACTGTACTCAAAGAATATCTCCATTCATTCTTATGATTCCGGCCACTGGAGGCTATTCCATTTTGGTAATTTTTATGAGTAGAACCTGAATTACTGCTGTTGTGAGTTTTTTCAGAAATTATTATTAAATCAGGCTTCTTCTCACCCATTACTTCAAAGAGATAATCAGGATACCCTGATTCCAGACCATGGTGAGGAGCAACCAAAATCGTTAAACCTCTTTTAAGTAATGTTTTTAAATTTGGCTGGTCGCTTGTACTTGTTGCCCATTCAATTTTTTTATTTGCACCTTGAATAATGGAATAATCCGTAAAGCGTTTCTCACATTTTCCATCAATAATTAATTTAATTGCTTCGGGTGTCACATCGCCAGGAATAAGAATTGAATTGTCACCATGAGATATATAAAGAACAATACTTAAAGAGTTTGAATATTTTTGATTGTCTTCAGGAAATAATCCATCAGCTGTTTGATGAGTTATATAGTAATAACCAATTTTTAAGTTTTTAGTAATAGATTCATCATGATGTATAAGTGTTGATAATGGTAAATTTCGAGTTTTGTATAAGTCTTTATAATTCTCTATTTCATCTGCTGCATTTTCTGGATTGTTAATTCGCTTAAAATTAATTTTATGCCCGGATTTATTGTCCCTATCACTTTTCCCTTCAACTTTATCATTCTGGCATGTAACATAGAAGGAGTTTTCTTTTAGAATATTTGTATTATCTATGTTTAAATCTGAAATATGATCAAGATGTGGGTGAGAAATAATACATTGGGCAATTTTCTTGGAATTTTTTTCTGGTTCTGTATATGGGACAAAAGTGTCAAATAATTTATTTTTGTAAAAAGTCGCAACTGGAGAAAAACTTGATGTTGAACCCAAGTCATATAATATACAATAGCTTTGTGGCGTTTTAATTAATATTGATAAACCACGTTCAACATTGATGATCCTAATTTCTGTATGTGAGTTTTTATTTATCTTCATTTGATTATAACCGACTTCACTTATATATTCCGCTTTCCAAACTCATCCTCCGGCAACCACCGGTTGACGTCCTTGAGTTTTAACAGTTTCTGGCTGTATTCCTTTTTATCCAGGACCTTCTGTTTCAACATTTCATCGAAGACCCAGAATATCCCCCTCACTTCGATATAATCGCTTTGCGTGACCATCTTGAGTTTGCGATCACCGGTTAAAAGAACCGCATTCATGCTTTTTACGGCATGAAGTATGGTGCAATCGGCATACGATAATCCGTTATTCACAACGAGTAACCTTTCAACGGAATCATCGTCTTCGACACTCATATGATATATAGAAAGCCTGCCAGCGCGTACATGTTTAAACAAGACCTTCTGCTGATCTTCGTTACATTCATCCACAACCGCCTGCGTTGTGAGTATTTCACACGCAAGTTTGAAAAATCCATCTGCCGCTTCGGTCTTTAAAAGATCGATAAGAATATTTGCATCTGTGATTAGTACTTTCATCCGACCGCAACGATCTCCTCCCTGAAATCGGCCAAACTCTTATTCGTCAATGACGCGGCCTTGCTCATGGAAATAACTCCCTCGGAAATCGCCTTGAAGATGAGACGATTGAAACGCTGCGGCAGTTCCTTGCCGCAGAATACGAAAAACTCCTCTTTCCTTTTTCCCGAGGAGCTCAGCCAGATGCTGAAATCCCGGTGGGTGGGCTCGGAAATGATCCCGAGAACGAAAGCGCGATACATGATCGCCTGGACCGAAATGCCGAAATTCTCATCGATCAGTTGAAGTTCGTTCAGGGTGACGGAGGTCCTTTTTTCGCCGAACCATTCCAGGAAGGAACTCTCGGGAACAAGAAAGGCGCCGGCAAAATTGTTGCATAACCGTTCCTGGGCCTTGTCTTCATACGAAGAGAGGTCCAAAAGAAGATGGGCGAGCTCATGCAAGGCGGTGAAGCGCTTCCGCTGGACAACGGCATTTTTATTAAGGACCACGACAGGGATGCCCTTGACCCACGAAGACATGCCGCTGAATGACCGGTTGGCATCCACTTCAAAGACCTTGACGCGCTTCTCTTCAAGCATTTCAACAACGCTGGGAATGGGGGCCATGCCGAGGCCCCACGCAGTACGAATTTCCCTGGAAACCCTTTCGATATCGGCATCGTTGCCGATGCGCGTATTTGACAGCGGATTGATAAATTCCGATTGGATATTAAGAAGAGATTCAAGCTCGAGATAACGCTCAAGAAAATCGCAGCATTCTCCCTTGATGCGATTGATATCGCGCTTTGAAAGCCGGGAATGCTTACGGAAATCGATGTCGTTCAATATGACGGAGGAGGTTCGATAAAAATAATCCATGGGCACATTGAGAGCACGCGCGAGCTGCAGGAGAGTCTCGCTTGATGGTCGGGCCTTGCCCTTTTCATATTTGTTGATGGCCTGCCTGGTTATCCCGGACTCGATCTTATCCGATAAATCCTGTAATGACAGACCAGCCATTTTGCGGGCCGAAACGAGTCTTTCTGCTAAATGTGCCGACATCGCTAGTGCCTCCTGCTGGTTGACAGTATACCGTTTATTTTAATATATGTCAACTTTTAATTCACAATTTGTGGGAGGAGGGTTACAAACTGCGCCAACATAGTTGTCGTGACCTTTGTTAGCTGCTGTCGCACCGCCATGGCACAATAAGTTTGCTTAAGCCATGGACGGCGAAAGCATTGAACACTTAAAAAGGTGCATAATTGGGAACAGTCTCGTTTAATGGTATTAATATTTCAGTCAACACGTTGTATAATGATAATAATTCCTCTGAAGGACTATCTTTGAAATGTCCTTGAATACTTTTAATAAAATCATCATATTCAGTTTGGTCAATTTGCTTTATATCACTTAAAAACTTACACATGCCTTCGATTATTTCACGATAATTTCTCTTTCTTAAGGAATTAATACCACGCTCATACAATAATTTCCTCTGTTCCTTGCTTGTATATTGTGAGATTATTTTCAAAAACTTATTAAATTGTTTTTCACTTAATTCTCTAGAATGTAAAACCAGATAATCTGTATAAAAATGTTTGTCGTTGACATCAATATAATCATAATAATCTTCTTCAAACAGGTTAGTATAGAATGATTTTTCTAATGAACTGCCATATTTTAATATTTCTATCATTTTATTAGCTGCAATTGTGCGTGTCTCACGATTTGAAGTCTCGTAACATATATGATATGAATCATAAAGCCTATTTATCACTTGTTTTATTGCATGATAATCTTGTTCTTCTTCATAAGAAGAGATATTTAGTTCTCCATCATGTTCATAATATTTGTTTAGTTCATTATACTCTTTTAGCAATTGTTTCGGGATATCAATAGTTAAATAGTATCGCCTCTCGTCTTCGCTATTGGCATTTCTCGCCATGTGATAAAATAGTTCAACTCCATATTCATCATAAAGAATAAAGTTCAATAATTGTTCGGAAGTTGATCCAAATTCCTTTTGACGTTTATCGCTTATTTCTTTTAAAATAATAGCTAGAGTACTTTGATATAAAATTGCATCTTCTTTGCGTATTTCATCCATGCCCATACGTACCGCTTTTGATGGATGAATTAAATTTCTAAAATCTCTTATCGCTTCAAGTAAATGATACACTCGATTAGTAATCATATTATTTGAATTGCAATAGTTTATTAAATTGTAAAGACCAGCATCTTCTGTTTTTACTGAAGGTTTCTTGGAGCTCAGTATTGTCATCGATGTGATACCTTTATCTAACAGAAAATCAGTAAGTAATGCTTCAATAATGCTTCCTGATAATGTTGTTGCAGATTTATAGCACCCGGATTCAATGCATTTTAATATTTCATTGTAGTCGTTTTCAAGTAGACGTCGATATTTCAGATCAGATACAAATGCAAATATTGATTGATCAGGCATATTCACTAACACCATTAAGAATATATTCTCCGCAAATCATTTCTAACATCGTTTTGCAGCTAAGTGACTTTTTGGCATAGTGTAGCGAAACCATAATGTGCCACAGACCATGCCGGTACTTTGGCGCAGCGCTTAGGTGCTGTTAGCTGATGTCGCACCGCCTTGACAACATCCAGTCATCCGAAGCCATGGATGGCGGACGCAATGCATGAAATATATTCACATATCAATAATATAATTAAAAAAATCATCTGTTTTATTTGCTTTTCGTGCAACTGTATTGATAAACTCATAAAGAGTTTCTTTAGACGCAACATCCGAATCAATTACTGATTCAATCCCAACATCGGAAACAATATATATTTCAACATGAGAAGTCTCATAGTGCCTGTCGAAATCTGTGAAGTATTCAGGTATCTTCTTTTCTACTAATAATATCTTTTTCTTATTAATATCAGCTTCAAATAATCTAATATTATAGTCGCTATTAAATACTAAATTACTATGCATATGAACTGGTAGCGGAGTCCACTTGATTTTATTATCATCCGTCAGTTCAATGATCTTATTTATAAAAACTTCATTTTTATTCATATCTACACCTCTTCTTTTAATTCATTAATTACTAAACTAATTATTCGTTTCATATCTTCGAAATCATTTGGATTTGTTTCATGTGATTCCCTAATTAATTGTTTAAGTTGATATTTGAAGAATATATTTTTATACTTTTTAATGTCATCAACCGTTTTTGTTAATCGATTCTTAATATCTGATGGGATCTCATTCTCCGGCTTTTTTAATATTTCATGTAGTCGATCCATTTCTTTCATTATATATTTAATTGCATTTTTATTTTTTATTTTTCTGCTAATTCGCAATAATATTACTAACGAAAATGAAGATATTACAAGAGAAGCTATAGATGAGATTGCACCTGAATAATCTAACGGCGGCGGTATAGAGTTGGTATTTATTTCTTTTATTAAGATAAGTATTTCTTTAATAGTATTTTCCATGTGCCGTTTCCGTAAAATGAATTTTATATAACACTGCCAAGGACTAATAAGACAATCCTAAATAAGTTTTATAATTATTTATCATTATATTTTTCAATGCTGGCATCATAATTCCATGGGTTTTTATTAATAATTTGATGATCAAGTTTAGATATATATTGCTTTAATGATTTCGAATAACCATCAATGCCTGGGAATAATGTCCTAGCTGTTATATTCATTAAAAAAAGATCATGTCTTATTTCATCAACTAAAGTACTCTTTATGCATATTTTTCTAATAATATTTTCATCATGGTAAGTTGGGAATGTAAGACTTTTTGCTAGGTGTATCAAATTACAAAAATTATATGCAAAATCAAATCTTAAATTTCCCAAGAAAGTAAAAGTTCCCTGTTGTGATAATAATCGCAAATTTCTCTTCATCGGATTAATTGGTAATACAAAACCTTGATTATCAGAAAATGTATGATTTAATATTTCCTTAAATAATTCTGATTTGTTAAATTGCTTTCCATGAACGCTAAAATCACCTTTCAATCCTTTCCTTACGAAATATTCTCTGCAAAGTTGCAATAAAACGGTTTCATTGATACACCAGATGCAGAATTGCTTATCTTCGCTTATTTCTTTATGTTCAATATCTTCAACAGAAAAATATGATGCTATATATGGAGAATATGTCCAATCTAATAAATTTGTTGGAGCGCCATGATGTTGCATAAGCGAAAGCCATTCCAGTGAATCCGCATCATTGGGTGTATCCTCTGTATTAAGATAATTATGAGCATTGCATGTATATTCACCGTAAATGTTATTAAAATATATTGGTCGTCTATTGACTTCCTTTACTGACCTCTCAAGTGAAGATTTTAATTCGTATTTATCACTATTCAAACCACGAAATATCCATTTATTTTTATTACTATTTATTCTGAATAAATATTGCTTCAAATCATTCCAATCATTGAAGTATATTACAGAATTATTGAATTTTACTAAATCAGATGTATAAACGGATTTCAAAATAAGTTCACAAGATTCCATTAAAATAACCTCGAATAATATGTACAGCTATTAAGCCGTAATGGATGGCGGCTTTCGCCGAAATGATGGCAAGCCATTGGCACATAACATATTTTAACCAAATTCCACAAACCCCCCAACACGCGAAATTCGCACACACATTCAATGAATACAAATACCTTACCCGCATTACCCACACAAAGCCGCCAGAACCGGATATATGAAGGAAGTAAAGCCTGCCAATAACGGCGATAGGCGAAAACAGGAATAGTAATGGATGATGCCGGGTAACGTAGCGACGAAACGAGACGACGCACTATTACATATCGAGAAGGACCAGGCATTTGCACTTACACCACTGACCCAATAACCAACGGCACATCTCTGGGATTAAACATACATACCTCATATACGCAAACATAACCTGATATTAATATAATTACAAATCTGTAAAACGGCAACCATAATTGAACATTTTTTATGGATTTGTACCTAATCCATGTAGGGCACGATTGCGAACAAAGCCATCAGGGAGTAGTAGAGAATGCACGTCTGAGCGGATTGTGAAAAAGAAAAGAAGGAGACGAGATGGTTTACCCGTCGAGACCTCCAGAAGAATCACGTACGTGATCGCTCCGACAGCCCGTTATTGAGGCATCGCCCACACCTTCATCATTTTTTGCGACAGCAAGTACAAACCCGCCAGGGCGACGAGTATGCCGACACTCGTGACGGGAGTAGGCGACTCACGGTACAGACAATATCCCACGAGAACCAGCAGCACGCATACGACGCCATAGGCGAACGTACCGGCGGTGTTTTTATACACCAGTTCCGCGAAGAGCATTCAATAAATCAAAGGTATCAAAATATACTTCATTTCTTGATATTACATTATTCTGAATTTCGACAATGTCCATGCCATATTCTATTATCCGTTTATCTTTAACGGGAATAATGGCTTTCCATTTTAAACAGAAGCCTTGCTCGGTTGGAATTATTTCCTCATGCGTCCATTGCCACGTGGGATTGTTTTTTAATAATTTCGTAAAATATGGTTTTAGTTGATCATGACCTTTTAATCCATTTTTTACCGTCGGATCCCGATAGAATGCATCGGGAGAATAATACTTAATCAATTTATCGGGTTCATTGCCCGTCCAGGACGGGAGCCAATTATTACAAAAGTTTATGGCATCATTTAGAATCATAATAATTCTCCAATATATATTTTATGCATTCTTCCTTCCCATTATTTATATTCCGCCAAATGTCGAGCCGTATTAACATTTCTTACCGTCATAAACCGATAGAACCTATGGCTGATTATTTTATTCAGATGACTTTTATTATAATTTTTTCTCTCAACTGTCCAATAAATCGCGCCGGTGACATACCGGATATCGATATACTCTTTTTTTATGGGCAATTTATCAAGTATTTCTTTTGAATCAATTTCGGGAAATAAATACGCAACATCAGTTTTATGGGTTTTATTATTTTGCCATTCTTTCGGTATGGCATCGGCAATTATCTTCATTTCATACTCTGTTTTGATAAGGAGAGGAATTTCAAAGCCAAATTCCTTTTTCATCCCATTCCCAATATTTCCGATACGATGTTTTAGATTATCCTTTAACTCAAATATTACATTTCCAGAGTTGATATAGGTTGAGACATTCATACATCCAAGAGATTCTAATAATGCCTTGAGCCCCGTCATCTCTACTTTACGATTACCGCCAACATTTATTCCTCTCAGCAGCGCAATGTATCTCATGCTTGGCATTACCCTTCACTATATATAATTACATTGGCATCATTGTTGAGCGAATGATACTCGCAAAGGCACACGATGCGACGACATGACCAACTATTCCATGTTTTGAAACGCTCGTCATGTTATTTTTTCCGCTGAGCCAATAGATGCCGGAATGTTAGCGGGACTAAATACGCGCGATTTAACTCCGTATTTGTTACTTGATATGTAGTAAGCGAAATATTGGAAACGGCACCCATGAATGAACATTATTTCTGGGTATGTATTGGGTTATTTAATATATAATTGTGACTTGAACCTCCGCTGAATAGCAACGAAATATCAATTTATCGGATTGCGACAACCCATATTAGTTGACGGGATGGTTTATTTTTTGTATTTTCCAGAAGAATCCAAAATTTAATTATTCCGACTCTATTGAATACATACTAGATCCCTCGATACCACTACGCAGGGCATACGACAGGGCGATTTAGAACGATATTCGTAGCAATATGGATGAATTAAAAATTACTATTCTCATCGTGGAGGACGAAGCCCTCATTGCCGCATCGGAGGAAATGCAGCTGAAGCAATACGGCTATGGCGTAGTCACAGCGAACTGCGGCGAAGAAGCGATCGCGACGGTCAATTCACTCCCCGACATAGACATTATTCTCATGGATATCGATCTTGGGAAGGGCATGGATGGGACCGTTGCCGCCCGGGAGATACAAAAGCATCATGACATTCCCATCATGTTCCTCTCATCACACACCGAGAAGGAGATTATTGATAAAACCGAACAAATCACATCGTACGGATATCTGGTTAAGAGCGCAGGGATCACGGTGCTTGACGCCTCCATTAAGATGGCGTTACGGCTGTATGAGGCAACCCGGATGACGATCGATAAAAATGCCGAAATTGAAGCAGCAAACGATAAGCTGACCGCAGCAAATGAACAACTGGAAGCCACAATCGAAGAGTTACAGCGATCGGAGAGCGATCTTATGGAACGCGAGCGCATTCTTGCCGAAAACGAGGAGCGCTTCCGCAGCCTGTTCATGTCGATGAGCGACGGGTTTTACCTTTCGGAAGTCCTTTCCGACGAGCAGGGACGCCCTTATGATTACCGGTTTGTGGAAACCAATCCGGCCTTCGAGAAAATGGTGGGATTGACCCGCGAGCAGCTCATCGGCAAGACGTATAAAGACATCGTGACCGTGGATACCACGCACTGGCTCGACACCTATTTCACGGTGGCCGAGACCGGTGAACCGTTGTTATACGAATTCGAGTCTCCCGAATACAATACTACATTCGAAACGTATTCATATCGACCTAGAACGGGACAGGTTACGGACCTCGTGCGCGACATATCCGAGCGCAAGCGCGCCGAAAACGCGATTATGCAAACGATGAAAGAAAATACCATGCTCATGCAAGAATTGCAGCATCGAGTGAAGAACAACATGACCATGATCTCCGCCATGCTGGGGATCGAAATGAATAACCTCCGAGACGATACCGACCGCGCAATTTTCAAGAACATGCAGAACCGTATTTCGTCCATGGCATTTCTCTATGAGCAACTCTATACCAATGACCGCCGTGGAAGTGTTCCAATACGGGAATATATCGTAAACCTCGTTTCGTCGTTGGCGACATCCTTCGTCGATGGGATTATCGACGTGAACATAACTACGGAGATCGACGATATCGAATTAGACATGCGTCAGGCGGTTCCTCTCGGACTCATCATCAATGAGCTCGTCACCAATGCCCTCAAGCATGCCTATTATGCAGGACTCAACGGCGAAATCCGATTAACCCTCACTCATGACGCGAACGAATACGCCCTTACGGTTTCGGATGACGGCAAGGGACTCCCGAAAGGTAGTAGCCTTCCGACCCTGAAGGGCATGGGGTTAAAGTTGGTTGATATTCTCGTTAACCAACTCAAGGGCACCGTATTCATTAACGGCGTACAAGGAACTACTATACGGATTTCCTTTCCCGACAATCCCGCCGGACGTTAAACCAATATCGGTTATCCTTTTTTCGACAGCAAATACAAACCCGCCAGGGTGACGAGTATGCCGACAATCCTGACGAGAGTAAGCGACTCACGGTACAGACAATATCCCACGGGAACCAGCAGCACGCATACGACGCCATAGGAGAACACCGGCAAGGAGTTTATTTCCCAGCCCATCCGATAGCAGAGCAGATTGCCGACGACGATGCCGACGACCGAGATTCCCGACACGAAATGGGCCGCCGAGAGATGTTCGAAGGCCCCCGCGATGGTCCAGCGGCCGGAACACAGGGCCGCCGCGACAAGCGCGCCCAGAAGCGCCCAGACGAAAACGCATACGGACGAGAGAACGAGATGCAGACCGGCGGAGATCGATAACTGGCTCACCTGGTACGCCAGCGTGGACAGAACCAGGACCGCGAGCGGGACGAACGAGTGAAGACCAACGCCGTTCATCGCATCAACGAAAGACGACGTATGCGGTGAACAGCAGCGCGACGCACCCGTTCGCACAACCGAACCCGATGAACGCATCCATCGGTACATTATAGCGCCGGACGGCGAACAGGCTGGAGAGAAACGCCCAGTATTTCAGGAACATGCCGAAATAGAGAAACGGGACGACGAACTCCGGGTGCATGTACAGATACCCGTACAGCGCGCCGAAGGAAAATGCGGTCCCGACTGCGAACAGCCGATACAGCGGGTAGTCACGCGGGCATATGCCGCCGACGGGAGGGACCGCGGTGATCCAGGAGGGAGGCGTTACAAAAAGCGGCAGCGCGAGCGCCACGCCTCCGATGATGTTAAACGACGCTCCGACCAATAATATCCATTCCATACTGTTCCCCCCGGTTTGGGTTGATGTTACGACGCGTTAATTCGCTTCCCGAGCCGATTTGAATGAACACGTTCCGGGCGCGCCACGAGCGCCTCCTTACGTTTTGTTTTTAGTCCGTTTCGATTTCGTTTTTTCCCCGTCCGCGCCATCGCGTTCATGCGCCGAGATGCGGGCGGCCCATCGTTTCGCCCATGCGTCCAGTTGCAGAAGGATCGCCCCCAATTCGACGCCCTCGTCGGTGATGACATAGCCCTCCTTCTCCCGGAGCGAGATGATTCCGGCCTCCCGCATTTCGGAGAGCCGCACATTGAGCACGGTCGGGGATATGTCGCCGCAGAGTTTCTGCAGGGCCCTGAAACTGCAGGGCGAGTTTTTATGGAGCTCCCAGAGAACGCGCAGGGCCCATCGCCTGCCCAGAATCTCCAGCGCCGCCATGATGGGACGTCCCGTGCGCGAATTCTTCAGTTTTGTTCCCGGTTTCGGTATGGACATAGCGCCTCTCATATGCTTCCGTTATCGCATTGCTACTAATAGTGTAGCAGGTGGGCCGGGCGCTGTCAAGGATGAATATTCATTTTTCATGATTTTATAGTTCAAATTCGTCCCGGGAGCGTTTCCGACCACCGTACGCGACGAACGGCGCACCAGAGGAACACTATGACAAAACCGATGCAGGGGTCTTCGAATACAATCGCATTATCCATGTTCATCGCCTGTTAGACATTACAACGTCCCATCCTGTTTTTTTCCAATAGTTCCCGTTCAGGAACGGTATGATGAAATTCGGGATGCTCCGGTTTCCGATCCCGGCATTGAACGATGCGTCGATGTCTTCGATGACCTCAGGTGCGCCGGCACTGTGGTCGGTATGAATGACATGATCCGATTTCCCGTCCCACTGGATATCCCATGGCACCTTCATCGGCTTATAGCATGTTTCATAGGTCCTGGCGTCCAAACTTGGATCGGCGCTCACCCAGCCACCCGCAAGGTGAGCCTGAACGAAACAGTGGTAGTACGGATTATTATTGACATAGACCCCGTTTCCGATCAGGGGCTTTAAGAACACCCGTCTCAGGGGGCGTTTGACGATGCGTCCCGGTATTGAGTGTTTTCTGAGAAGCGCAACCAAGACGAGCGCCTTGTTCCAGCACGCCCCATATCCTTTTTCCAGCGTCTCGGAAGCGGTAACGCCCAGTGAATCGGCGCTGAGGGGCATCGTATCGCGGACATATTCGAACAGCGCCATCGCGGTTTCGCGGGGCGTTTCCCCGTGCGGTACGGCAACGCACGCGAAGGCGGCGTTCCGATAGTCGCAATAGTATGTTTCTGACATCCAGACTGCATCGCCCGGCCGCGCGCCGATATTCATGCTCACGCCTCCTCGTGTGCTACTGATTCCGTAACGCTACTAATATAGTAGCGTTTTGAGCAAACGTCAAGAGTAAATTTCATTTTTTTCATGGACTCATTACGGGAAGGCATGCATCCGCACGTTACCGGCGCACCAACTCGACCCACTCCCGCCAAATCAACTTCTCCGCTCCATCGTAGGTTCTCAGACCAAGGTTGAGCTTTGGATTTATGGGCATGGGAGAATCATCGTGCATGAAGACCCAATTCACATATTCGACCGGCAATCCGTCGATACGCTGAAGAAACCGCCGCAGGAAATCGACCTGGGTCATTTGTGAAACGCGATCGCTCCAGCCGATTTCTACAAATGCTAGAGGTTTCCCCTTTAGATTGACGGGGAGTTTCCCGATTATTTCCGCGTAATACTCATCCGGCACCTGGGAAGGACTGTCGTATTCAAACTCCGGATAGCTGGTAAAAGCCACAATGTCCAAACGGCCATCGTAGGGGACGAGAAAGTCCCAGTGCTCCGCCACGTCATAGCCCCAGGAACTATCACCAATTCCCTTCATATGCTCAAGCTGGAAGGTGACGAATACCCTGGTTTGAGGATACTGCGCTTTAATGTCATCATACAAGCTTTTGTAAAACTCGACGAACCGCGCGTAATCCTCCTGATGCCCCAGCCAGTAGTAGGTATTCACCTCGAGCCCGAGCGCCAAATAGCGCACATGATAGTCACGGCACAAACCCAAGGCCACCGCTCGAAATTTTTCTCGTGCAACGGGATTTGTCCAGTTGTTGGGTAAGCCGTCTCCGGTATCCAGGTCGGGAACGCCGGTGGCCTGGTTGAAAAAATTAATCCCAACGGACACCTGTCCATACTGCATATTGAAGTATGCCGGCCAGTTCTTGAGTAGTTGGAAGAAGTAGTCCGGGACCTGCCCCGAAAGCGCTATAGAATCACGCCAGTTGTTCTGTGCGAGTACCATACCTCCGGCCTCGGGAAGTTTGCGCATCATATCCCCGATGTCGTCCCCGGTCCCGTTCAGATAGTGCCGCCACACCGGGCCGATGCCATAAATGATTCCGCTCGTCACCGTGGCACCGTTCTCGCCACCGTTGCCATCCACACTGTCACCATCACCGCACCCAAGGACGATTAAAACGACCGTCATGGCTATGAGGTTCCATACAATCCGTTGCATCACGCCTTGCCTGCAGTATATGCCCAATAGAAATGCTCATGAAAAATAGTTTTATTCATTATCCACCGTTTGTATTTCTTCGGAGAGGCTCATGGCGGTTTTTCCAATAATGCTCAAAAATTGCAACAGCACCGGCAGTATGATGACTATATTGCAGACAAAAAGACCGTGGGGCAACAATCGACTCCCGCCATGCATTCGCCCGAAAGCCGCTCCCTGCGATAGGCATAGACATACTGGTTTCGCGACGCTACTAATATAGTAGCGCTTTTGGCAACCGTCAAGGGGGAAACATGTTTTTTTAAACTTTTTTTTATACTAATTGCGGGCGCGTAATGGAGGACCGACCCGCATACCGGGTGCCGAGTACGGGGTCCGGGCACGCGCCACGCCGAGGATCATCAATGGCGCATGCTGTGGTACGACTTCACGGCCGTGTCCGGATCGGATTTCATTATGGTTCGTTTCATATTCCCGTTCGACAGCACCTCCGGAATGAACGGCATGACTGCACAAGTCCCGGGGCACTACTACTGCCGTATGAATCGCACGCGCTCGCGATTCCAGCTCGCTACTATTACTGTAGCTTTTCACGGAGGTCGTCACGGAGAAATATAAGGCTTTAGACGCCTGAAACAAATTGGGAGAACCCGCAGGTCGTATATGACGCTATCGCTCCAACGATAGATGTTCCATCATGGGTACGAGCTGGGAAATCCCTCCGCGGCGGATTTCCGACCCGAGACGCACTGCGAGAGACTCCACATACAAACGCGTGCTTCGAGGGATTTCGGTGATTTTTTTCGAGGCGACATTAAGACAGGCCGTTAAGCGGCCGTCAATTACGACCGGCAGCATGCATAAATGGGTGATTCCCTCCTGTCGCGCGAGCATTTTCATTTCACCGCCGCCCATGGTGAATGCGACCTCGCCGATTTCGAACTTGCATTCCACAAATATCGGTTTCCCTTGGGCGCACAGAAGGGCGCTTGGAGAGTTTTTGGCGTAGAACGACACCTTTTCCACGAAGCTTTCGGAGAGTCCCTCGTGAAGATATAAATGAAGATCGCCCTTGCCGTCCACGAGATAGATTCCACCGGCGCACATGTCTTGCGCTGATAACGCACCGGCAAGACAGCACCGCGCAACCTCTTCGAAGGTTTTCGCCTTTGATAACCGAATCTCGACATCCCGAACAGCTTGAATCGTTATTTCCGCTGATTTTACATCCGTCACATCCCGCAGGCAGCCGACAAGAACCGACCGCTCTCTTTGTTTGCCGTTCGCGACCCGAAAGGAATCCTCCAGCCAGCGATAGCGACCGTCTCTATGCATAAGGCGATATTCAATCTGCATATCTCCGCAGGAAACGGCAGATGTCGCATACCGATGGATCCGTTTCACATCGTCAATATCATCGGGATGCATCATCGACATGAACCGGCCATGCGTCATATCGAGGAACTCCCGCACGTCATATCCGAGCATTCTGCCAAACGCCGGACTTATGTATTCATAGCGCTCATCGAGCAGATCGAGCTTATATGGGACATCGACGGAATGATCAAATATTTCATCGATGCGCGCCGAACACTCTCGCAGCCGACATTGAGCAGAATACAGATCCAGCGCCATTTCGATGGATGTTTTCAATACATGATCGTCCGCGTTTTTATAAACATACCCATACCGCGATACGGTTCGCGCCTTTTCAATTACCCGGGATTCGCTATGGGACGAAAGAAAAATGATGGGAAGATTCACGTTCGCGAGGATCCGATCTGCGGCCTCGATGCCATCGATTCCCACCCCGAGATCGATATCCATGAGTATAAGATCAATGCCGGCATTATTGTGAATGCACGAAATTGCGTTCTCACCGGAATGAACGACTGTAACTTCGAACCCGAATGCTCCGACTCGCAATGCTTGATCCGCCGCGACAATCGCCTGATCTTCGACAAGCAGGATCGATCTCTTCTCGTTCTTCATCAATCTGTCACCATATCGATACATGGACCATGGAAAAGTCTATTGATATGATAGTTCATAGATATATGAAGTGTCAAGAATAAAAGACGGCTGGATTAATTATTACACTTTTGTGTGTTTTCTTGAAACTTCGTGTTATCGTTCAAAGGTATAGCGGCGTTATGTCTGTGAATACATCATTACGGACGACCTCGCAACATGCGAAAATTCATATGATGGGGAATATGTTTCCCGTGGTGGAATACTTATAAGTGCTCGACTTTTATATTAATGGCATTCAACGAATATACAATCCCAAAGTCCCTTTCCAGCTTTTCAATCTTCAGCACCATGTCCACATCCGCACCCGCGGCATCGCGCATGCGAAGCGTCTCGATGCGCGACTCGATCTTCTTAAGCTCGCCGTTCAGGCGGGCGATGGCGTGATAGTTTTCGTAGAATCCCTTTTGCGACAGCCGTGTTATTCTCTTTTTGACGGCCCCCTCTTCGGCTTGCAGACGCGTGATCTGGTATACGGCGGTTTTTGACCGGAGCGATTCGAGCTCGCGGTTGCGGTCACGCTCGATGTTGATGATGTCCGTGAGCTCGTGGGGGAGGGCGGCGATGAGGGTGATGTGCGTGGAGGAGGGCGTCTTTTCGACCTTGATATAGTCGGTGTTGCGCAGTTCCGGGTGGTAGTTCTTGACTGTGACAGTGCCGGAAACGAAGGAGGCGGACGGGATCTCCTTGAGACGTGACAGGTCGGTACCGGATACCTCTGTGCGGGAGAGGAGGTTTTTGGAGACGGTGATTTCGATTTCGAGGATGTCGGCCTTTTTCAGGATGAGACGCCGGTGATCATCGGGATCCGATACTAGAAGGTAGATCTTCTCCGGGAACATGTTGAGGACCTCGTATTCCCCGGAAACCTTGACCGCCTTGACCCGATCGAAGTATTCAATGCGCGCCGTGCAGCGATACCGGCTGCCGTTCTGGTAATCCGCGAGGGCGCCGTCGTAATGGCGATAGAAGAGGCGGCTGACGGCGCGAACCGAGCCATAGAGCGATACGGTTTGTCCGCTGGCGGCGAGTGCGAGGAGAACGATGACGAACAGGGCGGCATACTCTTTCCACGACCGGACGCGGATGCGCAGGGCCTCGGTGCGGAAGGAGATGTATTCCCGCTGCGAAAAGGGCGCGAGGAGCCGCACGCCCGAGAGGTTGAAAAGGTCGATGAAAATGTGGCTCGCATAGGCCAGGACGACGGCACCGTACCACGACACTGAAACGTAGAGCAACGGTACCGCGATGATCGCAACGACGCCCACGGCGACAAGCGAGTGGGTGAGCGTCCGATGGCCGTATTTCTTCAACAGGGCGCGTGCGATGAAGGGGAAGACGCGGCCGATGAGGCTTTCCGGGTGGTCGATGTCCGGGACGAGGGCGAACAGCGATGCCGCGCAGGCGACCGGCTGGGGGACGCCCGCGACCGAGCAGACCAGATAGGAGAAGGCGAGGTGGGTGGCGGCGGTCATGGGATACCCTCCATACATACCGTGACTTTCGAAAGAGACCGTGAATGGCAATTCGTGGAGGAAGTGGTTGCTGGTAGACGGCTATTTTTATATTTCGGCGACGAGATCATCGACAGAGTTTCCGGAAAAAAGCCGTTCCTTAATCTGAAGATAATCAGTGTCCATGGACATAGTGTCGCGGATAAACAGAGACGCCTTGGACATGCCGAGACGATCCATGAGCACCGTCACCGCCTCACTGCGGACACCAGCGCTTTTAGGTAACGGACCGACCTTTGCTCTTTTTAGCGGCATCTACTGGCCTTTCTGGAAATCCTAGCTCATTTGACAATCGTTCACACAGAACATATTTATTTCAATCTATTAATCAATAAGCAAACACGATGTTACACCCCCTTCCGCGACGTTGCCGCCGATGAGAACAAATATTTATAGAAGACCAGTCGGAACACCACCAGCAAAGCGTACGAAAAGGCGACCAGCGAGGTGGCGTAGGACTTGAGCACGAACGCGACGAAGAAGAGCACGACGATGAGCAGAAACGGGGCGATGGTGGACTGGTTCGCCGCGCGCTCGTCGGTGGCGACCTCGCCGGGCTCCTTGCCGAGCTGGAGCTGCCGGGCGAGATACTCCGCCTCGCGGAGATTGTCGCCGGCCGTGTGCAGGATGTCGTCGACGATGCGCTCCTTCTTCGCCGTGTCGTTCATATGGATCATCTCCGAGAGGATGATGCGGGTGTGGTGGCGCTTGAGCGGCTTTACCTCGAGAAAGGTCCGGAAGAGTTTTTTGTCGGCCGTGCGGGACGAGGCCGCGGCGACCAGGACCTTCCCCGCGAGGCGCGCGATGACCTTTCGGTCGGCCCGCGTGGTGTCGGTGATGTCGTCGATGACGATGAGGCGGCCGATTCCCGCCATTTGTTCCAAGAGCTCGTCGATGGACAGTTTTTTCAGCTCGCGGGCCGCCTGCCGGTAGGTCCCGGGATCTTCGATGTTCTGCGATGAGAGGATGATCGCGATGAGCGTTTGCTTCTTTTTGTACTCGCCTATGCGAACGGCCGGAACGCCGTCACATTCCGCATGGCGCAGTATGGCGGATTTTCCGCACCCCCGGGGACCGATGAGAATGACCGATACGCCGCGCGAGAGATGTCCGTTTAACTCCGCACGCTCCTTGTCTCGTCCGATGACCTGTGATCCGGATTTGACCACCAGATCGGAACGCGGAGGACGGATGCGGACGAAACGTCTGATAAATCGCATTCTTGGATTGTCGAGGGCCCCGACCGCTTCCTTCTTGTGCGCAAGCGAGATGTGGGCATAGACCATGGTCGTGTCGAGACGCGCATGACCCAGGAGCTGCGAGATGCGCTCGATCTGCACGCCCTCATCGTAGAGCATGGTGGCGAAGGAATGCCGCAGGGTGTGGCAGTGGACATCCCCGCGACCGAGGTTGCGCCTGGCGTATTTCTTGATCATGTCGTGCCAGGACCGCCGGCTGCCGCCGACCAGGAAGGACTCCGGTACGAGGTGCGAGCCGCCGCCGCGCAGATAGTGCTCGATGGCGCGCTGCAGTTTCGACGAGAGCGGCACGATCCGCTCCTTTCCCCCCTTGCCGTGCACCTTCATGAAGCCGCGCGCGAGATTCACGTCGCCCAGCTTGAGCGCGCACATTTCGGAAACGCGAAGACCCCCGTAGGCCATGAGGTGAAAGCCGAGGGTATGGCGCTCCCATTTGATGTTTTTGAGGAGCGTTTCGACCTCTTTTGACGACAAAAACAACGGCAGTTTTTGCTTTGATCGTGGCATTTTTTTGTTCGAAAACCCCGCAGGTTCGGGGCCGCCGTGAGCGAATCAATGGCCGCGCCACGCGCCTTTCCGGACGAAACATGCATTTTGGGCGAAGAAAAGGCGCCCAAAACGGGGATTTTTCCGAAAATTTTTTTACGAGAATTTTTCCAGAGTTTCGAAAACTTCCAGCTGCATTTTCAGCAGGCGTTTATTGATTTCCATGAGATGCTCCCGTTCGACATGCTGGATGGAGCGGACATAGCCCTGCAACTCCTTGGAGAGGGCGAGGATGACCACCGGTTTCATTGCGCCTCCGCGGGGAAAGATGATTGACAAAAAGCCGTTCGGGGGAGACAGACTGGGGCCATACAGAGAACAAGACGCCAGCGTGCCGCCCCCGAACGCAGACGGTCAGCGTACGCACATACCTCAATCTACATAAATACCGTGGCCCGAGCCGAGACGAAGGGACACATTTTTTTCGGAGGGATGATGCTGCGCGTGAGTATCCTCATACTAATTGCATGCACAACAATGGGCGCGACAGTCCCGCAGAACCACGGCGCGCGGGAGCTGGCCGCGGAACGCGCGCGGCTCGAGGAGACGCTGCGCGCGGCGAAGATGCGTGTGCGGGAGACCTGGCGCATACGGGCCGGGGATTTCCTGCGGCTCCTCCCCACGGTGATCGTGGGGCGACGCGCACCCACGGCCGAGTTCCCGACGGCGGAGAACTACGTGAGTGTGTCGATTCAGGCGAACCAGCTCTGGGAACTGCACGACCGATCGATGCAGCGGGAGGCGGCGCAGGCGCGGGCGCTGCGGCAGATCACGACCGCGGGCTTTACGATCCGGAAGTATCTCGAGCGGAAGGGCCTCTACCAGCAGCGCTGGTGGCGGCTGTCACAAATCCGGCGCTCGATGGAGAACCCGATGGAGATCGCCACCATTGACGAGAAGATGGACGAGCTCACGGTGAAGATACAGGAGATCGAGATTGGCATTGAAAAGGCGTATGCGGACGTGGCGAATGCGGTGGCGGAGGCGGTGCGGTGAGGGGCGTCAGGTGCCCCACTGGGATTTGGCACGGGAATAGATCTCGTCGAGGGACTGACCATCGTAGAGACGACGGGACATGTCCACATAGTCGGTCCGGTCGCTATGCAGAAGCGACATGAAACGATACGCATCAGCGGAACCGAGGGCCTTGTTGAGCGCCTCGATTCCGGAAACTTTCACTTCAATGTCACTTAAACGCTGCATTATCGCCTCTCGCTCCTAATATACTCAATGGGATTCATGATTTCCATATTTTCAAGCTTTTTTATTTTTCGCGTAATCCCGTCATCACAGGTCAAGAAAACGGACGAGGCCGCCGAAAGGGCGCAGGCGAGATGTAGGGCATCCTTCGCAGAACACCCATGCGCACGCTGCACCGCTCGTGCCCGTTCGAGGATATCGTCAGAGGGGCCGACCAGAATCCTGCAGAGAGCCGACAACTGCAGGATCGCCATTTTTCGCTCAGCAAACGGACAGTGCAGCGTCTCATCGAGATGCATGAACGACCAGACGAGGTCCACTTCGCCATCCTCGGCTCGCTGAATGATCTCCTGGCAAGCGATCGACTCCATCCTGATGCGGGCCTGGCTTTGATCGTCAAAGCCCCGCTGATAACAGTTCTCGTCGAGATATACGATCATTTACTTCAACAGCTTCCGGAGGCGCGCGATATACTCTCCGATCTTCTTTTTGTCCTTTACCGTGAGCTTTACGGGGACGGCGGCCAGAAGCGACGAGAAGGCCTTCTCCATGCGATCGACATCCTCCGGGGCCTTGGCCAGGCCGTATTTGACCTTGAGGTCCTTTGCCTCGTCCTGGATCTCGCGGGCGGACTTCGATTTCGCCTCCTCGATGAAGCGGGCCTTGAGCCGTTCGCCCGGGATCCCCTTTTTATCGGACTTGAGGATGGGGATGAGCGGGATGAGCTTCGAGGGATCGGGGGCGTCGGCGTGTCCAAACGTTTGGACACCGAAGACGGAGACCAGGTCGATGTAGTTGTAGGCCGTGGACCGGGAGATCTTGAGCTCCTGGGTGACGAAGGCCTTGAAGTCGGCGTAGCCGTCGGCGCGGTAGAGCTCTCCGTCGCGAATCTTCATGAGGCGCTGGCCCATGAGGAGAAACGAGTACTGCGTGAGCTCGCTTAAAAAAACAGACTCGAGCTTGAGGCTCTCGTAGTCCTCGGGGCAGTTGTCGAAATTGAAGAGGCCCGCGAACTGGCCGCGGAGCCCGTCGAGGAGGGCCTGGCGGTCCCCATCCGCCAGGCGCGCGTCCCGTTTGACGGCCGCGACAGCGCGCACCACCGTGTCCTTGCGGGGATTCGCGAACAGATCGTCCATGGCGTCGACCGTTTCGTCGCTGATGTTTTCAATTTCGAGGGCGGCGCCCCCCAGGCTCTTGCCGCGCAGCATCTTGCTCTTGTCGAAGGTCTTTGCCATCACATCCCCCGCTTGTCGTAGATTGACGCATCGAGTTCATCGAGCAGGGCGGCGATCTTCTGCATCGACTTGTCGGTATCGTACATGTCGAATATGTTCATCTTCTGAAACGAGCGCTCCTTGATCCCGACGAAATTGGGGATCGACTGCTCGGCGACCTTGCCGCCGATCTCCTCGCGGATGAGCTCGATATAGTTCTCGTGGATGCGAATGGTCCGCTGCTCGTGGGCCGAGATGACCACCTTGTAGTCGATGAAGCCCTCGATGAACTTCTGCAGGCGCTTGATGGTGTTCATGACTTCGTAGAGCCCGTCGTAGTTGTAGGGCTCCGGGATGACCGGGATGAGCACGTAGTTGCTGAGGATGAGCCCGAACTTGGAGAACGAGTTGAGCGACGGGGGGCAGTCGATGATGACCATCGCGTATTTCTTGAATATGGGGGCGAAATCGCGCCGCATCGCGTCGAGGTCGTCAATGTCGTACTTGTCGAACCGCGAGAGCTTGATATTGGACGGGAGGATGTCGATGGTGTCGTTGTACGAACGGATGATCTTCGTAAGCGGCGTCCTATTCTCGAAATAGTCGTAGAGGCTCAGGGAATCCTTGAGCTCGTCGTAGGCGAAATAGGTTTGCGTGAGGTTTCCCTGCTGGTCGAAGTCGACCAGGAGCACCTTCATGTTCTTCTTCTCGTAGTAGTCGGCGACGAGGACGCTGAGCGAGGTTTTCCCGCAGCCGCCTTTCTGATTGAAGACCGTGAGCACCGTGGGGATGCTCGAAAGGAGCTGCCGCCTTTCAACGCAGATCACGTTGTCGTCGTTTTTAAACGACTGCAGATTTCCTTCCTTCATCCAGTCCCGAATGGTACGCTCGGGGATTCGGGATATCTTGCTCGCTTCCTTTACCAGCAACAGGTCCATGGGACACCTCCTTCCAGAATATGTCACATTACACCTTCGATGCGAAATGTCAACACAAATACGTTTCGCAGGGTTTTTATGCGGTTTTGAGATGTATGATGTTTTTGCATTAAACGAGTATTATTTAAAGTTTAATATTTATAATTACTCAACTGCTCATAACATATTTTATGTCTCATTGGAGAATGTACCACTTTGAGCAGATCACCACATAGTTTACACTAAAAACTCATCACATACTTTACAGCTGGCCCGGCTTTCGCCGGGCCAGCCCTTCAATCCTCATCCGGCAGCATAATCGTAATAACCGGCGCCGCCGTATCCCCCGGACCGCAGACCGCCTTGAGTTTCACGGTGGAAACCCTCCGTCCCGTGACCGCATAGGCAACATCGAAAAACAGCGTATCGCCCGAGAACCCCTTCACGGCGCATCGAAACAGCCACAGCGTGTCCCACAGCCGGCCCTTGACGCACTGACAGTGAAGCAACGATTCCTCCGCGGGGACAATATACCCATTCCAGAGGCCCATAGTAAGGGCTACCGGAAAGTTGATCCCTGCCTCCCGCGCCATGTCACTCACATCCATGAGCACGCCATCGGCGATCGCCTGGGCGCGGGAGTACGCATACACAATATCCGTTTCCTCGAATAACGATCGCTGCTCGTTCATCGCACACCCCCGGCCAGGACAACGCGTGCCTCCGCATCACTGCCGATGCGCTGCGCGATGACCCGGAACAACTGGTGCCACTCATGGTCCATCCAGAACTGGCCGCCATTGGTGTAGATGTTGTAATCCAGATTGCGCAGGTCCGAGGCAAGCCGGCCCAGGTCCATATCGCGCGGAACGACATCCGTGAGATCCTCGCAGAGCGGAACCTCCCTGCCATATTGGATGGCATAGGCAACCTTGTTGGCCACCCACATGCGAAAGACAAGCCAGCAGAGGAAATTGTCCTCGAAGCTCTCGCCCTTCCCCACGACGATGCCCCCTACCCTGTCCCTGATACCCTGATACAGGTTCGATTCCTCCAGGATGTCCCGAAAACGGTCCCGATGAAAGATGAGACCCCCGGCCACCTGCCGCATTTCTTCTTGTGACTTCACGATAACACTCATGGTGCCTCCACTACTGTGCTTAATTTATGTATAGCACAATACACGTTTACACGTTATTACGTCTAGTGTTTTTTATCACGTGTACACGTTTTTTATTATTGAAATATCGTTGGACGCAGCGACCGTAACGCCATGAAGAAACCAGAGAAGAAAAACCAATACGCCGACGTGCGCAGACCGACCGTGATCCTGAGCGAAGAGGAACACAAAAGGATTGCGCACTACTGCATTGATAACGGGATAAAGATCGGGGACTTTTTGAGGAAGGCGGCCCTGTATTGCATGAAGAACAAGATAAATCCCACGGAAGACCGCTGACCCAACCAGCCAACCCTACCCTGCCAAGCTGTTAAAAAACACACCTCGGAGACAATCCCTCACCCTTAGGGGGGGTGACGGAGGGGTAAATATTGCATTTACAAAGAAAATGCCGTTGCGCCTAGGGAAATATAATTACAAAGCGGTGCGTGGGTTTATACACTCCGCTTTGCGATTTGCTACCCTTACAGGATGGGTGCCTGACGTGCCGTGAGAAGGTTAAGGAGTTTCCACCGTGGGAAGATAATAGTTGACTTTTTTTTGTGCGGCTAGTAATATTAACGACAAATTTATAATAAGGATCGCTCCTTTGATTGGTGAAATCCGAAATATATTGAGCTTTATTTGTCACCAAAATCCGGAGCGGTCATTTTTTTTAGGGGATTTTCAATTCTTTTTATGCGCTCGATGTACCGGAATTTATTTCTTCCTGTTGCTATTTTTAACATTTAACCCGGCAAGTAAATTTAATTTTTCCTATAAAACGCTTTTCGCCATACTAATATTTTCATTATTAGCAAACTTGGTTTCATTAATGGAATCTTTCGATACGAACATGAGCCGTTTTATATTGGGATCGATTATCGGCATACCGTCGGGCTTAATAATGCGAAAATCTTTGCAGATTATATTTTCAAAAGGAGAAGTAAGGTGAATACAAATAAAATTCGGGCCACGCTGGCTTTTTTCTCAGTTGTTTTCTTGGTAATTATTCTTTCTATCGCATGCGTGAGCACACCACCTCAATACACGGCCCCCATCGTCCGCGTTATCGAAAAAGAGATGATCTTCAAGAAATCATTTAATTCGGTTTGGGAGAAGACCGTCGAATGGTTCGCAACACATAATATGCCGATAAAACATATTGATAAAAATTCAGGATTTATTTCTACCGAGTACAGTCTGACGAATCCCACCCTTTTCATGGATTGCGGGCAAGGGGAACCCTCTTCGGGAGGTGAAATTCGCATTGGAAACCACTCCGGAAATTTTAACATACTGGTTAAAAAGATGAACGACTATTCCACAAAAGTTACTATTAATTCATTCTTTAGCGCTATATCTCATTATTACGGATACCGTTGTTTAAATTGTCCTTTAGAACTACTATCAAGCGGAAAAATCAATTGCGTGTCTTCGGGAGAATTGGAAAAGCAGATTTTCAATTTTATATCTTCAAAATAAGATCAAAGGCCGCACCGCGCAAGTTCCCACCAAGAAAATTCCACGCCGTAGGGGACGATTAAAAATTACAACCGGCAGGGATGGGGTGCGCGCTGAATGCCGGTGCGGGTGCGAGGGCATGAGGCCCGAGCACGGGGAGGCACGGATGCCGAGCCGCGCAGCCCGCACGCCATCCCGCCGGAGCGGACGGGACGGCCGCGGAGGCGGGTTGGCAACCGGCGATGCACAAACGAAACTCCTTGGAAAACGAACAGCGAGCGCCCCACCCTTCCCTGCCGGTTGTAATTTACCTGCCCTGGGCGGGCGGGGGCGTGGGGGACGGTGCGTTTGATTACGCAGAACCGACCATACCGAAAGCAACCAGGGGGAGACGGTCCGCATTTCGCTTCCGCGGTTGCGCGGAGGCGATGTGCGGACTGGCGCGAGCGTGCGCAAGCAGGCGCAGTGCCAGAGGCGACCTTTAATGAAGGTCCCGTGGTGGAGCTTTGATCCTTTCTGTTATGGAAAGAGCCCCGTAGCGCCGGGGCGGGCTATGAAAACAAACGGCCGCATGAAGGTACCAGATAGGTCGTCGTGCGGTTTTTTTGCGCGCAGGCCCGCCAGCGAGGGCGGGCCGGAGCGCAAGCCCCTCCCCCTGTTGAGCGCCCCCCGCAACAAAACGCTATTCCTATTTCCTTGGAGAGGGGGTGAGCCGGGGGGGAGCCCGAAGGGCGAGCGGGGGGGCGGCAGGGGGAGGGGCGGAAAAAACTGCACGGCGGCCGGGTGCGATGGATACGGGTCCGTGATTGCATTGGTTCATGACGGGAAAAGGAGCGGCCGTTTGTTACCGATGACGGGGTGGGGAGGGTCGTTATTCGTCGCGCATCCGACAACAAGGCTTTTACCGCTCGGAACTGTGACTGATGAACCGGAACCGAAGACGGGCTAAAACCGGTAAAGAGCGCCAAGGACGAACAGTATAGTATTCGATTTGATTTCGTCCTCGCCCTCGAAGGCGTTCTGCATTGACGCCTTTATCCGTATTCCGGCGTTGACGTTCACGCGCGGGGAATGGACATAGACGACGCCAAAACCGAGGCACGGACCCCATTCGTTCTGGACCGTGCCCGGCGAGACGGACGAGAGGTCGTGTTCGTGCACCGTGCCGCCGATCTTGTCTGAGAGCGTCCACTTCCCGAACTTGAGCCCGTAGAACATGCCGATCTCTCCGTAGAGCCTGAACAGACGGATGTCCGCGAAGGAGTACCATCCGCGAAACAGCGCCGAGATGTCGAGGAAGGTGAAGGTGTAGTTGCTCTCCTGGGGCATGCCCATGAAGGAGCGGCTGACGGCGGCGGGCTTGCTCGCATAGTCGAGAGCGATAACCGCCGCGCCCCAGTCGAGGACCATGTAGCCGAATTCGCCGCCCACAGCATATCCATAGGTCGTTTCGAGCTTCTGGTCACCGACGCCGGAGATTTTACCGCCGGGATACGAATAGCCGTAGCCAAGGGTAAAGCCCGCGAACATCTTCTGTGTGATACCGGGCGCCTCGTCTTTCGCCGGTTCCGGTTTTTCATGCGCTTTGGGTTCGGTTTTCTCGACCGGATGCTCCTTCTTTTCTTCCGGTTCTTTTTTGGGTTCCTCGGCCGGTTTTTCCTCCGGCTTCTCGAGCGTATCTACAGGGGGTTTTTCACGCACCGTTTCGTCCGTTGGTTTATCCGGGGCGGCATCGTTCTTCCCGGGCGGAACGTCCTTTGGACGTGAATCCTTGTCCTCTATGACTGAATCATGCGGCTCCGTGGCCCGGGTGTCTGTATTCGCCGGTTCTTCCTTTTTAATGGATGGTCCGGCATCCGGGGCGTCCCGTTTTGTTTCACCTGTCGCATTGTTTGCGCCGTCATGCGGCGAAACGGGATCGTTGCCCTGCGAATACAGGACGGCAGTAGCGATCACAAAAAGGATGGAAAGCAGAGCGAGACGGGCGATGTTCATGGCGATCAATTATTCCTGAAGATATACGCGGAACCCTGATTCGATAGCGTGACCGTGTCCTTGTATGAGCCGACAACCGAGGTGATCCCGTCGGCGGAAAGGGAAACGTACAGACCGAAACAGTCGCCCGCGGCCCCATCGAGCGCGGTGAGCTTCTTCGTATGAACGTAACCGCTCCCGTTCCATTCGAAGCGATACGCGGAGCCCTGGTTGACGTTCCCGGCGATGTCGTTATATACGGAGCCCGCAAGGAGCACCGCGCCGTCGGAGGAGATCGAAACGCCGCTGCCGAACCGGTCGCCGTCGATGCCATCCGGCGGAAGAACGATATGCTCCTGCCAGGACGAACCGTTCCAGCGGTATACATACGCGGAGCCGCGGTCGTCGTGAAAGACCGAAACGTCGACCTCCCAGGCGCCAATGGCGAGAGAGCCGCCGTTTGCCGATAGGGAGACGCTTTTCCCGAAACGGTCGTGGGACTTCCCGCCGGCGGCGGTAATCATCGAGCCGACCCAGGCGGAGCCGTTCCACCGATATACGAAAACGGCGCCCTGATCGGGACGGACGTCGAGACCGGGGATGACGATGTTGTCGTAGTAGAACGCGCCGACCGCGACAAGGCCCCCGTCCGCGGAGACCGAGACGCTGTTTCCGTAGAAGTCGTCGGCCTTGCCGTCGGGATCGACGATCCTTTCCCCGGACCACGAGCCCCCGGACCAGCGGTACACATAGACGGCCCCGCGGGTGGAGAGGTACCCGCACGCGCCCACGACCAAGGTGTTCCCGTCCGACGACAGGGCCACGCTGTAACCGAAGCGGTCGTTTACCGCGCCGTCGAAGGCGGTGAGCTTCGAGTGCTCCCACGAGGAGCCGTCCCAGCGGTACAGATACACCGCTCCCTGACACGCATTGGCCCCGACCGCGGCGTGCTTTGCACCGACCGCGACCAGCGAGGCGTTCCCTGAAATGGCTACAGCGCATCCGAATTCGTCCCCGGCGGCGCCGTCGGAGGATGTTAGCTTCGTTTGATGCCAGACGACGCCGTCCCAGCGGTACACATAGGCCGAGCCCTGACCGGCATGAGCGCCAACGGTATCCTGATGTGCCCCCGCGACAATGGTTGACCCGTTGGAATCGGTTGCGACACAGCACCCGAGGTTCGCATTTACAGACGCATCCGAGGCGATGACCCGATCGATAAACCGGATGGAATCGCCACGCGGAAGAACCGAGCCGGACGGGTCCCTGAATTCCGCATATACCGATGTATCTCCATTGCGGTACCCAAGCGCCCAGGACCGTGAAGCCGCGTAGGGCTCCCAGGGGGACCAGGAGACGCCGTCGTTGCTGAACCGCATGTCGCTGGCATTGGAGACGCTACTATCCAGCACGGCGTCGAGGGAGTAGGTGACGGGCCCGTCATTATTGATCGCCACCGCCCCGGACATGGACGAGGCCCCAATGATGCTGCCGGAGCTCCCGACGACGTCGCTCCCGCCGCCTGAGGAGTTGTCGCCGAACTCGCTTAAGGTGTTGGAGCACCCCGCGACAAACAACACAGTAACGATGATCAATAACAACCTTCGTAACAAACACTTCATCTCAATAATTCTCTATCATTAAGGGAATTCCCATACAACGATACGTGAACCCGTTCAACACCATGAAGAATTTGATGAGAATAGAATGAACTATCGGTTCCTGCCATGTTCCTTCACGATAGCGTTCGCGATATCCTGGGAGACACCACTCATCGCAGCTTCAAAACTACGCGGGGCGAATCCGAGAGACACATGACCTGGCTCCATAAATACGACCTCATACTCACCATTGCCGATCAGTTTTTCCCCGGAGGATCCGAACACCTGAAAGAACAACCGGACTTTGTTCATGACATACTGATGCACTTCACGAGAGGCAACCCACACCATGCATATGTAATCCGTGTCGAGCTTACTTCCAACCACTGCAACCGCAGCGCGATCCGTCATTTTAAAATTAACGATGACGCTTATGTAGCCGCTCTTATAGGGACCCGCCACCTTAACTGGAATCCCTTTGGCAATCCTCGTTTTCGCATCAAGAAACGTAACACCGAAGGCGCCTGATTTCGATAAGGCTTCGGCGATTTTATATGCCGCCAGTTCTGCACCCGTCCCTGTTTCACCCGCAATGACAACGATCCTATTCCCCGTAGGAACATACCTGGAATCGACAACAGTATAGAACGAAGAGCATGAGGACAATAGAAACACCACAATACACAATGACAATAGTACACCGGCTGTTTTCATGATATCCCTCAGAATGATTATTGCACCGTTTCTCTAGAATATACAACATCCCTTTTTAGGAGCTTCATCCGGAATATTGGGAATAAAGCCTGCTGCTACATGGAAACGCCTCATAAGACCTTCCGCTAAATCCGATATCATCTGATCGATTACAACTTCATCTTCATATTTCCCCAACAATGACTTCGGATACCACATCCTGTATTGCTGAAAACAAGAATACGATACGATCTTCCCCGAAGGGTATTCTATTAGACGATCATATATGGGCATTATATATAGGCGGTTACTGTTTGGCCGATAGGTAATTGTCTCCAGCATCTCGTTCCAAATAACCAGGATGTAATCCACCTTCAATTTCTTTTGATACTGTTCGAGAATGATCTTCAGTTCGTCAGAGATGTATGGCGTTTCGCGCCTCTCTGAATCACTGTCCAGCTCAAAGAAAATGATATTCTGCGGATATTCCGGTATTGCTTTCTGAATTTTTTCCTGACTCATTGCCCGCAAAAAGCCTTTGTCTTCTATTTGTTTAGTAATTCGATCAGCAATATCATAGTTGATTTTTGTGTTATTGGGACTTATCACCGCAATTGACGCCCCTTTCCTCACTTCGATCGTCTTCTTGCCGTCGAACGAAAGAACCCGGTAATATTTTCTCGATGCACACCCTGTCAACGACACAACAACAATAAGGCTACATACAATAATCCCCACATTCTTCATCATGGATAATCCTCGCGATTGTTTTATTAATATTCTACAACTCTACTCTCACACAACGACCGCCGTCCGACCAGTTCACGCGAAACAGGTTTTTCAACAAACATACCCCGCGACCATGCGGTTTAAACCGGTTTTCCATTTCTTTCGGATCGGGGAGGGCGTCCGCATGAAACCCGTTCCCTTCGTCGCATACGGTTATCTGTACTTTTTGTTTATATGATTTTATTGAAACATGGATACGCTTTCCCGGATCGCGCCCATTGCCATGCAGATATGCGTTTTGCACCGCCTCATCGAGCGCGAGACGAAAATCGAACTCCGAGACATTTCCCGCCTTTCCTTCCGCCTGTACCTGCGAAAGATACGCCATGGCATCGGCAATCAGCTGTTTTGCCGACTCCACGGTTGAGGGAATGGCGCAGACAAAAGACATGTATACCTACCGCAAGTATGGGACTTTATTTCTCATTTGGACTGCACGACACGGTAACACTTCGTTCCCCCTTCGCCCAATTCACGGTGGCCGGTTTCGCTGCGCTCATCCTAAATGCCTCGCCTGACGGCTCGGCACTTCGGCCACCTTCGGAAATTGCGCGAAAGGCGATGGGGTCCTTAACTTATTTTCTAACAATGTACCCATAACACATAATAATGAGTTGAATCGTAGAAGAAACAATTACTCCCGATAATACTACAACAACAAAATGATGCACGCCATTTAACGAGAAGAATGAAAATACTTCGTTAATCAAATAAATTGGACTCCATACTATTCTCATTAAAACCGTAAAAAATGTTGGTGGTTTATAAAACCCTAAACCAAATAAATACATTAATCCAAGCAAAGTATATGAAACAATAATATACGCTACACAGACCAAGATAAAGAGTTTCATATTTTTCATTTGACACCCTTGTCTTTTAAAGTTTTAACAAGACTGTCTTGTTGCCCTTTTTCATTCGTCGTATAATGAAAGTGAGGCATTCCTTCGTAACCACCGCCCGATGCTCCATACTTAAGTGCACCAACAATGTCAAGGTTGCCTTTTTCGTTTGATAAAAAGTCACCTTTAACGTCAATACTAATGATGTTTTTTATATTTTTATTACCAGCTAACGATTTATAAAGGTCACCCCCTTTATCGAGTGGTGTACCAATTAACACCAAATTATCTACCACTTTCCCTTCATTCGCAAGTTCAAGAGCAGCTTTTGCAGCACGGACCCCACCTAAAGAATACCCAGCTAGGTTATATTGCCCATCTGATCTGTCATATGTCCTTTTTATGGCATCTATATCAGCCTTTCCAATGCTGTTCCTTCCTGCGTCATACGCCCTCCCTGCTTGAGCAATTATTCCAGGTTGCTGTTTGAAATTCAACCATACAGGGTTCTTTATCCCCTGCTGTGCCATCTTACTTATTATTGGCATTGAATATGATGCAGAGTTGACTTCCGGTCCAGCACCTTCAAGCCAGACTGTTTTCTTCCCATCGGGATCAACCAACCTAACAGGATTATTTCCAGCATAATGATATAAATTCAAATTTGCAGGATTAAACACACCACCCCTTCCGGGAAGTTTGCAATCCTTATCCTTGCTACCTGTGGGTAGATATTCATTTAATGCAGGATCAGGGCTTGGCCACATCCCTAAATCTGGCATAAGGTAGCGATGTATTACGTAATACCAACCTGTCTCCGGATCGAGTTCTTTTGAAGTAAACTTATACCCCAGCTCCACTCCCCCGGAAGCCTTTTCCTCTACCCATGTTTCGCCATAGGGGACTTTCACCCGAGGGTGATCCCCGACCGGACGAAATAGCGTAATAAGACCCCTCCG
>Ga0116178_10000087_pt1 | contig 74636 bp, 67 predicted proteins | sample AD_STIC12_MetaG_FD_89880 | JGI IMG/M metagenome (GOLD analysis project Ga0116178, IMG submission 89880) | Active sludge microbial communities of municipal wastewater-treating anaerobic digesters from USA - AD_STIC12_MetaG | ecosystem: Engineered > Bioreactor > Anaerobic > Digestate | place: USA...
AATTGTCCTTCACCCTGCCGACGTTGCCCCTCAGGATAAGGAAGAAGTCCTTGTAAAATTCCACCTGCATGCCTATGTCGCCTATCAGGACGTTCCTGCCGCTGATCTGCATGAAGTTGAGGCCCGTGAAGGGAAAGCAGCCGGTGGTGTAGGTGTTGAGGCCGCCGAAATAGTTTTCGTAGATGAAGGGGATCTTGCGGCGGAAAATGCCCAGGCCGTTTTTAAGGTCATAGTTCAGGTAATACGGCTCTTGGGCCTTGATGAAGGACCCGGTGACTCCCAGGTACAGGGAAAAGCGCCGGTGGAAGGGAATGTATCCTTTCATCCGGACCGTGTACTTGAAGAAGTTGTAGAAGTCGGCCGTGTTCTTTACCGTGCGCAGAAGGTCGGTGAAGTATTTCACCTCGCCGTAGAACTGGTACCCGGACCGGGGATAGAAGGTCTTGTCCAGGTTGTCGTACATCAGGTAGGCGTAGAAATTCAGGCTCTCGATGTTCTGCTTCTTGGGGTCGTCGGGCGCGATCTGGGCGACGATGTTGGTGAAATCTTTCTGCGCCCCCAGGCCCAGGGCTATGTCCTGGAGGAATATGGCCTGGGCGACAATATCGGGGCCGTAGTTGTGGTACTTGAAGCTTGACTGGGTGTAGCCGCCCTTGTAGGTGTAGATGGTGTACTGGTCATAGTGGAATTTGGCGCCGAAGCCGATGCCCGGCTTCCGGAGCCCCGTGTAGATGAAATAGGACAGCACCACCCCCGGGTACTGGCTCAGCCGCGCGTCGAGGGAAAGCTTCGATCCCTTTCCCGCCAGGTTTCGCAGGGTCAGGTTAAGCAGCACGGCGGCGGTCATGTCCGAATCGTAGCTTAAGCCCACCTTGAGGTAGATGCCCGATGTCTCGATGACGCGGATGATGAGCGCCGCTCCGTCGCCCGGTCCCGGCTGGACTTCATAGGTGACCCGCTGGAAGAAACCGCTGGCGTATACCCGGTCGATCGCCTCGACCAGCCGGTCCCCGGTCACCAGGGCCGGCGGGTTGATGTTGAGCTTCCCCAGGACCAGGTTCCGCGACACGTGGTTGAGCCCGCGGATGTCGATGGAGGTGATCTTTATCTTCTGGGTCACCCTGATATTGGTCAGGTCGAGCTTTTTCAACAGCTGTATAGGAAACACCGGCGCTTTCCTCTCCTCAGGAAACCGGTCCTGCTGTTCCACCAGCGCCTCCAGTTCGGGGATCATCAGGCGGCCGGCCTCCTCGCCGATGGCGATCAGTTCCTTCCCCCGGTTGAAATCGTTGGAGCTGAAGCCGGATATGTCCGGTATGACGAGGACGTCGGAAAGGTTCCGCTCCTTCTGGGTCGACTGGTACCCGAGGAAGCTCACGGACTGGTCCATGATCTGAATGACCGACGTCAGCTCATCCTTCTTGTACAGGGGGGCGCCCACGTCCACGGCGATGACGATGTCGGCCCCCATGGCCCGCGCGTCCGATACCGGGAGGTTCCTGATGACGCCGCCGTCCACCAGGAGGTGCCCGTCTATCTCGATGGGCGTGAAGATGGAGGGGATGGCCATGCTGGCGCGCATCGCCTCCGACAGGGATCCCTTCTTGATGACGAAGGCTTCGCCGGTCACGATGTCGGTGCCGATGCAGCGGAAGGGGATGGGGAGCCTGTCGAAGTCGCGGACGTCCTGCACGTGCTGGGTCAGGCGCGACATCATGGTGGTGAGCCGCTGCCCCCGCTTGAATCCGGTGGGGAGCAGGATCCCCTTCTTCGCTATCTGGAACGACGTGATGTATTTGTCATGGTCGCCCTTTTCCTCGATGGAGGTGCTCCGGCGCGATATGTCGTCCGCGAGCATCGCGTCCCAGTCCATGTTCAGGACCAGCTGCTCCAGCATGTCCGCCGTGTACCCGGAGGCGTAGAGCCCGCCGACGATGCTTCCCATGCTCGTGCCGGTGATATAATCGATCTGGAGGCCCGTCTTTTCGATGATCTTGAGGACGCCCACATGGGCGATCCCCTTGGCGCCTCCGCCTGACAGGACCAGGGCGATCTTCGGGCGCTTCTTGTAGTGGCTGAAGAGCCTGTCCCTGTCCAGCGCTGACGCGGTTGTCGCGCCGCAGAGCAGGAAGAGGACCAGGGAGAGCGCCGTAATAGTTATGATGGATATATTGCGCATGGTCGGGCCATTGCATCACGGGATTGTTATCGTAATGACAGGTGAAGTATAGAAAGGCAGGATGATTTGTCGATTATTATTTTTTGTCTATAGTAAAGCCCGTTGATGTTTAAAGAATCCCCTATGCCGCCAGAGGGGAGTGAAGTTGCTTTATGACCTCACTCCCTCTGTCCCCCTCTCCCACGTGGAGAGGGGGATGCTCAAGAAAGCGTATTTGAAATGAAGCCCTCTCCCTGCGGGAGAGGGCGCGCCGGAGGCGGGGTGAGGTCCGTGCCCCTCAGGGGGACAGGGGGGTCGTTAAAGGATGCCGGGTGGGTCGAAAAAGGATTGAACTGGCGGGCTTCATCACCCCGTGTAATTCACCGACGGGAACAGCACATGGGGTGCCAGCACCGCGCCGATGCGCTCCCGCTCGGCGCTGAGGCTGAACTCCCCGGCCAGGAGCCTGAAGAGGTTGTCCGATATCATGCAGTCCTTGATCCTGCCGGCGATTTCGCCGTTTTCGATGAGATAGGCCAGGTCCAGGCCGGCCGAAAAGTCACCCGTGAGGGTGTTTGACTGACCCAGGCCGATAAACTGCTCCACCAGGATGCCCCGGGATATGCCGCTGATCAGTCCCTCCTTCTTTTCAGGGCCCGGATCGATCACAATGTTGCTGAAGGACGGATACGGCAGGGAGGAATAGCCCCGGGCGCCGTTCCCGCCGGGAACGAGGTCCAGCTTGCGCGCGTGCTTCAGGTCCGTGATGAAGGTCCCTATCACGCCCCGGTCGACGAGGAACTTGTTCACCGCGGTGACGCCCTCGTCGTCGAAGGGATAGCTGTAGGGCGATCCCGCAAGCGCCGGGTCGTCCCGCACGGTCAGGGAAGGGGCGAACATCCTTTCCCCCCGCTTTTCCCCGAAGGGGGATATCCCTTTCCACACGGCCTTCGCGCTCAGGCCGGCGGTCATGATGCCGATGACCCGGGCGAAGGCCCGCGGGGACAGGAGCACCGGGACCCTCCCGCTCGGGAGTTTCCTGGTCACCAGGGCGGCCCCGATCTTTTCCATGACCCCTTCGCGGAGGTTCCCGTGGGGGGCGGGGGCGAGGAAGGAGGCGCTTTCCCCCGCGTCGATCCTGGTCCCGTCATCGAGGATCAGCGTCACCCCGATGGAGGCGGCGTACTGGCTGCTGCGGAAGGACCGGTCAAGGCCGCTGGAATTGACGATGCGCATGGACCCCGTTGACCTGCCGATGGACAGGTCCACCGTCGCCTGGGGAAACCGTTTGAGGATCGCGGCGATGGTATCCTCTGCCGCCGCTATTTCGCCCGCGGCGTCAAAGGCGTCAATTGCGCCGTTATAGGGCTCGAAGGCCTTTACCGCGCTGGCGGGGAGCTCGAAGTCCTCCTCGTCGCCCCAGGCGGCAAGCTGCAGGGCGCGGTCCGCTGTTTCCTCCAGGCGGCTCGCGTCGTTGGTGTAAGAAAAGCCCGTTCTGCCCTCCACGTTCACCCGCACGCCGAAGCCGCTGTTGTGGCGCTCCGTCACCGAGTGGAGCCGGCTGTTGGCGAAGGAGATGGGGGTGCCGGCGCCCCTGACCTCGATGATGTCGTACCAGCGCGCCCTTCCCGAGAGCCTGTCCCGTATCCGTTCGATCACTGGGCGCCTCCTATGAGCACGTCCTTGATGAGCAGGTGGGGACCGCCGAAGGACACCGGCAGGGGACTCTGCCCCCCCTTGCCGCAGCCTCCCAGGCCGCCGTACATGCGCAGGTCGTTCCCGATCATGGTGATGTTGCGCAGGGTGGTGAAGACGTTGCCGGAGAGCACGATGTCCCGGTACATCTTCCCTATCTTTCCGTTTCTGATCTCATGGCCGAAGGCGGAGGTGAAGGTGAACATCTCCAGGTTGGTCTCTCCGCCTATCATGCCGGCGGCGTAAATGCCGTCGCCGGCGGCGTCCAGTATCGCCTCGCGGGAGTGGGGCCCGTTCTCGATGTAGGTGTTGGTCATGCGGACGATGGGCTGCTTCATGACGCCGATTGCCCTGCCGTTGCCGGTGGTCTCCTCGCCCATCTTTTCGGCCGTCTCGCGGGAGTGAAGCCTGCCGCTCAGCCGCCCGTTCCGGATGAGAGGGGTCCGGGCCGGGATTATCCCTTCGTCGTCAAAGGGTATGTAGCCCGAATGCTCCGGCATGACGCCGCTGTCGATGACGGTGAGCTCCGGCGGTCCGAACTCCTTGCCGATGACCATCATCTTCCGGAGGCGCTCGTTTTCGTGGACGAAGTCCGCCTCGGAGAGGTGGCCGAAGGCCTCGTGGATGAAGACGCCGGCGAGCTTCTGGTCCGTGACCACGCGGTAGGTCCCTCCCGGGACCGATTCCGCGGCGAGGAGGTCGACGGCCGTTTTCACCACGGATTCCGCCAGCTCCTCGCGCCCCTCCGTGATCTCGTACCCGCCGTAACCCGATACGGACTCCCCGTAGGGCTGTATGATTTTTCCGTCGCGGGCGACCGACGAGAGCTGGACGCCGCAGTAGGCGCGGTCATAGGCGAGCTCCGACCCCTCGGAGTTCAGGTACACGTAGTATGACGTGACGTCCCGGTACAGGGCGCGGGTCGTCTGGATTTTCGGCGAGGACCGGAGTATTTTGTTATATGCGCTGATGAGATTGAATTTCTCTTCCAGGGGGACCCTGGTGAAGTCCTTTGCCATGGGGGTGGTGAAGTTCCGGCGGACCGCTTCCGACCGGCGGATCCGGCTCTTCTCCTTTAGGGCGAGGGACGAAGAGATCTCCAGGCCGCGCCGGAAATAGCCCTCGATGCCGCCCGGGTCGTTGAAGGAGATGAAGCCCCAGGCGCCGTTGTTGAGTACCCTGACCGACCCGCCGATGGTGTCGCCGGAGGAGAAGGTCTCCACCTGTTCGCCGGACAGTGAAATGGAAGTGCCCGTGCTTGCGGATAGCCGTATTTCGGCGTACTCGCAGGGGCAGGACGAAAGGAGGGACCGCGCCCTGCCGAGGGCGGTGTCGAGGCCGCTACGCATCGGCCGACGCGCCGTAATGATTGTCCAGGCCCTGCTGGATCGATTGTTTCGCCCTGTCCATGAGCTCTTCGATGTTCTTTTCCGTGTACCCGGCTATGTCAATGGGCCTGTGTATGATCATTTTCGCGTTTCCGGGGAACAGCCCGATGCTGTTGGCCGGGAGTATGTCCTTTGTCCCTATGATGGTGACCGGCAGGACCGGCAGACCAAGGTCCAGGGCGAACTTGAAGGCGCCCTTCTTGAACTCCAGGAGCTGGCCGGTGGCGCTCCTGGTTCCCTCGGGGAAAAACATGACCGAGGTTCCGTTCTTCATTTTGGACTTGGCGGCGTTAATCGATTCGATGGCCGCCTTGCTGTTGGAGCGGTCGACGTAGATGTGGCCCGCCTTGTAGCAGTAATAGCCGAGGATGGGCACCTTCCTGAGTTCCATTTTCATGACCCAGCGGAAGTCGATGGGGAGCCACCCGTAAATCACGAAGATGTCATACTGGCTCTGATGATTTGCCACGATCACGTAGGACTGTTTGGGGTCGATGTTTTCAGTGCCGAAGACCTTCACGAACATCGGCGTGATGAAGCTGTTGAAGCGGGCCCACACCACTCCGGCAAGCTGTATGGAACGCTCACTCGCGATAAAAAGGAATATGAAGACCACCATGAAGTCCAGGGTAATGAACATCCCGAGGAGGGGGAAAAAAACCAGGTATTTATACACTTGATACAGGTTGAACAGTATCTTGTTGTCTCTCATACGATCTCCTGATGCAAATTTAAGGTAATGGTTCATGTCTGTTTATTTATTTTGTATTGATAGGCCTTAATGGCAGCGGCACAATTTTTAAAAAAAGCGTTATACCGGCTACTTCTCTGTTAACTTCGGCCCCTATTTAAGAAATGGGATTATTTAAAAGGAAACTTGATTGTCAAGTAAATATTAGACCTTAATGACTGTCCAATAGTGTTTAGAAATAATGTGGAAACGGGACTAAAAATATATGCTTCTATGCCCCTGTTTTTATTTAGGTGGACAAAAATGCTATTATTGTCCATAAATAAATAAATTTTTTGTGATAAAAAATTTTAATTATGACGATGATATAAACAGAAAGAATCCAAGGATGGAGGTACATGAAATGGATGTCACGTTAATCACCAGCACACCATATTCAATACCGCGACCTGTCGACAATCTCGATAGTTATCCTGGCAAGCTCATTGGACAAAGCAAGGCGGAGATGCCTGCGCCGCTTCCCGGGGAAGACAAACTGGGTGAGAAAGTGCGCGAAGAGGTAATGATGAACCTGCAGGAAGTTCAGAATTTTCTGTACATGATTATCGGATCCAGGCTGAGAATTGAGACAGATCATCGCGCGCCCGGTTCGACAGTCAACACCTGCGCGTAGATGCGGTGGCAAGGCATACACTATGATTATAATAATGGACGCGGTCTGCAGCCCCTGGTGATAACCCTGCGATTATTACGAGGGGCTGTTTCATATAGGCAGAGAAGCAGAACTGTACTCAGAACCACCCCCTATCTTTTTAATTACTCCTTCTTGCCTTCCCCTGCAATATTATCCAGTGTCTTTTTCTTCATTTTTCGATGAAAATTATGTCGTTAATGCACATAATAAAAAAACTGGATAATTATGAAAAATTGTTGACCCAATATAATATATTGTTGTTTCATAAACATTGTCCCGATATGTGCTATATATTAAATTTTATATCTAATTAGTTATTGGTGAATAATTATCATATCCTGTTTTCCTGTTGCACTGTTGGAATTAATTGTAAGATAAAAAATTTAGAAATTGCCTGACCTGGTAAGCGCAGGCTGATTCAAATTCGGTTTTTTATAATTAACCTATTTGTATCTAAAGGGGACTTTGGAATAATTCGATAAATAAGACAGACTTGTTCATGCCAGCGTTGCGCCTCCCGCGGGCTTGTCCAATGGCGGTAGTGCGGTTTGGCAGGGGGCGCATGAATGAAGAGTGGGCAGGTCACAAACTATTATAACTATCAAAAGAAATTCAATGAGCAGGGAATTACAGGAAAAAGCTGATCGCATTATCCGGGAATTGAAGGATTCTCTGGTTCCCATTAAAGAAGAGCTGGAAATTTTGAAAAGCAGTACTGATGAAAAAAACACAAGGACTTTAAGGTAATTGTGAGGGAGCGGGCATGCCACCAAAAGGAGAAAGAAGAAAACAGCAGATTGTTGATACCGCCAAGCAGATGTTCATTGAAAAGGGTTTCCAGAGTACCCATATAGGGCAGGTGTGCGAGAAGCTTGACATAGCGCGGGGCACGGTGTATCAATACTTCAGGAATAAAAAGGAAATCCTTTATGCCATCCTGGAAGACGTGCTGGAGAACATAGAGGACATCTTCGACCAGGACGATTTTAACGAGTTCTTCAGCTCCAACCCGAACAATGAACAGGTACTGGAATTCATAAACAAGCGGCTCATGTCCTGCATCTCGGTGCTCCTGGGAGAGCCCATCGTCATCAAGCTCATATACAAGGAAATCATCGGCGTCGATGAAGACGTCAACGAGGAAGTCAGCAAGGCCGTCGCCGCCATAAGCAGGCATGTTGCCCGTGAAGTTGAAGAACTGATGGCCAGGGGCGTGTACAAGCAGTCGCTGGATCCAAAGATAACGGCGATGATGATCGTCGGCGGCGTGATGCTGGTGGTGTATGAATATGACCGGACCAAGCAGAATGTGCTTGATTCGAATCTCATATCCACTATTGCGAAGAACTACCTCTACGGCGTGTTGAAATAAAGACGCCGGCCGGACCCATGAGAAGATAGCCCGGGTGGAGGGGCCCGGTCCGGCGATGAATGTCGCGGGGCATCATGCAATAACCCGGTTTAACCGGGTTTTTAATTTATTGACAAAAACAGAAGCCTGGTCTCTAAACTTCAACAATTACAATCAATGATATGAAGAGTATGAAATATTCTGTCCTGATGTCTGTTCTGCTGCTCTGTGCCGCCGGTCAGGCCGCGCCGGCCCTGCCGGTATCGGTGCGGGGCCCCGTATCGGATTTCGTCCAAACGCAGCTTAACGCCGTTGAAAAAGTCTCCACAAGGGAAATATCGGGCATTATTCGCGGCATCCTTTCCGAGACCGATGACGCCAAAAAGCAGGAGCTGGTGAAGAAACTGCGCTCCTATCCGCAGGCGGAGGTAGGCGACTGCTGGCTTGAGCTCCTCGACGGCGCGGTCAGGGTAAGCACCACGGTGAGGATCATCGACAACATGTCGGAGTTCAGCGACCGGCGTTTCGTGCTGCCCCTGGCGAACCTTCTCGTCAGCTCCCACCACGCGGTCCGGAAAAGCGCCGCCCGGGCCCTGAAGAAGGTCGGCGATGACCGCCTCTTCCCGGTCATCCTGAAGATGGTCAACAGCCCGACCGCCGTCCACCGGATCTATTTTATCGAGGCAATGAACTACCTTTTTGACCAGCGTTTTTACCCGTCCCTCACGGGGCTGCTCCGCGACGAGAACAAGTCGATCAGGATCTACGTGCTCAACTGCCTCAAGGAAAACAGGATAACGGAATCCCTCGTCCTGGTAAGGGGCGCGGCCATGAGCGACAAGAACGACGAGGTGCGCATCGCCGCCATAGAGGCGATCGGCGCCATGCGCGACGGCAACGGCCTTAACGTGCTCCATGTGACGATGAACGATAAAAACCGCGATGTCCGCTGCGAGAGCGTCAGGGCGATAAACCTTATCGGCTCGGCTGCGTCGGTGAACCCCCTTTCGACGCGCCTCTATTCAGAGGATGACAACGAGATCAAGGACATGATCATAGACGCCCTTTCCTCGATGAAGCGGGTCGGCGACGTCAGGGGGCTGGAAAAGATCGTCACCGGCGACTCCAACCTGAGCCTCAGGATCAAGTCGGCCTACGTGCTCGGCTTTTCCGGCAGCCAGCAGTCTTTCGCGGCTCTGCAGCAGGCGCTGAAGGATTCGGATTACCGCGTCCGGGCCGAGGCGTGCAATTCCCTCGGCAACTTCCGCAGCCGCCAGGCCCTGTCGGTCCTCTTCGAGGTCCTCGAGAAGAACGAGCAGGTGTACGTCAAGTCGGCGGCGCTCTATTCGATACGGCGCATCAATGAAAAGAGCTCCCTCCTGGGACTCTTTGACCTCTACACAAAAGAGAAGGACCCGATTTTCAAGGAAATGCTCCAGGACGCCATCCGGGATTATATCAAGCGCTACATATGATGAAGGACCGCAGCCCATGGCAATGACTGAAGGGGAAATCAACCGGCTCATTGATAAACTGAAGAAACGCTACGCTGAGTATTCGCGGAAGAACCCCACCTGGTTCAACATGGACGCCTTCAACGACCGTCTCCTCATGGCCTACCGGAACCGCATGAACCTGGAGGCCTTTATCCTCGCGGAGATAGCGAATTTCGAGAAAGTAAAGGAAAAGTACGAGAAGAAGAAGAACGAAAAGTCCTTCTCCGACCAGGTGGACAGGATCATCGACGAGATGACGGCCCGCATAAAAAAATATCCCGCCATCCAGTTCCACCCGAAGGCGGGGATTGAAATAACCCATTTCTACGGCGCCCTTTCTGACTTCGAACTCAACTATTTCCCGGCGCTCTTCATCGTCGCCGAGGACAAGCCGCTGAAGGACAGGCTCATCGCCTTCGAGCAGGAGCTTAACAGGCTCGCGGCGCCGCGGGGCAAGCTCCCGGCTAAACGGGTCGAGGACCACCTGATGAAGCTCCGGCTGCGCGATGCCCGGGAACTTGAGATCGAGCGGGATAAAAACGAGTACCTCAAGGAATCAGCCTTCCTCCTCCATGAGATTATCGATTTCTGCGACGGCCTTATCGAGACGAGGAACCCGGAGTGGGAGAACCCCCTGCGCATGAACAGGCTCTTTGTCGAGGACAGGCGCAAAAAGGCCATCACGACCCTCTTTACCGGCCTGACCGGATACGGCGCCATCATGATGGTGCGGGACTACGCTTCCGAGATCATCGAAGATTTCCGGCTTACCGCCTTCCGGCGGCAGCAGTGACGGGCCGGGCGGCATGATCCATGGTTACGCGAATGACATTGGAAGAATTGTCTGAAAAATTTGCCGACAATGAACAGAGAAAACGCCTCTTCGATCTCCTCGTGGATGAATTGACAACGATAAAAGCGCAGTGCCGGAGCCTCTGCGTCCTGGTGTTCGGAAGCTATATTTCCGGAAAAAGCGCCCCCCGTGACATAGACGTCCTCCTCTCGCTGATACCGAGCGAGGATTGCGTGTACGCATTATGGACCGAGGGCCTCCGCTGCGAACACCCGGAGGAAGTGGATGTCCATTATTACAAGACCCAGCGTTACATCAAGGACGCAGAGGGATTGATCGAGCATTTTAACAATAATCCGAAAAATGAACTGCAGGGCATCGCCATAAGCGATGCGGTTGAAATAACCGGTATCTGAGCGGCGAAGGATCGTTCCCTGTCTGTCAGAGCTTGAACTTGAAGTTTATGATCCTCGGGTGGACAAGCCTCTCGAAGTCTTTGTACTTCATCTTGATTAGCTCCGTGTGGGTGCCGGCGTTGAAAAAGATATCCTCATCGCGGGTGAGGTCATCGGAGATGACCTCGTCTATGCCGTAGAGGTTCCCGAAGGGAGGCTCGGCGCCCATTTCGCAATCGTCGAACTTGCCGACAAATTCCGTTTCCGATGCCAGCACAACATCCTGCGTCTCATACAGGGCCTTCAGAAGGGACAGGTTCACCTTCTGGTTGGCCGTCATCACCACCATGATCAGTTTCCCGTTGACCTTCACCATCACCGGTTTTGCCATCTCGTAGCCGTGAATATGGGCCATGTGAGCGGTCTGGGTCGATGAATAGGCTATGGGGTGACGGATAACCTCGAACGGGACGTTATTCTTCCTGAGATATTCCTTCAGTTTATCTCCTCTCATGGTATTCCTCCCACTATGACATGATTCTATTCAATTATAATGTATTTTACAGGCAAACCGGAGTCAAAATTAATTGCCGCTATTTGCCATCTAAATTTGAAAACGGACGACGCCTTCACTATTATATGAGTGCCGGGTGCCATCCCCGACAGCAATGTTCAGGAGGCTGCGTATGGAGGGAAAAGTATCGTTTTCCGTGCTGGAGAAGGAATTCGCCCATGTGTTCAGAAGCGGCATTAACAGCTCAGAAGACAAGATAGATCTCGGGAACCATTTTTCGAAAACCATGAAAACGCTGCTGCGGAAGGTCTTCGAACACGAGCATATACCGGTTGAAGTTGACGATTCCGATGTAACCTTCAACCCCGAGGCCAGGCGTTACTTCACGATTAGCGGCAAACTGAGGCAGATGGGTTCCTTCAGGGGGCTCTGGGAGGGATCAGACCTTCCCAGCGTCATTGAGCGTTTTGCCGATTCAACCCATAAAAAATATCTTCACCTGGATAAACACCGGGAAAAAACAAGGTTCAAGATCAGGTAAGTATCTTTACTCCCCCGAAATCCCCGGAGGGGCATATAAATCATGCAGGCGCGGTCACGTGACCGCGCTTTCTGAAATCATGACCTCATCCGGGGGGGGTGAAGACAGCCCCTTGCCCCAAAGGTCCTGGAAATTTTTGCATTATCGATCATCATGGTTTTCCCCTTTGTTTTTTATGCCAGATAACGTTATTTCAGCCCATAATTAATAATAATTCAAAAAAATTATAAATGGAACCTTTTTCTTCCCGTAAGGGTCATACTGCCAAAACGTGAAAAAAATAATTAGCACAAATAGGAGGAGCAATGCAGAAAGGAAGAAAAATCATAATGGCGGCGGCGGTAATGGCGCTGTGCGCCCAGCCGTTTCTTTTTGCCCAGGGCGGCGGAAAAAAGGCACCGGGGCACGGGAAGGGTGAAAAGAAACAGATGATGATGGAGCATCGCGGGCGCTTTTTCGGCGATCCTGCCCGGATGAAGAAAGAGCTCAATCTTACCGATGAACAGGTGAATGAAATCGAGGATATCAACAAGGAACACCGGAAGAAGATGCTGGATTACAAGGAAAAACTGGCCCCTAAAGAAATCCAGTTGAAAAAACTGCTCCTTGAGGATAGCGTTGACATGGCCAGGGTACGGTCGCTCCTGAAAGAGATCGGCGACCTGAGGGTCGAGCTCCAGGCGCTGAGGATTGAACACCGCCTGAATATCGAAAAGGTGCTCACTCCCGACCAGAAGGCCAAGATGCGTCAGCACCGCAGGCACATGATGAAGAAAGGCATGGACCGCGGGCGCCCGATGATGCGCGAAGGTCACCGGGGGCATGGCGGCCCCGGCCCTGACATGATGTAGGCGTGAAGCTGATACCCCTGCAGAGGAGCGGTAAACGCACCGGATGACAGAACTTGAGTTTGCGGCCATCGTGGGAAGGACCAAGAAAATCGTACTGGCGGCGGTGAGGAAACACCTCGCCGTACGATTTTCCTTTGCCATTGACGACGTGGTGCAGGAGACCTACCTGCGCGGCTACCGCCACCTCGCCGGGGGCAGGTTCAGGGAAGAATCTTCCGTAGAGTCATGGCTTTATGCCATCGCGCGGAATGAATCATTGCGGATGAACAAAAAGCTGATGCGCGAGGAGGATAAGACCCGGATGGCGGCCGAGGAACAGGAGCTGTCCATGAGCGCCGGCCCGTGTGACGACGAGGCAATCACCCTGGATCTGCTCATTGGCAGGCTGCCGGAGAAGTACCGGGAAGTGATGACGCTGAAGGCGCGGGGCCTGTCCGAAAAGGATATCGCTGATACTCTGGGCATCACGACCGGCACGGTCAAGTCCCGTTTTTCCCGGGGGAAGGAGATGCTCCAGAAACTGTCCGGGGAGGTGGTATAAATGGAAACGATCAATCATGACATGTTATTCGACGACAGGATTAACGCGCGGCTCCGGAGCGATGAGTGGGACCTGGGCGTGGCGCGGAACGTCATCCGCCGCCGCAGGAAAAAGCAGTACCTCATCGGGGCCTCCGGGTCCCTCGGGTCCATGGCGGCGGCCGTGCTGGTGGCCTTCTTTCTCACCGCGGCCCCTGAAGCGACACGATACGGCGAAGGCGTCAACGCCCTTGTCAATGCCCAGGTCCAGGGGACCTACGACCAGGTCTTTGCCGGAAGGGCGTCGGCGGAGAGCGGCACCGCAGTCTTTGCCGAAGCGCAGTTCGACGACGGCATCGACACTATGATCGATGAGACGCTGGCGGAGAGGCTGTGATGACCGATCTGTTTTGTGCGGCGACGTTCGTTGGATCGGGCTGCTAAGAAGGGTATATGCCGGACAATCCCGCCGTATTTCTCGGAATAATCGCCATGGCTGTCGTGTCGTATTTAGGGTATTCTCTCCTCAAGACCCGTTCGCTGAAGGAAATAACCGGCTTTTTTCTCTGTTCATACCGTCCCCGTGCCGAAATCGCGGGGATTGTTCTTTTACCCGATGAAGAAGGCGCGCTCCGCCATGTGACAGCCGGCGAACAAACACTGCGATTGTTTCTCCGGTATGATGTTGCGTATCAATGGAACAGCGATGACTGCAGCGATGATGAAGTTGCATACGGTCTGGTTGTTGCCGTGAAGATCAATGTTCCGGGGAGGGGCGCCCATGAGATCATCATGGGATTCGGCGCTCTGATTCCCCGGGAGGTGGGATCCTTTACCGGGATTTCCTATGGGGCACGATTCTCGAGGACGACCGATGCGTGCCGCTACCGTGTCACCATTCCCCTCCATCTCGTTGAAGGGTGTGTCCCCGGCATGGAAGTAACGGTAGACGCAACCGTCAGACAGAGTCCCAATATCACGAATGCCGAATATAAATTGTTCTTCACCGGATAATAGTTCTGCGGCCATGTGTCCCGGCCGGGACTCATCCCCGGGCCACGCCATGGTTCTGCTTTGCCGTTAACGGTGGATCCAGCCTTATCCCTGCGGTATTCCCTCGGGAACGGCATCGCATGACAATCAGAGAATGATCTTATCCTGGTATAGCGTCTCAATGTCGCCGTCGCTGTACCCGAGCCACTCTTCGAGGATCATCCTGCTGTGTTCTCCGAGGCCCGGCGCGGGCATCCGCAGGGACCCCCCGGCGCCGGAAAACTTGAAGGGAAAGCCGGGTACGTCGATCTCGCCGAATTCCCCGTGGGGCACCTTCATGAACATGTCGCGCTGCCGGAGGTTCTCGTCGCTGTTCACCTGGTCGATGGTGAAGGCGATGCCGCAGGGGATCTTTTTTTCCTCCAGGGCCGCAATGACATCCCGCGACGTGTGCCGCGTCGTCCACTCTTCAATGATCGCCACCGCTTCATCATGGTTCTGGATCTGGACGATGATGTTGCTGAACTTCGGGTCCGAGGCCGCTTCGGGCCGCCCGATTATCTCCATGAGGTCCCTCCACTGGCGCGCCGTAAGGGCGACGATGGCCACCTTGCCGTCCTTTGACTTGAAGAAGCCGTAGAAGGGCATCCGGTCCGAGGAGTTGAGCACGTCCTTCGGCTTGCGGCCCAGGCGCTCCGCAACGTCACCCACGATCGGCTCCAGCGCCTTGTCGATCATGGCGCGGTAGTTGGAGAAATACATCACGTCCTGCATGGAAAGGTCGATGTACTGCCCCTCGCCGGTCTTCATCCGGTGGATCAGGGCGAGGAGGGTGGCGATGGCCGCGTAGGCGCCGGAGGTAAGGTCGCCCCAGTAGTTGTTCGGGAGGAGGAAGGTCTCCTGGTCGTTCCAGTACTGTCCGCCGACCGCCTGGGCGATGATGTCGAAGGCGGCCCGGTCCGGCCGCACGCCGGTGGCGCCGAACCCGGAGATGGCGGTGTAGATGATGTCCGGCCTGAGCTTCCTGATGTCCTCGTAGCCGAGGCCGCTCTTTTCCAGGGAGCCCGGGATCAGGTTGTGGACGAAGATATCGGAACGGGCGGCAAGCTTCCGTATGATGTCGCCGCCGCGGCTGTCGCGCCAGTCCAGGGCGATGCCGTACTTGTTGCGGTTGAACACGGAATAGCAGCGTTCGGCCCCGGGCATCAGCTTGAAGATCATCCTGAGGGTGTCCCCTCCCGGAGGCTCGACCTTGATGACCTCGGCTCCCATGTCGGCCAGTATCTGCGTGCACCGGGAACCGGAGATGAACTGGGTGATATCCACAACCTTGAGTCCGGAAAGAATCTGCATGATGGCGCTCCTCAGATGTGTTTATTTTGTGTTTTTCTTTGATCAGCATAAACCGGCAAAGACAGAAGCGGCTTTCCCGGCAAGATAATAGTATTAAAGCGGCATAAATCATACAATTACTTCTTTTCCAACCGGTAGAAATTTATTTCAGGTGTTAACAAAATATTCGAATCTATAGACCCCCCACAGGCCCCTGGGGGGCGATTTGAAGAAGACGCGGCCATGTGGCTGAACCTGTATGATATAGGTGCCCCCTTGGGGGGACAGGGGGGAGTATAGTCTTTTTGGGGCGGTGGCGTTTTTAACTTGACAGATTATCAGAAATAAGTGAATGGTCATTCATTAACAACTGGCGTAACGACAGGGTTGCCCGGCCCCGCGCATGGCGCCGGGAGTGGAGAAAACCGTGGCAGAGAGAAAGAACCGCACAACTCAGCAGGAGAGGATCATCGCGGAATCGAGCCGTCTCTTCTGGGAGAAGGGATACGCTGAAACGAGCATGAAGGATATCGCCGGGGCCTGCGGGTTCAGGCCGGGGAACATCTATAATTTTTTTACCGGCAAGGAATCCATACTCTTCGAGATACTCTACCAGGAAATGATGGATATTGTCGCACCCATAGCGCACCTGAAGGACGACGAGAGCGTTGATCCCGTTGCCGCCCTCAGGCTCATGATCGAGAACCATGTGAAGCTCACCCTGGGCGAGAAGAGCTCATCCAAGCTTCTCTTCGACGTCGGCCTCAACAACCTGTCCCCCGGCAATCGGAAGAAAATAATAAAGCTCAGGGACGATTATGACGCGATCGGCGTGGCCATCGTGCGGCGCGGCAAGAAAGCCGGGATATTCGCGAAGGATGTGGACGACAAGATCGCCGTGTTCAGCATCGGGTCGATCATAGCCCGGTCGCGGATATGGTATTCCCCGAAGGGGAAGTATTCGGTCGATGAGATAATAGAATTAATGTTCAGGTTCGCCCTGCGAGGCCTGGGGGGCGGCGCCGTTCTTGCGAAGCGGTAATCCGCGCCAGGATAGTTCCCGGCACCGGCGGCATCCGCTGATGCAAGAAGCAGCGACTCATGCAAAGACAGGGAGGAGGAAAAATGGATTACCGTTACATACAATATGCCTGTGAAAAAGGGGTCGCGCGGATCGTGCTTGACCGGCCTGACGTTATGAACGCCCTCAACCGCGACATGGTCAACGAGATCCGGGACGCGGCGGGCAGGATAGCGGGGTCCGGCGAGGCAAGGGCGCTTGTCATCGCCGGCAACGGCGGCAACTTTGCCGCGGGCGCAGACATCGATCCCATGGCGGGCCTCGCGCCGATGGGCGCCCGCGATTTCTGCTTCAACAATGTCTTTAACGCGGTGGAGAACCTGCCCGTGCCGGTGATAGCCGCTATCACCGGGTATTGCCTGGGCGGGGGCCTGGAGCTGGCCATGGTGTGCGATCTCCGGGTCTGCTCCGCTGATGCGATCCTCGGCTCGCCCGAGATCAAGCTCGGAATATTTCCCGGCGCCGGCGGGACCCAACGGCTCCCGCGCCTCGTGGGCACAGGCCGCGCCAAGGAGATGATCTATTTCGGGAAGAGCATCGACGCCCAGACCGCCCTGGCCTGGGGTCTCTGCGACCGCATCGCGCAGGACCCCCACGCGGAGGCCTTTTTCATGGCATCGCGGCTCGCCGCCGGCCCTGCAGCGGCCCTGCGCCTGGCGAAAAAAGCGATCAATTACGGCATCGGCAGGGACATCACCGCCGGGCTTGCCTGTGAGGAAGAGGCGTGGGCAGCGCTCTTCGAGACAGCCGATCAGAAGGAAGGCATGAAGGCCTTCCTTGAAAAAAGGAAGCCGGTTTTCACCGGGAGATAGGAGGCGCGCCATGGCATTGAACCCCCTGGTTGATTCCCGCGACATGCGGTTTGTCCTTTTCGAGATGCTGGGAATAGACCGGCTCGCGCGGTATGACGTCTTCTCAATGTTTGATCGTGACACCTACGAGTCCACCCTGGACCTTGCCGAGAAGATCGCCGTGGAGCGGGTCTATCCCGCCAACGCGGTCGCCGATAAAACCGGCGCGCGCTATGATCCGGCAACGAAGAATGTAACGGTCCCGGCGGAGTTCAAATCGGCCATGGCCTGCTTCAACGAGGCCGGGTTCACGGGGCTGGCCAATGATCCGGCGTGGGGCGGCACGGGCATGCCGGAGGTGATGTACCGGGCCGTGATGGAATACTTCTTCGCCGCGAGCATATCCTTCACCATGAACGTGTCGCTCCTGGTTGGTGCCGCCAACCTCGTGAAGAACTTCGCCACGGAAGAGATCAAAAAGCTCTATCTTGAAAAGATGATTTCCGGGGAGTGGGGCGGGACCATGTGCCTCACGGAGCCCGACGCGGGAAGCGACGTGGGCGCCCTCAAGACAAAAGCGGTCAAACAGAAGGACGGCACCTACCTCATCACCGGCCAGAAGATATTCATCTCCGCGGGAGAGAACGACCTGTACGAAAACATCATCCACCCCGTGCTGGCCCGGATCGAGGGAGACCCGCCCGGGACAAAGGGGATATCCATATTCCTGGTGCCGAAATTCTTCGCCAACCCCGACGGCACCCCGGGGAAGCGCAACGACGTGGTCTGCTCCGGCATTGAACACAAGATGGGGATCAAGGGTTCGCCCACCTGCACCTTGAGCTTCGGCGACAACGGGGCCTGCGTGGGGTACCTGATGGGCGAGGAGCGCCAGGGGATGAAGATCATGTTCCAGATGATGAACGAGGCGCGCCTTGACGTGGCCCTCCAGGGGCTGGGCGCGGCGAGCTCCGCCTATCTCCACGCGGTGGCCTATGCCAGGAGCAGGGTACAGGGCGCGGACGCCGCGAAGAAGGGCGGCGCCCCGGTGACGATCGTGAAGCACCCGGACGTGAGGCGCATGCTCCTCTGGATGAAATCCCACGTGGAGGCGATGCGGATGATCACCATGCTGGCGGCGTATTCCGCGGACCTCTGCCACGCCGATCCCGGCGCGGCGCGGGAATCACAGGCCCTCCTCGATTTTCTCATCCCCCTATGCAAGGCAGGGAACACGGACCTTGCCTGGCTGGTGACCGCCGAGGCGATCCAGGTCTACGGGGGCTACGGCTTCTGCGCCGATTACCCGGTGGAGCAGCTGGCGCGGGATTCCAAGATCCTGTCGATCTACGAGGGGACCAACGGCATCCAGTCCATCGACCTGGCCATGCGCAAGCTCCTAATGAACCCGGACATGTATAATTACAGTATATTCAAAAAGAGGATAGCTGAAACGATAGACCGCGCCCGCGGCACCGTTGATAGGGCCCTGGTACTCGAAGTAGACAGGGGTCTGAACATGATGGATGAGGCGATACGTCAGCTGGCCGGATACCGCGACGCGGGGGAAACGGCCCGGATACTCGCCGTGGCGACGCCGCTCCAGCAGGCCTTCAGGATGCTGGCCCACGCGTGGATGCATCTCTGGTCTTTATCCATCTGCCTTCCGAGGCTGAAAGGGATTGCCGGCGACGCCGAAGGCGACAGGCTGTACGGCCTGGCCAGGGAAAATCCGGAAGCGGCATTCTATTACGGGAAGGTGCTTTCATCGAGGTTCTACCTCGGCACCGAGTTCAGAAAATACTTCGGCTGCCTTGACTCGGTTGTATCGGGTGACGGGGCGGTTGTTGAATCGATCGAGGAGATTTTTACCGGAGCAATGGAGGGATAATCATGAAAACGCCGCAGGAATACATCGATAGCCTTCGCAAACTGAACCTGGTCGTGTACATGTTCGGCAAGAGGGTGGAGAACGTGGTGGACGATCCCATCATCCGCCCCTCCATGAACGCCGTTGCCCTGACCTACGCCCTGGCCATGAAGCCTGAATACGAGGAGATCATGACCGCGACGTCCCATGTCACCGGGAAGAAGATCAACCGGTTCACCCACATCCACCGGAGCGTGGATGACCTGGTCAGGAAGAGCAAGATGGGGCGCCTCCTCGGGTCCCTCACCGGCTGCTGCTTCCAGCGCTGCGTCGGCATGGACGCACTGAACGCCCTGTCGATGACCACCTTCGACATTGACGCGAAATACGGGACCGAATACAACCGGCGCTTCCTCAAATACCTGGAATACGTTCAGGAGAACGACCTGGTGTGCGACGGCGCCATGACTGATCCCAAGGGAGACCGGTCCCTGGCGCCGCACCAGCAGAAGGACCCGGACCTGTTCCTCAGGGTCGTGGAGGAGCGGAAGGACGGCATCGTGGTCCGGGGCGCCAAGGCGCACCAGACCGGCGCGGTCAACTCCCACGAGGTGATCGTGATGCCCACGGTGGCCATGAAGGCGGAAGACCGGGACTACGCCATAGCCTTCGCCATGCCGAGCGACGCGAAGGGGATTTCCTATATTATGGGACGGCAGTCGTGCGACACCCGGAAGCTCGAGGAGGGCGCCATCGACCGGGGGAATTTCGCCTTCGGCGGCCACGAGGCGCTCATTGTCTTCGACGACGTGATCGTGCCGTGGGAGCGCGTGTTCATGTATAAGGAGCACGATTTTTCCGGCCAGCTGGTGGAGCAGTTCGCCTCGTACCACCGGCAGAGCTATGCCTGCAAGGTGGGAGTGGGGGACGTCCTCATCGGAGCGGCCCAGACGGCGGCCGAATACAACGGCGCGGAAAAGGCCTCCCACGTGAGGGACAAGATCATCGAGATGAACCACCTGAACGAGACCCTCTACTGCGGCTGCATCGCCTGCGCCGCCGAGGGACATTGCGAGCCGAGCGGAACCTACTACGTGGACACCCTCCTGGCCAACGTGCACAAGCAGAACGTGACCCGCTTCCCCTACGAGATCGCCCGCATCGCCCAGGACATAGCCGGCGGCCTCATGGTCACCTGTCCGTCGGAAGCCGACCTGAAATCCCCCGACACCGGGAAGTGGGTGAGGAAGTACCTGCAGGGACGGAGCAGCGTCTCCACGGAGAACAGGATCCGCATCCTCCGCCTCATCGAGAACCTGACCCTGGGCTCCGCCGCCGTCGGGTATCTCACCGAGTCGATGCATGGCGCCGGGTCGCCCCAGGCGCAGCGGATCATGATAGCGCGCCTGGTGAACATGAAGGATAAGCAGAAGGTGGCGAAGAAGCTCGCCGGCATCACCGGGGACGGGGAGTAAACAGGCCGCTCCCCCTATTCCCCCGAATGTTCCGCCGCCGCAGCCTTGCCCCGGTCAACGTTGACGAAGAGGGCAATGATGATGGCAATGAAGAAAAATCCCGAACAGGCCAGGATCGCGTTCTTCATGCCGAAGCTGTGCTGCAGCAGGCCGAGGCCCATCAGGCCGACGATCGCGGCGAGCTTGCCGGTAAGGTTCCAGAGTCCGTAAAACTCGCCCGACTTGGTGTCCGGTGAAAAGAGGCCCACCATGGCCCGGCACGCCGACTGGGTCGCGCCGAGGCCCAGTCCCGCCAGCGACCCGATCACGAGGAAGACATGCTGTACTTCCCAGGACGTTCCGAAGAGGCTGTTCAGGAAGCCGGTCACCGGGTCGACGCCGTAGATCAGGGTGACCGATATGACCCACAGGATAAGGGTCGATACCAGGGTTCCCTTGGCGCCCCATTTGTCCTGGAGGAAGCCGAAGAGAAGGGCGCCCCCCGCGGCAGTCAGCTGGGTAAGAATGAACATGATCATCTGCACCAGCCCCGACCACTTGATGACCTGGTCGCCGTAGATAAAGGCGAAGCTGATCACGATCGAAAGGCCCGCATAGGCGAAGAAAAATGACGACAGCAGGACGATGAGGTCGCGGTAGTCCCTTATGTCGATGAAGGTCTGTTTCAGGCGCCTGAACCCGACGGTGAAGTAGTTTTCACCGGCCGGGAGGATCCGCGCCGTGCCGCGCTCTTTTACCCAGAGGAAGGTGGGGATCGCGGCGACGAGGAAAAAGGCGCCGGTTATGGGACCGACCAGGCGGAGGTTCGGGAAATTCTCCATGGTGAGGGCCCCGAGGCCGAAGAGGATGATGGCCGTGGAGGACAGGCCGCCGAAGTATCCGAGGCCCCAGGCGTAGCCGGATATTTTTCCCAGGTCTTCCGGGGGGCCGAGGTCGGGGAGGAAGCTCGACACGAAGGATTCGCTGTAGGAAAAGCCGATATTGGATAGTATCACCAGGACCATGGCCAGGATGATGCTTCCCGGCGATACGAAGACCAGCGCGGCCGTTGCGAGGACCGTCAGGAGGTAGCTCCCGAAGAGGAATTTTTTCTTGGCCGCCGTGTAATCCATGATGGCGCCGAAGAGGGGCGCCGTCAGGAGAACGATGAAGTAGCTGATGGAAAGGGAGACGCTCCAGAGGAGATTCCCGAGTCGGAATTCGGGGCCGTCGCCGACAATGAGCTTTGGAAAGATGACGCAGAAGACCACGGTGATGATGACGGTGGTGTAGGACGAATTCGCGAAATCAAACATGGCCCACCCGAAGATCTCCTTGCCCGATGCCCGTTTCACGGTTGCCATAATACGGCCTCCTTCAGATTGTTTCGAAGACGTCACTTCACGAAATCGAGTTCGCGTCCCTCCTCGCTTTTCTCATAGAAGACCCATGCCATTTCGGCGCCTATGATGAAGAGGAAGCAGGTGTACCATATCCATATCATAAGGATGACGATGGTGTTGAGGGATCCGAAGATCGAGGTGTAATCATTGATCTCTCTTATGTAATAAGAAAAAAGCGATTTCACGACCTCGTAGCTGAAGGACGCGAAGAGGGCTCCCTTGAAGAGGGAGATATTGGTCAGTTTTTTCGGCGGAATAAAGCGGTAGATGATGAACACCAGGACTGTGTTCATGAGCAGGGTTGTCATGGCTGAAAGGATCAGGGGGATGTCCTCGATGGCGGTAACAATTGTGTTCACGATGCCTACTTCGTTCAGGTTCGACTCAACCAGAAGGGCAAGGCCGGTGTTCTTGAGTATGGCGATAAAGTTGGAAAACAGGGTTATCGCCAGGATGGAGAAGGCCATTACCAGGATGATGAAGAAGTGGCGGATCTTCGCCTTCCAGTAGCGGCGGCTCTCGCCGATGCGAAAGGCCTTTTCCAGGCCGCGCTCGATGATATCGAAGATGAAGCTTCCCCACCAGAACAGGAAGGGAAGCCAGATAAAGGCCAGGTAGCGCTTCTTGTATATGATCGTATCGATGACGGACACGAAGCGGTCAATGTCGATTGAGGGGAGCTGGCTCTTGAGCTGCGCTGCGTAAAACGCGGCCAGCGCGTCAGACTTGTAAAAGAAGCTCATAAGGGCGATTATGACCAGGGAGAGGGGGATGAATGAAATGAGAAGAAAGAAGGCCAGGGCGCAGGTGGAGAGCTCCCCGTCGTGGTCCCCGAAGTTTTTCATGACCGAGCGGAGATCGATCAGCAGGAAGTTCCTGGCCGTCCTGATCGGCTTCAGCAGGATGTTCTTGAATGTATGCAGTATGTTCCTGATGTTCATAGATTGCCCGTCCGACATGGGCCCCTCCCTGAGTACTTACGGAACGGGCCGGTACCGTACGATGGATGTTATTCGGCGTGGAAGATGGGTGCGCACCTTCCACGCCGCAGTCTGATCGGTAGTGCCGGGAATTTCAAGAAAAAAATTAATCGTCCCTGCCGCCCAGCAGACCCGCCCTGATGAGGAAATAGAGAAGGGTCATGATGGAGGACGCCGCCGCCGCCACGTAGGTCATGGCCGCAGCCGAAAGGACCTTGCGGACCCCCAGGAGTTCGCCCTGCGAGATCAGTCCGTATGACGCGAGCATTTCCTTGGCGCGCGATGACGCGTTGAATTCAACCGGCAGCGTGATGACCTGGAAGACAACGACCGCGCTGAAGAGAATGATGCCGATCTTGACCAGGCCCATGAAACCGAAGATGAAGCCGGCGAATATGATGATCCATGAAAGAGACGATCCTATGTTGGCCACCGGCACCATGGTGTTGCGGAGGACCAGGGGCGAATAGGCCTTCGCGTGCTGGATGGCGTGCCCGGTCTCGTGGGCGGCGACGCCGATGGCGGCCACGGAATTGCTCCGGAACACGTTGGGGGAGAGGCGGATCACTTTCTTCGAAGGATCATAGTGGTCTGAAAGAAAGCCCCCGGTCTCAGTGACGGTAACATTGGTGAGGCCGTTCCTCCTGAGGAGCTCTTTGGCGACGTCGGCCCCGGTCATGCCGGATGCGGACATGACCTTCGAATATTTATTGAAAGTGCTCTTGACCTTGATGGTGGCCACCAGTGACAGTATCAGGACCGGCGCCATCATCATCCAGTAGAGCGGATCTATGCCATAGAACATGGTAATCCTCCTGTAAATCTAATTCACATTGTGATCGGACACTATTAATATATACATTGTTACAGGGATATTTGTCAATTTTTTATTATCATCCAGATATTATATGGATATTAACCTGATTTAAAATCAATCGCCATTTTATTATGCCGGATGTATGTCTGAAAAAATGTTTCATGAGATTTTGGATATTCTATTGCCCGTAACGAAGGGCAGTGATCCACATTTGATGAATAAAGGGCGATGATTTCCAAGATCTGTCCATTCCGTCCGGCGAGACGCCTTTTACATCCCAATATGATTGACAATAATGCCCTGCGGTACTATCTTTGTATTATCAAATTTATGATGGATAGTGTTTGTGAAAAAAATTTTTGCCGTCCTTCTGTGCTGTAGCGCCTTCCTCCTCGCCGTTTCTTCCGGATTTCAGCCGGTCATGGCCGCCGAGAAGAAAAAGCACGAACGGTCAGAAACCGGCTCGGATGTCCCCGCGATAACAACTGACTGGTCCCGGTACAGCTGGGGCCTCTATTACAAGAACATCGCCCTGCGGGACCGCAACTCATTGGAACGGGAAGCCTATCTGAAAAAGGCGATCCAGTGCTTCAGGGACGCCGGCGCCCAGGGCGCGGCAATGGATAAAATATATTTCCAGCTTTCAGAGTGTTATTTCTTCAGGAACGATTATGCCGTTTCGCTGGACTATGCCCGTAAAAGCCTTGCCGTGAACAAATCGGACATGCGCATTTACAACAGGATTTACAACATATACCTCAAGCAGAAGAAATACGAGGAGGCCGCCGCCATCCTCGAAGACTACCTTAAAGAGCGGCCTGAATCGGTCCAGATCATGTTCATTCTCGGCGAGCACTATTTCAAGAACATGAACGATGCCGAGCGGGCCACGGCCGTGTACCAGAAAGTTATCACCCTGTCAGACCAGCTTCCCATCGAGGACTATTACAAGGAACAGTCGTATCTCAGCCTCGCGAATATCGCCTACCGGAAAGGCGACCTGCTGCAGGCCGTTGCGATGTACCAGAACGTCCTGAACATCAACAAAGAGAACATTGACGCCCTCTACTACCTGGCCCTCACCTGCATGGACATGCATGACCTTGCCGGCGCCGAGCGGTATGCGCTGCAGTTCAATGAAAAGCGTCCCGGCGACCGGGTCATCCTGTCTATTCTCGGCAGGATTTATTACCTGCGCGACGACATCAGGGCCGTTAATCTCCTGGGGCAGGCGAAGAACACCGGATCGCTGAGCGGGATACTCGCCTGGGGGCTCTACTGCGAACTCATCCGCAAGGACGACATGGCTGAAAAGCTCCTGGCCAGCGTGCTCAAGTTTTCCTCCCGCACCATATCGGTCCACCTGGCCATGGCGCGGATCTATGCCCGGAAAGGCGACCAGGGCGCCGCCTTCAACGAATACGTGACCACCGGTGTCCTCATGTATAACAGCAGGCTGTACGAGGAATCGAAGCGCTGTTTCACGGAAGCCGGCAGGATCAACTCCGGGGTTCCCGGAGTCTACTACTACCTCGGCAAGGCATACGAGGAGACGCAGCAGTATTCCCTGGCGCTCTATAATTTCATCAAGGCGAACAGCATCCAGCCTGACCTTGACCTGATGCTCCACATCGGCTACCTCTACGGCATGAAAAAGGACTATGACTCGGCGATGCACTATTTCAACCGGGCGGCGGCGAAGGAGCCGTCAAACTCCCGGCCCTATTTCTTCAAGGGCCTTCTGTCGATCTGGCAGGAGGATTATCCCGCCGCGGAGCGCAATATCCAGCAGGCCATATCCCTCGACGAGAAAAGCGAAACCTATTATTTTTACCTGGCCATCGTTATGGAAAAGATGTCGAAGATCGACCTGGCTATCGAGTCCCTTGAAAAGGCCATCAGGTTCAACCCCCAGAGCGCCCGCGCCTATAACTACCTGGGGTACCTCTACGCGGACAACAACATGAAGATAGATGAGTCCCTGAGCCTGATACAGAAGGCCCTGGACCTTGAGCCGAACAACGGCGCCTATACCGATTCCCTGGGCTGGGCATACTACCGCAAGGGCGATTACCGGGTGGCCCTCGAAAAGCTCCTGGTCGCTGAAGAGCAGCTGCGCAAATCAAACACGCCCGATCCCGTTGTGTACGATCATATCGGCGACACCTATCTCAAGCTGGGGAAGGTCGACAGCGCCCTCAAATACTGGCACAGGTCCAATGAGATGAAAAAGACGGATTCGATCGAGGACAAGATAAGGAAATATGAGAACAAGTAACAGCGTACTTGCGAAAAACGGAATAATGGCGCTTATGCTTGCGGCCGCGACCGCGCTGGGGTGCACGACGGGCGCCTTCCGCGATGAGAGCGCCCCGGAAGACCAGTATCACCCCTCGGGAAAGGACGGGATACGGGTCATGGTTGACACCATAGCCGATATCAACCGGAAGTCCCCGGAATCATACTCCCTTGATTTCAATATTGACGGCACCTACGGCGAAAAGAAAAACAAGATGCTCGGCAGCATGGAATTCAACCGGAAGCAGCGCACGATGCATGTTTCCGTGGTAGACTTCATTTTCAGGAGCCCCGTCATGACTCTCCTCCAGGAGGGTGACGTGATACGTATCTATTATCCCGTGGAAAAGAAGATGTATGTTGACAATGTCAGGACGATTGACATGGCGAACTATGGCGGCGTCAGCATAGATTTCAGGATGTTTTACGACCTGATTACCGGCGTTATTCCCCTGATAAGCGGCTATTCCGTGAAGCAGGGCCTTGCCGCCAATAACGGAAAGGGATCGATGCTGATACTGGAAAATCCGAATTACTACCAGACCATTTCGTTCCGCGGAAACAATCCCGACAAGATACTGCTCATAAACAGGAAGACGAGGGAACGCATCGAGATATATGTAAAGAACCCGGTAGGCCAGGGCGCAAGCCGCATCTATTCGAATGTCATGATCGTCGCGCAGCGCGTCCCCCTTCGCCTTGAAATCACCTTCAAGAAAATCCAGCTTAACGCGGCGGTGAAAGTTAAAACCTACAAGGATATGAGGCTCCCTGACGGGCTGAAAGTAATCCAGATGTAGAAGAGGCTTGGTCGAGATCCCTCGGTAATTTATGTATTATATGAAAATAATTCTTGACATTCAGGGTTGAATAAATAGAAATTATGTCACATTAATAATTTGTGGAATCAGCAGAATACTTAAATCCGGTCGGCTCGCATGACGACTCGACTAACGGCATTTTAACCCTGAATTGTAATAAGATGAAAATGGACTATATCAAACCAGAAATATGCGGGAACGAAATGCACCTGCGGTTTCTCACAGGGGAACTGGTCTTCACAACCACCTCGTTTATCCTGGAATTCATCGAGAAGATGCTCCAGTCGAGCAGGGCTGAACGGATCGTCCTCGATCTCAGCAGCGTTATCCAGATAGATTCATCGGCCGCTGGCATGTTTATCGCCCTGAAGAACAACATGAAGAAATCAAACAAAACGCTTATCATTAAAGGGCTCACCGAAGGAGTGAGGAGGATACTGTATTACCTTGACGTGGTGGATTTTCTTGAGCTTGACGCGGCCTGAAACAGGTACGATTATCATCCCATGAAAAACAGACCCGCTTCGAAAGAGCGGGTTTTTCATTGCGGGTATATATCAGAGGGACGACCTGATCCACTGGGCCAGCTGGGCTTTCGGCATGGCGCCGGCGATTTCCTTTATTTTGCTGCCGCCGCGGTAAAGATGAAGGGCGGGAACGCCGCGAATGTCATGCTGCCGCGCCAGGTCCTGTTCCGCCATGGCGTTGACCGTCGCAATTTTCACCATGCCGGCCATTTCAGCCGCGAGTTCGTCCAGCACGGGACGAAGGCTCAGGCAGTGGGGTCAGGTGGGAGTCCAGAACTCGACCAGGACCGCCCCGGGGGATGAAAGAACTTCTCGGTTGAAGGACCCGGCGGTCACCTCGACCGGGCTCCGGGGGAAGTTGAGCACCGTGCCGCATTTGCCGCACTTGGGGCCGCTGCCGAGCTTATCGGCGCGGACCCTGTTGGCGGACCCGCAGGACTGGCATCGCAGGAGGACGGAGTCCATGGCCCCCTCCTATCCGCACCGCGAGAACCCGCATGCCCGGCAGACGGAGCACCCGGATTCGAATTCCAGCGGACCGTGACAGTCGGGGCATACGCCGACCATGACTGTTTCCCGGATTTTGCCGTTTGTCTCGGCGATGTTCTTGGCCGCTTCATGGATGGTCTCGTTGGGGTTTGAAGACGGGGTTATCCCGGAATGCCGTTCCAGGGCCTTGGCGATGGCGTCGGCGCAGGAATAGATCCGCCCTCCTTTTTCCCAGGCCTGGTTGGGACAGCGCACGCCCTTAATCTGCTTGATGATCTGCTCCTTGTCAATGCCGCTGCGCAGGGCCAGGGAAATGAGGCGGCTCACGGCCTCGGTCTGGCTCGCGGCGCAGCCGCCGCCCTTGCCCATCGCGGCGAAGACCTCGAAGAGACCCTGCTCGTCCTGGTTGATGGTGACGTAGAGAGAGCCGCAGCCCGTGGCTATCTTCCGTGTCGCTCCCCAGGTGATCTCGCTGCGCGGCCGGGGGGTGATGTGTCCCAGGGCTGCGGCCGCGGCATTCTCGTCATCCGATGCCGGCCTTTTTTCCGATCTGGACCTGGTCTCGAGGACCTGGTTTTCGCGGGACTGGTCGCGGTATACCGTGACGCCCTTGCAGCCAAGGTGGTAGGCCATCAGGTAGACCTGCTCGATTTCCTCCATGGTGGCGTCAGTCCTGAAATTGACGGTCTTCGATACCGCGTTGTCAACGTGCTTCTGGAAGGCGGCCTGGATCCTGATGTGCCATTCCGGCGCTATGTCGTGGGCGCTTACGAAAATGCGCCGGATATCCTCGGGGATCCCGTCGATGTCAGCAGCTGAGCCGTGCTCGGCTATGCGGGTCATGATGTCATCGGTAAGGAATCCCTGCTCCCGGGCGGTTTCCTCGAAGAGTGGGTTTGCTTCAACGAGGATGTTGTTGTCCATAACGTTGCGGAGGTAGGCAAGGGCGTAGATCGGCTCTATGCCGCTGGAGGTGCCGGCGATGATGCTTATCGTGCCGGTCGGCGCTATGGTTGTGGTGGTGGCGTTGCGAAGCGGCTTTTCCCCGTTGTCCGCATAGGATGAACGGGGAAAGTTGGGGAATGCGCCGCGCTCCCTGGCGAGCTCTTCCGAGGCCCGCTTTGATTCTTCCTGTATGGCGGACATGATGGACTCCGCGGTTGCTGCCGCGTCATCGGAATTGTACGGGATGCCCAGGCGTATGAGAATATCGGCAAAGCCCATGATGCCGAGGCCGATCTTGCGGTTCGCCAGGGTGTTTTCCTTGATCAGGTCAAGGGGATACCGGTTAAGGTCAATGATATTGTCAAGGAAGCGGACCGCCATCCGGGTAATCTGGCGCAGTTTGTCATAATCAATGACGTATGATCCCTTCTGTTTCTTGATGACCGTATTCAGATTGATCGAACCGAGGTTGCATGATTCGAAAGGGAGGAGCGGCTGCTCGCCGCACGGGTTGGTGCTTTCTATCATGCCTATCTTCTGAAGCGGATTTGCCGCGTTGATGCGGTCTATGAAGATAATGCCCGGTTCTCCGCTTTCCCACGCCTTCCTCACGATGAGGTTGAAGACCTCCCGGGCATTCAGCGTGGATGCTACCTGTTTCGTATTGGGGTTGACGAGGGGATAGTCGCCGTCGCGCTCCAGCGCATCCATGAATTCATCCGTCAGGGCGACGGATATGTTGAAGTTGGTCAGGGCGTTTTTATCCTCCTTCGCCCTGATAAAATCAATGATGTCAGGATGGTTTACGGAAAGTATCGCCATGTTGGCGCCGCGCCGCGTGCCGCCCTGCTTGACTGTTTCAGTGGCGGCGTTGAAAATGTTCATGAAGGAGACCGGGCCGCTTGAAACGCCGGCGGTTGATTTGACAATATCGTCCTTGGGACGGAGCCGGGAAAATGAAAAGCCGGTACCGCCTCCGCTCTTGTGGATGAGGGCCATGTTCTTGACCGCGTCGAATATCTTGTCCATGGAGTCCTCCACCGGGAGGACGAAGCAGGCGGAGAGCTGCCCCAGGGGCCTGCCGGCGTTCATGAGCGTTGGCGTGTTGGGCAGGAACTGGAGATCTGCCATCATATCGTAAAATTCATCAGCCAGCCTGTTGACCTCGGAGGCGGGTTTCCCGTAGATGAGATCCGCGGAGGCCACGTACATGGCCACGCGCTTGAAGAGGCCCACCGGTGTCTCAATGACATTGCCCTTGTCGTCCTTGGCGAGATAGCGCTTTTCCAGTACGAGGCGCGCATTCTCCGAAAGCCGGGGTTCTTTTTTTGACGAGATGATGATATCGGTCCACTCCATGTCGGTATCCTGTATATGCTAATAATAACTATGATGAACAGCAGAGCGTGATAACGGCGCGGCCGAAGGCGCTAGCCGGGAAATCATGCTTTTCTTCCAGTTTGCATTATGGCAGTCTTTATTACGAGTCTAACTGATAATTCGATATACCCGCCGGCAATTGCCGGTCCGGATGTTCCCTGAGGGTACGTATTAAAGAAAAAACTGCTTTTTCCAATTGAGATAAGCAGTTTTTTGAGGTCCCTATCAATAATAATATAGTATTGTATGAAATCCTATTCAAGAATATTGTCAACACTTTATTATGTCATATTGGAAAAAGATTTTTTCAGCTAGCCCTGAGGGGTCAAAAACCGGTGCCGGGCTGTAGCAGTTTCTCTATCCGGGGTGGATATCCCCATATGAATCTCCAACAGATGATGTCATCGATTACTTCTCTCATAATTATGTAATTTATATACCGATAGTTATCGGTCTTTTTTGCTTTCATAATGTTGTCGCCATATTTGTGGAAAGCATACGCAAGGATTGAAGAAACCGACATTTTGAGCAGTTTTCTGAGGTCCAGAAGATATTCATAATCATCAATCCGCAACTGTATATGAAACCTGTGCCAGTTTTCACGGTTGCTTCGTGGCTGATACTGGACGAGTCTCCCCATCCTTCCCGGGTCAGGAATGTTCTTCATTGCTTTCTTCAGCAAGAGTGTGATAATTTTTGAGCGGGACATGCCCAGTGCAAGAGCCGCCTTATTTATTTGCCCCAGTACATCAATATGAACATAGAGAGTGGTTTCCATTGCAGATCACATCCTTTTCTTCGTATCAACAGATATACGATTAGATATGGTCAAAATGAAAAAATTTTGATCTGTGAAGAATAATTTTTCGGAAGAAGTACCGATAACTATCCGGCAGTGGAATAGAGTATCTTGCCAGAATCCACGAAGCTGTAATCTCCAAGAGGTTCCACCGTCTTCCGGAACTTCTTCGACTGCAGGGATTCTATAAAGAGCTGAATCCCCTTTTCAAAGAAGGTGTCCTTGCCGATGACCATGTCGAAACTTTCCCGGGCGAGGGGTATGAAGGGAAGGTCCATGAGCTTAGAAATAGCCACGGTGGATATACCAGCGTCAGCTTTTCCTGAAAGAATGGAGAGGCCTATCTCGAAGTGGGTGTTCACCTCGTTCTGGTATCCCTCGATGGCGGTCGGGTTGACGCCCGCTTTCTTCAGGTTGTGTTCGAGGAATATCCGTATCCCCGATCCCTTCTGTCTGTTTATGAAGTGGATGCCAGATGTGAGGTCCTCGATTTTTTTCACTTTCTTTGATGCGTCCGGCGATACAAGGATGCCTATCTCACGGTAAAAAAGATGAACAACAGCGATCTTCTTGTCCGCCAGGTGCGAAGCTATGTAGGGTATGTTGTAGGTTTTTGATTCAGGGTCGAAAAGGTGGCACCAGGCGATATCTGACTTTGATTCCTTCAGGAACTCCAGGCCCTGGGTGCTCCCGATGTTGCAGGAGAAAATGGAAAAGTTTTCTGAATTGTTCTGGCTTATGAGCAGGTCCAGGACCGGGTCATTGCTCCCGGCCGCGAGGATCCGGTTGCCCGGTCCGGCGGATTGTTTCCGCTCCGGGGTGTGCCGCGCCGATGAATCGATCCACTCGTCGATAAGGTGTTTCGGGAAGATCCATTTGCCGGTTACCCGTGTGCACGGGATGGATCCCGCCTTGATAAGGGCGTAGACCTGTTTTTCGTTGATGCCGAGGTACTCGGCAACCTCTTTGGTGTTCATTAATTGTTCCGGCATTGGTGTCCCCTGAGACGATGGTTAACTGGACCTTGTTCCTTGTTACAGATGAAAAGATATAGAACCTTGTCGGATAGTCAATAAGAATAATATATGACGTCCAACTTTTATCGCATGCGGCGTCTATTCTATAAGGGCATTTCCTTTCCTGTGGGCCAGACTGGATAGAAAAGAGGTAAGCCGCCATACTCTCTCGTGCCGAATTCACTCAGTAATTTCTGTATCTCATCTGATAACAGGAAATCAGCCAGCATTTTCGCCCCTTTTGTATTGGCTCCGGGGACTCGTTTTGGGTTGGCTTCCATGACTATGTAAGGCCGGCGCATGAGGGGGTCTCCCTCTACCATTATTTTCATTGAGCCCAGCTCTATCTTTTCAAACAGCACCGGCATGCGGCCGAAAACCACGTAGGCGTCGTTCTTTTCGGCGAAGGTGATGATGTCCTTGGCCCTGTTGCCCTCGTCTTTGATGACCCAGCCTCCCCGGGGGCGTACCCCTGCCTTGGTCCAGAGCGTGTGGGAAAGCTCCCTCCCGCCTTTATTGAAGGCGTCAAGATAGGGGGCCTGCGCGGCTGCGATGAGCTTGAAGGCCTCGACCCCGCTCCTGAGACCCTTGATCTTTGCCGGGTCCGAAGGAGGCCCCACGATGACCAGGTCGTTCCGCGTCCAGGGCCGCATGTTCATGCCGTAGCCGTCGGCCACCAGGTCCGTGGTGATATCGCCGGAGTGCATGGTGAGCAGGTCAGCTTTTCCCTCGCGGAAGGCGCGGTCAAGGATGGGCCGCGGGCCGTGGGCAACCACCACGACCCTGTATCCTGTCTTCGCTTCGAAGCGCTTCGATATCTCTTTCCACAATCCGGTCATGATCATGCCGCCGATGACCGCGGTGCGGACTATTTTCGGGTCCGGTCCCACCGGCTTTACTCTATCCTTGCCCCTTTTTCCTTTGGCGGAAAGATAGAGGGGGGTCAGAATGATGGCTGTTATAGTAACTGCAATCAGAATCGCTGTGAGTGGTTTCTTGCTGGTCATGGGGTGTCTCCTAGTTTGCCTTTTCCTGCAGGTCCATCATGCCCGCGTCACGGAAGATCGTCTGGGCCCTGGGGCCTTTAAGGTAATCAACGAACTTTTTTGCCAGCGCTGGGTTCCTGGCTCCTTTCAGCACGATACCGAAGCATTCGCAGGGAGCGCCCTTGGCTTTTTCTATAGGTATCATATCTATCCCCTTGACCGGTGCTGCGACGATTCGCCAGGTGAAGGTAGCATCCGATTCGCCCCGGGCCACCATCTCGCTGCCGAGGGTCGACTTGCATCCCCTGTCAAGGCGCTCCGCCTTGGAGGCTGCCTCCGACAGGCCCCACATGGAAACGATGGAGTCGCTCAGCCTGCTGGCGCATCCGCTCCCCGGCTGGGGCAGGTTAAGGTGGGCCTTTTTCAGGTCCGCCGGGCTTTTCACATTGAGGGGATTGCCCTTTTTGACCACGATCACAAAGGGGTTCCACGCCACCGTTGAACTGGAATCAACGAGGCCGGATTTCCTGGCCAAATTCAGCTCTGTGTCCTCTCCCAGTATAAGGACATCGCCGTCCTGTTTCGCCTTGAGTTTTGGTATCAGTTTAGGCGCGCCGCAGCCGAAATCGCTTTTTAGTGTGACATTGTTTTCTTTTTCAAAGGCTGCTATGATCTTTTTTAAAGGGCTGTCCAATCTGTGGCTGCCGTAAACCATAAGGTCGGTTTTGGCGTGGGCGTTGCTTATAATTGCAAAGATAAGGATCAAGGCTGAAATATACATTTTCATGATCACACCTCTTTGGTTAGTTGTTGTCTAAAAAATTACAAAATAAAACTATTATTGTTGTCAAGGATATTACTACCATAAAATTACTATTGATGACAAATAATCATTGACACTTGATAAGTTAGAAAGATCATTAATTTATTTTTAACATACTAAGCGGCTGTGAAACTCTAGGAGGTTGCTATGAAAAAGATTATACAATTGCTTTGTATTGGCATAATTTTATTTATGATAAGCTGTAAAAAAGATACAGGGAATGAGATTAATCCTCTGGCGTTCCTGTCATTTTTAGGTGATTCCACCCTGACCGTTACCGCGACATATAATGGAACTGCGGCCGAGGTTGGCGCCTCAGGGAAAATATATGTATACCTCTACAGTTCACTTGGTATCACAACAAGAGATCCCGCCCCTGTTTATACCGGTTCTACCGATGCAGCGGTTACGATTGGTTCACCGGCAACCATAACAATACCCAGGATTGTAGCCGGTGAATATTATGTCTTTGCTTTTTATGATTATCATACCGGTGATAATCCTGACAACCAGACTGACCGGTATGTTCTGTACAGCGGCACGGCTTATACCAGCGGGGCATCTAAGGTCACCATATCGGGTGAGACCAATCTGGATATGGGAACCTTTGGTGATACTAATGTTCTTGCAGCATCCAGTGCTTTTATGACCACAACGACCTATACCGTTACCGTCCCGGTAACGTATACAGGAACGATTTCAACGGATGACTATGCAACAAAAATGCTGTATGTATATCTGTATAGTACTTTGGGTGCCACAACGCGAACCCCGGCTCTGCCGGTGAGGACCGGGATTTCATTAGCTGTGGCATCATCGGGCGTCCAGCAGAATATTGCGGTAAGTAATGTTGTCCCCGGCAACTATTATGTTCTTGCTTTCTATGATGCAAGCGCCGGTGCTAACCCGGACAGTGTTACTGATCCCTATGCATTCTTTGTCAATACGCAATACACGGCTAATGCGCAGAAAGTTGTCATTTCCGGCGATACCACTCTACCTGCTATGGACATTGGTGAAACCAATGTGCTGCAGTCCGGTGGCGCTTATTTAACGCCATCTTCAACATATACACTTACGGTCAATGCAGCCTATACAGGAACGAGGCCGGATGATACTCGAACCATGTATGTGTATCTGTATAGTGTGCTTGGAACTGCTACGCGGAATCAATATTTACCGATTTATACTGGAGTGAGCAGTGCTGTTTCATCAACAAGTCCTTATGCCATAACAGTATCAAGTGTAATCCCGGGTAGTTATTATGTTCTGGTGTTTTATAACTATAATTCAAGTGGTGCAAACCCTGATAATCAGAATGACAGGTATAGGTTATATGATAATGCTGTCCCTGCTGGGACGAGGTGTAGAAGTGAGGCGGACTCCTTCACAGTATCAAGTGATGGCTCAATTTCCGATATTAGCATTGATAACACCTATTATCTTCGTTCTGGCGCTGCTTATGAAACTTCAGGATGTCCGTAAAAACTAATGAAAATTTAGAAAATGAAAAGTTTAAAAAATATTATACCGCGCCTTAAATGGCGCGGTAAATTTATTTATATAATAATGTTATTGATAACATGTATTATTATCAATAAAACGCTATTATTGGCTGAAACAATTGGCACTACTGAAGATGCGCAACGGCAGAGAGGTGAGAACAGTCTTTCCGGCAGCATCGGCAGGGAGGACGCCGGGTCAAAAGGCGCCCGGGGAAAACGGGGCGGCCGCCACAATGTCTTCACCATCGGCGAGATCGTGGTGAAGAGCGAGTCCATCGCCCACATCGACCAGGCCGCCACTTCGACGGAGTTAACCGAAAAAGATCTGAAGGCCCGGGGCAACCGCACCCTGGACGAGGCCATGTCTACGGTGCCGGGAGTGCAGGTTGAGGCCCACCAGAAGGGGCACATGCGCGTGAAGATCCGCGGCTTTGACCAGGATAAGATCGCCATCCTGGTGGACGGCATCCCCGTGGCGGACGTTTATTCCACTGACATCGACCTCTCGGACCTTTCCGTGAAGAACATCTCCCGCATCTACGTGAACCGCGGCGTTTCGTCGGCGCTCTACGGCACCAGCGGCGCCATCGGGTCCATCAATATTGTCTCGAAAAAGCCGGAGAAGCTTTTTGCCCAGGGCGGCGCTGAATATGGCATGTATAACAACTATACCATAGATGCTGCCGTGGGAGGCCCCTATAAAAATTTCTACGGATGGATCACCGCGTCGGTGCAGAATTCCGGCGGTTACTGTCCCTCGCGGCATCTCGATACAGGGAAACGTCTTGCCTGGATTAACAGGCTGATGCCCTATTACGTCTACGGCGTGAGTCCGGCAGGCATCAATATCCCCGGACCCTATGACTATCTGTTTGACACGGGCAGGTGGGACCACACCAGTTCCAGGAAATACAATACATCAGCGCGGGTCGGATATGAATGGGGCGACCTCATTGATGCCGGAGTGGCGGCGCGCTTCAGCTACGGGACGAACAGGACCAATACATACCAGGACCGGTGCTACAGCGACTACAAGATCAATAACCTGGGATGGACCGATCCGATCTTCAACTGGGTATTTGCCAAGGATCTTAAAAAGGCCGGCCTCGTGAACCGCTCCTTCAGTTGGCCCGAGAAGTACAGCTTTACCGTCTCCCCCTACGCAAAAGTAAAATACAAATTCTTCAGCATGAAGGTCCAGGGCTTCTACTCCCAGAATTACGCCAAGCAGGAAGGGTACCTGGATCATGCTTCCCTCTTCCCGAAGGACGCGGCCGCGGTCATTTCCAAGAGCGCAAATCGCTACGAGCCTTTCTATGACTATAAGACCTATGTTTCCTATGGGATACAGGTCTATCCATCATTTAAAATCATGTCGTGGAACCGTCTTAATTTTGCCGTCCTTTGGCGAGGTGACGAGATTGACGGGCGTCAGCAGGCAAAGTCCCCCATCATGAGTCCCGGAATTTACACAAGGGAAGGCATGTCAATTTACAAAGTTAATTACCTGAAGGCCTATTTTCTAACCGTTGCAGTTGAGGACGAGATATCCATAAAAGACCGGGTGAAAATAACAGCTGGTGTTTCCTATGACGCGCAGGATTTTCTTACCCATAAAATTAGATATGAGCAAAATTCTTATGTCTACGGCAATTCGTATATTGTAAAAGGGAAATCAATGATTTGGGGCACCCGGGATTCCTTCAACCCCGTGGCCGGCCTTGTCTATAACGCGGTGAAGGACCTCCTGACCCTGAAGGGCGCCTTTTCCATGAAGACAAGGTTCCCACTTCTGGGGGATTATGAAAAGGTGTCCAACGCACTCTATGACCGCGGCCTGAAGCCGGAGCGGTCCTATAACGTGAATGCCGGGTTCCAGTTCTTTTTCCTGGACAGGGACCTTGAATTCGGATCTGACTATTTCTACAGCATAATAAAGAACCGCATTGAGAAGATAGCCGGCGGCGAGGAGCCTCCGGTGAACATCTCGCGTATTGATGCTCAGGGAGTGGAGACAACCATTACGTACCACAAGAAAAGGATAGCCCGCGTAATGGACATCGACGTGTCCTTCTTTTATACGTTCCTCCACGCGCGGAACCTGGACACATCGTGGGAAGAGGCTGTCAACAAGGGTAAATACCTTGATAATACGCCGGCGCACCAGGTCATTGCCGATGTCCGGTTTTCCTTTACCAGCGGGACTTCCTTCGGAATCTGGGGCACGGCCCTGATAGACCAGGTCATGTACGTCCAGAGGGTGGCTCCGCCGCCCGGGACGTTCTTTTATTCAAGGCAGTTCTTCGACACGGTGCAGCTGCACAACCAGTTCAACCTGAACGTCAAGGTGTCCCAGGTGATATGGGAACACTTCACCCTGTATGTTCTTTTCAAGAATATCCTTGACGATTACAATCCTGATCCTTTCAATCCCGGGCCGGGATTCACGTGCTACGGCGGGTTTGAGGCGAAGCTGTAAGTTATTTCTTTTCCAGCAGATAGGTGAAGAATCCCGCCTTCCTGAGGGCGGCAAGGGTCAGGGCGCCGAGCAGTCCCCCCAGGGCGCCGAAGACGATATAGCCGATGAGTGCCTTGGCCAGCCCCAGGGCGACAAACCCCACCGGCGCCCCCGCCATCATGCCGAATATCCACTTGACCATGTACTTGCACAGGTGGCCGAACACGCCGGCAAGCATGGCGCAGGCGTAGTTCTCCGGGTCGCGCAGCAGGAGCAGGCCCAGGTCCGCGCCGACTCCGGCCATGGTGTAGGAGAGGAGGGTGTTCAGGCCTCCCAGGTCTCCCAGGCCCAGGAAAGAGGCCATGATGCCCGACGTGAGTCCCACCAGGCTCGCCGCGCCCCGTTTCGGCACCACGCGGGCCGCCACGATGATAATGGCCATCCAGAAAATCCCGGAGTGGCCCGATAGCTGCAGGGGCAGGTGCAGCGCTATTTTCGCCACCACGATCAGGGCCGCGAACAGGGCCAGCAGGAAGAGCTGGAACGTGGAAAAGTACCGCTCCTTCACTTTCGTGCTATCTCGATCCTGTCAATGTCCTGGACCCACGATTCCCTGGTGTCGAGGTTCTTCATGGCGGATGCCAGCTTCAGGGTTCCCTGTTTTGAAACGGCCAGTATGATTTTATTCTGCGCATCGGCAATGTCTTTCCATTTCAGCTCCGCTTTCTTGCCTCGGCTGGAGCTTGCGACCGTGACCGCGGTGTCCGGAGACATCTCTTCCTTCTTGACGTACAACAGGAGTATGTCCCTGAGAAGCCATCCCTCCTGTTTCTTGTTCTCGGCTTTATCCTGGAAGCTCGTTTTTGCCAGTCCGGCTGTATCCTTCTGGCAGAAGTTCGCCAGAAGCTTGCCGGCGGAGTTGACGGGAACGCACCCTTCGGTAAATTGCTTTTCACCGGTGTTGCAGGTGCGGTACAGGTATCCGCCGCGGCGGGACGATTGAATGACCAGGATGGTGCCGACAACGGCGACGATAATGATGACGGCAATGATGATGCGGCGCGTGGTGTTCATGTATGGTTACCTCCAGATGATTATTGCTGCTGCAGCGATACAGGTTCCCGCAAGGATTGCCCAGTCAATGGCTTTCATGGACAGGCTGTTGTAGGCGCTCCGGCGGGGCGACTCGAAGCCGCGGGCATAGGCTGCCTCGGTCATCGACCAGGCACGCCGGGCCGTGAGCACCACTGCCGGCACGGTGAGGCTCACCAGGTTCCGCACCTGCTCGATGAGATACCGCCACCCTTTCGGAGCCTCGAAGGCTCCCCGCGCCCGCTGCGCCTCCAGTATCCCGCGCCATTCCGTGTCTATGCTGCTCACCGTCTGGAAGGACAGGCTGATGCTGAAGGCGTACCGGTACGGCACGCGGAGCCACACCAGGGCGAGGCAGAGTTCCGACGGCGTGGTGGTGGAAAAGAACATGGCGAACACGCCCGCCATCAGGAGGAGCCTCAGGGTCACGACCACGGCCAGGTCAAGGGATACGACCAGCCAGTCCACTATGAAGAGCACCATCAGGATCCACTTGAGTTTCCACGCCTGCCGGGCCGCTTCAGGGAGGAGCCGCGCCCAAAGAAGAAAGACAACATATATGATGGAGAAAAAAATAATTTTTTCCAGGGGGAGCATGACAGCCAGGGACGCGCACAGGCACAGGGCGAGCTTGGTGCGCGGGTCGGCCCTGCGGAGAGGCGACGACTCAATTATGTGCATGGTGTTGGTCATGCCATATGTAGAGCTGAGGTTCATGCTGTTATCACCTTCTGCCCTGTTTCCGTCAGCCACGGGGGAACGAAGAGTCCGGCCCGTTTCCACGCGGCTGCGTTGCGGAAGACCTGTTCAGGCGGTCCGTCCGCTGCGATCCCGTCCTGCCCGAGGAGGATCACCCGGTCGGCCATGGCAGCGAGGTGCAGCTCATGGGTGGTGAAAAGGACGATCTTTCCCCGGGCGGCGAGGCCCCGGCAGATATCTATCAGCATTTTCTTGTGGGCCATGTCCTGGCCCAGGGAGGGTTCGTCAAGAAGGATGCCGTGGGCCGCCTTGCGCATGAGCACCGTTGCCAGGGCCACGCGTTTTTTCTCCCCCTCGCTCAGGATAAGGGGCGGCGTGTCTTCGTACTGCCGGAGGCAGAGGGTCTCCATGAGCCAGGCGTACCAGGCCATGTCGGGGTCTTTCACGCGGTAGAGGATCTCGGAACGGACAGACGCGTTGAAGAGCTGGAGATCGGCGTTCTGGTAGACTTGCCCGAAGTCGGGACGCATGCCGCCAATGTCAATGCTGCCGCCGTGTTTCTGGAGTCCCGCCAGGGCGCGGACCAGGGTGGTCTTGCCGCTTCCGTTTCTGCCGACTACTGCAATGACCTGGCCCGGTTCAATGGAAAAAGACAGGTCCCTGATTACAGGTTTACCGCCGATGGTCACGGCGAGGCCCGAGACATCGAGCTTCGGTCCGCGCTTTTCATCGGAAGCGGCCCGGGCCCATCGTCCCGGCGCCCCGCTGCGTTCAGGAACTGTTGCGCTGTCAAGGGCCGCTATCCGTATCCCCGGCAGACCCGCGAGATAGTCGGACCGGTGTTCGAAGATGACGATGGCGGTCCCTGCGCGGGCCAGCTCCGAGAGATATCCGGCGAATTCCGTGGCGGCAGCAACATCGAGCATCGACAGGGGCTCGTCCAGGATCAGCACCGGCGGCCTGCGGGCGATGATGGCCGCCAGGGCAAGCTTCTGCTGCTCCCCGCCGGAAAGGGTCTGGGGGGCGCGGCCCCGGAAGCTGCCGAGGCCGAAGCGTTCCAGCGCTTCATCCAGCCTGTCCCGCATTTCCCCGCGGCCGAGGCCCAGGTTTTCAAGGCCCATCAGTATTTCTTCTTCGACGGAATTTCCCAGCATCTGCATGGCCGGGTTCTGGAAGACGAACCCCGCGGATTCGGCGAGCTTCCAGAGGGGGGTGCCGGCGGTATCGTGTTCCCCGATGCGGACGCTGCCCTTCATGGTGCCGTGGTAGATGTGGGGAATGAGCCCCGTGATGCACCGGGCGAGGGTGCTTTTGCCGCACCCGGACGAGCCGGTCATGTGCAGCATCTCCCCGGGCTTCACGGAAAAATCGAAGGGCCCGATCCCCCGGCCGTGCTGGGGATAGGCGTATGATAATTCGTGTATCTGTATCATGTCAATTCAGCTTGAGCGGCTCCCAGTGGTCATCGCGCCATTCCACGTACGCGACGGGCTTTCCGTCCCGGCGCGCCGGCCGTATCTTGTCCGACATCACCATTCCGGCGGTGACGTTTTTTTCATCGATGGTGCGGACTTCGGTCACGCCGGCGCCGATCACCGCTTCCACCGGCAGGAGTCCGCTCAGATCGCGCACCCGCCCGCAGAGAAGGTAGCGCCCGTCATTGCCCGTCGCGGTGAGCCCCACGGAGGCCAGGGCTCCGATGACGCCGTCCTCGGTGCCCCCCAGGCCTTCCAGGGCAATGCCGAGGGTACGGGCGAGGTCCCTCGCCTCGGCCTGGGTGACCAGCCGCTTCTGTGCATTGCGGCCGTGCTCAATGACCTGGTCAGGAATGTCCCGCGTCACGCAGAGCCCGGGGTCGCTGCCGACCTGGAAATCGGCAAGCATGAGGTCTTTCACGTTCCGGAACAATGCCGCCAGATCAGTGCCGTTTTTTTCTTTCAGGATGATGGTAGCGCTGCTGTTGTGGCTGGTGAAGGGGACACGCGGGTCTTGAAGGAGCTGGTGCCGCACCACGCCCAGCACGGCAAAATCGTTTGCCAGGATAGCGGCGATGTTCCTCGCAAGGCGGCCGGTGCCGCGGGACTTCAGGGTGTCCGTGTCATCTATGCCGATATATATCATTGTTTGCCGTTTATTTCTGCTATTGAATTCATATCACCAGGCAATTGTAGTTGAAATTGATGGATAATAGATTTTACCTAGTTAAGTAAAAATATTTTAATATGCTTTGATAGTCAAGAAATATGATTAAAAACAGTAATTTTTAGTTATTTCTTGGTATTTTTTACATATTGTGCTTTTTTGTAATAGAAAAATAGCTGAATTTGTAAAAAAATGACAAAAATTCAAATACAATTTATCAGGTATATTATTCCGATGATCTTAAAAAGGAGTTGTTTATGTATAACCTTACCGCATGCTTGCTATCGGTTTTTGCATCTCTGCTGCTTGTGATCATCCCCGCTGACGCCAGGCAGAAGGACATCATCTTCGCCACCACCACCAGCACCCAGGACACGGGCCTCCTGGATGAGCTGATCCCGGTCTTCGAGAAAAAGAGCGGCTTCAGGGTGAAGACCATAGCCGTGGGGTCCGGCCAGGCCATGGCCATGGGCGAAAAGGGCGAGGCGGACGTGCTCCTGGTGCACTCAAGGGACGCGGAGGAGAAGTTCGTGAAGCAGGGCCTCGGAATAAACCGACGTATTGTCATGCACAACGATTTCGTTGTCCTGGGACCGAAGGAAGACCCGGCGAAGATCAAAGGGCTTAAAACAGCTGCTGACGCATTCAAAAAGATCGCAGCGTCAAAATCGCTCTTCGTGTCCCGGGGAGACAAATCCGGCACCCATGTGATGGAGCAGAAGCTCTGGAAGAAGGCCGGGCTCAATCCTGAGAAAGACAAGTGGTACCAGCAGACCGGCCTCGGTATGGGCCAGACCCTGGCGGTGGTCGTGGAAAAGAGGGGCTATACCCTCTGCGACCGCGCCACCTATCTCTCGCGGAAAAATAAGATCGACGCCGCGGTCCTGGTGGAGGGCGATGCCGCCCTGCTGAACATCTACCATGTGATCGAGGTGAATCCGAAGAGATTCCCCAGGGTCAACGCGGAAGGGGGAAAGGCCTTTGCGGATTTCTGGGTGGCCCCGGATACGCAGATGATGATAAAAGACTTCGGCATCAGGAAATATGGCGCCATACTTTTCCATCCGGATGCGGTGAAGTAATAAGAATCATGCCCCCCCGACCCCCCGAGGGGGCGCGTGCAGGCATATGTTATAGTTCCCCCCGGGGGGACAGGGGGGGCATAGGTAGGGATATATACCAGCGGTAACATGGACCTTATAGTAAACGGCATCATCCAGGCCTTCAGCCTGATCGTCACCCTTGACCCTGAGGTCGTGGAGGTAACCCTCCTTTCCCTTAAGATATCGGGGGCCGCTACCCTGGCGAGTACCGTCGTCGGCGTGAGTGCGGGCACGGCCGTGGCCCTCCTCCGCTTTCCCGGGAAGCGCTTCGTTATCAGTGTGATCAACACCGGCATGGGCCTTCCGCCGGTGGTTGTGGGCCTCTTCGTTACCCTTTTCATCTGGCGGAGCGGGCCCCTGGGCGAACTCGGACTCCTGTACACGCCGGCGGCCATGGTGCTGGCGCAGATCGTCATAGCAGCACCCATCATCACCGGCGTTACCCTTGCCGCCATGCAGAAGCTCCCGGGCAGGCTGCGTCTGCAGATCCTCGCCCTGGGCGCCACACGGCGCCAGCTGGTGTGGCTCCTCATGAAGGAGGCGCGCCTTCCCCTGCTCACGGGCGTCATGGCGGGCTTCGGCGGCGTCATATCCGAGATCGGCGCCTCCATGATGGTGGGGGGCAACATCAAGGGCTACACACGGGTCCTTACCACAGCCACGGTCATGGAGACCGGCAAGGGGAACTTCGAGCTAGCCATTGCCCTCGGCGTGATTCTCCTCGTCCTCGCCTTCACGGTGAATTATATCCTTACCGCGGTCCAGCAGAGGAAGCAGAAATGAGCGGCCCCATCATGGAAATAACGGACCTCCAGGTCATCCGGAACAACATGCCGGCTCTTTCAGTCGCCGGTCTTTCCTTCAGCGAGGGACGCGTCTATTCCCTGATCGGGCCCAATGGCGCGGGCAAGTCGACTCTGCTCCTGTCCCTCATGGGCCTGGTGCGGCCAGACCGGGGCAGTATACGGTACCGCGGCAGGGAAATTCCGGGGGTCTCGTCGGCCCATCGGTACCGCCGGAACCTGGCCATGGTGTTCCAGGAGCCGCTCCTGTTTACCGGTTCTGTCTTTGATAATGTTGCGTCGGGCCTGAAGATGCGGGGAATGAAGCGGGAGAATATCAGGACCGTGGCGGGGCAGGCAATGGAGCTGCTGGGGATATCCCATCTGGCCAGGCGCCGGGCCGGGGCGCTCTCCGGCGGCGAGGCGCAGCGGGTCAGCATCGCCCGGGCCCTTGCCGTGGACCCGGAGATTCTTCTCATGGACGAGCCCTTCTCGTCCCTGGACGCGCCCTCGCGGGAGGCCCTCGTCGCCGACCTGGACCGCATCATCCGGGAACGGGGGATCACGACGGTCTTCGCGACCCATGACCGCGGCGAGGCAATGCGCCTTGCCGAAGAGATCATCGTGATGAACGGCGGCGCCGTTGTCCAGGCCGGGAGCCCCAACGAAGTTTCCCTCTACCCTGCCAGCGAGTTCGTCGCCTCCTTCATGGGGACCGAGACCATCCTTGCCGGCAGGGTCACCGGGTCTGGAGACGGTCTCCTGGTCCTATCGGTTAACGGCGCTGGTATTGAAGTTGCGGGGGATGCCGGACCGGGAAGCAGCGTCACCTTCTGCGTGCACCCGGAGAGCATTCTTTTTTCCCATGATCGCCCCGGGACAAGCGCCCGCAATTCCTTCAGCGGCAGGGTTACGAAGGTTGTGCCGACCGGGTTGTACCGGAAGGTGTATGTCGATTGCGGCTTTACCCTCATGGGGTATGTCACCGGCCGTTCGATGGAGGACCTCGGCATCAGGGAAGGTGGAGAGATAACCGCTTCCTTCAAGGCCACAGCCGTGCATATCATAAAGATAATCCCTCATTAAGAGATCCCGGCCTAATCAAAATCTGATCACTTTAATTCAAAATCTGATCACAGGAGTGCAAAATCAGATCGATCTGATAATGGCTAGAACTGTATACAGTATTTTAATAAATTTATTGCAGTCAGTCCGGACGGTTTATATAATTAACTTCGGTATTGATTCATATGTTTCATGCAGAAATTCAGGTTATTATTACCGATATTAAGGGGGTTTCTATGAAGGTTCGATTTTTTCAGCTTTTTATTATCCTGCCATTACTTTTCATGGGCTTTGGATATTCCCTGATGAGCTGCGCCGATAACCAGGGAGATCCCACCGCGCTCCTGGGTCTGGTTACCGATAACTATCCGGCGCAATCGAACAGCTATTATTACGACAGCGTCTATCCTCCCTACTGGCTCAACTGGACCACGGACGGTTCGCCGCCAATAGAATGCGGTGCATCATACCTGACCGGCGGGGTCAAATGCAGCGGCCGGTACTGCGATAATGTCAACCTCCTCTGCCGGGGCTCCGGGTACAGCCAGACTTCCAGCTGGTGGACCGACTATTTTTCTGAAGAAGGGACCAACTGGCGGGTGTGCGATAACAATGCCTTCGTCACCGGCATACGGTGCACGGGAAGCTACTGCGACAACATGTCCCTCCGCTGTTCGCAGCTGAACAACGGCGGCACACGGCGGGACTGCTACTGGACCGGGTACCTTTCGGAAGAGGATGGCGGGACCTTTGTCACGCCGGAATCGATGTTTGTGGCCGGCGCGCGCTGCTCCGGACGGTACTGCGATAACATGCAGTTCTATCTCTGCCGGGCCGACGGGAATTCGACGCCGGCCGACTTCAACGCCCTTGCGCGGCAGTTCGCGCCGCGTCTCAGGTTCGATCAGCTCTTCGGCACCGATTCCGGCCAGCAGAGCAAATGCTTCCCCAGCGATCCCCAGGTCTATTACACCCAGCGGGCCCTGGGCGTCGATCCCATAGCCCTGTGCAACAAGGATTATTCAACCATCGCGAACAACCGGGTCCCGGTCTTTTATATCGCCAAGCAGTGCGGTACAAACACGGTCATCATCCGCTACTGGTACTTCTACGCCTGGCAGAGCACCTGCTTCACCAGTTTCGGGTCGCACGCGGCCGACTGGGAGTCCCTCGCGGTCATGATCGTCGACGGCCAGCTGAAGCGGGTCGCCTTTTACCAGCATGGCGGCTGGTACTCGCGCAATGCCGGCAGCTTCGAGACCGTCGGCGGCACCCACCCGGTCGCGTACGTGGGCAAGAACGCCCACGGCTCCTACCACGATTCCGGCGGGTCCGGGGGATGCCTCTACTTCGAGGATTTCCGGAACCCGGGGAGCAACGATTATCACATGGACACCTGGAACAACCTGGCGGTCATAGAGCGGGGCAGCTCCTCGCCTTCGTGGATGAACTGCAGCGGCGACGGCTGCTTTGACGGTATCGGCCATCCCATAGACCAGACCGGGGAGGTCTGCGGCTTCGGGGGATGCAACAAGGACGGCTGCAGCAAGTCACAGGTCGGGGGCAACGTGCCCTTCATCACCGCGCCCTGACGGGACAGCCCGGGGAAGAGTGGAATTCAGGCGGAGGGCGGGTTCAATCCCGCCCTTTTTTTATGAATTCCTCGATCAGGTCAGCCACCGCTTCGGCGCCGCGCGTATTCAGATGGAGCAGGTCTGTCAGGTAGAGAAAGCCGTTTGCCTCGGAGATCTCATCGTAGGTTTTTCGCAGCAGGTAATGCTTGGCCAGGACAAGGTACATGGGCATGTCCGTGTCTCCCTCGTAGCGGACCACCGGCCGGGCGCTGCGAACTTCGATGCGGCGCGACATCGTCTCGTTCAGCGGGAGGTAATCGACCTTCTCCTCGGCCGCGACGTCGCGGATGATCCTGCTGTATTCGGCCGCGCGAAGGTACGCGGCGCTCCCCGGCTCTTCGCCGATGGGAGGGATCGAGAGCAGGGCGATGCGGGCCCGCGTGCGGGACTTCAATGTTGCGCAGATGGCCTTCAGGTTTTCGCGGAACCAGGCCCTGTCCGGCTTCCGGGGAAGGTTCATTTCGCTTATGGCAAGCTGCGCGGACTTCTCGTTCAGGGAGGCGTTGGCGTCGTTGGTGCCGATCAGTATGGTTATTGCTTTCGGGTCGCACCGGATGATCTCGTCCAGGCGCCGGCGGAGATTGTAGGCGAGCTCGCTGTTGATCCCGGCGTTGACGAAGGCATAGCCCTTCATTGATGGACGGCGGGAGAGGATGTCCACGTAGTTGACACTCACCCTGCCATGGGTGATGCTGTCGCCTGCGCATACCACTGCGGGACGCTTTTGAACGGCGGTCTCCCGTGCCAGATATGAGCGCGGATTGTTATCCGGGGGGCGCTGCGCGTCATGGTAGACATAGACATAGATGGAAACGGCGCAGGCGATGAGAAGGCCCGGGACGAGCAGCGCGATCAGTATTTTTCTTTTCATGGCTTGACTATACCGGGACCGGACAAAACTGCAACAATTAATTTCGCCATCCATGACAGGGCCGGCTGTCAGCCGGCCAGTATCCTGTACGCGGAAAATAGCGAGATGAAACCGAAGACGGTAAGGCACGCCCCGGCGAAGGTTACCAGGTATCGCCGGTATTTTTGGTTAATGATCCTGTGGAGCCTGCTGACCGCGTAGATCAGCGGGATGAACCAGGCCAGCACGCCCGCCATGATCACGGCCACGGTCATGACGGCGCCGGCGGCGGAACCGGGGACCCGGTCCCTCCATAGCAGGAAAAAATTGCCCGCGATGGCGATCCACCCGATGATGGTCATCGGGTTGGTCAGGGTGACCACGATACCGGATACAAAGGTAACCAATGGTCGCGACTGGAGGTTTTCAGGGCCTCCGGCGTCCGCACTGTCACTTTCTTTTGCCGATGCCATGGTGGCGACGCCGATCAGGACCAGGAGGAAGCCGCACAGGATCCAGAGAATGAGTTTCTTGCTGTCATCCTGAATGAATTTCGTCAGGCCGAAATAGACCAGGCAGATGTAGAAGATATCGGTGAGGCTGGACCCGATGGTGAAAACCAGGCTGTTCCTGAAGCCGTACTGGAGGGCCCTCTGGCAGGCGATGACCGTGACGGACCCCGGGGGGATGGCCACGATGACGCCCAGGACAAAGGCGGAGATGAAGTAGTTGATGGTCATGTCATCATGTCCGTTTATTGGGAGATCAGGGGGTTCGCAAAATCAACATGTCAATAATTATTTATAGTCGTCAGTGGTATCATATAACCGGGCAATTGATGGTCCTCCCAGAAGGCACTATTTTGCGGAATAGAAACGATTTGGATAAAAAATTGTGGACATTGAGATGAGAATTTCTAAGGTATATAAGCCAACAGCACATAACGGTTATCGGGGAACACCCGCCGGAATATAGATATGCCGGGAAAGACCGTTGTATCTGCAGTGGGGGGGATAAATAAAAATGAGATTTAAGATTGCTGTAATTATAATCGTGCTCTGCCTGATCGCAATTCCCCGGACAGGGAGGGCGGCCGGCATGGGAATCGGCATGACCACCTGGTTTACCTGGTGGAAACCGTATTTTACCCTCGACACGGGCGCGTCCATGTCCATAAAAAAGAAATATTCAAACAACCCGAATTTCCTCTACGGGCCGGTATTGACTTTTTATCTGCCAAAGCATTTCACCATCACGTCAACATTCTTATATGGTGAATTCCCGATAAAAAAAGATGAAGTGCAAGTAATTTATATATACCTCTACCCATACCATACAAAATACCTGATTAAAAGATATGATAGCGATTCCGCAATTACGTATTCTTTTGCCAGGTTTTTCAGTATGTCCCTCGGTTTCAAGTATACCAAATTCAAATATATTTCAAAGGAAAGTACAACGTTGCCGGATAATATATTTATCGACAAAAGAAATAAGCAGTTTGATGAATATGCTCCGGCCCTGGGGTTTGGATTCACCATACCGCTGGTGGATAAGACCCTGTACCTGATCATGAATGGATCGGTAATATTCAATTTTGTTATTTTAAAGGAAACCAGTATATCGCTCATAGGGATGCCATCATTCTTTTTTTGTGCTCCAAATAAACCGATTAAACAGCATCTGTACAGGATCGGCATGAACAGCGCCCTGTCTTTGGCCTATTATGTTGACGCGATTAACACCACCTTCTCGATCGGGTTCCGTTACCAGATGTTCAAAATGCTGAATACGGACTCAACAACCCCGGTGAAACTCAATAAGTTATATGATCACTTTTACGGCATTACGGCGGCCGTCATCTACCGCGTCAATTTTCCCGAGAAAAAAACTGAGGGTGATGATTCAACACAGACTAAAAAGAAATGAGGAATGACCAAACGGAACCATGGCGGGGTGATCTGTGACCAGCGGTGGCTGATCGCAGCAATAATGCATCACCAGTTTACGACGTTCCCCACCGGCTCGTCTTCAAAATCCTTTCTTTCTTTTTTTGGTTTTCCCTGCGTTTTGTTTGCCTGTTCGACTTTTTGTGATATTTTCTGCTGGATTTTCTTTTCTATTTCAACAGGCTGATGTGCCGTCGGTTCTTTCGCGCCAGCCTTTGATGGTGCCTCAGTTACTTTGTTTTCGACTACTGATTCTCCGGCATTGCCGACAGCCGTTTCTTTTCCGCCGTTGCATGTCAGATAGGCGCACACCAGACAGCCGGCCATGATCAGCAGGGCTGTCAGCGCCAGGATTATCCATTTTCGCGTTTTCCCGTCGCGGGAATCTTTACTGCGTGCCATGCTTCACTCCCTCCTATGGTTCGCCGGACTCTGTCTGATCACTGTTGCGTTACTCATGGGAATTTTCAACACAAAAAGCGCTGGACAGGTGATTTTAAGGGATGTCATTGTCTGATAGAGATTAATAACCAGTGAGGTCCATCATGAAGGTTCTCGGCATCATGGGAAGCCCGCGCGTCGGCGGCAACAGCGATATTCTCCTCGACGACGCCCTGTCAGGCGCGGAAAAGGCGGGCGCGGCGGTGGAAAAAATCATACTGGATAAAAAGAAAATCTCCGGATGCAGGGACTGCAAGAAATGCAACGAGACGGGCCTCTGCGTCCTGAAAGACGACATGCCGGATATCCACAAGAAGATAGTGGAGGCCGACGCCATTATCCACAGCGTGCCGGTCTATTTCTGGTCCATGACCGCGCAGATGAAAGCCTACCTCGACCGGTGGTGCGCCCTCTTTGACGCGGAATGGAAATGGCATAAACAGTATTATCCCCGGATGAAGGGCAAGGGCATCGGCCTGATAACGGTCTGCGGTGACGCCAATGTCCATACCGCAGACCCTATCGTGCATAGCTTTAAGTCAACAACGGAATTTACGAACATGCGCTGGCTCGGGTCGCTCATGGCCTCGGCCACCGACAGGGGGGACATCCAGAAGGACGAGGAGGCCAGAAAGAAGGCCTTCGAGCTGGGGAAGAAAGCGGCGGCGTCCTGATATATTCATGCTCTCCAGCGAAAATCAGAATGCTGATGTTGCGGAGCTCTGGCTCGCATAGCAGAAATCAGCAATATCTTTCGGAGGCACATTTGTGAAAAAACCGGTCATCATGATTCTCCTTGCAGTTGCTTCGCTTACTGTCATTTCAAGCGTCCGGTGTTCAAAGAACGGGATCGACGAGATCGAAAAGAAATGCGAAGATGATTGCAGAAGGATACACAGGGAGTGCAGAAAGGACCCGGCTGCGAATACTAGGAAAAAAGACGGGAAGCTTTCGCTCTGCGACAGCCAGTATTTTCGCTGTATCAGAAACTGCAGCGATTACCCTTCGCTGAAGGACCAGCTATAGATCAACAGCCTGCCCAATTCACCCCGATGGCACGCCGTAGTTTCTGAGTGTAATATTGGGTCGCCGCGAAGGAGGCGCGGCGGTGCGAGGATGCCGCAGGAGGCGGCTTCCGGAGCGAAAGCCGATAGGTATTTCTTGCTTTCTTAAAAATTACACCTGACAACGCATCATTAAAAACAGATAAACTAAAAAACCATAAACAGCATTAACCTTTAGCCCCCGCCGGCAATGAGGCGGCGGGGGTGATGAAGAGCACGAGAGGAAGAGGGGAAGTCACCCCTCTTCCTCTCGTAATAATCCAGACCCGCATCCGGGTCAACTATTAATACGCATAATCATTGGCCGGAAACTTCGCCCAGTTCAGGAATTCGTCCCACTGCGTGTCCGCGCAGATGTCCAGCCTGCGGTAAACAGGGGTGGCGCTTTTGAGCGTTATGGCTATGCCGAAGGCCCCGTCCTTCCATGCCGACCCGTGCCATTCCGAAACAACGAGCTTCCCGCCCGTGATAAGGCCCATGCAGGCCCCTGCCTTTTCCCTCGCGGCAGGGGCCACCTTCGATGATCCCTGCACGGCTTTCAGATAGACGTAAAGGTCCCTGGTGAAATAGCAATTACGGTCTCCATCGCTGTAGAATCCGAACATGGGGAGTCCCTTCGAGAGGGTTCGGAAGATCGCGGTCGAGGTGCCGCTCGATCGCGCTGCAGCGGCAAAGTCTCCGAGGGAGTGGCCCAGGGCGCCGGCATTGGCCAGGTAGAGCACGGACATGGTCGCGTCCTCCTCCCCCTGCTTGGCGTAGTAATTTTTATAGTAGGAGAGTGCATGTTTTGCGACGCTCCGCGCCGTAAGGGACGGGTCCGCCTTGATTCTGGAAAGGAAGGCATAGTCCCATCCGTCGCCGGGTTCGGACTGTTCGGACGCCACCATATAGGAGGCTGCGTCTTTGTACTGGTAGGCGATTTCCGCCGTGGCCATGAGACAGGCGTCGAACCCAACGATGTCGATTTTTTTGCCCGCCTTTTCCTTGAAATACAGCATGACATCCTTCTGCTCGATTTCAGTGAGATGGTCGCCGCCGTTCGTGTCGTCCCAGCACACGCCCTTCATCAGGGCCGCGCGGTCCACGGCGCCGCCATGGTTCCACCAGATCCAGAGGTAATGTTCGGCGGGAAAGTTCTTCACCGCGTAGGCGATGAAGTCTCTGGCGGTGGCCGGTTCCCCCATGTTGACCTCTCCCGTGTCCTTGAGAAGGGTCACGCCGCCGTGCTCGACGTAGTAATAGCCATGGCGATTCGCCGCCCCCTGGACATCCTGGGAAGGGTCGTTGTCCCATAGGACGACGATGTTCATGGCGCCGTCGGAACCGGAAGCCATCATCTCCCGTATGTCCTTCGATGAGTACCGCGACAGGTTGTTGTCTCCGTCCATGTAGACCAGGACCGTCCATTTCTTCTTCTGCTGGGGCAGGGCAAGTTTTCGTTCCGATATGCTGAATCGGGGTATGGGCGTTTCGTCGGCAGGGCCGCCCCCCGGGGCCAGGCCGAGCAGGGATGACCGCACCACCTGTTTTGTCCCCCCATCTTCGTACTGGCATGACAGGAGCAGCATCAATGCCAGTGCGGGGGCAAACATCTTCCTTATTCTATTCATGGTACCTCCAATGGTGTGATGTTACACCGGGCAGCGGCCCGGCATGGAGCCCCGGGACGCCATGCCCGCGGGGCTGTCAGGGAGGTAACGAAGGGCCGGTTTATTTCGTGAACAATTTTTTCGGCATGAAGAAAATTTTAGGAGCCACTGCCCGTTGGCCACCATTTCAGTGCCGCCGCCCTGGGGGCGGAGCACCCTCGAAATCCGAGGCGGCGGATGATGCCCCCGCCTGAATGCATGTGAACAGGGGGTAGATTATATATGGCACCTATATCCTTCGCCAGTAAAGAATCAGCCGGTTTTATTTAATATCAGGATCCAGTGAAACAAAAAGAGGATCCCTGTTGTCAAAGATAATACCCGGCCGGGGGAAGGATCCGACACGGCCCGATTATAGAGGAGTCACCGCATGAAAAAATATCTGCTGCTGCTTTTTGTTATCCTTTTAACCGCTACCGGCTGCGAGAGCACCCTGTACAAGTTCATCTACAATTCCATGGATTCCATCATATACCGCATGGCGGCGGACTACACGGACCCGAAACCGGACCAGGAGCTGCTGCTCCGGCAGAAAATCGCCGCTTTCATGAAATGGCACCGCGGCCGGGAATTGCCCCGGTACGCCGCGACCCTCAGGGATCTGCGTCCGCGCATGGCCGCCGGCCTCAGGGAGGCGGACCTGGCCTGGATGCGGCAGCGCCTTGAGCGCCACGGCGCCGACCTCTTCAACGCCACTTCCGGTGACGTGGTCGATTTTATCCTTACCCTTGACCGGGGCCAGGTCGACCGGATGGAGCGGAAGTTCGCCGAGAGCATCGAAAAGATGGAAAAGGAATCGGCGATAAGCGATGATAAGCGCTTCCGCGAGATGGAGCGCTCCACGACGCGGATGATGGAGTTCCTGTACGGCACCCTGACGGAGAAGCAGAAGAACGAGATCGCCCGGGGCGTGCGCCGGGTCGATAACCTTGACCGCGAGCGGATCCGCATGTACCGGGAGCGCCAGGCCGAATTCATAGCCTTCCTCAGGGGAAGGCCTGACCGGGACGCCCTCAGGGATTACATCAGGCGCGTGACGATCGATTCTGAGAAGTCATACCCTGACTATTACCGCGAGAGATCGGAGCGCCGCGACCGGGCCATGATGGAGGCGTTCATCAGATTCGACCGGGAACTGGTCACCCCGGACCAGCGGGCCAATGCCGTGAAAAAGATCGATATGCTCATCCAGGTGCTGAAGGAGCTGTCCGCCGGGTGAGCGGGGGCCGGTTCCCATGGCGGTCCCCGGCCTTTTTTTTATCATTGACATGCCTTCTGCGATGTGCAGGGTATAGATGTATTCCTTTTGGTTTTAGCGGGGGAATACGGCATGGACTGGTATCATATAGCATACATAATTATTGTTTTCCTTACCATCCCGGTCTTCCTGTTTCTTGCAGTCTATTCCTTTACGCACCGGTCCCTTGCCGGGGCTTATTCCTTCGGCTGGCTCTCTGTCATGGGATGCTGGGGATCGCTGATGGATATGCTTTCCTTCCTGCTTGGCGACCCTTTTATCGCCCATATTTTATATAATGCGCGCTATCTTACCTTCGCTTTTTTTCCCGTGTTCTGGGCCGATTTCGCCATCCGGTACACCGGCAGCGGACTACGGTTGCGCCGGTCGCTGCTTTTCATCCTGCCGGTGATTACCCAGGTCATGATATGGACGAACCCGCTTCATGGGCTCTGGGTTGTCCGTGATTCCGCCGCGGTGCGCACCGGCCCTTTTATACTCATGGACGCCGCCGCACGGATCCCGGCCCCCTGGTTCTGGGTCCATACCGCCTACGGATACGTCCTCCTTCTCCTGGGGGTTGTCCTTTTCATCAGGATGTCTTTTGGCATGGTCAGGATCTACCGGCGGCAGGGCGTTGCCCTGGGAGCCGGAACGATTATCCTTCTGGCCGGCTCCGCGGTCCCGATCTTCGGGCTTATACCCGGTTTGCCTGTCAACCCCCTGCCCCAGATGCTTGCCCTGAGCGGCCTCATCTTCGCCTGGGCCATATTCCGCTACCGCCTGCTGGACCTGGTGCCGGTCGCCCGGGGCCTGGTCCTGGAAAGCATCGATGATGCTATTATCGTCCTTGACGGCGGCAACAGGGTCCTCGACCTGAACCCGGCAATGAGGAACATTCTCGCGGAGGGCTTCAGGGCTGCAGGCCGGACTCTTCCCGGGGCCCTTGCGGGCATGCAGGCGGAAGAGCTCTTTGCTCCCTGGCGCGACCTTGCCCTCGGTTTCAGGGGGGTTACGGATGTGAAGACCGAGGTTTCCTCCACGGTGACGGGATCGGAGCGCCACTATGACCTGCACATCACGCCCCTGCCGGAGCGGCAGGGGAGCAGCATCGGCCGCGTCGTGGTGCTTCGCGACATCACCGACCGGAAGACGGCAGAGGTGGCGCTCCGTGAAAAGAACTGGGAGCTCGGGGAGCGGATGAAGGAGCTTAACTGTCTCTTCAGCATCTCCGAGATCGTGAGGAGGCCCGGGATATCCCTTGATGAGATCCTGGGGGAAACCGCGGCCCTGATCCCGGCGGCATGGCTGTATCCCGATATAACCTGCGCCCGGCTGACCCTCAACGGGCAGGTATTCCGGTCCGTGCGGTGCGGAGAAAGCCCGTGGCGTCTGGCCTCGGACATCATGGTCAACGGGGTGGCGCGCGGTTCGGTGGAGGTCTTCTATATGGAGGAGCGCGAACCCCGCGACGAGGGGCCGTTCCTTAAGGAGGAGCGCGCCCTGGTCGACGCCATCGCGGAGCGCCTGGGAAGGGTCGTCGAGCGGCAATGGGCTGAAAACGACCTGAAGCTCAGCGAGGCCCGCCTCGATGCCCTCCATACCTTGAACAATAAAAAATTTTCGGATGAGAATGAACTTATTCACTACGCCCTGGAGGAGGAGGTGCGCCTCACCGGGAGCGAAATCGGTTATTTTCATTTCGTCAAGGAGGACGGGGTGAGCCTGGAGCTGTTTGCCTGGTCCTCCCGGGTGATGGAGACCTGCACCGCCGCGGCCGACCGTCATTATCCCCTCAATCTTGCCGGTGTATGGGCCGATTGCGCGCGCACCGGCCGCCCGGCGGTGCATAACGACTACGCTGGTCTTGCGGATAGAAAGGGGATGCCCGAGGGGCACAGTCCCATTATCCGCCATGTGAGCGTGCCCGTGTTTGACGGCGACCGGGTAGCCGCCATATCCGGCGTGGCCAATAAGCCCGGCCCGTATAATGCGCCGGACATCCGTCAGATGCAGCTGTTCATGGACGGGGTATGGAAGATCGTGATGCGGAAGCGGGCGGAGGAGGCCCTGGTCAGGGCCCTGGAGGAGAAGCAGGGGATCCTGGAAGAGCTCGAGGCAAGCGAAGCCGCCCTGCGCGATCGGAATGAAAAGATGGAATTCGACCTCATGATAGCCCAGTCGGCGCAGAAGGCCATTGTAAGGGCTTTCAAGCCCGAATGCAGGGGCCTTACGGTTGAATACCGGTACAGCCCGATGGAGAAGGTGGGAGGTGATTATTTTTCCTTTTTTCAGCCCGATGACGCCTCCCTCGGTTTTTTCATCGGTGACGTGTCCGGCCATGGCATCTCCGCGGCCCTGTTTATCGCCCTGCTCAAATCGGTAACTGACAGGGCGTACGCTGAATTGGGCGACAGGCCGGACGCGTATCTGAGAATGGTGAATGACGAACTCGTTGATTATATTTCGTCAAATTTTATCACCGCAGTGTACGGAATCTTTTCTCCCGGTGATGAAAAAGGGACCATGAGACTGCGGTATTCAAACGGGGCCCATGTAAAGCCCATCGTGATGCCGGCCGGCGGCGGGTGTTTTTTTCACGGCGTCGCGAGCACCATCATGGGGGTCAGCGGCGGCATTGAATTTGAAGTCAACGAGCTGACGCTCAAACCGGGAGACCGGTTGTTTCTGGTCACTGACGGCATACCCGAGACCGTAAACCAAAAAAAGGAAATGATCGGTTTTGATAAAGGGCTTCTCGGCATGTTCCTCCGGTGCAGGCAAAACAGGCTCCGGGACACTCTCGATAGTGTAATTGAGGAAACAGCGCGCCACAGAAACGGCCTTCCCCCTCAGGACGATATAACCATCATCGGATTTGAAGTGCCCGAATAATTTCAGCCGCCGCACACCAGCCTGTGGAACTGGCCGAAGAGGTACTGCGAATCCTGCGGGCCCGGGCTCGCTTCAGGGTGGTACTGGACCGAGAAGATGGGAAGCTTTTTGTGGCGGAGGCCCTCCACGGTCCTGTCGTTCAGGTTGATGTGGGTGATCTCAATGTCCGGATCGTGCTTCAGCGATTCATAGTCGACGGCGAAACCGTGGTTCTGCGATGATATTTCCACGTTCCCGGTGAGAAGGTTTTTCACCGGCTGGTTGGCTCCGCGGTGGCCGAACTTGAGCTTGTAGGTTTTTCCCCCCAACCCCAGGCCGAGGATCTGGTGTCCCAGGCAGATGCCGAAGGTGGGGACGCGCTTATCCACAATTCCGTGCACCAGGTCCCTGCCGTACCTGACGGCGTCAGGATCGCCGGGGCCGTTGGAAAGAAAGATTCCCTTCGCGCCTTCTTTCAGTATTGTATCAAGGGGCGTTGTCGACGGATAGACCCGCACCGAGAACCCCGATGCCGACAGCAGGCGGAGGATGTTCGTTTTCACACCAAAATCGTACACCCCGATGAGGGGCTTTGATTTGTCGATGGAGCCGAAGTCATAGGGCTTCTGACATGAGACCCCTGACGCCAGGTCGAGCCCTTCCATGAGGGGATGGGCGAGGAGCCTCTGCACGGCGTTTTTCCTGTCGAGGAATATCCCGCCGCGGAGCGCCCCCTTGTCGCGAATGTGCAGGGTCAGCTTCCTGGTATCGATCCCTTCTATGGCCGGGACCTTTGCGTCAATGAGGTAGTCCGCCAGGGACCCCGTGGCGCGGAAGTTCGAATAGGTCTTGCTGTATTCCTTTACCACGTAGCCCGCGACCTGGACGCGGTCGGATTCCACGTCTTCAGGATTGACGCCGTAATTGCCGATCATAGGGTAGGTCATGGCCACGATCTGGCCGTTATAGGAAGGGTCGGTGAGGACTTCCTGGTAGCCGCTCATGGAGGTGTTGAACACCACTTCGCCGATGGTCTCACCCTCGTATCCGAACATGACGCCTTCGAACTCGGACCCGTCTTCCAGGATAAGGTAGGCTCTGGCTGGCATGGGGCTGTCTGCTCCTTGTTAAGTTACCCGTGGTTAATTCGATACCCCTATATTGTCAATAGTAATAATTTTGCAAGGATAAAATTTATGCCGTTTTGACAGGCCTTTTCGCCGATGGCCTACTATAGTGACGCTAAAAAAATATCAATAAGCCGAGGATGATGAAAATGAACCCGTTCGCTTTTTCAAGGTAATAAACCGCGCTCGGGTTCTGCCGCAACCGTTCGGAAATGCGGGAGGAACATACCGCGACCGCGAGGCACCAGGTGGTGCCCGTGGTCAGGAAGATTCCGCCCAGGAAGAGGAAGGACAGAAATCCGCAGTTGTTGACCGGGTCAACGAATTGAGGCAGGAAGGAGAGGAAAAAGAGCGCCACCTTCGGGTTAAAGAGGTTCGTCAGCACTCCCTGGCGATAGATCTGCAAACCGGTCTGGCGCGCCAGGTAGGTGTCGGTGCCCGGCCCATCGCCGGCCTTTCTGTTTACCAGGCAGCGTATGCCCAGATACACCAGATACAATGCTCCGGCGATTTTTACTGCCTGAAAAGCCCGGGGGGAGGCGAGGAGTATCGATGAGAGGCCCAGCCCCGCGAGAAGGGTGTGGCAGAGGCCGCCGGTGCCGATACCCAGTGCTGAGAGTATTCCCGCCCGTTTCCCCTGGGACAGGCCGCGGCTTAAAATGTACATCGTGTCCGGCCCCGGGTAGAGGTTCAGGCCGATGCCTGTGACGATGAAGGCGGCGAGGTTTATAGTCCCGAGCATTATAATCTCATATCTTTTTCATCTCCCACACGGTCCCCTTCGGGTCCGGGCAGTGGAGCTTGTGTATCTTCCGGTTCTCGCTGTTTCATGACGGAAAACCGAGGGCGACCCGCCAGGTGTAGAGGTTGAGCACATGGAGAAGGGCCTCGCACACGCCGTCAGGCTTCTTGTAGGGATTCTCGAAGATGAAGACGTCGCCGACATTGTGCCGGCACTCCTCTTATTTTTCCGCAATGACCAGCATCTCGAAATCCTCCGTGGTGAGCCGGTCATTTCTGCTGAAGGCGCCCAGCTTGGCGCCGAAGATGTCTATCCTTTTAAAGCCGAGTGATTTAAGGAGCCAGGTGATCTCCGACGGCACGTAATAGCGCTCGTTGCTCTGAAGCTCCTTTTTGTTTCCCGAATCGTCCTCGATGACCGTGGTATTGTGGTCGCGGAAGGTCATCAGGTCAAAGGAATTGCCCTCATAGGTTGCCTTGCCTTCTTTGGACGCGGCTGCGAGAAAATCCTTCACGGAATGGAACAGGGGGAAGAGGCCGTTTAGCGTGGTGAAGATCAACTTTCCTCCCGGCTTCAGGCTCCTGGCTGCGCTCTGCAGTATTTGATAGTTCATTTCGTCTGTTTCCATCAGGGGGAACCCCCCCTCGCAGAGCATGATGGCCAGGTCGAATTCCTCTTTAAACGGGAGGTCTCTCGCGTCGTGCCTCCGGAAGTCAATGGCCAGGTTTTCCCTCGCCGCCTTTTCCCGTGCCCATGCCAGCTGGGATTCCGACAGGTCGACACCGGTGATCGCGTACCCCCGCTTGGCCAGTTCGATGGCGTGCCTGCCGGTTCCGCAGCCGATGTCAAGGATTGCCAGGGACTTGTCGTGCCCGGTTTCCTTTTCTATGAAATCGCATTCGCCCATGGTCCCCTGGACAAAGCATTCCTCGTCGTATTTTTTTGCGTAATTTTCGAATAGCGATTCGTACCACTGTTTCATGTCGTTTCTTGCACTCATGGGATTATTTGATATAATAACCGGAAACCCTCCATTTCCCGTCGGTGTCCTTCATGGTTGTGACGGTTTCCAGGGAATCTTTTTTATTCTTGAATGAAGTCTTAAAGATTATGACCACGTACTCGCCGTCCGGGGCCCCGGGGAGGGACGTCATGTATTCCCTGGAGCGGAGCGACCGGCAAATGGTTTCGCCGAAGGGCTTGCGCAATGAGGTCATGGTGCTCACCCACTTGTCCCGGGGTACCGCGTTCCTGAAGATGCCGGCGGTCTCGGACCAGCTCTGGGCATAGTTCCCGTCATCGATAAGGTGCAGCCAGTCGGTGGCCAGGACCACGGCCCCGGTTTCCTGTTTCGAGAAATCGCCCTTTCTGCACGCCGTGATAAGGGCGATAACCGCGATCACGATGCAGGCGCTCAATGCCCGTCCGGTTGCATTCATGGATTACTCTCAATGGGGTGTCGTTAAATGATTGACTTTTAAGATTGTTCAGGACAATTATTTGTCAAATCATAATTGTTCCGGTTTTGAATTATAAGGTGGTGCCGCCATGCCCGGAGAGTTGGCCATTATCATGGGACTGTTCCTGTTCGTCATAGCATCGGTGAACCTTGTCATCGTCCTGTACGAGTGGCACTGTGACAGGAAACTTGTGCGCAGCGGTGTCGAGACGACCGGGAGAATAACGGACGCAGCCACCTATCCTGAAATAGAAAACGTGAGTTCGGGCCGGTACCGCTTTTACGCGGAGTTCAGCGTCAACGGCGTCACCTATCATGCAGGTTCGCGATTTAGCGGCGGAATGAAAGATGAGTTCCTCGGCAGAGAGGTCGCGATACTGTATGATCCGGATGACCCGGAGAAGTCGCGCTTCAAGAACGACATCAGCGTTATGCGCAATGAGGCCGGATACATAATCGTGCTGCTGGCCGGTATCGGTCTCGTGGTCTACGGCTTGACGTGGTGATTGGATAAGCATGCAAGGAGTATCACTATGAAAAAAATGTTATTTATTGCTGCGGCATGTGTCCTGCTGCTGTCCTGTTGCGGTATACGGATAAGCCATGACAATGAGGTCCGTGTAACCGCAAAGCCGCTTCAAATAGATCAGTCAGAGTACAGTGCCATACTGACGACCTTCAAGCTGCACCGGGTCATGCCGGTCAATGATCTGGCGGGCTCCCTGGTGCCGGGATACCCGATGGCCATGGGCAGTGAGCGCATAAAGCGCGCTGACTGCCTCTTTTATGCGGGCTGCACGGCCCCGGACGGGTTTACCCTTATAATCAAGACCGGCGGCGGATACCGGATTGCCCGGAACCAGGATGACCTGAAGAAATTCTTCGCCCCCATAGAAACCAGGGAAGAGGCCCTCAGCTACGCCTTTATTTCAACGGGGCTGAAGCCGGAATATACATTTGACCTGGGAAAAAACCCCAGGACCTTTGTCTGGAAGATTAACAGCACCTATTCCATTGAGAAAGACAACGGCTATGAAGTGAATCTTTTCGATTACCGGGAGTGCGGGTGCGGTCCGCATCCCTACAGCATGAATATCTATCACGTGGGCAGGAATGGCGACCTTACAAAGATCAAAACCGTGAAGTACTATGAAGACCCGGCCCAGGACGGCCTGTGCGTGGATTAGCGGTTTCCAGTATTTGCAACAGCCGGGATTTTAGAATGCGCCTCCCGGTGACAGCCCTTATGATGAAGTCCCTTCTGAATCTGAAGTGAACCAGGCCGTTGCGAATTCCATCTCTTTACCCGGGCAGGTAATGGTTATTTCCCTGATGGCGCCCGTGGCCTCTGCGATCCTGTTCAGGTCTTTTTTTATCATCGAATAGATTTGTCCGGCAATGGTGCAGTTGCACCTTCCCCGGAGGGTGAGTCCGGTATAGCTCCATGGTTCCGAGTCTTCCGATTCGTAGAACCTGTAGACTGGCCCGGTGCGGTGACAGAAGATATAAAAAATGGATTGTACCCCTTCCCTGAAATCCTCGGTTGTGCCGGTCGCCGTGATCGATATAGAGCAGCCGCTCCTCCAGAAGCGGTGATTGGCGAAGTTTCGAGAGGAGACAAGGTCTTCCCATCCTGTCACCTTAAAATGGAGTTTTTTATCCCAGTTGAGATAGAAGGGATAGGTGAAAATGGCGAATATCATCCATCTGAAGATGTATATCAGCCAGGCCAGAACGACAGCAGCCGTGACTATTCGCGCATTGAAAAGAAAAGGCGTGACCGGCCATTCGGCCGTGGCAATGAAAAAGTAGAGCGCGGCGAACAGGGAGGGCCCGCCCAGGAGCGCTATGATAAAGGCTTCTTTCCTGGAGGAAGCTTTTTTCCCGCCGTGCATGGCCCAATACACGGCAAAACCGTAGGGATTTCTCCGGTGCGCTTGCTTCTTCGCCGGTGTATCAGTTGTCCGCGTTTCCTCGCGCCGGATCTCGTCCATGATTTTGCCGGCTTTCTTTTTATATGATTTAAATATCTTGTCTTTCATTTCATCACGCAACTTTTGATATAATCGACTTGAGAATAAGATTCGCAAGAAGTCTTGATGGACAGTCGCGGGGCAAGTATAGCGATATTTGATAATATGGTGCAACCATAAATTCATGAATTTGCGGTAGTGCTGCTTCCTGAAAGTTTGAGATGGATATCTGTATGATCGTCGACGGATGGTGCCCCATGAATATCTATTGACTTTTCAGATAAAATGATGATATACCAGCCATAGCGAGGAAAGCCATGTCCGAAGGGAATGATATTGAAAAGATCATAGATAGAGCCGAGCAGCTGAAGGAGAAAAAAAGGAAGGAGGACGCGAAAAATCGTCCCGGGCCGGCCCGCGTCAAGCCCCGGTCAGTTACGCCCCCGGACGATGAGCGCTGGGAGGTGCACCGCGTCTTCTCCCTGTCGAACGTTTACTGGTTCCGCTGGCTCCTCCCCCTGGGCCTGGTCACGCTGCCGGTGACCCTCTGTGCGGGTAAACAGCTGACAACGGTGCAGAGCTGGGGCTTTGTCGCCCTGATCGCCGCTATACCCATTGGCCGCTTCGCCGTCGCCTGGATCCATACCCGGGTTTCGTTCAAACGGTTCCGCGCCTGGCGCAGCCGCCTGCCCTTTACACTGAAGGGCTGGGAAGAGCTGGTTGATTCAGAGCAATTCACAAACGGTGCTTACTGGCGGTTGGAAGGAAGACTGCACGTTGAATTAACGCCGCATCCCACTGTCGATGAAAAAGCGGTCAATGCCCTTCTCTATATATTCTGCCACGAGGCCAACCGGGAGTTCTATGTGCCCGAATTCAGCATCGGGGGATTCTCCGGCGATCCCCGCAAGGAGTGGGCCGTCAACGGGACCACGGCGCAGGGGAGCGTCAACAACGGGGTCGCCAACCAGATCTACCGCTTTCTGGACCTCCAGCTGGGGCCCCTGGCGGTAAAGTATAGCCTGACCGGACAGGTGACGATCACCGTATCTGAAAAGGAGTATGAGATCCCGCCGGAAGCGATCAGCTCCGAAGGAACCGCGAGCTGACAGCCTGTCCCGGCTGGGCGCGGCCGCTGAAAAAGAATTGCAATATACAACAGCGCGTTGTATTATAAGCCGAGGTGGCGATATGGATGAGTTCAGGATGTGCCCGTCGTGCGAATACACCCGCGGCTTCCACGCGGCCTTCAGGAAGGACCCGGAGGGGATACGCATTGTCTTCATCTGCCCCGAGTGCGGCGCCTCCTATGACATCGGCATCGTCGACAGCCTGGTCAACGACCTGAAGCCGAAGCGCGGCGCCGATTACTGAGGGTCGGATTTTTCACTGCCCGCCGGATATGGAGACCGTAATGCAGCCCTCGGGCTGCATCGGGGCGATTGTGTTATCATATTGATACCGCGGGACATCCCGGTTTCAATGAGTATTAAACCCTGCCCTGGATTCCCTTCTATTTCTTGACAGTATTTGCCCTGCATGGTTATATGTAATCCAGTGCTTGTAATGACATATCACAGGATTGGGTGCTGAAATTATGCGCGCAGTGATTCTCGGCGCGGGCGTCGTTGGGGTGCAGATCGCAACCCAGCTGATCTCCGAGGGCAAGGATGTCGTGATAATCGAGAAAGATCCGGAACGGGCCAAATACGTTTCGGGCAGGCTCGACTGTATCGTGGTGAACGAGGAGGGCACCGGGATCTCGGCCCTCAGGCACGCCGGCCTTGATGACTCCTCCATTTTCATCAGCGTCACCAATTCCGACGAGGTCAACATGATCGCCTGCGGCCTGGTGGCGAGCGAATTCAGCGTGCCGGTGAAAATAGCCCGGGTGCGGAACCTCGACTATTCCCGGGCGAAGATCATGGAAAAGTCTTTCCTCGGGATTGATTTCATCGTCAATTCCGAGGTGGAGACGGCGCGGCAGATCGCCAATACCATAGCCCTGGGCGCCGACAGCGACGTGATGCTCTTCGAGAACACCGATCTCCAGATGAGGAACGTCGTCGTCAGCATGGCGTCCTATTTCGCGAACAGGACCGTGAAGGACATCCGCCACGGCATAAAGGAGCCCTTCCTCATGGCGGGCATCGTGCGCGACAACGAATTCATAATTCCGACGGGAGACACCGTCATCAGGGAGCATGACAACATCTACCTCCTGGCCACGCAGAAGGACTTCACGAGGATATTCATCCAGGCGGGGAAGCGGCAGGAGACGATAGACCGCATCGCCATCGTGGGGGGCGGCCGCATCGGCGAGCTGGCCTGCCAGTACCTGATCAGGACCGGGAGAAAGATCACCATCATCGAAACAAACTACGACCGCTGCAAGGTCCTCTCGGACCGGTTCCCCGATGCCCTGGTCCTGAACGCCGATATATCGGACGAAACCATTTTCGAGGAGGAGGACCTCGGCAGCCGCGACCTGATGGTGGCCGTCACGGACAACCAGGAGCTCAACATGCTGGCGAGCCTCTACGCCAAGATCATGGGGGTCAAGCGGACCGTCGCCCTGGTGGCCAACGCGGGGTACCTCTCCATCGCGTCGCGCCTCGATATCGACGTTGCCATCAGCCCGAAGAACAGCACCGTCGACGCAATCATGAAGTACATCAGGCGGGGGAACATAAAGAGCCTCCACAGCCTCTTCGGCGGCAAGGCGGAGGTCATCGAGTTCCTCGCCAACGAAAAAAGCGGCATGGTGGGCAGGCGCCTCAGGGACCTCGAGTTCCCGAAGCAGTCCCTCATCCTGTCCGTGGTCCGCGGCGAGAAGAACATCCTGCCCCACGGGAACATGGCTGTTGAACCGGGGGACCTGGTCCTCATGGTGGCGGCGAAGGAATCGATCCCCGAGATCGAGCGGTTCATCCAGGACTGACGGGCTAAACGCCATGAATCCCCTTATACTGGTTAAAATAATTTCACTGCTGCTCATCATAATTTCCGGCTTCATGGCGATCCCGGCGGGCATCGCCCTCTACTGCGGCGAGGAGAATCCATTTGCCGCCTTTGCGGGTACCATCGCCGTCACCGCTGCCTGCTCCGCGGCGGTGTTTTTTGTTCTGAGAAAAAAGAGGGCCGGAGCCCTGTCGACCCGGGACGGGTTCCTCATGGTCACCCTGAGCTGGGTGCTGGCGTCGGCCATCGGCGCGCTGCCGTTTTATGTTTCCGGGAGCATTCCATCATACACGGACGCCTTTTTCGAGACCATATCGGGATTCACCACCACCGGCGCGTCCATTCTTACCGACATCGAGTCGCTCCCCCGTTCCATGCTCTTCTGGCGCTCCCTAACCCACTGGCTGGGGGGGATGGGGATCGTCGTCCTCACCGTGGCCATCCTGCCCCTCATGGGCGTCGGCGGCCTGCAGCTCATCCAGGCGGAAGCGCCGGGCCCCACGGTGGACCGGCTCACGCCCCGCATCGCCGGCACCGCGAAACTTCTCTGGCTTATCTATATCGGTTTTACCGTGGCGGAAACGATCCTCCTGATGCTGGGGGGCATGGACCTCTTTGATGCCCTGACCCATACCTTCGGCACCCTGGCGACCGGTGGGTTTTCGGTGAAAAACGCCGGCGTGGGCCATTACCAATCAGCCTATATCGATGCTATCATCACAGTGTTCATGCTCATCGCCGGCATAAACTTCACCCTTCATTTCAGGCTTCTCACAGGCAGATTTAAACTTTTGCTGCGGGACAGTGAATTGAAGGCGTACCTCCTGATTTTTGCGTCGTCTACGGCTGTGCTGGCTTTTACCCTTTACGGGACATCGCATCAGACGGTCGGTCAATGTCTGCGTTACGCCTCGTTCCAGACAGCCAGCATTATGACAACCACCGGGTTTGCCACCGCAGATTATGAACAATGGGCGATCATCAGCCAGATCATCCTTTTTATTCTCATGTTCGTGGGGGGCTGCACCGGATCAACAGGGGGCGGCATCAAAGTAATGCGCCTGGTGGTGCTTTTCAAGCAGGCGCTCAACGAGATGAAGCTCCTGATCCACCCGCGCGGCGTCTTTACCCTGAAGCTAAGCGGGAGCATGGTTAAAAAAGATATTGTCTACGGAGTGCTGGGTTTTTTCTTCCTCTACGTGGCGATGCTGCTGGCCGTCACCTTCATCGTGGCGTCCGCCGATCATGATATAACAACGTCCTTTACCGCTGCTCTCACGACGGTGGGCAATATCGGGCCGGCCTTTGGGAAGATCGGGCCGATGGATAACTATGCTTTTTTCGAGGACTATATCAAATGGATACTTTCATTCGCCATGCTGGCGGGCCGCCTCGAGCTCTACACGGTCCTCGTTATCTTCCTGCCCGGATTCTGGCGCCGGTAAAGCGTTCCGCTGTTCAGTCCCCTGAATCCCCCGGTATGGAACCGGAGTGATCCCAAAAAGCCTCCCCGTGGAGGATCGGGGGCCATGGAACCTACTATTCCTCGAAGCGCACCCTGATTGATCCTCCGTGCTTGTCGTCAAAGCCTTCCACTTCCGACATGGCGCCCACCGGGCCGCGGGCATGGGCCAGGGCCTGGCGCGACACGAGCTGGTAGGTGGTGCGGCGCATGAAGGTATCCACGGACGTTCCCGAGGAGAACCGCGCCGCTCCCCCGGTGGGAAGTATATGGTTCGTGCCGGAGAAGTAGTCACCCACCGCCACGGGCGCGTAGTCCCCCAGGAAGAGGGAGCCCACGTTCCTGATCCGTTCCAGCCACTCCATCGGCTTCTCAACCATGACCTCCATGTGCTCCGGGCCGTAGCGGTTGGAGAAATCGACCGCTTCAGCGATGTCCTCGACGATCAGGATGAGGCCGTTCTTGTCTATGGATGCTTTTTTTATGGCGTGCCTGCCGGCACCCGACGCCAGGTCTTTTTCAATTTCATCGCGCACCTTCTCCGCCAGCTCCCGGGAGGGAGTGAGGAGGATGGCGATGGCCATTTCGTCGTGCTCGGCCTGGGAGAGGAGGTCCCAGGCGACCCATTTCGGGTTGGCCCGGCCGTCGGCTATGATGAGGACTTCGCTGGGGCCCGCCATGGAATCGATCTGGACCGCTCCCAGGCTGAAGAGGTAGGTCTTGGCCGCGGTCACGAAGATGTTCCCCGGCCCCACGATGATGTCCGCCTTGCGCACGCTCTCCGTGCCGAGGCCCGCCGCGGCTATCCCCTGGGCGCCGCCCGACTTGACCACGGAGGTGATATTGAGCATGCTGCAGACGGCGCCGACGATGTCCGGGAGCCGCCCGTTTTTCGCCGGCGGGGTGATGAGGGTGATGTTCCCGACACCGGCGATCTGCGCCGGAATGACGCCCATGAGCACGGACGACGGGTACGATGCCTTGCCGCCGGGGACATAGACCGCTGCGCTTTCGATGGCTTCGTGCTTGACCCCCAGGACCGAGCCGTCGCTCCGTTCGTGGCGGATGTTGTCCCTGACCTGGAGACGGTGGAATTCCTCAATATTGCGCTTTGCCTCCAGGAAGGCGCCGTAGAGGTCGCCGGGGGTGTTCCTCCGGCCCGCCTCGATCTCCTCGGGCGCGGCGATGATCGAATCGAGCTTCACGCCGTCGAATTTTTCGGTGTAGGATGCCACGGCGCGGTCGCCGTTCTTCCGCACGTCATTGATGATCGGTATGACCGTGTCGATCATGACGGCGGTGAAATCTTCGCCGAACCGGTTGAAGAGGCGGTCAAGCTCGGAGGTCGTGAGGTCGCTCAATGTTCTGATGGGGATCATCAGTTGTCTCCTTTGGCTAGGGTGCTGGTCTGCCCGGCTGTCCGCCGGAATCCTGACAGTATATCACGGCCCGTGTCATCCATGTCAATACTATTAAGAGAGGGTTGTTTTTCAAGCCCCCCTATATCCCCCGGAGGGGGACTTTTTCGTTGTTCAAATCCACAAGCCCCCTCCGCGGGGGCTGGATTAATTCCCAAGGCCCCATTGTGAAAAAGTAATTTTTAATATTCGTTAAGATGTTAAGGCTTTAAAAAGGGTGGCGCAACGGGAGGAGTTTTTTCTTCCTCCTCCCATTGAACGCCGGGGGGGTTATGAGGTTGTTTTAGAAGATTTGCTTTGCTTGATCGATTTTAATATACCGGATCTTTAATCGGCTGACAATAACGGAGTCCCGTGTTTTATCCGCTACGGCTCACGTTATCCGGCCGTCATGGATTCCATGACACCGTGTCAGGCGGCTCCCGACACGGAATTCTTCCTGAACCGTATGGTGTAGGCCGTGCCGCCGTCGGAAACGACGGTAACGCTTCCCCTGATCTGCTTGGTCAGCTCCCGTATGAGCTCCATTCCCAGGGTCGTGGCGCTTTCCAGGTCTATGCCGCCGGGGAGCCCGATGCCGTTGTCCGCTATCGTCAGCGTGTACGTCCCCCGGCCGCTCCCCTTGAACCGGATCGTGACCTTGCCGGTCTTTTCACCGGGGAAGGCGTATTTCAGGGCGTTGCTCAGGATTTCGGTCATGAGGAGGCCGCAGGGGATCGCTTCCTTGATGCCGAGGAAGATGTCATCGATGTCGGTGACTATTGACACCCGGCCGTTTTTCCCGTGGGAATTGAGCATTTCCGACGCCAGCTCGGCGGTGTATTCGTGGAAATTGATATGGGAGGGATTTTCCGATGTTGAGAGCTTCTCGTGCACCTTGGACATCGAGCTGATCCGCTCCCGGCACTGCTCAAACATCCTGGCGACGTTCCTGTCTTCGACCTGTGCCGACTGGAGGTTTATCAGGCAGGAGATCGCCTGCATGTTGTTCTTGACCCGGTGGTGGATTTCCCTGAGGAGGGTCTCCTTTTCGCCGAGCAATGACGCGGCCCTGGCGGCCGCGTCCGCGAGCTCGCGTTTTTCCGCCTCATGGCGCTCGCGCTCACGGGAGAGGAGCTCCGCCGCTTCACGCTCCCTGCGCTCCATCTCATTCTTCATGTCAATCACGGCCTGTTCGGCTTTTTTCTGGGCCGTGATGTCGCGCGTAAGGACCATGAGCCGCTCGACTTTTTTCGTTTCGCCCGCCACCGGGGTGATGTCCACGTCCAGCCATACCGGTTCCTGCCCTGCGAGGCATCCCTGGAAGTTGCCGCCCATGCCCCTGGCCGCCAGCTGGATAGCCATGTCGATGGCGGTTTTTTCAAGGCCGTTGAAATACTCGGCGAACTTATTGTGCAGCGCGTCGTCCATGCCGGCGACGCCCATCAGCCTGCATGCCGTTTTGTTCATATAAAGGATTTTCCCCTCGGTGTCGAGGAACAGGATGCAGTCGTTGTTGTTGCTGATGAAATGGGTGAAGAGCTGATTATAATCGCGCACGGCTTCGTCCGCGGCGATGGATGCGGTAAGGTCTTCCATTATAAGTATCCAGCAAACCGGTCCGGTTTCACGGTCTTTCATGAGATGGAACCAGAAGCGGCCGCGGCGAATGGTCCCGTTCTTGCGGATGTAATCGGTCTCTATCTGGGTGCCCGCTCCTATTTCAAGGTCCGGGCCCTTGAACTGGCTTTTCTCGCCGGAGTCAGGGATAAGGATATCCTGCAGGGTCAGGCTTATGAGGTCTATTTCATTGTATCCGGTCAGGCGGGTGAAGGCGCGGTTGGCCCGCATGATGCGCCGGTCCAGGCTTACAATGGCCTGCGGAGCGGCGGAGAGGTCGAAGGCGGTATTGTAGATTTCCTTGCTCTTCAGGATGGTGTCGAGCGATACGCTTGATGTTTTTACTATTGTTTTCATCCGCTTCCGCCTGGTGATGGTTAAATATACATCCGGCCGGCATCGGGGGACAATAGCATATAAGGCGATTTTCGCCTTCAGAATCTGTTAGGGGTGATGGTGGAATCCGTTGTAATGACGTCAGCTCTGCTGGGTGGAAACCCACTGTACCGCGGCTTTTACCAGCTCTGAGCCTTTCTGTATGCCCAGCTTGTCCTTTATCTTTTTCCTGTGGCTCTCGATGGTATTGACGCTGATATTGAGCTTTTTCGCGATATCGCCGGTGCTCATGCCGGTGCCGATCATCCGGAATATCTCAAGCTCGCGGTCCGACAGCACTTCGGGCATCGATTCGGCGCCCCCTTCCTTTCCCTGGAAAAGGCGGTCGATGATCTTCATGGATATCCTGCTGCTCAGATACAGCTCTCCCTTCATGACAACGCGGATCGCCTCGATAATGACCGCGGGGGCCTCCTTTTTGGCCACGTAGCCGCGGGCCCCCGCCTTGAGGGCGCGTTCGGCGTAGACGTTCTCGTCGTGCATGGACAGCACCAGGGTTTTAATGCGGGCGTAGCGGTCGCGGAGGGCCTTGATCAGGTCTATGCCGCTTACCTCGCTTTCCAGCGAAATGTCGACGATGGCGAGATCCGGCTCCTCCTGGCTGATATTGCGGATCGCCTCCTCGGCGCTCCCCGCTTCGCTGATGACCGTGAGGTCCTGCTCCCGCTCGATGACCTTTTTCATTCCCTGGCGGACCAGGGGATGGTCGTCGACTATCATTATTTTTATGTTGTTTTTATCAGCCATAATGCGTTTAACCCTCCATGGGTACCCTGGCCAAAGGATTTAAAAGCGCGGTCCAAACCGCGCTTTTTCTTTCTATGAATATAATAAATCAATATCAGGTGATTTGTCAATAATGAATCAGGGGATTTAGGGAATAACAGATTCCGCTATGGCTTTTGCCGTCTACAGGTAGTTATCTATGAATTCCTTTTTAACCGCCAGGCGGACGATAAAGCCGCCCGGGGTGTTCTCAAAGGAACAGGTCCCGCCGATTATCCCGGCACGGTACTGCATGATCCGCAAGCCGATGCCGGTTTTTTTCATGAAGGTATCCGGGGCCCCTTTGCCGTTATCCCGGATCTCGAGATAAATGAATTCCGCGTCGTCTGAGAGGGTCAGGTGGATCTTTCCCGCGCCTCCGTGCTTGATGGCGTTGTTGATCGATTCCCGGCTGATAAAGTAGAGGTTTATCACCACCTGGCTGTTGACGACCGGTTCCTTCATGTTGTTTTCCAGGCGGCACGTTATGCCGAAGAGGATCTCGGTGTCGTCGGTAAGCTCGCGCAACGCCTTCTCGGCGTCGTACGATTCAAGGCGGGTCGTCCAGAGCCCGCTCGATATCTTGCGCGCGTGGTCGATGGATTCGGCTATGTTCGTGGAAATTTCCTCGATGTCCTCCAGCTCCGGATAGCCCTTCTCCTTCATGGAGCCCTTCAGCGCTTCGGCCAGGAAGGCGATGCCGGTCAGCTTCTGGCCGAGGCCGTCGTGGAGGTCCTGACCGATCCGCTGGCGCTCCAGCTCGCTGATCGCCATGATGTCCTTCTGGAGCCTCCTGGTCTCGGTTATATCATGGGCGAAGACCGCCAGCCTGGTTATGGCCCCCTGGTGGTCGGGCACGGGGTAGATGACCGTATCGTACCAGCTGCCGCCGAGCTGGTTCTCGAAGCGGAGCGCCTTGCCGGACCTGATGACGAACTCCATCTTTTCTTTATAGCGCGCGGCGCTGGCCCGGTCTATGAACCCGAACATCGGTTTCCCGATGACGTCCTTTTTCGGCCGGCGGAGCCTCATTTCGAGCTCGGCGTTGGCGTCCAGGATGGTCCCGTCCGTCGACACCAGGAAGACCGGCTCGCTCGGCGAATTGATGAGGGCCCGCGCCAGCTCCTCCCCTTCCCGGAGCTTGATCTCGGCTTTCACGCGCTCATCGATCTCATTGACGAGTTTCTTGGTCCGCTCGCGCACCCGCTGCTCGAGCAGTTCGTTGGCCTGCTGGAGTTCGCTCTCGTACCGGAGACGCTGCAGGGCCATGGCGTACAGGTCGGCGAGGCGCCCCACCGTTTCAAGGTCGCGGTCCGTATAGCCGTTCGGCGCGTTCGCGAGGGAAATCTGCCCTAGGAGCGTGTTGCCCGCCACGGCGGGCACCGAGAGAAAATTGCTGAGGGGCACATGGCCCGGGGGCACGTCCTTTGACGAAGGGTGCTCCCGCGGAGCGTTGGTGTAAAAGGGTTTCAGGGTGTTGAGGGAATAACCCCAGAGGGCATCGTAGCCTCCCTTGCGGTTCACGGGGAAAACGATCTGCTGGGGCTCCCCCGCGACATCGCACTCCTTCCCCATCATGGCGGTCAGAGTGTGGCAGACGAGGGATTTCGTCCGGGGATCGATGTAGCCGACGTAACCATGGGCGCTGCCGGTGACGCGCTTGGCGTGCTCGAGCACCTCGTTGCCCATGTTCTCGATGGTGATCTCCGGCCGGATAATCGTTTCGGACAGATGGGCAAGGGCCGCGTTAACCGAGAGCTCCCACTGGAGGTTCTGTTCCAGCCTCTTGCGCGCCGATATGTCGCGGGCGATTATCTGGAAGCCGGCGATACGCTCGTTCTTCATGAGGGGTGAGATGAATATCTCAACGAACATCTCGGTCCCGTTGCGGTGGATGATGGGCAGTTCCATCCGGTGCAGCTGGTGTGTCTTCATGATCTCGCGGTAAATGGAAACGTAGTCGGGCATGTTCCGCCTGTCGAGGACGGGAAGGTCGGCCAGGTTGAGCCCGATGGTCTCGTCACGGGAATAGCCGGTATGGGTCTGGTACGCCGGGTTGACGTTGAGAACGAAGCCGTCGATGCTGAAGATGATGACCGGTTCGGGCGATTCCTCGAAGAGTGCCCGGTATCGCTCCTCGCTTTCGCGGAGGGCGACGTCGGCGCGCTTGCGCTCTATGATTTTCCAGATGTCCTCGGCGAGGAGCTCCAGCATGTTCACGTCGCTCTCGTCGTAATCGGTCTCCTTGTTCCCGACGCCGATGATCATGGTGATCCTGTTCTGGTCCGCCACCGGCACGGACATGTGGCGGGTGACGGGGGTGTGCCCCTCGGGGAGGCCCCGTTTCCATTCGGCGGATCCGTAATTGTTATGGATAACGGGCTTCCCGGTCCTCGCGCAGTCGGCCCAGATGCCGGCCCTGTCGAGGGGGTAGTGGGTACCGGCGGACGCGGTGCAGGTCCGCAGGGCTTCCTGCGACCATGCGTAGTACTCGACCATCTTCTGGTCCGGGCTGATGAAATGGAGGTAGGCGATTTTGCTCCGGGTCAGGCGTACGGCCTCTTCCAGGCCCAGGTCGATGATCTCCCGCTCCGGCAGCAGGGGGGCCTTCTGCCCCAGGCTGATAAGGGCCTGCAGCCGCGTCTGGTTCAGCTGGAGCTCCGCTTCCACCTCCTTCTGCCGGGATATGTCGCGGAAGATACCCTGGACAACGGTCCGCTCCTCCATGCGGGTGACCGCGGTGTTTATGGTCACGATCTTTACCGCCCCGGTCTTCGTTATGATGCGGACCTCCGCCGGTTCCACGCTTCCCCTGGCCTTTTCCGCGAAGATGTTCCTGATGGCCTCCTCGAAGTCCTGCGGATGGAGCATGGTGAAGTGACGGCCGACAATCTCGTCGCGCCGCATTTCGAAAAGCCATTCCGCGGAGCGGTTGCAGTCTATCAGGATGCCGGTCTCCGCGTCGGCCCAGAGCATGGCGTCCATGGCGTTTTCAAAGGCGAGGCGGAACCTGATCTCGCTGATGCGCAGTTTCCGCTCGAGGTCGCTCCGCTTCAGCGCCGTCTCGATCGTCGTGTAGAGGTCGTCCATGCTGACCGGCTTGACCAGGTAGCCGTAGGGGTTCGTCTCGAGGGCGCGCTTGAACATGTCCGGCGAGCTGTAGGCGGTGAAATAGATCACCGGTATGTCCAGGCCCTTCTGTATGCGGAGCACGGTGTCAATGCCGTCCAGGTCGCCTTCAAGGGATATGTCGGTGATGATGAGGTCCGGCTTCTGCTCCATCACCTTCGCCACCGCCTCGGTGCCGGAAGCGACGGGGTCAAGGACCTGGTAGCCGATGCGGCGGAGGGTGTTGCGGAGGTCCAGCGCGGTGAGGCGGTCGTCCTCGATGATGAATATCCGTTTTTCCCGTTTGTCCGGCATGTGCGTCCCTCTGTCAGGGCCTGAAGCGCTGGGCCAGGGGGATACGCCGCCCGACGCCGAAGGCCTTCGCGGTCACCTTGATGCCCGGCGCGGCCTGGCGCCGCTTGTATTCATTGATGTTAACGGTGTGCAGTACCGAGCGCACCGTGTCCCCGGGGAAGCCGTGGGCGATGATCTCGTCCGCGGACAGCCGGTCCTCGATGTACAGCTCCAGGATCCGGTCAAGCACCTCATAGGGCGGGAGTGAGTCCTGGTCCTTCTGTCCGGGCCTGAGCTCGGCCGAAGGGGGCTTGGTGATGGAGGCGTCGGGGATGATCTCGCGGTCGCGGTTGATATGTCGCGACAGCTCGTAGACCAGGGTCTTGGGGAGGTCCGAGATCACCGCAAGGCCGCCGGACATGTCGCCGTAGAGGGTGCAGTACCCCATGGCCAGCTCCGACTTATTGCCGGTCGAAAGGACCAGGCTCCTTTCCTTGTTGCTTACCGCCATCAGGATGTTGCCCCGGATCCGGGCCTGTATGTTCTCCTCGGTCACGTCCTCGGGCTTGCCGCGGAAGATTTCCGCGAGGGTGTGCCGGTACTTGTCGAAGAGAAAGCGGATCGGCACCGTCTCGAAGCGTATGCCCAGGTTCTCCGCGAGGATGCGCGAGTCGTCGACGCTCCCCGCGGAGGAATAGACCGACGGCATGGTGATACCGGTGACGTTTTCCGGGCCCAGGGCCTGCACCGCCAGCGCCGCCGTCAGGGCCGAGTCGATGCCGCCGGAAAGGCCGATCACCACGCTCCTGAAGCCGCACTTGCGCACGTAATCGCGGATTCCCAGGACCAGGGCATGGCGTATCTCCTCGATGTCGCTGTCAATGATTTCGACCACGG
>Ga0116178_10000090_pt1 | contig 72130 bp, 68 predicted proteins | sample AD_STIC12_MetaG_FD_89880 | JGI IMG/M metagenome (GOLD analysis project Ga0116178, IMG submission 89880) | Active sludge microbial communities of municipal wastewater-treating anaerobic digesters from USA - AD_STIC12_MetaG | ecosystem: Engineered > Bioreactor > Anaerobic > Digestate | place: USA...
ACCGTGGTCGTCGTGCCCTTCAGGGCCGCCCGGCGCTCCTTCTCCTTCTTGGCCAGCTCGGCCAGGCTCTGGGACTGGATAAAGGAGGCCAGGAGCAGGGGCAGGACGAGCGACGCCAGGATCTTTCTCATGCTCATCACCGGAAGCTCCTTCAGTCTACGGCGATTATCACGGATTTAGTCGGGCGTGTCAAACCGGAGTCCGGGTCTTTCGCCGGCCGGGGAGACGCGCCGGCCCGCCGGACGCTCAGGCGCCGCCCGTCGGTCCGGAGCTCGACGGCCCCGTCGAGGTCGGTCCGGAGGACCTCGGCCTCCGCCTCGCGGCAGCGGGCCAGCACGGCCGGGCTGGGGAATCCGTAGGAGTTGCCTTCGCCGGCGGAGACGAGGACGAGGCGGGGCCGGACGGCGGCCAGGAGCTCCGCCGAGGTCGAGGCGGCGCTGCCGTGGTGGCCGGCCTTGAGGACCGTCGCCCCCAGGCGGACGTCCGAACGCAGGAGGGCGAGCTCGGTCGGGCGGCCGGTGTCGGCCATGAACAGGAAGGAGACGCTCCCGAGGGCCATCCGGAGGACCAGCGAGCCCTCGTTCGCGGGCGGGGCCGGCGCGGCCGCCGGGTCGGGGGGCGGGTGCAGGACCTCGATCACGACCCGGCCCTCGCGGACGGCGTCGCCGCGGCCGACGCGCCGCCGGGGGACTTTCGGGCCGAGGGCCCGGCCGAAGGCCGCGACGAGGCCCTCGTCGGGGGCGGGCAGGCCCTCCCAGACCTCGCCGATCTTGAAGTTGCGGGCCACGGCGACCAGGCCGGACAGGTGGTCGGGGTGGGCGTGGGTCAGGACGAGCGTGTCGATCCTCCTGAGGCCCTTGCGCCAGAGGACGGGCGAGACGACCCGCTCGCCGACGTCGAAGGAGGAGCCGACGAGGCCTCCGCCGTCGATGAGCATGACCCGGCGGCCGGGGAACTCGACCAGGATGGATTCGCCCTGGCCGACGTCGATCAGGGTGACCTGGAGGCCGGGCGAAGCGGGCCTGAAGGGCCCGGCGGCGATGGCCAGGGCGAAGGCGAGCGGAAGCGCCGCGGCGGCCTGGCGCTGGCCCCGGAAGCGCGGCCGGACGAGCAGGAGCCCGAGGCTCGCGAAGTAGCCGGCCAGGAGCGCGGGCGGCGGCGTCGGGACCCGGAACGACAGGAACGGGAAGGCGTCGAGGGCGTGGGCGACCCGGCGGAAGACCTCGACGAGGAAGCCGAGCCCGGCGGCGGGCCCGGCCGCGAGCGCGGGGAACAGCGCGGCGAACGGCAGGTAGGCGTATCCGGCGCCCATGATCAGGCCGACGAGGGGCACCGCGGCCAGGTTAAGCAGGAGGGAGGACAGCGAGACGCGGTTGAAGCTCCGGGCGACGATCGGGCCGGCCCCGAGCGAGGCCGTGACCGAGAGCAGAGCGAGCTCGGTCAGCTTGAACGGCAGGCGCGGCAGGCGCCGCAGCAGGGGAGGGGTGAAGAGGACGATGGTCAGCGTCGCGGCGTAGGTCAGCTGGAACCCGGCGTCGAAGAGGCTCGAGGGATTGGCCAGGAGCAGGACGAAGGCGCTGGCGGCGATGGTGTTGAGGATGTGGACGTCCTTCCAGAGCAGGCGCCCGGCCAGGACGGCCAGGGTCATGAGCGTGGCCCGCAGGACCGAGGGGCTGCCCTCGACGAGCAGGGTGTAGAAGACGAGGAAAGCGCCCAGGGCCAGGCTGGAGGCCCGCCGCGACAGGCGGACGAGGCGGAAGAGGGCGAAGAGCAGCCCGGCGACGATGGCGATGTGGCCGCCGGAGATGGCGAAGAGGTGGTAGAGGCCCGTGACGCGGAGGGTCTCGACGGTGGCCTCGTCCAGCCGGCCGTCCTCGCCGAGGAGCAGGGCCTCGAGGACGGCCCCGGTCGGGGAGATGTCCCGGCCGTCCGGGGCGGGGAAGCGGCGCTCGAGCTCGGCCTGGATCGAGCGGCGGACGCCCGAGATCAGCCCGCGCGCGGACGGCCGGGGCGGCGGCGCGGCCCGTTCGACGAGCAGGGCCGTCTTGGTCGAGGCCCGCCGGTGGACGCCGATCCCCTGGAGGTAGCGCTCGTAGGAGAAGGCGCCGAAGTTCCGGAAGGAGGCGCCCGATCCCAGGCGGACCGAGGCCCGGACGCCGTCCCCGGCGAGGCCGTCGAAGCGGGGCCGCTTGTCCCGGGCGAAAGGAACGCTCAGCTGGAGCCGGCCGCGGACCGTCCGCTCCTCGCCTCCGGCGCGGACCGTCCGGACGTCGATGAAGAGGACGTCCCGGTCGAGGTCCCGGCCGGGCGAGCGGGCCAACCGGCCGGCGACCTCGACGTAGCCGGCGGCGTCGAACCGGTGGAGGGCGTTGGCCCGGTAGGCCCGGTCGTGGAGGGCCAAGCGGGCGGCCCCGCAGGCGGCCACCGCGGCCAGGACGGCCAGGAAGGCGGCCCGGTCGGCCCGGCGGGCGAAGGCGAGCCAGGCGGCGGCGACGGCCGCCAGGGCCAGGACGGCCGCCGGGGCGGCCCCGACGGGGCAGGCCTCGGCCGCGGCGACGCCCGAGACCAGGGCGGAAGAGAGGAAGACGAACGGGTAAGGGCTCGGCCTCAGGGCCCCTGGCGGCCTGAGGCGAGGGCGCTCTGGGTCTCCAGGGCGTCGAGGACGAGGTGGCTGAGGACCCTCATGCCCAGGGGGATGGCCCGCTCGTCCGGGCTGAAGGCCGGGCTGTGCAGGGGCGGCATCGTCCGCTGGGCCGGGTCCCGGACCCCCAGAAAGAAGTAGAGGCCGGGGACCTTGCGGGCCAGGAAGGCGAAGTCCTCGGCGATCATCTGCGGCTTCCACGGGACGAGCCTGTCTTTCCCCAGGAGCCCGGCCAGGGTCGGGGTCATGGCCGCGGCCAGCTCGGGATTATTAAAGACGGACGGATTGCCCGTTTTATACTCGAACTCGTGCTCGGCGCCGTAGATTTCCGTGATCTTCCTGACCACGGACCCCATGAGAGCGCGGACCCGCTTCTGGGAGGCCTCGCTCATGGTCCGGACGGTGCCCTCGAGGACGGCCCGGTCGGCGATGATGTTGGTGCGGACGCCGCCCTGGATCTTCCCGACGGTCACCACGGTCGGGTCGGTCGGGTCCGCGGCCCGGCTGACGACCGTCTGGAGGGCGGTGACGATCTCGGCGGCGATGACGATGGCGTCGATCCCCTCCTGCGGCCGGGCCCCGTGGGCGCTCCTCCCCTTGACCGTGATGGTGAAGGTGTCGGCCGCGGCGGTCACGTTCCCCGAGGCGAAAAGGACGGTGCCGAGCGCCTCGGGCCAGACGTGGAAGCCGAAGACCGCGCCGACGGGGGGATCGTCCAAGGCGCCCTCGCGGACCATGAGGTCGGCCCCGCCGTCCTCGCCTTCGGGGGGGCCCTCCTCGGCCGGCTGGAAGAGGAAGGTCACCGTCCCCTTGACCGCGTCCTTGACGGCGTTGAGGACGAGGGCCGTCCCCAGGACGACCGAGCTGTGGACGTCGTGCCCGCAGGCGTGCATGACGCCGGGGTTGAGCGACTTGTAGGGCAGGTTGGTCGCCTCCTGGACCGGCAGGGCGTCCATGTCGGCCCGGACGGCCACGGCCGGCCCGGGCTGGCCGCCCCGCAGGACGGCCACGACGCCGGTCTTGGCCACGCCCGTCCGGACCTCGAGCCCGAGCGGCCGGAGCTTGGCGGCGATCAGGCGGGCCGTCTCGAACTCGCGGTTGCCGAGCTCGGGGTTCATGTGGATGAAGCGCCGGATCTTGACGATCTCGGCCAGGTTCTTGTCGATCTCGGCGTCGATGCGCCGGGCCGTCTTCGGTTCGACGGCCCGGGCGGCCGGGGGCGCCGCGGCGAGGACGGCGGCGAGGACGGCGAGGGCGAGAGCGGGGCGATGGGGCCTCATGGGGCGAGGGGGGCTTCCGGCGCGGCGGCCTACTTCTCCTCTTCCGCCTTGGTCTTGAACTCCTCCCGCTTCTTCTCGATGAAGTCGCGGATGGCGTCGACGCTCTCGCCCGTCTTCTCCTTGACCAGGCGGATGCCCTTCTCGGCTTCCTTGGCGATCTTCTCGTAGCTTTCCTTGGCCGCCTCGCCGGTCTTGGCGGCCTGGTCCTTGATCTTCCGGCGCGTTTCCTGGCCGCTGGCCGGGGCGAACAGGATGCCGACGATGAAGCCGGTGGCCGCGCCGGCCATGAAGGTCAGGAGAGAGTCCCAGAAATGCCCGTTCCCGTTATCAGCCATCCTTCTTCTCCTTTCTTTTCTTCAGCTGCTGCAGGCCGAAGCGCACCAGCGGAAAGACGATCGGCCAGTACTTCAGCGAGGGCCGGACGATCCTGGAGGAGACGTAGAACGAGATCTCCGCCAGGCCGGACGCGGCCTTCTTGGCCGTCGTCAGGACCTCCCCCACGTTGTCCAGGCTGGCGTTGAGCTTGGCCTCGATCGCCTGCAGGCCGTCCATGGTCTCCTGGACCTTGACCAGGGTCTTTTCGCCCTCCCGGGCGGTCCGGCGGAGCTGGGCGAGGAACATGGCCAGGAAGGTCGCGACGACCACCGCGGCCACCGTCAGGACGAGGGACAGGACCTGGTTCAAGGTCAGGGTCATGGCATCTATACCCTAAGCCAAAGCCCCCCGAATGTCAATTTAGAGGTAAGAGGGGGTCAAACCTTTAATTTTTTAATTTTTTCCCGTATCTTTCCCGCTCAGCCAGAGGCGACCGGAAAAAAATTAAAAAATTAAAGGTTTGACCCCTTCCAGAGCAATTTGCGGGGGGCGGGGAGGGCGTGGGTCTTTTCGATGCGGTCCAGGAGCTCGGGGAAGCGGGCCTCGTCCCGGGCCTCGACCGCGGCCTCCCACTCGGCGAGAAGGGGGTCGGCGACGAACTCGTGGTCCTTGGCCAGGATCCTGTCGATGCCGCGGAGGGCCTGCCACTGGATGATCATGATCATGGCCAGGACATAGAAGGCGAGGTTCGGGCCGGGCAAGAGGGCGGCCAGGCCGGTGACGGGGACGAGGAGGGCCTCGCCGGCCAGGATGAAGAAGTGGCGGGTCTTCATGCGCCTGAGGAAGAAGCGGAACCGCGCTTGGGCGGACCGGCCGTCGTCGCCGCCGGCGTAAAGGACGCGGAGCGGTCCGGCGCCGGGCCGGCCGCCGTGGGTGAAGGCCTGCTCCTGGAGCAGGGTCCGGGGATCGAGGCCGGTGACCTTCTTCTTGGCCTTTTCCCAGATCGCGCGCGTCCTCGGGAAGTTCTCCGGCAGGGGACCGAGAGGCTCGGCCGAGAAGAACCGGAAGCGGCGGCGGTGGTCGCGGACGAAGAAAAAAACCATGGATGCTCATTCTACCATACGGCCCGCGCGGAACGGCGGTTCATCCCCGCTCATGCGCCCGTCCCGGCCCGGAGCCGAAAGGGGACATATACTGTACGTGTCCCCGTTTTTTCCGCGGTCAGCGCTTCTTGTGCAGGAGATAGAGGAAGAAGGGAGCGCCGACGGCGGCGGTGATGACGCCGATCGGGAGCTCGGCGGGGAGGATGGTGCGGGCCGCGAGGTCGCAGTAGAGAAGGAAGGTCCCGCCGGCCAGGGCCGAGGCGGCGAAGAGCGGCCGGTGGGCGGGCCCGATGAGGAGGCGGACCCAGTGCGGCACGACCAGCCCGACGAAGCCGATGATGCCGCTCACGGCGACGGCCAGCGCGGCGAGCAGGGCCGACATGGCCAGGAAGGCCTTGCGGACGCGCCGGACCGGGCTGCCGAGGGCCTGGGCCGTCTCGTCGCCGAGGGCGAGGAGGTCCATGTCCCGGGCCAGCCACACCGACGCGGCCAGGCACAGCGCCACCCACGGGGCGATCGTCGCCGCCTGGCCCCACTCGGCCAGCTGGAAGCTGCCGAGGAGCCAGAAGACGGCCTGGTCGTAGGAGTCCGAGCGCATGAACAGCAGGAACGAGGTCAGGGCCGAGGCCAGGGCCCCGGCGGCGATGCCGGTGAGGAGGAGGGTCTCGACCTTGAAGCCGCCCCGGCGCAGCGACAGCGCGTAGACGAGCGAGACGATCCCGAGGCCCGACAGGAAGGCCAGCAGCCCCGGCCCGGAGAAGCCGAACGCGGCGGCCTCGAAGCCGAGGGCGGCGGCGGCGACGGCCCCGAGCGCCGCGCCCGACGAGACCCCGACGACGAAGGGGTCGGCCATCGGGTTGCGGAAATACCCCTGGAGGATGGCCCCGGCCAGGGCCAGCGCCGCCCCGACGAGGAAGGCCAGGACGGCCCGGGCCAGGCGCAAGTCGAGAAAGATGGCCGCGTGGACGCGATCGGGGCTCTTGACGAAGGCGACGAGGTCCGCCGGCGTCGTCCGGACCGGGCCGACGAGGAGCGAAAGAAGGAAGCCGGCCAGGCAGAGCAGGAGGCAGGCGGCCCAAAAGAGCCGCCGCCCGCCGCGCCGGCTCACGGCCGGCCTCCGAAGCGGTCGGGGTGGAGCAGGGCCGCCATCCGGTCGAGGACGTCGACGAGCCGGGGGCCGAAGCGGCTGGCCGCGTCCTCGTCGATCTCGTAGATCCGTCCCGTCCTCACGGCCGTCACGGCCGAAATGCCCGGCATCCTGGCCAGCCGGTCCCTCCCGGCCGCGAAGTCCGCCGCCGAGCGGGCCAGGATGAAAATGACGTCGGGATCGTCGCGAATGATGCGCTCGCGCTTGTAGAGGGCCCACTTCTTGGGCAGGGCCGCGGCGACGTTCGCCCCGCCGGCGCGGGCGACGAGGTCGTTGACGTAGCTCTCGCCGCCGCACGTCCATAGCCCCTGGCCGTAGAGGAGGACGAAGACCTTCGGCCGCGAGGCGACGCCCCGCAGGGCCGCGTCGACGGCCGCGAGCCGGGCGGCGAGGGCCGCGGCCAGCGCTTCGGCCCGGGCCTCGGCCGCGGTGACCTGGCCGATCTTCGTGACCAGGGCCGCGAGCTCGTCGAGCCCGCGGCCGATGTCGAGGACGAAGACGGGCAGGCCGAGCCGGCGGACCCGCTCGACGAGCCGGAGGGGATTGCCGCGGAAGGCGATGACCAGGTCCGGGTCGAGCGAGCGGACGACCTCGACGTTGGGGTCGACGAGGCCGCCGATCCGCGGCAGGCGCCGCGCCTCGGGCGGGTAGTCGCAGAACCGCGTCACCCCGGCGACGCGGCCGCCGAGGCCGAGGGCGAACAGGATCTCGGTGATGTTGGGGGCCATGGACACGATGCGCTCGGGCGGGCGGGCCGGCCGCGGGAAGGCCCGGCCGAGAGCGTCCGTGACGGCCTGGCCGGCAACCCGGGCGGGATCATGGGCGGCGGGACTCGGCGAGAACAGCATCGGGACGGCCGAGAGGAACACGGCCAAGAAGGGGGACACGCGCCTGCGGTACATGTCCCCCTTCCGGCGACCCTGCCGAACCGCCCGCTCGCGTCTCGCCCGGCCGAGCTTCATCCCGAAGTCCTTTTCGCCGCCAGCGAGATCTCCGGCAGGCCCGAGCGCGCGTTCTCGCGGATATCGACGTCGGCGCCGAAGATCGCCCGGATGTTGGCGGCCGTGACCGTCTCTTCCGGCGGGCCCGACGCGACGACCGTCCCGTCCCTGAGGAAGACCAGCCGCCCGGCGTGGGCCGCGGCCAGGTTGATGTTGTGCTCGGCCACGACGACCGTCCGGCCCCGCTCCTCCTGCAGGCCCTTGAGGAGGCCGTAGACCTCGGCCTGATAGGCGATGTCGAGGTGGAGGCTGGGCTCGTCGAGGAGGAGCAGGGGCGTCTCCTGGGCCAGGGCCCGGGCGATGAGGGCCCGCTGCCGCTCGCCGCCGCTCAGCTGCGTCAGCCGCTTGGCGCCGAGGGCGGCGACGCCGGTCAGGCGCATGGCCTCGGCGACGGCCGCCTCGTCCGCCTCCGAGGTCCCGGACAGCCGGCCCTGCCGGGCGAACCGGCCCATGAGGACGACCTCCTCGACCGTGTATTCGAAGACCGGCTCGGCCAGCTGGGGGACATAGGCGATCATGGCCGCGACGCGGCGAGGGCCCATCCGGAAGACGTCCTCGCCGCCGCAGAGGACGGCGCCGTCAACGTTCGCGAGCAGGCCCTGGACGGCCTTGACGAGGGTGCTCTTGCCCGAGCCGTTCCGGCCGAGGATGGCCACGAACTCGCCCTCGCCGACGGCCAGCGAGACGCCGCGGACGACGAACCCTTCGCCGTATCCCGCCGCGAGGCCCTGCGCCTCCAGGATGTTCATCTCGGTCCCGTCCGCGCCCCTCAGTATAGCCGTTCGATATGATTTATTCCACGCCGCCCATCCGGGCGAGGAGGGCTCCCGCGCGAGAAGGCATCCCTGTCCGGCAAAGCGAGCGCGGCCTGGCCCGAACCGGGACACGTACCGCGGCGGTACATGTCCCGGTTTCCTTCAGAACGGGCTCCGGACCGGGACGGCGTGAAGTTTCGCCGCGGCGGTACATGTCCCGGTTTCCTGTCCCGGTTTCCTTGACTTGCCGGGGGGAATGAATCTAATATAGAAAGCCGTTCTTTCAAGGATCACAGGACCATGAGCGAGACCTACGACTTCGCCGCGATCGAGGCCAAGTGGCAGAAGGCCTGGGAGGAGCGGAAGGCCTTCGCGGCCGTCGCCGACCCGTCCCGCCCGAAGTCCTATCTCCTCGAGATGTACCCCTACCCCTCGGGCCGGATCCACATGGGCCACGTCCGCAACTACTCGATCGGCGACGTCATCGCCCGGCAGAAGCGCATGGCCGGGGCCAACGTCCTCCACCCCATCGGCTGGGACGCCCTGGGCATGCCGGCCGAGAACGCGGCCATCAAGCACGGCACCCATCCCCGGACCTGGACGCTCGACAACGTCGGGCACATGCGGGCCCAGCTCAAGCGCATGGGCTTCGGCTACGACTGGGACCGCGAGGTCAACACCTGCCTCCCCGAATACTACCGCTGGAACCAGTGGATCTTCCTGCGCATGCTCGAGCGCGGCCTGGCCTTCCGCAAGGAGAGCTGGGTCAACTGGTGCCCCCAGTGCCGGACGGTCCTGGCCAACGAGCAGGTCGTCGCCGGCGGCTGCTGGCGCTGCGAGACGCCGGTCGCCCAGAAGAAGATGGAGCAGTGGTTCCTCAAGATCACCGCTTACGCCGAGGAGCTCCTCTCCGGCCACGAGGCCCTCGAGAAGTGGCCCGCCCACGTCCTCGAGATGCAGAAGAACTGGATCGGCCGGAGCGAGGGCGCGCACATCCTCTTCGGCCTCGACGGCGGGCCGGCGCCGATCGAGGTCTTCACCACCCGCCTCGACACGATCTACGGCGCCACCTTCCTGGTCGTCTCGGCCGAGCACCCGGCCGTCGCCGGCCTCATCGCCGGGCCGCGCGAGAAAGAGCTCGGGGCCTGGGTGGCCCGGACCGTGGCCGAGATGCGCCGGCGGCGCGACCTGGGCGAGGCCGGGAAGGACGGCGTCGACACCGGCCGGAAGGCGGTCAACCCCTTCACCGGCGAGAAGGTGCCCGTCTGGATCGCCAACTACGTCCTGATGGACTACGGCACGGGCGCGATCATGGGCGTCCCGGCCCACGACACCCGCGACTTCGAGTTCGCCCGGGCCTACGGCATCCCGGTCCGCACGGTCATCGCCCCGCCCGGCCGGGCCGGCGAGCGGTTCGACGGCGAGCCCGCGGAGATCTACGAGGCGGCCGGCGTCCTGGTCAACTCCGGCCCGTTCAACGGCCTCACCTCCGAGGAGGCCGTGCGGGAGATGGGCGCCCACGCCGAGCGCAAGGGCTTCGGCCGGCGGAGCGTGGTCTTCCGGCTCCGCGACTGGGGCATCTCGCGGCAGCGCTACTGGGGGACGCCCATCCCGGTCGTCTACTGCGGCCGGTGCGGCGTCGTCGGCGTCCCCGACGAGGACCTGCCGGTCGAGCTGCCGCTGGACGTCAAGCTGACCGGGGAGGAGGGCTCGCCCCTCGAGCGCCACGAGGCCTTCGTCCGGACGACCTGCCCGAAGTGCCACGGCCCGGCCCGCCGCGAGACCGACACGATGGACACCTTCGTCGACTCGTCCTGGTACTTCTTCCGCTACTGCTCGCCGCGCGAGACGGCCCTGCCCTTCCGGCCGGAGGAGGCCCGGGCCTGGCTCCCGGTCGACCTCTACATCGGCGGCGTCGAGCACGCCATCCTCCACCTCATCTACTCCCGCTTCTTCACCAAGGTCCTCCGCGACCTCGGCCTGACCGGGATCTCCGAGCCCTTCCCGCGCTACCTGGCCCAGGGCATGGTGACCAAGGACGGCTCGGCCATGTCCAAGTCCAGGGGCAACATCGTCGATCCCGACGACATCGTCGGAAGATACGGCGCCGACACGCTCCGCCTGTTCATCCTCTTCGCCTCGCCGCCGGACAAGGAGTTCGCCTGGGACGAGAAGGGCCTCGACGGCTGCCACCGCTTCCTGCTCCGGGTCTGGACGATCGTCCACGAGAACCTCGACCTCTTCGCCCCCGGCGCCGCGGCCCCCGCGGCCGCCGCCGCCGGCCCGGCCGGCCCGCTCGTCCGCAAGACGCACCAGACCATCAGCAAGGTGACCGGCGACATCGCCGTCCGCTTCCACCTGAACACGGCCGTCAGCTCGATCATGGAGCTCTACAACCTGGCCAAGAAGGAGCGCGACGACCTCCGCCGGACGGCCGAGGGCCGGGCCGGCCTGCGCCTGGCCCTCGAGTCGATGATCGGGCTCCTTTCCCCGTTCGCGCCGCACCTGGCCGAGGAGCTCTGGGAGAGGACCGGGCACGAGGGGCTGCTCACGGGGTCGCCCTGGCCGGCCTTCGATCCGGCCCTGGCCCGCGAGGACACGGCCACGGTCGTCGTCCAAGTCGACGGCAAGGTCCGCGACCGCTTCGAGGCCCCGCTCGACCTCCCCGAGGCGGAGCTCGAGGCGGCCGCCCTGGCCCGGCCCAAGGTCCTGGCGGCCCTCGGCGGGCGGGCGCCGCGCAAGGTCGTCGCCGTGAGGAACAAGCTGGTGAGCATCGCCGGCTGAGGCCCCGCGGCCCGCCCGGCGCGGACGATAAGAGGATGAGGGAAATCGCGACACGGCCGTTCGCCGCCGCGGTCGCCGCGGCCGCCCTGGCCGTCCTCGCCGTCTCCGCGGCCGCCTGCGGCTACCATCTCCGCGGCACCGGCAGCTCGCTCCCGGCCCGGGTCCGGACGGTCGCCGTCCCCGTCTTCAAGAACCGGACGACGCGGTTCGAGCTCGACGTCAAGCTGACCCGGGCCGTCGTCGGCGAGCTCGTCGCCCGCGGCAAGGTCGAGGTCGCCGCCGACCCGGCCTCGGCCGACGCCGTCCTCGAGGGCGAGATCACCGGCTTCCGGGCGGCGCCCATCGCCTTCGGCGGCGGGGCCCAGGCCGACCGCTACACCGTCACGGTGACGGCCAGGGTCGAGCTGAGGGAGCGCGGCGCGGCCGAGCCGCTCTTCGCCAACCCGGCCTTCGTCTACCAGCAGGAGTACGAGGTCCCGCGCGGGACGAGCTTCGAGGCCCTCGAGACCGAGGCCATCGACAAGATCGCCGGGAAATTCGCCCGCAGCCTGGTCGTCAGCATCCTGGAGGGGTTCTAGGATGGCCGCCGGCCTGCGCGAGGAGACGCTTCTCCCGGGCTATTTGTTCTACGGCGAGGAGGAGTACCTGGCCGAGGAGTTCCTCGGGGAGCTCCAGGCCTTCCTGGCGGCGTCCTCGGGCGGCGATGTCCGCCTGGCCCGGATGAGCCTCGACGAGACCGACTGGCCGGACATCATCGACGCGGCCCGGACGGCGCCGTTCCTGTTCGAGCCCTGGCGGGCCATCGTCGTCCGCGTCCCCGAGAGGAAACCCGCCTCCGAGCGACCGGCGGCGCGGGACGGCGGGGAGGGCCCGGCCCCGCGCCACCTCGGCCCGGCCGGCCAGAAGCTCCTGCGCGAGTATTTCGCCGACCCGCCCTCCCGGACGGTCCTCGTCGTCATCCGGGCCGGCAAGGTCCGCCGCGACGACGCCCTGGTGCGCTTCTTCGCCTCTCTCCCCAAGGCGGCCTTCTCCGCGGTCGAGATGAAGCGGCTCAAGGAAAAGGACCTGATGCGGCGGGCCGACGAGCGGGCCCGGGCCCTGGGCAAGACGCTCTCCGAGGGGGCCAAGAGGCGGTTGTTCGAGCTCGTCGGCCAGGACCTCCGCCTGACCGTGAACGAGGTCGACAAGCTGGCCGTCTTCGCCGGCGAGAAGAAGGGGATCGACGAGGAGGACGTCGACGAGGCCACGGCCGGCCAGCGGGCCTTCGAGCCCTACGCCCTCGACGACGCCCTGGTCGCCGCCGACTTCGCCGCCGGCGCGGCCGTCCTGAACGACCTCCTGGCCGAGGGCGAGAGGCCCGAGCAGATCGTCGGCCGCCTGGCCGGCTTTTTCCGCAACGTCCTCACCGCCAAGGCCTGGCTGGCCGAAAAGAGCCGGACCCGGGACGAGGTCTTCCAGGCCTTTTTCCCCTACATCTCCAAGAGCTGGAGCGATCTCTACGGGCGCAAGTTCCGCGGTTTCTTCGGCGTCGTCGAGGGGCTCGCGCCGGCCGAGCTCAACGCCCTCCTGGCCAAGCTGCGCCAGCTGGACTGGACGATCAAAAACACCAGCGCGAAGGATTGCGACTACAGGGCCCTCTTCGAGGCCTTCCTGAGGGAGCTCTGCCTGGCCAGGGAGAAGAAGGCCGTCACTCCGCCGTAGCGGAGCCGAGGAGGGCGACCCGGCGGGCGAGGCGGGACTTGTAGCGGCTGCCGGTGTTCTTCTTGATGGCCCCCTTCTTGACCGACCGGTCGATCGTCGCGTGGAGGCCGGGCAGCATCCGGAGGGCGGCCTCGCGGTCCCCGGCCTCGACGGCCTCGCGGACCTTGCGCATCCCGGTCCGGAGGGCCGACTTGACCTGGGTGTTGACCGCTTTCCGGCGCAGGCTGCGGCGGTGCTGCCGTATCGCTGACTTGTGACGGGCCATTCGTTTCTCTCCTTGTCGAAGGGCTCTATGATAGAATAGGCTGGCCTTGAAGTCAAACAGCCCCGGGGCCGGCGCCCTCCCGACCCATGGATCATGACGACCGGAAGCGCCGCCTGATCCGGTCCACCGCGGCCGTGGCCGCCCCGACGCTGGCCAGCCGCCTCCTCGGCTACGTCCGCGACCTCCTCCAGGCCTACTACCTCGGCACCGGCGACAGCGCCGACGCCTTCACCATCGCCTACACCATCCCCAACCTCTTCCGCCGCCTGACGGGAGAGGGGGCGATGACGCCGGCCTTCGTCCCGACCTTCACCGAGCTCAAGCGGGACCGGCCGCGGGAGGCCCTGTGGTCCTTCGGCGGCGCCTTTTTCTGGGACCTGGCCCTGGTCATGGCCGCCGTCACGGCCCTGGGCGCCGTCTTCGCCCCCGGCCTGGTCAAGGTCGTCGCCTACGGCTTCCGCGACGTCGCCGGCAAGTGGGGCCTGACGATCTTCATGACCCGGGTCATGTTCCCGTACCTCTTCTTCATCACCCTGGCCGCCCTGGCCTCGGGCATCCTGAACGCCTTCGGCCGCTTCTTCGTCCCGGCCTCGACGCCCATCCTGTTCAACCTGGCCGTCATCATCGCCGTGGCCGCCCGGGCCGGGTCGAGCCGGGAGCCGGCCCTGGTCTTCGCCGCCGGGGTCGTCGCCGGGGGCGTCCTCCAGCTCGCCGTCCAGGTCCCGTTCCTGTGGAAGGAGGGCATGCGCTTCACCTTTCGGCCGTCCTTCCGCGACCCGGCCGTCCGCCGGGTCGGCCGGCTCATGCTCCCGGGCGTCTTCGGGGCCAGCGTCTACCAGGTCAACTTCGCCCTGAGCCGGATGTTCGCCTCCGGCCTCGAGAAGGGCAGCGCCTCGGCCCTCTACTACGCCTCGCGGATCGAGGAGCTGTCGCTCGGCCTGTTCTCCATCGCCCTGGCCGCGGCCCTGCTCCCGGCCTTCTCCGAGCAGGCCGCCGCCCGGGCCATGGACGAGATGAAGGAGACGCTGGGCTTCTCGCTCCGGCTGACCGCGATCGTCAGCTTCCCGGCCGCGGCCGGGCTCGCGGCCCTCAACGCCCCGATCATGCGCACCCTCTTCGAGCGAGGCGCCTTCGGCGCCGCCTCGACCTCCGTCGCCGCGTCCTGCCTGGCGTTCTTCGCCGTCGGGCTGCCCTTCGTCTCCGCGGTCAAGGTCGTCGCCCCGGCCTTCTTCTCGCTCAAGGACACCCGGACGCCCGTGGCCGTCGGCGCCGCCGTCGTCCTCGTCAACGCCGGGCTGTCGCTCGCCCTCATGGGCCGGCTCCGGGTCGGCGGCCTGGCCCTGGCCCTGTCGCTCTCGCAAGTCCTCCATTTCGTCCTCCTCCTCGCCGGGCTCGAGCGCAAGGTCGGGCCGACGGGCAAGGGCCGCTGGATGGCCGGGGCGGCCAAGGCCGCCGCCGCCGCCGCGGTCATGGGCGCCGCGCTCCGGGCGGCCTGGCCCGCCCTCGGCGTCGACGCCGCGCCCTTCGCCGCCCGGGCGGCGGCCCTCCTCGGCGCGATCGCCGCGGGCATGGCCCTGTACGCCGGGCTTCTGTGGCTCGTCAGCCCCGCCGACATGAGGAGCGTCGTCCGGTTCCTGAAGAGGGCGGCGGCCAAGGAGAGTGTCCCGTGAGGATCGTCCTCCAGAGAGTGAAGGAGGCCCGCGTCGACGTCGAGGGACGGACGGCCGGGCGCATCGGCCGGGGGCTTTGCCTTCTCGTCGGCGTCGAGAAGGGCGACGGCGAGGCCGACGCCGAGGCCCTGGCCCGCAAGGCCGTCGGGCTCCGCGTCTTCCCCGACGACGAAGGCAGGATGAACCGCTCGCTCGCCGACGTCGGCGGCGAGGTCCTGGCCGTCTCCCAGTTCACGCTGGCCGGCTCCGTCCGCAAGGGCCGCCGGCCGAGCTTCGACGGGGCCGAGGAACCGGCCCGGGCGGCCGAGCTCTTCCGCTATTTCGTCGGCGTCCTCGAGGCCCTCGGCGTGACCGTCGAAACGGGCGTCTTCCAGGCGCTGATGGACGTCCACATCCTCAACGACGGCCCGGTGACCTTCGTCCTCGAGTCGCGGAGGGACGCCCCGGTCCGGAGCGAGGGGTGAGGCGGGGCGCCCGCCCTCCCCTCCGGCGGGGAGGGCGGGGGGCCGGAAATCACCCCCGGATTCCCCGGCCCCGGCCATGCCCGCGGCCCGGCGGGCCGTTTAGCATGGGGGCGGACGGGCCGTGAGGAGAGGTCCCTCCGGGTGCCGACAGCTATGCCCATGAGCCGTTTCGTCGTCCGCAGAGAGGTCGAGAGCCTGCCCCGGGCGCCCCTGCTCGGGACGTTCGACCTGACCTACCGCTGTCCCAACGACTGCCGCCACTGCTGGCTCCGCCTCGCCCCCGGCGCGGAGGAGGCGGCCGCGGAGCTCTCGACGGACGAGGTCCGGCGCATCGTCGACGAGGCCCGGGCCCTGGGCTGCCGGGAGTGGGCCGTCTCGGGCGGCGAGCCCATGCTCCGGCCCGACTTCGCCGAGATCTTCGACCACATGACGGCGCGCGCGGCCTGGTACACGCTGAACACCAACGGGACGCTGATCACGCCGCCGATCGCCCGGATGCTGCGCCGCCGGGGCACGACGCTCGTCGCCCTCTACGGGGCCACGGCCGCCGTCCACGACGCCGTCACCCGGCGGCCCGGGTCCTTCAAGGCGCTCGGCCGCGGCGTCGCCTATCTCAGGGAAGCGGGCGCCGCCTTCACCGTCCAGATCGTCCCCCTGAGGACCAACATCGGCGAGTACGAGGCCATGGTCCGCCTGGCCCTGTCCTGGAGCCCGAGCTGGAGGCTCGGCGCGACCTGGCTCTATCTCTCCGCCTCCGGCGACCCGGTCAAGAACGCCGAGATCGCCGCCGAGCGCCTCGACCCGGCCGCGATCGTGGCCCTCGACCAGGCCGGGGCCGGCGGCCCGCCGCTCATCGAGGAGGACGCCCGGACCGGCTGCCCCCCGCCCGGGCCGGACGGCCTCTACGCCGCCTGCCTGGCCGGGCGCCGCGACTTCCATGTCGATCCCTACGGCCGGATGAGCTTCTGCTCGTTCGTCAAGGACCCGGCGCTGCGCGTCGACCTCCGCGCGACGGCCTTCGCCGAAGCCTGGGAGGAACGGCTGCCGCGCCTGGCCTCGGCCGTCCCGCCGTCGCCGGCTTACCTGGACGGCTGCGGCTCCTGCGAGCTGCGGTCCGACTGCCGGTGGTGCCCGGTCTACGCCTATCTCGAGACCGGCGACCATTCGGCCCCGATCGAGCACCTCTGCGCCGTCGCCCGGGAGACGCGAAGGGCCCGCGAGGAGTGGCGGCGCGGCCACCGCCGCCGCTTCCGCGTCGCCGGCCTGGCCGTCGACGTCGAGGCCGACCGGCCCATCGACGACGCCACGTTCGCCCCCAAGTTCGAGGCCTTCCGGGCGGACGGCGACGGGCCCGCCGATATCGTCCTCCGCCATCACTTCGCCCTGCCCGACTTGGCCGGGACCGACCTCGGACGCGAGGTCCGCCGGCGCCCGCCCTGGGCCGTCCACCGCAAGGGCCGGTCGTGGATCTACCTGATGATCGGGCCCGGCGACGACCGCACGGTGCACCGGGTCATGGTCTTCGACGACGGGCACACGCGCGGCCGCGTCTTCAGCCCCTCGGACGAGCTCTTCCGCCGGGGCGGCCACGATTCGCTGGCCCTGCTCCCGTCCGACCAGATCGTCCTGGCCCGGGCCCTGCCGGCCTTCGGCGGCGTCTTCGTCCACGCCGCCGCGGTCGACTGGGACGGCCGCGGCCTCCTCTTCGCCGGGCCGTCGGAGGCGGGCAAATCGACCATCGTCAAGCTGATCGGCGAAAGGGCCAGGGTCCTCTGCGACGACCGGGTCGTCGTCCGCGCGTCGCCGGAGGGCTTCCGCGTCCACGGCACCTGGAACCACGGCGAGATCGACCGCGTCTCGCCGGGCTCGGCCCCGCTGCGGGCCGTGTTCTTCCTGCGCCAGGCGGACCTGAACCGCGCCGACAGGATCGGCGACGCCCGGGCCGTCCTCCGGGACTTCCTGCCCCGGCTCGTCCGGCCGCTCGTCTCGGCCGGCTGGTGGGAGAAGGCCTTGGCCGTGGCCGGGGCCGTCGTCCGCGAGGTCCCCTTCTACGACCTCCGCTTCGACCTGAGCGGGGCCGTCGTCGACCTCCTCGCCGGGCTGCCGGAGTCGCCGCGATGACCGGTCGGGCCGGGCCCTACGTCCGCAAGGTCCCGTCGGGACGGGACGGGCTGTGGGCCTCGTCCCGGCCCCGGCTGGCCCGGCTCGACATCGAGCTGACCGAGCGCTGCGGCAACGACTGCCTGCACTGCTCGGTCAACCGGCCGGCCGGCGACGCCGGCGCCCGGGCCCGCGAATGGACCGCCGGCGCCTGGCTGGACCTCCTGAAGCAGGCCGCGGACCTGGGCTGCCTGGTCGTCCGCTTCACCGGCGGCGAGCCGCTCCTCCGGGACGACTTCGAAGCGGTCTATCGCGGCGCCCGCGGGCTGGGGCTGCGGGTGATGCTCTTCACCAACGCGACCCTGGTGACGCCGCGCCTGGCCCGCCTTCTGCGCGACGTGCCGCCGCTCGAGGCGGTCGAGGTCTCCGCCTACGGCATGGCCGCGGAGAGCTACGAGGCGGTCACCCGGGCGCCCGGCTCCTTCGCCGCCTTCCGCCGCGGCCTCGGCCTGCTCCGGGAGCACGGCGTGCCCGTCGCGCTCAAGGGCGCCTATCTCCCGCCGACGCGCCGCGAGTTGGACGAGCTCGAGGCCTGGGCGGCCCAGGTCACGGGCTCGCCGGACCCGCCCCCGTCGGCCCTGCTCTTCGACCTGAGGTCGCGCCGCGACGGCGCGAAGAACGCCCTCATCGCCGGCCTCAGGATAAGCGGCGACGAGTTCGTCCGGGTCGCCCGGCGCCGCGGCGAGGCCGTCCTCGACGAGTGGCGCGGCTTCTGCGCCCGCTCCGGCGGGGGCGGCGGCGACCGGCTGTTCCACTGCCTGCCGGAGGGAAGGTCGGCCGCGGTCGACGCCTACGGCCGGCTCCAGCACTGCCTGCCCCTGCGCCATCCCGGCACGGTCTGCGACCTCGGCGCCGGCTCGCTCCGGGAGGCCGTGACCGGGTTCCTGCCGCGCGTCCGGGAGCTTCGCGCGACCGACCCGGCCTATCTCGAGCGCTGCGGGCGGTGCTTCCTCAGGGGCCTCTGCGAGCAGTGCCCGGCCAAGTCCTGGGCCGAGCACGGCACCCTGGACACGCCGGTCGAGTATTTTTGCGGCATCGCCCACGCCCAGGCCGTCGCCGCCGGGCTTCTCGCGCCCGGGGAGAAGGCCTGGACCGTCGCCGACGGCGCGGAACGGGCGAAACGGAGGAGAAGACCATGACCGACAGGATCGATCTCGGCAAGGCCTACCGGCCTTCCGGGGACGTCGTCGTCCGGGAGATCGAGGGCGAGATCGTCATCGTGCCCCTGACGTCGGGGATCGGCGACATCGAGGACGAGCTGTTCACGCTCAACGCGACGGCCCGGGCCGTCTGGGCCAGGCTCGACGGAACGAGGCCGCTGGCCGCCGTCGTCCGGGAGCTCCTGGACGAATACGACGCCCCGGCCGGCGCCGTCGAGGCGGACGTCGTCGGCCTCGCCCAGGAGCTCCTCGACCGGAGGATGATCGTCGCCGCCGGCTGAGCGCCATGGCCAGAACGCCCCGCCCCCGCGCCGACCAGGGCGGCGGCCTGCCGCTCGCGGCCGGGCCCCTGGCCGGGCTGATGGGGGCGGTCCTGGAGAAGGGCCGGCCCTTCCGCTTCGAGGCCCGGGGCGAGAGCATGTTCCCGGCCATCCGCGACGGCGACGTGCTCACCGTCGCCCCCTTCGCCGGCCGCGGTCCGAGGCCGGGCGACATCGTCGCCTTCGTCCATCCGGAGACAGGCGGCCTGCGCGTCCATCGGGTCGTCGAGGCCGCGGCCGGGCGCTTCGTCCTCAAGGGCGACAACGCCCTCGGCGCCGACCCGGCCGTCGGCCCCGATGCGGTCCTGGGCCTGGTCGTCGGGATCGAGCGCGGCGGCCGGCCGCGCCGGCCCGGCCCGGCCGTCCTGGCCGCCGCCGCGGCCCGGCTGTCGCGGACCTCGTGGTACACCCGCCTGGCGCGCCGGCTGCGGCGGGCGCTCCGCCGGCCGGCGCGGGGAGGCGGCGCGTGAACGGGCCGTTCGTCGCCCGCCGGCCCCTGGCCGAGTTCGGGCTCTGGGACAAGATGGCCGCCGGCCGGGCCGTCTTCAGCTTCGACCTCGAAGTGACGGCCCGCTGCAACCTCGACTGCCGCCACTGCTACATCAACCTCCCGGCCGGGGACCGGAAGGCCCGCCGGCGCGAGCTCGGCGCCGGGGAGATCGGCCGGATCGGCCGCGAGGCCGCGGACCTCGGCGCCGTCTGGTGCCTCATCACCGGCGGTGAGCCGCTGCTCCGCAAGGACTTCTTCGACATCTACCGGGCCCTCGCCGGCAAGGGCCTGGTCCTGTCGCTGTTCACCAACGCGACGCTCGTCTCCGCCGAGCACATCCGCTTCTTCAAGAAGTTCCCGCCCCGGGAGATCGAGGTGACGGTCTACGGCAACACCCGGGAGACCTACGAGCGGGTGACCCGGACGCCGGGCTCGTTCGAGGCCTTCCAGCGCGGCCTGGCCCGCCTCCTCGGCGCCGGCCTGCCCCTGCGCCTCAAGGCCATGGCCCTGCGCTCGAACAAGCACGAGCTCGCGGCCATCGGCGACTTCTGCCGCCGCCGGACCAAGGACTACTACCGCTTCGATCCCCACCTCCACCTGCGCTTCGACCGCGACGAGGCCCGCAATGCCCTCATCCGGGCCGAGCGGCTCAGCGGTCGGGAGGTGGCCCGGCTGGAGCGGAGCGACCCCGAGCGCTTCGGGGCGCTCCGGGACGCCTGCGGCGAGCTCCCGGCGCCCGGGCCGCCCGGCGGCGCCCCGGTCCCGGACTGCCGCCACATCTTCCGCTGCGGCGTCGGCCAGCGGAGCTTCGTCGTCGGCCCGGAGGGGCTCTTCCGGCCCTGCCTCTCCCTCCACCATCCCGATTTCCTGTTCGACCTCAGGAAGGGCGGCCTGGCCGAGGCCTGGAACGAGTTCCTGCCGCGGCGCCTGACCCGGACCTCCGACCGGCCCGAGTTCCTGGAGAAATGCGCCAAGTGCCCCGTCGTCAACCTCTGCCTCTGGTGCCCGGCCCACGCCTATCTCGAGACGGGCGAGCTCGATTCCCCCGTCGAGGCGTTCTGCCGGGTCGCGGAGGCCCGGGCGGAGGGCCTGAAATACGGTTGACTTTTCCGGCCGGCCGGCTTAAGATATTCTTAAGGAAGCGCTTTAGGAGGACCGAAGGCCATGAAAAAGGAATGGCGGACCCCGGAGCTCATCGTCCTCTTCAAGGGGCGTCCGGAGGAAACGCTGCTGTGCCACTGCAAGCACACGACCGCCCCTCCGGTCGCGCCCTACAACCACAAGAGCAACTGCACTTCGAACCCCCTCTGTTGCCAGGCCTGCTCCGACACCCGCTACGCCAGCTGACGCCGCTCAGATGAAGCGGACGCCGCTCGTCTTCCCGATGGCGGCCTCGGCCGCCGCCCTGACGTAGGGGTTGGGGTCCTTCTTCAGCCGGACCAGGACGCGGAGCGCTTCCTCGCCCCCGAGCTCGCCGAGGGCCCGGGCCGCGGCCCGGCGGACGTCGGCGTTGGCGTCGCCGGCGGCCCGCGCGACCTCCGGGCCGGCCGCCGCGGCCCGCTTGGCCCCGACGATCCCCAGGGCCGCGCTGCGGGCGAACCAGGGCGGCAGGCGGAGCCGACGGGCGGCGAGATCGAGCCGGAGCGACGGGCGCCGGCCGAGCTCCGCGGCCGCGAAGGCCCGGACGGCCTCGCTGGGGTCGGCCAGCGCCTCCCACATCAGCTCTTCGACCCAGGGCCGGTCGACCTTGGCGCAGGCGGCCAGGATGCGCCGCCGGGCCGCGCGGTCGGGGGTCCGGCCGAGCTTCAGCGCGAACGCGGCGCAGACGGGCGACAGGCCCGCGGCTTCGGGGGAACGGCGCCCTTCCATCCTCAGACCAGGTCCAGGATGTGCCCCATCTTCTCTTTCTTGGTCTTGAGGTAGCGGAGGTTGCAGGCGTTCGGCGGGACCTCGATCGCGACGCGCTCGACGATCTCCAGGCCGTAGCCGGTCAGGCCGACGAACTTCCGGGGGTTGTTGGTGATGAGGCGGAGGCGGCGGACGCCGAGGGCGACGAGGATCTGGGCGCCGATGCCGTAGTCGCGCTGGTCGGGCAGGAAGCCCAGCCTGCGGTTGGCCTCGACCGTGTCCGCGCCCTGGTCCTGGAGGGCGTAGGCCCGGATCTTGTTGACCAGGCCGATGCCCCGGCCCTCGTGGTTCAGGATGTACAGGACGACGCCCCGGCCCTCCTTCTCGATCATCTCCATCGACAGGCGGAGCTGGTCGCCGCAGTCGCAGCGGACCGAGCCGAAGGTGTCGCCGGTCAGGCACTGCGAGTGGGCCCGGACGAGGACCGGGTCGCCGCCGCCGACCTCGCCCTTGACCAGGGCGACGTGGTGGTCGCCCCGGATCGTGTCCTCGTAGACGTGGACGCGGAAACGGCCGTGCGCCGTCGGCAGGTCCGTCTCCTCGATCTTGCGGACGAAGGTCTCGTGGCGCATGCGGTGGCGGATGAGGTCGGCGATGGTCAGGATGGGGATCCCGAAGCGGCGGCCCATCTCCTCGAGCTGGGGCCGGCGGGCCATCGTGCCGTCCTCGTTCATGATCTCGCAGATGACGCCGGCGGGGATGAGCCCGGCCATGCGGGCCAGGTCCACGGCGGCCTCGGTCTGGCCGGCCCGCGACAGGACCCCGCCGGCGGCGGCCTGGAGCGGGAAGACGTGCCCGGGCCGGGCCAGGTCGTCCGGCCTCGTCGCCGGGTCGACCGCGGCCAGGACGGTCCGGGCCCGGTCGTGGGCCGAGATGCCGGTCGTGACGCCGTGCTTGGCGTCGATCGAGACGGTGAAGGCCGTCTGGAACCGGGCCGTGTTCTCGTTGACCATGAGCGGCAGCCGGAGCTCCTCCAGCCGCTCGCGGGTCAGGGGCAGGCAGATGAGGCCGCGGCCGTGGCGGGCCATGAAGTTGATGGTCTCGGGCGTGGCCTTCTCGGCCGCGACCATGAGGTCGCCCTCGTTCTCGCGGTCCTCGTCGTCGACGATGATGATCATCCGCCCGGCCCGGACGGCCTCGACGGCGGTCTCGACGGGAACGGTCGCGCTCTTTTCGTCCATGGGGCTTTCGCGGGCCTCTCTCAGCCCGTCTTCCGTACTTGGGACAGTTGATTATACACGTATTTCCCGATCATGTCACACTCGAGGTTGACATTCGACCCGGCCCGGAGGAGGCCGAGGTTGGTCGCCTCGAGCGTCAGCGGGACGAGCTCGGCCTCGAACGAGGACGGGCCGAGGGCGGCGACGGTCAGGCTGACCCCGGACACGGCGACCGAGCCCTTCGGGACGAGATAGGGGCGGAGGGCGGCCGGGAAGGCCACGGCCAGGCGCTTGCCCGGCGGCCGGGCGGAGGCCCTTAGGACCCGGCCGACGGCGTCGACGTGGCCGCTGACCAGGTGCCCGCCGAGCGGCGTTTGGAGCGTCAGGGCCGGCTCGAGGTTGAGGACGGCGCCGGGCCCGAGGGCGCCGAGGGTCGTCCGCTCGAGCGTCTCCCGCGACAGGTCGAACAGGACCCCCGCCCGCTCCTTGGCGGCGACGGTCAGGCAGACGCCGTCGACGGCCAGGCTGTCGCCGGGGGACAGATCGGCCGCGAGGGCCGGGGCCTCGACGAGAAGCGCCGTCCGGCCCCGGCGGTAGCCGCGGAAGACGCCGCGGCCCGCGATGATGCCCGTGAACATCAAAGGTATCCTTCCAGGACGATGTCTTCGCCGAGGGCGAAGGTCCGGGCCCGGCGGAGGGGCCAGGCCGAGGCGACGCTCGCGGCGCCCTCGCCGCCGAGGAGGCCGGGCGCCGCGGCGCCGCCGACGAGGCGGGGCGCGATCGTCAGGACGGCCTTGTCGGCCAGCCCCGCTTCGACGAAGGAGGTGAACAGGCGTCCGCCGCCCTCGACGAGCAGGGCGGCGACCTGGCGCCGGCCGAGCTCGGCCAGGACGAGGTCGAGCGTCCAGGCGGCCGAGCCTTCGGGCGGGAGGACGACCTCGGCCCCGCGGCCCTTGAGGGCGCGGGCATTGTCGCGGGGCGCGCCGCGGCCGGCGAAGACGAGGACGGGCCCGCCGCCGCGGGCTGCCAGCATCCGGGCCCCGGGCGGGAAGCGGAGCCGGCCGTCGAGGACGACGCGGACGGCCTTCTTCCCGGGCCAGAGCGGGTGGCGGACCGTCAGCAGCGGGTCGTCGGCGAGGAGCGTCCCCGCGCCGATCATGATCGCGTCCTGCTCGCCGCGCAGGAGGTGGACGTAGTCGCGCGTCGCCGGACCGGAGATCCAGCGCGCGTCGCCGGTCCGGCAGGCGATCTTGCCGTCGGCGGTCAGGGCCGCCTTGAGCGTGACGAAGGGGACCCGGCGGGTGATGTGCTTGATGGGCGCCTCGTTGAGGACGGCGTTCCGCTCGGCCAGGAGGCCGGTCGAGACGCGGAGGCCGGCCCGCTCGAGACGCCGGACGCCCCGGCCGTCGACGAGCGGGTTCGGGTCGAGGGCCGAAATGACGACCCGGCCGAGGCCGGCGGCCAGGACCGCGTCGGCGCAGGGCGGCGTCCGGCCCCAGTGGACGCAGGGCTCGAGGGTCAGGTAGAGCGTCGCGCCCTTGGCCCGGCGCCCGGCCCGGCCGAGGGCGACGACCTCGGCGTGCGGGCCGCCGGCCCGCTCGTGATAGCCGGTCCCGGCGACGGCGCCGCCGCGGACGACGACCGCGCCGACGAGCGGGTTGGGGCTCGTCCGGCCGCGGCCCTTCGCGGCCAGGCCGTAGGCCATCTCCATCCAGGCGCGGTCGCCGGGGCCGGTCATGAGAGCAGGGCCTCGACGAAGTCATGCGGCGAGAACTCGACGAGGTCGTCCTCGGCCTCGCCGACGCCGATGTACTTGATGGGCAGGCCGAGCTCGGCGGCGACGGCCACGGCCGCCCCGCCCTTGGCCGTGCCGTCGAGCTTGGTCAGGACGACGCCGCCGAGGCCCGAGAACCTGAGGAACTCGCGGGCCTGGAGGACGGCGTTCTGCCCGACCGTGGCGTCGAGGACGAGGAACGACTCGACCCGGGCCCCGGCGAGCTCGCGGACGGCGACGCGGCGGACCTTTTCGAGCTCGTTCATGAGGTTCGTGTTGGTGTGGACGCGGCCGGCCGTGTCGACGATGAGGACGTCGCCGCGCCGGGCCTTGAAGGCCCGGACGGCGTCGAAGACGACGGCGGCCGGGTCGGCCCCGTAGGAGCCCTTGAAGACGGGGACGCCCAGGCGCTCGCCCCACACGGCCAGCTGCTCCTGGGCGGCGGCCCGGAACGTGTCGGCCGCGGCCAGGACGACGGCCTTCCCCTCGCCCTTGAACTTCGCGGCCAGCTTGGCCGCCGAGGTCGTCTTGCCGCCGCCGTTGGCGCCGACCATGAGGATGGCCGCCGGGGCGGCGGGCCGGCCGTCGGGCCCGGGCGTGAGGAGGCGCTCGAGCTCGGCCTTGAGGGCGCGCTCGAGCTCGGCCTCGCCGGCGTCCTTGCGGGTGCCGGCCCGGAGGGCCTCGAGGACCCGGCCCGAGGCCGTGACCCCGACGTCGGCCAGGAGGAGGGCCTCCTCGAGGCCGTCGAGGATCTCGTCGCGCCGCTTGCCGGAGCGGAAGAGGCCCTCGACCCGGCGGAAGGCCTCGCGGGTCCGGGCCAGCTTCAGCCTCAGGCGTCCGATCATGGCCTTAACATTTTATTTTTCAGAGGTTTAATTGTCAATGGCCGCGGTTGAGCCGCGGTTGAGCCGGGTCCCCTTCTATGCTAGAGTGAGGGGCGCCATGAACGCCGCCGCCTGGGTCGTCAGCCCGCCGCGCCCCGAGGCGGACGCCCTGGCCGCGGCCCTGGCCATCCCGCCGGCCATCGCCCGGGTGCTCGTCAACCGCAAGGTCCTGACCCCGGACGCGGCCCGGGCCTTCCTCCACGGCGGGCTCGAGGGCCTCCACGACCCCTATCTGATGAAAGACATGGACCGGGCCGTCGAGCGCGTCGCGGCGGCGATCGAGCGGCGCGAGAAGATCCTCGTCTTCGGCGACTACGACGTCGACGGCGTCCTGTCGACGGTCATGCTGAAGAAGGCCCTGACCTCCCTGGGCGCCGACGTCGACCACTTCATCCCGGAGCGCCTGACCGAGGGCTACGGCATCAAGGCCGAGCACGTCCGCGTCCCGGTCGAGCGGGGCGCCTCGCTCGTCATCAGCGTCGACTGCGGCGTCAAGGCCGTCGAGTTCACGGCCGGGGCCCGGGAGAAGGGCATCGACGTCGTCGTCACCGACCACCACCGGCCCGGCGAGGCCCTGCCCGACGCCGTGGCCGTCCTCGACCCCGTGCGGGCCGACGCGGGCTACCCGGACCGCGGCCTGGCCGGCGTCGGCGTCGTCTTCAAGCTCATCCAGGCCCTGCTCGAGCGGGCCGGGAGGGGCGCCGGCCTGCCCCACTACATGAAGCTCGTCGCCATCGGGACCGTGGCCGACGTGGCCGAGCTCAAGGGCGAGAACCGGCTGTTCGTCAAGCACGGCCTCAAGGGCCTGCGCGAGGTCGCCAACCCCGGCCTGCGGGGCCTCATCGAGGCCTGCGGGCTCGGCCGCCGCGACATCTCCGAGGGCGACCTGGGCTTCCGCATCGGGCCGCGCATCAACGCCGCGGGCCGGATGGGCATGACCGACCTCGCCGTCCGGCTGTTCTTCTCCGAGGACGCGGCCGAGACGGCGGACCTCGTCCGGAAGCTCGACGACCTCAACTCCCGGCGCCAGAGGACCGAGGAGCGCATCTTCGCCGAGGCCTGCGAGCGGGTCGAGAGCCGCGGCCTCGACCGGAAATACAAGTGCCTCGTCCTGGGCTCGGCCGAATGGCACCGGGGCGTCATCGGCATCGTCGCCTCCAAGCTCAAGGACCGCTTCCACCGGCCCGTCATCCTGTTCGCCTACGACGACGGCAAGGCCGTCGGCTCCGGCCGGAGCGTCTCCGAAGTGCCGCTCATCGACCTCCTCGACGCCTGCCGGGGCCATTTCCGCAGCTACGGCGGGCACAGGCTGGCCGTGGGCTGCACCCTGCCCGTCGACGGCATGCCCGCCTTCCGGGCGGACCTGAACCTGCTGGCCGAGGCCCGCATCTCCGGGGACGACCTGACCCGCAAGGTCCGGATCGACGGGCCGCTCGGCTTCGCCGAGATCGACGACCGCTTCCTCGACGTCTACGCCCGGCTGGCGCCCTTCGGCGTCGGCAACCCCAAGCCCCTGTTCGTCGCCGAGGGCGTCGAGGTCGCCGGAGAGCCCCGGGTCCTGAAGGGCAAGCACGTGAAGTTCCCGGCCCGCCAGGACGGCCGGGTCCTGGACGCCCTCGGCTGGGGCAAGGCCGACTGGCGGCACGCCCTGCGCCGCGGCGGCCGGGCCGCGCTGGCCTTCTCGCTGGCCCGGGACGAGTACATGGGCGAGGTCCGGACGAGCCTGTCCGTCGAAGACCTGAGGGTTTGAGGCGATGAGCGCGCAGAGAGCGTCCGGGCCGGCGAGGTTCGCCGCCGTCGCCGCGGCGGCCGTCCTCGTCGCCGTGGCCGCGGCCGTGGCCGTCCGCCTGGCCGGGCGGCGCGGGGCTCAGCCGCCGCGGGCCCCGGTCGAGGCCCCTCCGCCCCGGGACCGCGCCGTCGACCGCAAGGAGCGCGTCCGGCACGAGGAGTACGAGGCCGGGCGATTGGTCGCGGACATCCGGGGCGACGTCTTCTTCCGGGGGCCGGACGGGCTGAACCGCCTGACGGGCTCGGTCGAGGCCGTCTATTTCGGCGGGAACGGCGAGACCGTCTCGCGGCTGACGGCCGGCGAGGTCGCCTACGCCCCCGGGTCCGACCGCTTCTCGGTCCGGGGCGGCGTCCGCGTCGAAGCGGGCGACGTCGCCCTCGAGGGAGAGGCGTTCGAATACGACAGGGCGGCCGGCCTGTTCGAGACGGCGGCGGGCGGCCGCTTCGCGTCGCGCGCCTGGAGCGGGTCCGCGCCGGAGGTCTCGTACGACGGGTCCGCCGACGAGGTCCGGCTCGGCGGCGGCTTCCATTTCGAATGGACGGCGGGCGACGGGGGCGCCAAGGCCCTGTCCGTCTCCGGCGGAACCTTGAGCTATTCCCGCCGCGAACAGCGCGGCCGGGCGGAAGGCCCGGTCGAGATGCGCGGCCGCGGCTTCCGCGGCGCCGCCGGGAGCGCCGTCTTCGCCGGGACCCCGGACGAAGCCGCCCTCGCCTCGGCGGTCCTGGAGGGCGGGGCCCTGGTCGTTCTCGCGGCGGCCGGGCCGGGCGACAGAAGGACGGGCGAGATCGGCGCGGACAGGATCGCGCTCGCTTTTTCCGGCCGGCCGTTCTCGGTCGGGTCCATCGAGGCCGCGGGGGACGTCAGGCTGTCCTCGAGGTCCTTGCCCGGGCTCGCCATGGGGCTGACGGCGTCCGTTCTGAGCCTGACGGTCGACGGAGAAGGCGGGCCGCCGGGCTGGTCGGCTTCCGGCGGGATCTCGGCGGGCTTGGGCGGCGGCGACGGGCCCGGCCGGTCGGTCGAAGGGGACCGGGCCGAATTCGACCCCGCGGCCGGGGTCGTCCGGGTCCGGGGCGGCCGCGCCGTCGCCTCGTCCGCCGAAGCCCGCGTCGAAGCCGGCGAGATCGTCGGAGGGCCCGGAGCGGACGACCTCGCCGCCTCAGGCGACGTCCGCTGCGAGCTGAGGCCGGGCCAAGGCGGCCCGGGGCCGGGGATATTCGCCGACGCGGCGAGCATTTCCGTCCGGGCGGACCGCGCCGCCTTCGGGCCGGCCGGGGCCCCCGTCCTGTTCGAGGGGAACGTCGAAGCGCGCAGCCGGACGGACTTCATCAGGGCGGCGGAGATCGAGTTCGAGGCGGCCGGAGGCGGGATGCGGGCCCGGCGCGGCGTCGTCGCCGGGCTGAGCCTGATCGAGGGCCCCGGCGGCCGGGAGCGCCGGATCGAGCTCGGCGGGCGGGAGCTGGTCTTCAGTTCCGAGACGAGGGCCCTGCTCGTGTCGCCGGAGGCGTTCCTTCGCCTGGAGGAGGCGGGCCTCGCGGCCGGGTCCGTTTCGGCCGTCCTCGCCCCGGAGGGCCGGGCCGTCGCCTCGGTCGCCGCGGCCGGCGGGGTCACCGTCACCAAGGGCGCCTACTCGGGCCGGGCGGAGGCCGCGTCCTACGACCCCCGGACGGGCCGCCTCGTCCTCACCGGGGGCCCCGTCCTGACCGACGGCAAGGGCGGCTCCGCCAGGGGGGCGCGATTGACTTTCGACCTGGCCGATGATAGAATCCTGCTCGAGAATGAGGGACCGGGTCGAACGACGACCGTCATCAAGTCGTGAGCCATGAAAGGTTCCCTGAGAGCGGTCGACCTGGAGAGGAGCTTCGGCCGCAAGAAGGCCGTCGACAGGGTCTCGATCAGGGTCGAAGAGGGGGAGATCGTCGGTCTGCTGGGGCCGAACGGCGCCGGCAAGACGACCACCTTCTCCATGATCCTGGGGCTCATTCCCCTCGACGGGGGCCGCGTCTTCCTGGGCGACGAGGACATCACCTCCTGTCCGATGTACCTGAGAGCGCGCAAGGGCCTGGTCCTGCTCCCCCAGGAACCGTCGGCCTTCCGGAAGCTGACCGTGGCCGAGAACCTGCTGGCCGTCCTGGAGACCCGGATGCCCGGGGCGGCGGCCCGGGCGGCCCGCGCCGCCGCGGCCCTCGAGGAGTTCGGGCTGGAGAAGCTGGCCGGGGCCAAGGCCCTGACCCTTTCGGGCGGCGAGCGGCGCCGCCTGGAGATCGCCCGGGCCATGGCCATGGACCCCCGTTTCGTCCTGCTCGACGAGCCGTTCACGGGGATCGATCCCCTGTCGGTCCGCGACCTCCAGGCGATCATCCGGAGGCTCAGGGAGAAGGGCGTGGGCGTCCTTTTGACCGACCACGCGGTCCGAGAAGCGCTGTCCGTCACCGACCGGGCCTACATCCTCGAGGCCGGCCGCGTCCTCGCGGAGGGGAGGCCCGGGGAGATCGTCTCCTCCGGAGAGGTCCGGAAGAGATATTTGGGCGACGGGTTCCGTCTTTAACGGCGAGGGAACGGGAGCGATGACGCTGAAGCAACGGCTCGACCAGAGGCAGGCCCAGAAGCTCATCCTGGCCCCGGCCCTCCAGCAGGCCATCAAGCTCCTGCCCCTGACCAACCTCGAGCTCATCGAGGTCATCGACCAGGAGGCGGTCCAGAACCCGATGATCGAGATCGAGGACGAGCAGCCGGAGCGCCGGGCCAGGGACAGCGAGACCCGGGCCGCCGAGGAGGCCGGGGTCCGGAACAAGGACGGCCTCCTCGAGGGCCTGAGCCTCGTATCGACCGAGCCCAAGCTGGCCGGGGAGGCCGGAGCCGACAACGTCCTGGCCGAGTTCCACGAGTACCTCGACGAGGGCTTCCGGCCCCACTTCTCCGAGACCCGGGAGGCTGCGTCGCTCGAGAACACGATCTCCCGGACGGCCACGCTCTGGGACCACCTGAACTGGCAGGCCTCGCTGGCCTTCTTCGACCCCGAGGACCGGGAGCTCGCGGAGAGGATCATCGGCGACATCGACGAGAACGGCTACCTCAGCTCGACGGTCGAGGAGCTGGCCCGCCTGAACCGGACGACGCCCGAGAAGATCGACGAGCTCAGGGACAAGATCAAGGCCTTCGACCCGGTCGGGTGCGGCAGCCGCGACCTCGGCGAGGCCCTCCTGGCCCAGATGGACCAGCTCCAGGTCCAGGACGAGGTCGTCCGGACGATCGTGGCCCGGCACCTGCCGCTCCTGGAGCGGTCGGATTACGCCCAGCTGGCCCGCCTCCTCGGGATCTCGCTCCCCGAGGTCCGGGAGCGCATCGACCTCCTGAAGACCCTCGACCCGACGCCGGGCCGGAAGTACTCCGAGGAGCGGACGACCTACGTCGTCCCCGACATCTTCGTCGTCAAGGAAGGGGACGAGTGGAAGGTCGAGCTCAACGAGGAGGGCCTGCCGCGCCTCCGCGTCAGCGGCTACTACCGCCGGCTCCTGGCCGAGGCGGCCGAGGGCCAGCCCGAGGCCTACCACTTCCTGAAGGACCGCCTGAAGAAGGCCCTCTGGTTCATGCGCAGCCTCGACCAGCGCAACCAGACCATCCACAAGGTCGCCCGCTTCATCGTCGGGCGGCAGCAGGAGTTCTTCGAGAAGGGCATCGACTACATCCGGCCGCTGACCCTGATGGAGATCGCCCAGGACATCGGCGTCCACGAGTCGACCGTCGGCCGCGTCGTGGCCAACAAGCACATGATGACGCCGCGGGGCGTCTTCCCGCTCAAGTATTTCTTCCACAAGTCGCTCCAGGGGAGCTGCGGCGAGGACGTCTCCTCGCTCAAGGTCAAGGACCGCATCCGCAGGCTCGTCGAGGCCGAGGACAAGGACCGGCCCCTGAGCGACATCGAGATCGGCGACCTCCTGGCCCGGGAAGGCCTGACGATCGCCCGGCGGACGGTCGCCAAGTACCGCAACCAGCTCCGGATCGAGCCCTCGCATATCCGCAAGCGGAAGTCGGTGTTGGAGGAGAAGACATGAACGTCCACTACACGGCGCGGCGGGCCGCGCTCACGCCGGAGGTCCGGGCCTACTGCGAGAAGCGGCTGTCGCGGCTGAAGACGCTCGCCGCCGACGTCCTCGCCGTCAACGTCGTCCTCATCGCCCAGAAGGACCGGAACAAGGCCGAGATCCACGTCCAGGCCCGGGGGGGCGGCGTGGCCGTCGCCGAGGAGACCCGGGACATGATGGAGTCGCTCGACCGCGCCTTCGACACCCTGGAGAAGAGGATCCGCAAGGAGCGGGCCAAGTGGCGGGAGAAGAGGCGCCGCGGCGGCCGGGAACGGAAGGCCCTGGCCCCGGCCGCCGAGGCCGCGCCCGAGCCGGAGAAGCGCGTCGTCCGCAGCCCCTTCTTCTCGCTCAAGCCGATGTCCCTCGAGGAGGCCATCGTCCAGCTCGACATCAGGGCCAAGGAGGTCTTCCTGTTCCGGCGCGAGGGCTCGGAAGACTGGGCCGCCGTCTACCGCCGCAAGGACGGCCACTACGGGCTGGTCGAACCCGAATGAAGCTCCACGCCCTGCTCGACGAGACGCTGGTCCTGCCGCGGCTCGAGGCCCGCGACCGGGAGGGGGCCCTGCGCGAGATGGCCGGCGCCCTGACCGCCCGCCGGGGGCGCGGCCTCGGCGGCGACCTCCTCGAAAGGCTCCTCAAGCGGGAGGACATGGGGACGACGGCCATCGGCCACGGCATCGCCGTGCCTCACTGCCGGGCCGCCGGGCTCAAGGCCCCCGTCCTTCTGCTCGGCCTGTCCCGCGAAGGGGTCTCCTTCGCGGCCGTGGACGGCAAGCTCTCCCACGTCTTCTTCCTGCTCGTTTCGCCCGAGGACAATCCCGCGGCCGGGCTCCGGCTGCTGGCCGCGATCGCGGCCCTGGCCAAGGCCTCCCGGGCGCTGACCTCGAAGCTGCTCAGGGCGCCGACGGCGGCCGACGTCCTCAAGGTCCTCCGGGCCGAGGAGGAGAGGGCCCGTGGCTGAGCGTCCGGCCGGGGGCCCGCCCGTCCCGGCCCCGCCGGACGGCCAGACGACCCTCTCGGCCGGGCTCCTCAGGATCTTCGGCCTGGGGACGCTCATCCTCGGCGACAGCGGCATCGGCAAGAGCGAGAGCTCCCTCGAGCTCATCGCCCGGGGCCACCGGTTCATCGCCGACGACGTCGTCCAGGTCCGGGCGACGCCGCGCGGCGAGCTGGTCGGGACGGCCCCGGCCCTCAGCCGCAACTTCATGGAGATCCGGGGCCTGGGCATCATCGACATCCGGGCCATCTTCGGCCCCCGGGCCATCGCCCGCGAGGCCCGGATCGACCTCGTCATCCGGCTGAAGAAATGGCGCCGCGGCTACGAGGTCGACCGCCTCGGCCTCAAGTCCGGCGACGACATGGCCCTTCTCGGACGGAGGATCCCGCAGCTGGCCATCCCGGTCGCCCCGGGCCGCAACATCGCCACCCTGATCGAGGTCGCCTGCCGGGTCCACATCCTCCGGAAGAAGGGCTACAGCGCCCCGGACGAGATCATCCGCCGGCTCGACCGGGCGCTGGCCTGAGGACGGCATGGCCAAGACGCCCCGCGACAACCGCTTCCTCGTCGTCACCGGCCTGTCGGGCTCGGGCAAGACCGTGGTCAGCCGCGCCCTCGAGGACTTCGGCTACTACTGCATCGACAACCTGCCGGCCAAGCTCATCCCCGACTTCGTCGACATGTGGCTGACGAAGAAGGTCGAGATCGACCGGGCCGCGCTGGTCATCGACATCCGCGAGCCCCGCTTCCTGGCCGACTTCCCGGCCGTCCTGGCCGAGATCCGGAAAAAGGCCCCCGTCCGGCTCATCTTCCTCGACGCCAGCGACGAGGCCCTGGCCAAGCGCTTCAACGAGACCCGCCGGCCCCACCCGCTGGCCCCGCGGAAGCCCATCCTCGCGGGCGTCCGGCTCGAGCGCCGGCGCCTCCTCGGCATCCGCCGGATGGCCGACGACGTCATCGACACCTCGGGGCTCAACATCTACCAGCTCAAGGACACGGTCGCCGAACGGGTCCTCCGCCGGAGACGGCGGCGGATCCAGGTCGTCGTGACCAGCTTCGGCTACAAGCACGGCCTCCCCCTGGAGGCCGACTTCGTCTTCGACACCCGCCTCCTGGCCAACCCCTTCTACGTCGACCGCCTGCGGACGCGGACCGGCAGGACGCCGAGCGTCCGGAAGCACGTCCTGGGGTCGCCGGGGGCGCGGGAGTTCCTGGACCGGCTCTTCGGCTTCCTGGACTTCGTCCTGCCCCGCCTGGCCCGGGAGGGCAAGACGTCGGTCGCGGCGGCCGTGGGCTGCACCGGGGGCAAGCACCGCTCGGTCGTCGTCGCCGAGGAGCTGGCGCGGCACCTCCGGGAACGGGGCCACGACGCCCGGGCCTACCACCGGGACCTTTATAAATGAGCCGGGATGTCCTACAATAGCGCCTGGGCAGGGAGAGCGAGCGCGTCATGATCGGAGGCATCATCGTCTGCCACGGCCGCATGGCCGAGGAGCTGCTGAACGCCCTGACCATCATCCTGGGCGAGGCGCCCAACATCGAGGCCATCTCGATCGGCTGGTACGACGACGTCGAGGACTCGAGGAAGAAGATCAACCAGAGCCTCAAGCGGGTCGATCAGAAGAGCGGCGTGGCCATCTTCACCGACATGTTCGGCGGCACGCCCTCCAACCTCAGCTTCAGCTTCTACAAGGAGAACCACGTCGAGGTCGTCACCGGCGTCAACCTGCCCATGCTCATCAAGTTCGTCTCCCTGCAGCGGAGCAACAACCTCAAGGACGTGGCCAAGAAAGTCGTCGACCAGGGCAAGAAGAACATCCACCTCGTCAGCGCCCTGCTGGCCTCCCGGGCCAAGTGACCCCCCCATGCTCGACAAGACCGTGACCATCCGCAACAAGCTCGGCCTGCACGCCCGGGCCGCGGTCAAGTTCGTCAACCTGGCCAACCGCTTCGGCGCCTCGGTCAAGATCGTCAAGGGCGGCGACGAGATCGACGGCAAGAGCATCCTCGGCATCCTGACCCTGGCCGCGACCCAGGGGACGGCGATCCGGCTGGTCGTCGCGGGCAAGGACGAAGAGGCGGCCATGGCCGCCCTGTGCGAGCTCGTCGCCAACCGCTTCGACGAGAGGGAGTGAGCCGGCGATGGACGTGACGCGGCTTCGCGGCATCGGGGTCTCGCCGGGGATCGCCATGGGCGAGGCCCTGCTCCCGAAGCGGGTCGTCTTCACCTCGCGCAAGGAGCTCATCGACGAGGCCCAGGTCGCCGACGAGCTCAAGCGCCTCCGCCAGGCCCTCGACCGGACCCGCGAGGACCTCGTCCGGGTCAAGGACGGGGTCGCGGACAAGCTCGGCCGCGAGAGCTCCTTCATCTTCGAGGCCCACCTGCTCATCCTCGACGATCCGGCCCTCGTCGGCGGCCTCGAGGCCATCATCCGCGAGGAGCGGGCCCGGGCCGAGTGGGCCCTGTCGAAGACCAACATCCGCTACGAGCGGCTCTTCGAATCCCTGGCCGACGACTATTTCCGGCAGCGCCGCTCGGACGTCTCCGACGTCCTGACCCGCGTCTACCGGAACCTCGAGGCCCGGAGAGAGAAGGAGCGGACGCCGCGCAAGGAGCACATCCTCGTCGCCCACGAGCTCCTGCCGTCCGAGGCCGCCCTGCGGCTGAGCAAGGAGCTGACCCTGGGCGTGGCCCTGGACGTGGGCGGCCCGACCTCCCACACGGCCATCCTGGCCCGCTCGCTCGGCATCCCGGCCGTGCTCGGCCTGCGCGACGTCTCCCGGCAGGTCCGCGAGGGCGAGTTCGTCATCGTCGACGGCACGGGCGGCGAGGTCATCGTCAATCCGACGACGGCCGTCCGGCGCGAGTTCCAGGACAAGAGGGAGAGGTACGAGGTCTACGGCCGGGAGCTCCAGAAGACGGCCGCGCTCAAGGCCGTGACCCTGGACAAGGTCCGCTTCTTCCCCCAGGCCAACATCGAGCTCCCGGAGGAGATCGGGCCGGCGATCGCCATGGGGGCCGAGGGCGTGGGGCTGTTCCGCTCGGAGTTCATCTACCTCAGGCGGGAGACGCTCCCGACCGAGGAGGACCACTACGAGATCTACTCCAAGCTGGCCCGCGGCGCCCACCCCCGCCCGGTCACCATCCGGACGCTCGACATCGGCGGCGAGAAGAGCCTGCCCCAGCTCAACATCGAGAAGGAGCCCAACCCGGCCCTCGGGCTGAGGGCGGTCCGCTTCTCGCTCCGCAACAGGGACCTGTTCCGGGTCCAGCTCCGGGCCATCCTCAGGGCCAGCGAAGGGGCGAACGTCCGGGTCCTGCTGCCCATGGTCACCGAGGTGGACGAGGTCGTCGAGGTCAAGGCCGTCTTCGAGGACGTCAAGCGCGAGCTCCGCCGCGAGGGCCGGGCCTTCGACGAGGGGATCCCCCTCGGCGTCATGATCGAGGTCCCGGCCGCCGCGGCCCTGACCGACGTCCTGCTCAAGGAGGCCGACTTCGTCAGCATCGGGACGAACGACCTCATCCAGTACTTCCTGGCCGTCGACCGGTCCAACGAGTTCGTCAGCCACCTCTTCAAGCCGCTCCACCCGGCCGTGCTGCGGCTCATCCGCGGCGTCATCCAGGCGGCCCGGAAGGCCGAGAAGGACGTCGTCGTCTGCGGCGAGATGGCCGCGGACACGCTCGGGGCCATCGTGCTGCTCGGCTTCGGCCTGCGGGCCTTCAGCATGAACCCGATCTTCATCCCCCGCATCAAGAAGGCCCTCCGCGCGGTCGAGTGCAGGACCGCCGAGCGGATCGTCGAGGAGGCGATGAAGCTCCGCGGCGCCCAGGAGATCGAGGAATACGTCACCGAGGAGATCCTGCTCCGCCACCCGCAGGTCTTCCTGGCCGGCCTGCCCGCCGAAGCCCCGAAGAAATAGGCTCCATTCCCGACCCTGTTGGCCCCTCTCTCCGGCTGTGCTCGGGAATTGCCCGCCGACCGGAGCGGAATATCCGCAGCCATATTCCGGGCTTCGGACTACTTCCGGTCGTAATCGTCGGAAAGACGGACGATGTCGGTTTCCGCCGAATCGCCGATCCAGATCTCGAAGAAGCGGGCGGGTTTCGCGCCGATATTGCGGGCCCGGTGCCGCGTCCGGCGGGGGATGAAGATCTCCTCGTTCGGGGCGGCCGTCCAGACGCGCTCGCCGACCGTGACCTCGAGGCCGGGGTCGAGGGCGACCCAGAACTCGTCGCGGCGCTCGTGGAACTGGAGCGACAGGCGGCCGCCCGGCTCGACGGTGACGATCTTGACGCCGCTCGCGCCCTCGTGGGGGAAGCGGCGGAACTTGCCCCAGGGGCGGACGTCCTCGACGACGCGGGCGCGGAACGCGGTCTCGGGATCGGGTTTGTCGCTCACCGGTCAGAAGGGGATGTCGTCGTCGCCGCCGCCGCCGGCGTCGTCGAACGGGGCCGAGTCCTCGTCGCCGGCCTGGGCCGGGGCCGCTGCGCCGCGGCCCGCGCCTCGCCCATGGGCCTCGTCCAGGTCCGTCGTGTCGGTCGACGTCGCGGAGCTGCCTTCGCGGCGGCCGAGGAGGACGATGTTGATGGCCTCGACCTCGGTCGTCCGGCGCTTGTTCCCCTCCTTGTCCTGCCAGTCCCTCGTCCGGAGCTTGCCCTCGACGAGGATCTGGCGGCCCTTGTTCAGGTACTTCTCGCAGAACTCGGCCAGCTTGCCCCAGACGACGACGCGGTGCCACTCGGTCCGGTCGGACGACTCGCGCGTGTTCGGGTTGAACAGGCGCTCCTTGGTGGCGATGTTGAAGCGGGCGACCTTGCGCTCCTGCTGGGGCAGGTAGCGCATCTCGGGGTCGCCGCCCAGGTTGCCGATCAGCATGACTTTGTTGAGGCTGTTGATCTCTCTCATTTACCTTCGAGCTCCCGGATCTTGTCCTGGGCGATGCGCGCCTCTTCCTCGAGCGGGTACTTGGCGACCAGGATCTTGAGCGCGGCCAGGGCCTCGGCCTTGCGGCCGAGCTCGACGAAGCTCAGGCCCTTCTTGAGGTGGGCCGCCGCGGCCTTGTCCCCCTGGGGATAGGCCTGGATGAGCTCGTCGAAGGCGTCGATGGCCTCCTCGAACTTGCGCTGGCTGTAGCGGCACTCCCCGATCCAGTACAGGGCGTTGTCGGCCAGCGGGCTCGCAGGGAACTGCTGGCGGTACAGGCGGAAGCCGTCGACGGCCAGGTCGTAGTGGCCCTTGAGGTAGTCGTTGTAGGCGACGGAGTAGGCCTCCTGCGGCGACACGGCCGGCGCGCGGGGCGGGGCGGGCGCGGCGGTCTGGGGCTGGGCCGGGGCCTGGGGCCTCGTCTCGGCCGGCGTCTTCACGGGCGCCTGAGTGCCGGACCGGGCCTCCTCGGCCGGCTCCGCGGCCGGCGCGGGCCCGCGGGCGGCCAGCTCGGCGGACAGCCGCTGGACGTCGAGAGCCAGCTGGTCGAGCTTGCGCAGGAGGTCGCGGTACTGGGCGGGGACGGCCCGGAGGCCTTCCAGGACCTCGGCCTGGCCGGCGGCCGACTGGCGGAAGAGGTCGGCCAGGGCTTTGACCTGGTCCTGGAGGGCCCGGACCTCGGCGGCGTTCCGGTCGAGCCGGGCCCGCAGGTCGTCGACCTGCTGCTTGAGGACCTGGACGTCGTCATAGACGAGCTCGTAGGCCTTCTTGCTCTTGTCCTGCCCGGCCGCGGCCAAGGCCAGGGCGGCCAGCAGGAAGGCCCCGACGCTCGCCCGGCGCACGGCTTACTTCTCGATGACCAGGAACTGGGCCCGCCGGTTCATCTGCCAGGCCGCCTCGTCGTGGCCCGGGTTGACGGGCTGGCTCTTGCCGTAGGAGATGATCTTGATGCGGTCGGAGGCGACGCCCAGGGACAGGAGGTAGTCCTGGGCGGCCTTGGCCCGCTTCTCGCCGAGGGCCAGGTTGTACTCCTCGGTGCCGCGCTCGTCGCAGTGCCCTTCGACGAGGACCTTGACCGTGCGGAACTTCTTCATCCAGGCGGCGTTGGCGTCGAGGACGGGCCGGGCGTCGTCGCGGATGAGGGAGCGGTCGTAGTCGAAATAGACCGAGCCGAGCGGCTTCTCGCTGTTGATCTGGTCGAGCGATTTCTGGAGGAACATCTCCTCCTCGGTCAGCCGGGGCTCCCGGACGACGGGGGCCTCGACCTTCTCGACGACCGGCTGTTCCTGCTGCTGCGGGGGCGGCGGCGGGACCTCCTTGGGCTTCTTCTTGCAGGACACGGCCAGCGAGAAGACGAGGACGACGGCGAGTGCGTAGATGAGGAATCTTTTCATTGAGCCTCCTGAAGTACTCGTCCCCGGTCCCGCAAGACCGGAGGCGCGGCGAATCATTCCGTCCCCCTTATACCCTGTAAGGCTGGGCGTGTCAATACGTTCGGGGCCGATTGCGCCGATTTCCCCCCTTTCGGCTACCCGTAGGCTTCAATTGTCGAGACCCCGGGGCGAGACGACCGCCAGGTTCATGGCCAAGGGTGCCGTCGACGTGAGCTCGAGGGCGGGGGGTGCGAGGACATGTCCCGTTTTCAGGCCCCGGGACGGCGTGAAGATTCACCGCAGCGAACGGAGAGGATATCCTAGTTGGTCCAGTTGGGCAGCTTGTTCTCCCCGCGGTCGGTCAGCTTGCGCAGGTTGGCCCCGTCGTAATCGACCGAATAGACCTGGATCGAGCCCGACAGGTTCGAGGCGAAGACGAGGTGGCGGCCGTCCGGCGACCAGCTCGGCGACTCGTTGCGGACGTTGTTCTCGGTGATCTTGGAGATCTGGTTGGTCCGCAGGTTCAGGACGTAGATGTCGAAGGCGTTGTCGACCCGCGACACGAAGGCGATGCGCTCGCCCGTCGGGGCCCAGGCCGGGGCGTCGTGATAGTTGCCGCCGAAGCTGGCCTTGCGGACGTTGGAGCCCTCGGCGTCCATGATGTAGATCTGGGGATTGCCTTGGCCGAGGCGGTCGGTGGTGAAGGCGATCTCGCGGCCCGTCGGCGACCACGACGGCGCCGTCTCGACGGCCGCGTTGTAGGTCAGCCGCTTCGTCTTCTTCGTCTCCAGGTCCATGACGAAGATGTCGTGGTTCCCTTCCTCGGCCATGCTGGACGAGAAGGCCAGCTTCTTGCCGTCGGGGGAGAAGGCGGCCGAGTAGCTCGTCCCCTTCGTGGCCACGGCCGTCTCCGTGCCCTCGTAGATGTTGCGCAGGTAGAGGCCGGCGCCGGTGCCGCGGTAGGAGGTGAAGGCGATCGTCCGCTGGTCGGGCGACCAGGCCGGCATGTAGTCCTTGATCTTGTTGAAGGTGATCCGGGTCGGGTTGGCCCCGTCGTAGTCCATCATGTAGATCTCGTCGTTGCCGTCGCGGTTGGAGACGAAGCAGATCTTGGTCGTGAAGATCGGCTTCTCGCCGTGGAGCTTGAGGAGCTCGTCGGCCATCTTGTGGGCGACCAGGCGCAGGCCGTTCCTCTCGGCCTGGTAGCGCTTGCCGACGATGAAGCGCTCGCTCTTGACGTCGTAGATCTTGCCGTCGAAGACGACGCGCCCGTTCTCCTCCCGGACCTCGCCCGTGACGAGGAGGCGGGCCTGGATCGAGTCCCAGTCCTTGAAGAAGATCCGGTCCGGGTCGAGGGGCCGGATGTAGCCGTAGTACTCCTTCGGCAGGAGCTGGAAGATGCGGGTGTACCCGACGTCGTCCATCAGGACGTCGCGGATCTCCCGGGCGGCTGCCTGGGCGCCCGCCGAGGCCGGACGGACGGCGAACTCGGGCAGGGCCAGGGGGATCATGGGCATGCCCTCGCTGATCTTGAGGACGACCTCCTGCTGGGCGAAGAGCCCGGCGGCGAGGACGACGAAAAGGATGACGATCGTTCGGAGATGTTTCATTTGGCGTGCTCGAAGATGAGGGTGATCCCGAGGTACTGGCCGTTGTACTCGTTCGGGAGGGCGGCGAAGGGCGCCGCGGCGGCGATGGCCCGGCGGGCCGAGAGGTCGAAGGACTCGACGCCGCTCGAAACGTCGATCTTGACGTCGGAGATCGCGCCGTTGCGGTAGATGCGGAAATAGACCTGGGTCTGGAGGAGGCCGGCGACGCCGGGGTCGACGAGCGCCTGGAACCAGTTGGCCGTGATCTTGTCCGAGATCATCTGGAGGTAGAACTGGAAGGGGAAGGCGGCGATGCCGAAGGGGTCGCCCGCGCCGGCGCCCGCGCCGCCGCCGATCCCGCCCCCGGTCCCCCCCCCGCCGCCGCCCTCGCCCGTGCCGAAGCGCAGGCCGAAGCCGGAGCCGCTCGTGGCCGCGGCGGAGTTGACGGCCTCGGCGGCGGTCGGCGCGGCCGGCTCGGGCCTGGAGATGGCGGTCTGCTTCTCGGGCGCCTTCCTGGCCGTCTTGGGCTTGTCCACGGGATGGGTCAGCGCGGTCGACGGCTCGGGCTTGAGCTTGGAGGGCACCGTGAGGTCGCGCAGGGCCGGCTTCTTCGCCGGCGGCAGGGGCTCGGTCTTGGGGACGACGGTCCCGCCGCCGCCTCCCGGGCCGCCCCCGGTCCCCCCGCCTCCGCCCCCGCCGATGAAGTTGACGTACTGGACCAGGCCCTTGGGCCCGCGGGGCCGGGAGAAGGAGGGCGAGACGACCGCCAGGACGAACAGGGCGACGTGGAGGGCGGCCGAGACGGCCACGGCCCTCTTGAACGTCGGGGGCAGGACCGCTCGCGCCGGGCTCATTTCCTCTTGTCTTTGACGACGTCGACCGGCTCGGTGATGATGCCGAGGACCTCGACCCCGGCCTTCTTGGTGATGTCCATGATCCGGACGACGACGCCGTAGGGCAGGCTCGCGTCGGCCTGGAGGTAGAGGACCTTCTTCGGCCTGTTGGCGAAATACTCGACCAGGCGGCGCTCGAGGAGGTTGATGTTGATCGTCGCGTCGCCGATGTGGACGTACTGGTCCTTGGTCACGGTCAGGGTCAGGCCCTCCTCGGCCGGCTTGGTGTCGGTCTCGGCCTGGGGCAGGTCGATGCCGATGCCCGACTGCATCATCGGCGCGGTGACCATGAAGATGACGAGCAGGACCAGCATGACGTCGACGAGGGGCGTGACGTTGATCTCGGACAGGTGGGTGCCGGCCGCCCTTCGCCGGGACCCGGCCGAAGACAGCGGCCCCGCGCTAAGAGCCATGGAGCCTCTCGGCGATGCTCAGGAATTCGAGGGTGAAGTCCTCCATGTCGGCGATGACGTCCTTGATCCGGCCGAGGAAGTAGTTGTAGGCGATGACGGCCGGCACGGCGGCGAACAGGCCGACGGCCGTGGCGACGAGGGCCTCGGCGATGCCGGGGGCCACGACCTGGAGGCTGGCCGAGCGCATGGCCCCGATGCGGACGAAGGAGATCATGATGCCCCAGACCGTGCCGAGAAGGCCGATGAACGGCGAGACGCTGCCGGTCGTGGCCAGGAAGAACATCATCTTCTCCAGGCGCGATATCTCGGCGTTGGAGGCCTTGAGCAGGGCCCGGTTGAGGCTCTCGGTCTTCTCGCTCGTCCAGCCGTTCTCGCTCTTGGCCTTGGACTGGTAGGCCAGCTCCTTGTTGCCCGCGAGGAAGATGACGGCCAGGGGGCTGCCGCGGAGCCGCTTGGCGGCGTCGTTGACCTCGGCCAGGCTCTTGCTCCGGCGGAAGGCCTCGAGGAACCGGTCCGACTGCCGGACGGCGGACTTGAGCGTCTTCGTCTTGAAGAAGATGATGGCCCAGGAGAAGACGGAGAAGAAGACGAGCAGGAGGAGGATGAGCTGGACGACGATGTCGGCTTCGGCGACGATCTTGAAGATATTGATAGTCATGGCTGTCCGAGGCAAAAGTAGCACACGGCCCGGATTCTGTCAAAAGGGGCGGGCCGGGCTCAGAGGCCGAGCAGGCCCCGGAGGAGGCGGCGGGCGACCTTCTTGGCGTCCCGGCCGCTCTCGTTGGGCGCCCCGACGCACGACGGGCAGCCGTCGCGGCAGGGGCAGGCCTCGAGGGCCTTGAGGGCGTGCTCGAGCAGGCGGTTCCCGAGCGAGAAGAGCGACGGGCTCAAGCCGACGCCGCCGGGGAAGTTGTCGTAGATGAAGATGTTCGGCTCGAAGTCCGGGTCCATGGCCCGGGGGACCTCGTCCTGCCCCTGGATCGCGGGGCCCGGCCGGGCCGGGGCGAGACGCGGCGGCAGCGACTCGCCGGTCGTGTTGTCGCCGATCGACACCCCGACGTCGTGGACGGCGCACATCATGAAGATGGGCGAGATGTGGTGGAGGAGGTAGGCCAGGCCGAACAGGCCGTTGATCCGCTGCTCCGCCGGGAACGGGACGGACTGCATCACGGCCGGCGGAACGGTCAGCCAGTAGGCCGTGGTGTGCATCTCGTTCTGGGGCAGCTGCAGGTCGCCCGCGCCGACGTTCTCCTGGGTGTGGAACTTGATCTTCTTGAACCCGACGACCTGGGTCGCGACGTGGACCTCGCCGTGGGAGATCCGCCCGGCCCCGGCCTCGATCGCCTTCTTCTCGAAGATGTCGAGGACCGTGATCTTGGTGTAGTCGATGGCGTCGGTGTAGTAGTCGATGTCCGTTCTCTTGACGTAGGCCTTGCGCTCCTCGAAGTCGAGCTTCTCGACGAAGTACTGCTCGCCCTCGACGAGGTAGACGGCCTTGGGGTGGAGGGCGGTCAGCGCGGCCGTGAAGTCGACCTCGGCGATGACCTTGGCCTCGCCGGTGACGTCGACGACGACGAAGTTGTCCGACGAGACGCTGCGCAGGCTGACGGCGTCGGCCGGATATGCCTCGGACGTGTAGAACCACTTGCCCTTGGAGTGGTGGAGGAGCTTGTCCTCCTCGAGGAAGCTCAGGATCTCGGCGATCCCGGCCCGGCCGAACGTCTCGCCGTCCTCGAACGGCAGCTCGAAGGCGGCGCACTCGACGTGGCTGACCAGGATGGACGGGTTGTCGGGGTTGATCAGGGCCATCTCGGGCGACTTGGAGAAGAACCAGTCGGGGTTGTTGAAGATGAACTGGTCGAGCGGCGAGCTCGTGGCCACGAGGACGGCGGCCGAGAGCCCGGTCTTGCGGCCGGCCCGTCCGGCCCGCTGCCAGGTGCTGGCGATCGTGCCGGGGTAGCCGGCCAGCACGGCGACGTCGAGGGTCCCGATGTCGATGCCGAGCTCGAGGGCGTTGGTCGAGACGACGCCGAGGATCTCGCCGGTCCGCAGGCCCTTCTCGATCTCGCGCCGCTTCAGCGGCAGGTAGCCGCCCCGGTAGCCGCGGATGAGCCCTTCCTTCCGGATGCTCGTCTCGATGTCCTCCTTGAGGTAGGTCAGGAGGACCTCGGTGACGAGCCGGCTGCCGGCGAAGACGATCGTCTGGAGGCCGTTCTTGAGGAAGATCGAGGCCACCCGGCGCGACTCGTTGACGTAGGAGCGGCGGATGCCCAGGGCCGGGTTGACGACCGGCGGCGTGTAGAAGACGAAGTACTTGGCCCCGGCCGGCGCGCCGTTGTCGTCGACGAGGGCGACCGGCGCCTCGATCGTCCTCTCGGCCATCTCGACCGGGTTGGCGATGGTCGCCGTCGACAGGATGAACTGGGGGCTGGCGCCGTAGAAGGCGGCGATGCGCTTGAGCCGCCGCAGGATGTTGGCCAGGTGGCTGCCGAAGATGCCGCGGTAGCTGTGGAGCTCGTCGATGACGACGTACCTGAGGTTCTCGAACAGCTTGATCCACTTGGTGTGGTGGGGCAGGATCCCGGCGTGGAGCATGTCGGGGTTGGTCAGGACGATGTGGCCGCGGGCCCGGATGGCCTTGCGGGCGTCCTGGGGCGTGTCGCCGTCGTAAGTGAAGACCCTGATCTCCCCGGGCAGCAGGGCGTTGATGCCGTCGAGCTCGTCCAGCTGGTCCTGCGACAGGGCCTTGGTCGGGAAAAGGTAGAGGGCCCGGGCCGACGGGTCCCTGAGGACGGCGTCGAGGACGGGCAGGTTGTAGCAGAGCGTCTTGCCCGAGGCCGTCGGGGTGACGACGACGGCGTTCCGGCCCTCCTTCAGCGCCTCCCAGGCCGAGCGCTGGTGGGAGAAGAGCCGGTGGAAGCCCTTGGCCGCGAGGGCCTGCCGCAGGGCCGGGTGGACGCCGTCCGGGTAGTCCTCGAACTTCCCGTCCCGGGCGGGGATGAGCTTGACGGCGCCGATGGAGTCGTCCCTATGGGCGATTTCCTTGAGCAGCTCGAGCGACCGCAGGATCCTCTCTTCGTTGGACATGGGCGACATCATCCTAACGAAATAAAAAGATGGGGTCAAACCCAGGAGGGACCAGGCCTGCTTTTTACACTCTGCCTGGCCAAGGAGTGCAAAAAGCAGGCGCTTCTCTTCCATAATTGCGCGGGTCAATTGGCCTTGGAACTGGGGACATGTACTTCTAGTACGTGTCCCCGTTCGGGCATACGGGACACGTACCGAGGCGGTACATGTCCCGGCACGCGACCCGAGCGCCTGGCAACTAATCCCCTGGCCAGCCACAGTAAATGGAAGAGAGCCGTCTACCTTGTACCCAAAAACGGGTAAAAGGTAGACCTGACCCCCTCTTATGTTAAAATAGATAGGTTATGCTGGACGAGATCCGCGTCAAGAGGGCGGCGCAGCACAATCTGAAGCGCATCGACGTCGCCCTGCCCCGGAACAAGCTCATCGTCGTCACCGGGCCGTCCGGCTCCGGCAAGTCGTCCCTCGCCTTCGACACCCTCTTCGCCGAGGGCCAGCGCCGCTACATCGAGTGCCTCTCGACCTACGCCCGCCAGTTCATCGACCAGATGGAGAAGCCCGAGGTCGAGTCGGTCGAGGGCATCTCCCCCTCCATCTCCATCGACCAGAAGACGATCTCGGCCAACCCCCGCTCGACCGTGGGCACGACGACCGAGGTCTACGACCTCTTCCGCCTCCTCTTCGCCCGGGCCGGCACGCCCCACTGCCCGCGCTGCGGCCGGGTCGTCTCGTCCCAGACGCCCGAGGAGATCCTCCGCCGCCTGCTGGCCGACTCCCCCGGCGCCAAGGTCCGCGTCCTGGCCCCGGTCGTCAAGGGCCGCAAGGGCGAGTACCAGCGCCTGTTCGAGCGCCTGCGCAAGAAGGGCTTCCTCCGGGCCCGGGTCAACGGCATCCTCCGCGACCTCGAGGACGACATCCCGCTCGACAAGAACCGCAAGCACACGATCGAGGCCCTCGTCGACACGGTCCGGGTCGGCCCCGAGGCCGAGCGCCGCCTGGCCGAGGCCGTCTCGAAGGCCCTCGACCTGGCCGAGGGCGAGGTCCTCGTCGCCGACGAGAAGGGGAGGGAGCGCTTCTTCTCCCTGTCGCTCCTCTGTCCCGCCTGCGAGGTCTCCCTGGCCGAGCCCGAGCCGCGCGACTTCTCCTTCAACAGCCCCTACGGCGCCTGCCCCGAGTGCCACGGCCTCGGCCACCTGACGACCCGCAACGAGTGGGGCGAGATCGAGCTCACCGACGACGTCTGCCCCGCCTGCGGGGGCGCCCGCCTCAAGCCCGGGAGCCTGGCCGTCCGCGTCGGCGGCAAGACCATCCACGAGGTCGGCCAGCTCCCGATCGGCGACCTCCTGGCGTTCTGCGCCGGGCTCGAGTTCCCGCCGGCCCGGGCGCCCGTCGCCTCGAAGATCCTCAAGGAGATCGCCTCGCGCCTCGGGGTCTGCGGGGAGCTGGGCATGTCCTATCTCCATCTCAACCGCGCGACCTCGTCGCTCTCCGGCGGCGAGGCCCAGCGCGTCCGGCTGGCGGCCCAGGTCGGGGCCCGCCTCCGCGGCGTCCTCTACGTCCTCGACGAGCCGACCATCGGCCTCCACCAGCGCGACAACGGCCGCCTCATCTCGCTCCTCCGGGCCCTCCGCGACGAGGGCAACTCGATCGTCGTCGTCGAGCACGACGAGCAGACCATCCGCGCGGCCGACCACATCCTCGACCTCGGGCCCGGCGCCGGCGAGGGGGGCGGCTTCAAGGTCGCCGAGGGCCCCCTCGCCGCCGTCCTCGAGTCCCCCGACTCCCTGACCGCCCAGTACCTCCGGGGCGAGAAGGCCGTCCCGGTGCCGCCCGCGCGGCGCGCGCCGGCCGGCTGGCTCGTCATACGCAAGGCCCGCGAGCACAACCTCAAGGGGATCGACGTCCGCATCCCCCTCGGGGCCATGACCGCCGTGACCGGCGTCTCCGGCTCGGGCAAGAGCACGCTCGTCCACGACATCCTCTTCAAGGCCCTCGAGAACAGGCTCCACAACGCCCGCCAGCGCGTCGGCGCCCACGATCGCCTGGAAGGCGCCGAGGCCGTCGACAAGGTCGTCGCCGTCGACCAGAGGCCGATCGGCCGCACGCCCCGCTCCAACCCGGCGACCTACACCGGCCTCTTCGCCGCCCTGCGCGACCTCATGGCCCGCACCCCCGAGGCCCGCGCGCGCGGCTATTCCCCCGGCCGCTTCTCCTTCAATGTCCCCGGCGGGCGCTGCGAGGAGTGCCAGGGGGCCGGGGTCAAGCGCATCGAGATGCACTTCCTGCCCGACGTCTTCGTCACCTGCGACCGCTGCGAGGGCCGGCGCTACAACAAGGAGACCCTGGCCGTCGCCTACAAGGGACGGTCGATCGCCGACTTCCTGGCCATGACCGTCGACGACGCCTACGAGCTGCTCAAGGCCTTCCCCCAGCTCAAGCGCAGGCTGGCCACCCTCAAGCGCGTCGGCCTGGGCTACATCCGCCTCGGCCAGCCCGCGCCCACGCTCTCCGGCGGCGAGGCCCAGCGCATCAAGCTGACGAAGGAGCTCGGCCGCCGGGCCACGGGCCGCACCGTCTACCTCCTCGACGAGCCGACGACCGGCCTCCACTTCGACGACGTCCGCAAGCTCCTCGAGGTCCTCTCCGAGCTGGCCTCGCTCGGCAACACCGCGGTCATCATCGAGCACAACCTTGAAGTCATCAAGTATTGCGACTATATTATCGACCTGGGCCCGGAAGGGGGCGAGGCGGGGGGCCGGATCGTGGCCCAGGGCACGCCCGAGGAGGTCGCCGCCGCGCCCCGCTCCCACACCGGGGCGTACCTGAAGAAGGTCCTGGACGGCCGGCGGCCGGGGCCGGGGCGGAAGGACGGCTGAAGACATGGCCTTCAAGGATGTCCCGGGCAACACCCGGGTCAAGAGGATCCTCAAGCTCGCCCTCGAGCGCGGGCGCGTCCCCAACTCCCTCATCTTCGGCGGGCCGCCGGGCGCCGGCAAGACGGACATGGCCCTGACCCTGGCCAAGGCGCTCAACTGCCAGGCGCTCGCCGACGACTCCTGCGACGACTGCCCGTCCTGCCGGGCCGTCGACAACGGCCGCCACCCCGACGTCGTGGTCCTCGCCGCCGAGGTCCGGGACGTCAAGATCGAGCAGACCCGCTTCCTCAAGCAGATGGCCTACCTCCGGCCGATGACGGGCCGCCGCCGCGTCTTCGTCATCAGGGAGGCCGAGAGCCTCAACGACCCCTCGGCCAACTCGCTCCTCAAGGTCCTCGAGGAGCCGCCCTCGTTCTGCCATATCATCCTCGTGACGGACAGCCCCCACCGGCTCCTGCCGACCATCCGCTCCCGCTGCCGGACGCTGGCCTTCTCCGCCATCGGCCGCGAGGAGATCGAGGAGCGCCTGCTCGCCCGCGCCTTCAGCCGGGAGCAGGCCCGCCTCCTGGCCCTGCTCTCGAGAGGCGACTTCGACCGGGCCCAGGAGTTCGAGTGGGAGAAGGTTCAGGAGCTCAGGGACAACGCCTGGACCCTCTTCGAGGCCCTCGGCTCGGCCGAGCGGCCCGGCCTCTTCCTGGAGCGGTTCGGCAGCGTCCCCAAGGCCGCCGAGGAGGAGTTCGGCGAGGTCCTGGAGGTCTTCTCCTCCTTCGCCCGCGACATCCTCCTCCTCCGCCTCGGCGGCGACCCGGCGCTCCTCCTCAACCCGGACTACGAGGGCCGGCTGCGCGCCGCCGCGGCCGCCTGGGCCGCGCCGCGGGCCGTGGCCGTCGTCGAGGAGCTCGACCGGACGCTGGCCGACCTCCGCGGCAACCTCAACAAGGGCCTGCTGGCCCTGACCTTCTTCTCGAATGTCACGGAGCTCGCCCATGTCTGACCTCGTCTGCCTCCAGTCCGAGACGACCGGCCGGATGGTCCGCGCCCACGCCGGCGACCTGGCCCTGGCGGTCGGCGACCGCTGCCTCGTCGAGTCCGACCTCGGCGGCGACCTGGCCGTCGTCGTCGACCGGACCAGCGCGCACTGCCGGAACCCCAAGGCCGCGAAGCTCGCCGTCCGGGTCCTCCGCAGGGCCACGCCCGAGGACGTCCGCAAGTTCGACTGGCTGCGGGAGCGGGAGGCCTGGGCCTACGACCTCTGCCTCCAGCGGATCGCCGCCCTCGGCCTGGCCATGAAGCTCGTGGCCGTCCGCTATTTCTTCAACGAGAAGAAGGGCATCTTCTACTACACGGCCGACGGCCGGGTCGACTTCCGCCAGCTGGTCAAGGACCTGGCCAAGGAGCTGCGCATGCGCATCGAGATGCGCCAGGTCGGCGTCCGGGACGAGGCCAAGATGATCGGCGGGCTGGGCGTCTGCGGCCGCTGCCTCTGCTGCTCGAGCTTCATGACCGTCTTCGAGCCGGTGACCATCCAGAAGGCCCGCAAGCAGCAGATCGTCATCAACCCGACCAAGATCTCGGGGCAGTGCGGCCGCCTGATGTGCTGCCTGGGGTTCGAGGAGCAGACGCGCGGCCGGATGTTCTCCCAGTCGGACGAGCGTTTAATAGAGGATTAACGGCGGAATTTGGCCAGGAGGCGGCGCCAGAGGGACGGGCGCCGCGGCGGGACGTGGCCGCCGCCCTCGCCGCCCGCCTGGAGGACCCCTTCCTTCTTCAGGATCTGGACGATCTCGCTCTGCTGGTCGAGCTTGGCGAAGCAGTGGGGGCAGATGAAATAGTGCTCCTCGAAGGCCGCCTGGTCCTCGGGCTTGAGCTTGTCGAGGAGGTATTCGTCGATCAGGTGATCGAAATGGCACGTTTTCCTTGTCATGGGCGCGGCCGTTTCAGGCTCCGACATTTTAGTCGGTCGAGGACGCGCCAGAACGGACACCCCGCCCCCTATTTCCGGACGGCCTTCTGGATGAGCTTGAGGGCGTAGTTGACCCGCTCCGAGACCCGCCTGGGCGAGATGTCGAGCGCCCGGGCCACCTCCTCGCGCGACAGCTCCCTGTAATAGTAGAGGTAGAGGACGTCCCGGAACTTGGGCTTGAGGCCGTTGACGACCTGCTCGACCTGCCGGGCCCGCTCCGAGCGCTCCATCTCGTCGTGGGGGTCGGGGTAGGGGGCCGGCTCGGGGGCGTGCCTGAGGACCCGGGTCTTCATGCGGATGTAGTCGATGATGCGCCGGCTGGTGATGGTGTAGAGGAAGGTCCCGATCGAGGAGTCGCCCCGGAACTCGCCGCTCTTGATCTTGGCCACGGCCTGGGTCAGGATCTCGTTGACGACGTCCTCCCAGTCGGGGTTGGAGCTGCCGAGGGCCTTGCGGACCCGGAAGGAGATGACCGGGCGGTACGGGAGGACGGCGTCCTCGGGCGCCGCGCTCTTGTCCTCTTTGGCCATTCGCGCCATTATAGCGGCAGGGACATGGGTTCCGCAAGGAGAGGGCGTCAATCCTCGGCGTCCCGCTCCGGCTCCGCGGCCTGGGCCCGGGCCCGGTCCTTGAAGAACTCCTTTCGGTCGACCAGGATCTCGCGCGGCTTGGCGCCCTCGGACGGGCCGATGAGGCCCTCGTTCTCCATCTGGTCGATGATCCGGGCCGCCCGGGCGTAGCCGAGCTTGAGCCGGCGCTGGAGGTGGGAGGCCGAGGCCTGGCCGCTGTTGAGCACGGTCTCGACGGCCTTGTCGTAGAGCTCGTCCTTCTCGCCGTCGTCGTCGCCCATGGCGTGGCCGGCCTCGCCCCGGACGACGTTGAGGATGCGCGTGTCGTAGGTCGGCGTGCCCTGGGCCTTGACGTGCTTGACCAGGCGCCGGACCTCGGGGATGGAGATGAAGGAGCAGTGGAGGCGGACGAGCCGGGGGAAGTTCGGCGGCAGGAAGAGCATGTCGCCCATGCCCAGGAGCTTGTCGGCCCCGACCGTGTCGATGATGATCCGCGAGTCGACCTTGGACGGGACGCGGAAGGCGATGCGGCAGGAGAAGTTGTTCTTGATCGTCCCGGTGATGACGTCGATCGACGGCCGCTGGGTGGCCATGACCAGGTGGATGCCGACGGCCCGGGCCAGCTGGGCCAGGCGCCCGATGAAGAACTCGACCTCCTGGGCCCCGACCATCATCAGCTCGGCCAGCTCGTCGATGATGATGACGATGTAGGGGAGGGGGGCCAGCCTCTGCTTCTCCTCGTCGGTCAGGCGGCCCTTCCGCTCGGCCAGCAGCTGCTTCATCTGGGTGTTGTACTGGTCGATGTTGCGGACCTTGACGCCCTGGAGCTTCTTGTAGCGCTCCTCCATCTTGCGGACGATGTCCATGAGGACGACGTGGGCCTTCTTGGGGTCGTTGATGACCGGGCAGAGGAGGTGCGGGACGTCCTCGTAGAGCGTGAACTCGAGCCGCTTCGGGTCGATGAGGACGATCTTGACCTCTTCCGGCGTGGCCTTGTACATCAGGCTGGCGATGAGGGCGTTGAGCGCGACGCTCTTCCCGGTCCCGGTCGAGCCGGCGATGAGCAGGTGCGGCATGACGGCGAGGTCGGTGACGGTGACGCCGCCGTGGACGTCCTTGCCCAGGGCGAAGGTCAGCTTGGAGGGCGAGCTCTGGAAGCGCTCCGACTCGATGATGTCCCGGAGCTTGATGGTCTCCCGCCTGTCGTTGGGGATCTCGACGCCGAGCGAGGACTTGCCGGGGATGCGCTGGATGCGGACCGACTCCGTCTCCAGGGCCAGGGCCAGGTCCTCGGTCAGGTTCGCGACCTGGGCGACCTTGATGCCGGGCGCGGGGAAGTACTCGTAGGTCGTGATGATCGGGCCGGGATGGTATTCGCGGACCTCGCCCTCGATGCCGAACTCCCGGAGCTTCTCCTCGATCCGGCGCTTCTTGTCGAGGAGCTCCGCCTGGTTGATCTTCTCGGCCGGCTTGCCCGGCTCGAGGAGGGAGAACGGCGGGTACTGGTAGTCGCCCTTGCGGCCGAGGTCGGGGAAGAGGAGCGGCTCCGGCTTGGGCGGGGCGACGGGCTTGGGCGGCGGCGGAGGCGGCGCCTTGGGCGGCTTGCGGGCCTCCTTTTCGAGACGGCGGCGCTCCCGTTCGCGCTCCTTCTCGGCCTCCCTCTCGGCCTTGCGGGCGGCCCGCTCGTCCTTGGGGCCGGGCCCGGCGGGCGGGGGCGGCGCCTCGTACTTCCGGCGGACCTTCTCCCGCATCCGGTCCTTGGCCTTGGCCCTCTGGCGGTCGGTGACCCGGATGCGGACCTCCTTGGCCGTCGACTCGAAGGCCCCCTTGGCGAAGCGGAGGGTCTTGGCCAGGGACCAGCGGGTCGAGAAGAGGAGGAACGCGGCCGCCGCCGCGAGGAGGACGACGAACGAGCCCAGGGTGCTGAGGTAGCGGACGAGGAACTCCAGGATGACCGTGCCGATGATCCCGCCGGCCGGGATGGAGTTGCCGCGGAAGGGGAAGGACTCGAAGATGAGGGCCAGGAGAGGGCAGGCGATGAGGAGGCCCAGGGCGATGGTGCCCAGGCGCTTCAGGAGGTGGGCCGAGGTGCCGCGGAGGACGGCCCGCACGGCGGCGTAGCCGAGGGCGAAGGGGAGGACGAAGGCGGCCAGGCCGACGAACCACAGCACGGCCTGGGCGAAATAGGCCCCGACGGTCCCGGCGAAGTTCCGGACGCCGTGCCCGTCCGCGGGCGTGGCGGCGAAGGACGGGTCCCCGGCGTCGTAGCTCGCGACGCTGATCAGGGCGAAGAGGGAGAGGAAGATGAGGGCGACGCCGGTGATCTCGACGGCCAGGGCGCTTTTCTTCGGCGCGCCCTTGCCGTTCCGGCCGTTCCTGCCGTTGGCGCCCTTCGCTTTGCGCTTTTTCACGGCGAGGATTATAGCACAAGGGAGCGGGGGGCAGGGAGCGGGGGACATGTACGCCTCGTACGTGTCCCCGCTTTTCGAAAGGCAGGCCGTCGACGCCGTCCTCGACGGGACCCTCCTAAGGGCCGACCGGAGGATGTCCGTCAATCTCCAGATCAGGCGATGTTGGGGACATGTACGCCTCGTACGTGTCCCCGGTCCGGCTTAGGCTGTCATTTCCGCGGCCATGACCGCGGTCATGCAGGCCAAGTTCGGGGCAGGCGACTAGGGCCGGAGAGCCAAGAAGAGGGCGTAAAGGACCTCCGGCGCCAATTGCTCGGCCCGGGCGTTTCGGGCCAGGCCCAAAGCGTCATAGGCCGCGGCGAGCGCGGCCGGCGTCGCCCGGCGCGACAGGTTCTTCCAGAGCATCTTGCGCCGCTCGCTGAAGGCGGCCCGGAGGAAGGCGCGATAAGGCTCGCCAGCCGCGCCCGGATGGAGCGGGGCCTCCCGGCGGCGGAGCGCCAGCAGCGCCGACCGGACCTTGGGCGGTGGCGAGAAAGAGCCCGGCGAGACGAGGAAGGCGATCTTGGCCTCGAACTCGTTCTGGAGCAGGATGCCGAGCGGGGCGTAGCTCTTCGTCCCCGGCCCGGCCGTGACCCGTTCGGCCACTTCTTTCTGAAGCAGGAAGACGCAGTCGGAGAGGAGCTCGCGCTCGTCGAGGGCCCGGAAGAGGAGCGGGGAAGAGATGGAATAGGGGATATTGCCCGCGAGCCGGAGCGACGGGGCGCCCGTGCGCTTCAGGGCCTCCCGAAGGTCGAACTCGAGGGCGTCGGCCTCGACGACCTCGACGTTGGCCGGCATCGACGCCTCGAGCTCCGGGACGAGCCGTTCGTCCTTTTCCAGGGCGATGACCCGGCCCGCCCGCTCGGCCAGGCGGCGCGTCAGGACGCCGCGTCCCGCTCCGACCTCGACGATGACGTCGCCGGGCTTCGGATCGACGGCCCCGACGATCTTGCGCAGGACGCCCTCATTTGTCAGGAAATGCTGTCCAAGGGCGTGGCGCCGCGACTTGTGCATGGAGCGCTGTCATATTAGTATTTTTAGGCGGGGCGATAAAGCCCCGAAAAGAAAGGGGACGCGTACCGGGGTACATGTCCCCTTCTTCGGGCGGCCGTTCTCGCCGGCGGCCCGACCGCGCGTTGACGGCCGTATGAGAGACCGCTATAATCCCCCCTCGATTTTCCGTCGAGGATCGGGAACGATGAAGCTCAAGAAGGTCTTTTGGTTCGCCCTGGGGATCGCGGCCGTCGTCGCCGGCCTCCTGGCCTTGAACAAGCGCCGGAAATAGCCCTTCCCGCCCGTGATTCCCCCTTTAAGGGTTTGACAAGACCACCCCGTTTGCCTAAAGTAGATGGGCGTTGGCGCCATGGCCGAGAAGAAGATCCTGGTCGTCGATTACGACTCCGCGAGTCTGGACAAGATCTCCAAGTTGTTGAATATCCACAAATACCGGGTCGCGCGGGCGTCCGACGGCCTGGCCGGCTACGAGGCCTTCCAGGCCGAGAGGCCCCACCTCGCCGTCGTCGAGGCCATGCTCCCCAAGCTCCACGGCCTCGACCTGGCCCTGAAGATCTCCAGGGAGAGCCAGGGCCGGGTCCCGGTCATCCTCGTCTCCGGCTTCTACAAGGGGCTCCAGTTCCGCCAGGAGGCGACGAACGGCCTCGGGGCGGCCGAGTTCTTCGAGAAGCCCCTCGACGCCGGGGCCTTCGTCGCCGCCGTCAAGCGCCTCCTTCGCGACGAGGACGACTTCGAGGACGACCTGCCGGACCCGAGCGCCGTCATCGAGGCCCTGCGCCGCCGCGGCCGCGGCCCCGCCGTCTCGCCCGGGGGCGGGCCCCCGCCCCAAAAAGGACATCTCCCATGACCAGTCTCTGGACGCGTTGCAACAACTGCCAGCGGATCCTCTACAAGCAGGACATCCTGGACAACCTGGCCGTCTGCCCGGCCTGCGGCTTCCACTTCCGCCTCTCGGCCGAGGAGCGGCTGCAGATGCTCTTCGACGAGGGCGCCTACGAGGTCCTCGACGCCAACATCCACTCGGTCGACGCCCTCGGCTTCGTCGACGTCAAGAAGTACGCCGACCGCATCAGGGACAACGAGCGGAAGACGGGCCTGTCGGAGGCCATCGTCACGGCCCGCGGCTCGATGGGCGGCATCCCCGTCTACATCCTGGCCATGGACTTCGGCTTTCTCGGCGGCAGCGTGGCCTCGGTCGTCGGCGAGAAGATCGCCCGGGCCTGCGAGCGGGCCCTCGAGGACCGCCGGCCGGTCGTCATCGTCTCGGTCTCCGGCGGCATGCGCATGCAGGAAGGCATGCTCTCGCTCATGCAGATGGCCAAGACGAGCGCGGCCATCGCCCGCCTCGGCGAGGCCCGGATCCCCTTCATCTCGGTCCTGGCCGACCCGACGACCGGCGGCACGACGGCCAGCTTCGCCATGCTCGGCGACATCAACGTGGCCGAGCCCCAGGCCCTCATCGGCTTCGCCGGCCCCCGCGTCATCGAGCAGACGATCAAGGAGAAGCTGCCCAAGGGCTTCCAGCGGGCCGAGTTCCTGCTCGAGCACGGCATGATCGACGACGTCGTCGAGCGGAAGGCCCTCAAGCCCTACCTCGTCCGGGCCCTCCGCCTCTTCCTCAACCGGCCGCAATGACCCGGTCCGAGTGCCGGGCCTATCTCGGCCGGCTCCAGTACTTCGGCGTCAAGCTCGGCCTCGAGAACGTCGTCACGCTGCTCCTGGCCCTGGGCAACCCCCAGAACCGCTTCCTGTCGGTCCACGTGGCCGGGACGAACGGCAAGGGCTCGGTCTCGGCCATGCTCGCGGCGATCATGCGGGAGCACGGGCTCAAGACCGGGCTCTACACCTCACCGCACCTCGTCCGGGTCGAGGAGCGCATCCGCGTCGACGGGAGGCCGATCCCTCCGCGGCGCTTCCGGGAGCGGCTCGCGGGGTTGAAGGCCGCGATCGACCGTCTCATGGCCGAGAAGAAGCTCGTCTATCACCCGACCTACTTCGAGGTCCTGACCGCCCTGGCCTTTGTCGAGTTCGCCGAGCGCCGGGTGGACGTCGCCGTCGTCGAGGTCGGGATGGGCGGGCGGTTCGACGCGACCAACGTCGTCCGGCCGCTCGTCTCGGTCATCACCACCATCGCCAAGGACCACGAACAGCACCTGGGCCGCACCCTGACGGAGATCGCCTTCGAAAAGGCGGGCATCGTCAAGCCCGGGACCCCGGCCGTCTGCGGGGTCGGGGGAGGGGCGGCCCGCCGCGAGATCCGGCGCGTGGCCCGCGAGCGCGGCGCGCCTTTGACGGAGGTCTTCGGACCGGGCCGGACGCTCGACTCAACGCGGACCCGCGGCGGCTGGCGCTTCGTTTACGCGGGAGAGAGCGGCCGCTACGCGTTCTCGCCGGGGCTCGCCGGCCGCCATCAGGGCGCCAACGCCGCGACGGCCATCGCCGCGGTCGAGGTCCTGTCGCGCTATTGGCGGCCATTCGACAGGAAGAGGACCCTCGACGCCATCCGCGAGGCCCGCTGGGAGGGCCGCCTCGAAACCGTCCGGCGGCGGCCGCTCGTCCTCCTCGACGGCGCGCACAACGTCGAAGGCGTGTCCGCCCTCGCCGCCCACATCCGGGAGGTCGTCCGGCGTCGCGTCGTCCTCGTCTTCGGGGCCATGAGGGACAAGGACCTGCGGGCCATGACCCGGATCCTCTTTTCCGTCGCCTCGACGGCCGTCCTGACCCGCGTTCCCTACAAGCGCTCGGCGTCTCCGGAAGAGCTCCTCGCCGCCGCCCCGCCCTTCGAGGGCCGCGTCCTCCTCGAGCCGGACACCCGCAAGGCCGTCACGCTCGCGTTATCGTTGAGCGAGAAGGGATCGGGGACACGTGCCAAGGGCGCATGTCCCCAAAGCCCCGCCGAGCCAGAAACCTTCAAGGCGGCCTGTTTGGCGCTACGGGAGAGCGAAACGGGGACATGTCCCTCCGGTACGTGTCCCCAGAGACAGCGTGACCTTGTCCCCGTGGTCATCGCCGGCTCGCTCTTCCTCATCGGCGAGGTCAAGCGGCTGCGGCTGTTCGGTTGAGAAGCGAGAAAAAGACGGGGACATGTGCCAAGGGCGCATGTCCCCAAAGCCTCGCCGAGCCCGAAACCTTCAAGGCGGCCGGTTTGGCGCTACGGGAGAGCGAAACGGCGTGGCCCCCCCCGCCCGGTGCCGCCGATGCCTCGGGAGCGCTTCGGAGCGGCGGGGACGGATAGGGGGGGCGGCGCCGAGGGAGGAGCCGCCCCGAGCCCCGAGGCCGGCTCGCCGCGAGCCGCCGCGTCGTTGCAATTCCGCGGAGTTCGTGTTAGAGTTCCATCTTATTTTTTACCTCGAAAAGCCGCCCGATGCTTCAAATCGACGCAACGGCCTTGGTCGTCTTCGCCGTCGTCTGGGTCCTCGTCGTCGTCCTCGGCCGCATCTTCTTCAAGCCCGTCATGCGGACCCTCGACGAGCGCGCCGCCCGCATCGCCCGCGACAAGGCCGCGGCCGCGGGCTCGGAGGAGTCCTACGAGCAGGACCTGCGGCGGCTCGAGGACGGGCTGAAGGAGGCCCGGGCGGCCGCCGACGGCATCCGCGCCGCGGCCGAGACCGAGGCCCTCAAGGAGAAAAGCCGGCTCGTCCGCGAGGTCCAGGCCGAGGGCCGGGCCGAGGTCGAGCGGGCCAAGGCCGAGCTCCAGCGCGAGACGGACGAGCTCCGGAAGGAGCTGGAGAGGCGCGTGGCCGAGATCGCCGGATCCATCGAAAGGAAGGTCCTCGACGAATGAGCGGCCACGCCTCCGCGACGCTGGACTTCCTGGGCAAGCTGGTCAACTTCCTCCTCCTCTTCGGCGGGCTGTTCCTGGTCCTGCGCAAGCCGGTCGCGGCGCTGCTGGCCAAGCGGACCGGCGCCGTCGGCGAGGCCATCCGCCGGGCCGGGGACGACCGGGCCGCCTCCGAAGCCAGGGCCGCCGAAGCGCGGGACAGGCTCGCCGGCCTCGAGGGCCGGGTCCGCGCGCTCAAGGCCGAGGCCGAGGCGGAGGGGCGCCGCGAGGCCGAGCGCATCGCCGCGGCGGCCCGGGCCGAGGCCGAACGGCTGAAGAAGCTGACCCGCCGGGAGCTCGACGACCAGGTCCGCCGGAGCGTCCAGGGGCTCAAGGCCTTCGTCGCCGCCCGGGCCACCGACCTGGCACGCGAGAGGATCCGTCGGCGGCTCACGCCCGAGACCCAGGCCGTCCTCATCGACCGGTCCATCGACAGGCTGTCCCGAATCCATGAAGAACCCGGCCCTCGTTAAGAAATACGCCCGGGCCTTCGCCCAGGCCGTCGCGGACGAGCGGGAGTTCGCCGCCGTCGGGGCCGATGTCCGGGCCTTCCTCGAGGCCTTCGAGGCCCACGCCGCGCTCCAGCGGGCGGTCGTCAGCCCCTTCGTCAACGCCCGCAAGCGCCAGGCCGTCCTCGGCGAGGTCCTGGCGCGGCTCGGCACGGGCCCGAAGGCCGGCCGGTTCCTCCGGCTCCTCCAGCGGCACAAGCGGCTGGGCCTCCTGCCGGAGATCGTCGACGCCCTCCCCGAGGCCTGGAGCGAGAGGCTCGGGGCCGTGACCTACGAGGTCGCCTCGGCCGTCCCGCTGACGGAGGCCCAGCGGGGCCGCCTGGCACGGGGCCTCGAGGCCTCGGAGCGTCGGCCGGTCCGCCTAGTCCCCCGGATCGACCCCGCCCTCCTCGGGGGCCTGGCCCTGCGCAAGGGCCACATCGTCTACGACGCGTCCGTCGAGGGGACGCTGGCCGCGCTCCGCGAACGGCTCGGGCGGGGGACACAGAGGTCGTCATGAGCATCAAAGCCGACGAGATCACCAAGATCATCCAGCAGCAGATCGAGGGCTACGCCCAGGAGGTCGACATCCGCGAGGTCGGCACGGTCACCTCGGTCGGCGACGGCATCGCCCGGGTCTACGGCCTCGACCGGGCCATGTCCAACGAGCTCCTGGAGTTCCCCAACGGCGTCTTCGGCCTGGCCCTGAACCTCGAGGAGGAGAGCGTCGGCGCGGTCCTGCTCGGCGAGAGCTACCTCGTCCGCGAGGGGGACGTCGTCAAGCGGACCCGCCGCATCATGCAGGTCCCGGCCGGCCCGGCCCTGATCGGGCGCGTCGTCAACCCGCTCGGCCAGCCCCTCGACGGCAAGGGCCCGGTCGCGACCGACACCTACATGTTCGTCGAGCGCCTGGCCCCCGGCGTCGTCGACCGCCAGCCCGTCCGCGAGCCCCTCCAGACGGGCATCAAGGCCATCGACACGATGATCCCCATCGGCCGCGGCCAGCGCGAGCTCATCATCGGCGACCGCCAGACCGGCAAGACCGCGATCGTCATCGACACCATCCTCAACCTCAAGGGCTCCGACGTCGTCTGCATCTACGTCGCCATCGGCCAGAAGGCCTCGACCATCGCCCAGATCGTCAAGACGCTCGAGGACTTCGGGGCCATGGACTACACCATCGTCGTGGCCTCGTCGGCCAGCGACCCCTCGCCCCTCCAGTACCTGGCCCCCTACGCGGGCTGCGCCATCGGGGAGCACTTCCGCGACAACAAGGGCCACGCCCTGGCCGTCTACGACGACCTGTCCAAGCACGCCGCGGCCTACCGCGAGATCTCGCTCCTGCTGCGCCGCCCCCCGGGCCGCGAGGCCTATCCGGGCGACGTCTTCTACCTCCACTCGCGGCTCCTCGAGCGGGCGGCCAAGCTCAGCGACGGGCTCGGGGGGGGCTCGCTGACCGCCCTGCCCATCATCGAGACCCAGGCCGGCGACGTCTCCGGCTACATCCCGACCAACGTCATCTCCATCACCGACGGCCAGATCTACCTCCAGCCGGAGCTGTTCAACGCCGGGGTCCGGCCGGCCATCAACGTCGGCATCTCGGTCTCGCGCGTCGGCGGCCACGCCCAGATCAAGGCCATGAAGCAGGTCGCCGGCAAGCTCAAGCTCGACCTGGCCCAGTACCGCGAGCTCGTCACCTTCGCCCAGTTCGGGACCGAGCTCGACAAGACCAGCCAGGCCCAGCTCGACCGGGGCGAACGGCTGACCGAGGTCCTCAAGCAGGGCCAGCACCGGCCGCTCCCGGTCGAGAAGCAGGTCCTCATCGTCTTCGCCGGCAACCGGGGCCATCTCGACGGCATCCCGGTCGCCGAGGTCCGCCGCTACGAGACCGGCCTCTACGAGCACTTCGAGAAGGAGCGCGCCGACATCCTGACCCGGCTCCGGGAGAAGAAGCACATCGACACGGCCCTCGACAACGACATCGCCGCGGCGGTCCGGTCCTTCACCGCCGCCTTCAAGGAGGGCCTCGGGTAGCATGGCCACGCTCATCGACCTGCGCCGGCGCATCCAGAGCGTCCGCAACAGCCAGCAGATCACGCAGGCGATGAAGACCGTCTCGACGGCCAAGTTCCGCAAGGCCCAGCGGGCGGTCCAGGAGGCCCGGCCCTTCTGGCACCTCTTCCCCGACCTCGTGGGCCGCCTGGCCTATTTCGCGGCGGCCGGGACCCACCCCCTGCTCCTCCGGCGGGACGAGAAGAGGGTCGCGGTCGTCGTCGTCACGGCCGACAAGGGCCTGGCCGGCGCCTTCAACTCGAACCTCCTCGCGGCCGCCGACGCGTTCATCGCCGGGAAGGAGGCGGGCGCGGCGGTCCGCCTGGCCCTCATCGGCAAGAAGGCCGTGACGCATTTCCGAAAGCGGGGCCGGCCGGCCGACCGCTCCTTCGGCGACCGGACCGACCGGCTGACGCGCGAGGACCTCCGCGACCTGGCCGCGTTCCTCATGCGGGAGTACGCCTTCCAGAGGACCGACGCCGTCTACGTCGTCTACAACGAGTTCAAGTCCATCCTGGCGCCGCGGATCATGGCGCCCCGGGTCCTGCCGGTCGAGCCCCGGCCGGGGACGGAGCCCTCGGCGGAGTGGCGGGCCGACTGGGAGCCGGGCCCGGCCCGGCTGGCGGCCTCGCTCCTGCCGCTCTACGTCGAGAGCCAGATCCACCACGCCTTCCACGAGTCGCAGGCCGCCGAGCAGGCCGCCCGGATGATGGCCATGGACAACGCCACCAGGAACGCCGCCGAGCTCATCGACGACCTCGTCCTCCAGCTCAACAAGATCCGCCAGGCCGGCATCACCAAGGAGCTGCTGGAGATCATGACCGCCGTCGAGGCGCTGAGCCAGAGCGCCTAGGGAGAGACCCATGGACAAGAGAGAAGCCGGGGCCGGGACGGTCGTCCAGGTCATCGGGCCGGTCATCGACATCAAGTTCGAGGGCGGCGGCCTGCCCGAAATCTACACGGCCGTCCGGGTGACGAGCGAGGGCTTCGAGGTCGAGGAGCCGATCTCGATCGTCGTCGAGGTCGAGCAGCACATCGGCGAGGACCGGGTCCGCTGCGTCTCCATGCACCCGACCGAGGGCCTGGCCCGCGGCATGAAGGCCGAGAGCCTCGGCGGGCCGATCGAGGTCCCGGTCGGCGAAGGGACGCTCGGCCGGGTCATGAACGTCATCGGCGAGCCGGTCGACAAGCTCGGCCCGATCGCGACGGACAAGCGCTACCCCATCCACCGCCTCCCGCCCCCGCTCGAGGACCAGAGCACCAAGCGGGAGATGTTCGAGACCGGCATCAAGGTCATCGACCTCATCCAGCCCTTCCTCAAGGGCGGCAAGATCGGCCTCTTCGGCGGCGCGGGCGTCGGCAAGACGGTCATCATCCAGGAGCTCATCAACAACGTCGCCCTGAAGCACGGCGGCTACTCGGTCTTCGCCGGCGTCGGCGAGCGGACGCGCGAGGGCAACGACCTCTGGCTGGAGATGAAGGAGTCGGGCGTCATCGGCAAGACCGCCCTCATCTACGGCCAGATGACCGAGCCGCCGGGGGCGCGGCTGCGGGTCGGGCTGACGGCCCTGTCGGTCGCCGAGTACTTCCGCGACGAGATGGGCCAGGACATCCTCCTCTTCATCGACAACATCTTCCGCTTCACCCAGGCCGGCTCCGAGGTCTCGGCCCTGCTCGGGCGGATGCCCTCGGCCGTCGGCTACCAGCCGAACCTGGCCACCGAGCTGGGCGAGCTCGAGGAGCGCATCACCTCGACCAAGACCGGCTCGATCACCTCGGTCCAGGCCATCTACGTCCCGGCCGACGACTTCACCGACCCGGCCCCGGCCACGACCTTCTCCCACCTCGACGCGACGACGAACCTGTCGCGGGCCCTGACGGACATCGGCATCTACCCGGCCGTCGACCCGCTGGCCTCGTTCTCCCGCATCCTCGACCCGGCCGTCGTCGGCGAGGAGCACTACCGCACGGCCCGCAAGGTCAAGGAGATCCTCCAGCGCTACCGCGACCTCCAGGACATCATCGCCATCCTGGGCATCGAGGAGCTGTCGGACGAGGACAAGGTCATCGTCGCCCGGGCCCGCAAGATCCAGCGCTTCCTGTCCCAGCCGTTCCACGTCGCCGAGGAGTTCACCGGGCGGCCGGGGCGCTACGTCCCCATCGAGGAGACGGTCCGCGGCTTCAAGGAGATCACGGAAGGCCTCCACGACGACAAGCCCGAGCAGGCCTTCTACATGATGGGCGGCATCGGGGACGTCGTCAAGCGGACCGAGGAGCTGAGGGCGGAATGAGCGACGCTCTCCCGGCCGCGATCCGCCTGCGGGTGGTGACGCCGCGGCGGCTTTTAGCCGAGGCCGACGTCGAGGCCGTCTTCCTGCCGACGCTCGAGGGCCGGATCGGCGTCTATCCGGGGCACCGGCCCCTGTTCGTGGGGCTCGGCCGGGGGACGCTCACCTACCGGGAAGCCGGGAGCGAGGAGTCGTTCCGGATCGCGGGCGGCTACGCCGATGTCCAGCCGGGCCGGGTCGTGGTCCTGACGGAGGTCGGCGAGGATGACGGCGAAGCCGGCTGACCTTCGGCGCGACGACGAGACCCTCGACTCGTTCTACCGCGGCCGCGTCCGCGTCCTCCAGAAGAAGACGGGCTACCGGTTCTCCGTCGACGCGCCGCTGCTGGCGGACTTCGTCCGGACGAGGGCGGAGGACGAGGCCCTCGACATCGGGACGGGGAGCGGCGTCATCGCCCTCCTGCTGAGCGCCAAGCCGGTGCGCAGGATCACGGCCCTCGAGGTCCAGCCGGGGCTGGCCGACCTGGCCCGGCGCAACGTCGAGCTCAACGGGCTCGGCGGGCGGATCGAGGTGGTCGAGGGCGATCTCAGGACCTACGAGCCGGGGCGGGCCTTCGACCTCGTCTTCTCCAATCCCCCCTACATCCGGCAGGCGGCGGGGCCCCTGAGCCGGTCGGGCGAGAAGTCGGCCGCCAAGCACGAGCTCCACGGGAACATCGCGGACATCATGAAGAGAACGGCCGAGTGGCTGGCCCCGGGCGGGCGGGCCTCGTTCGTCTATACTGAGGCGCGGCGCCGGGACCTCCTGGCGGCGGCGGCGGAGAGCGGGCTGGCCGTCCGGCGAACGCGGTTCGTCCACCCCCGGGCCTGCGCTCCGCCGAACCTGTTCCTGGTCGAGCTGGTCCGGGCCTCGGAAGCCGGGGAGGGGGCCGTCGCCGAAGAGCCCCCGCTCGTCCTCTTCGCCCCCGGCGGACGCTACACGCCGGAGGCCGAGGCCGTCTTCGCCGGCCCCTAAATCGGGGACACCTGAATCGGGGACATGAACGAATTCTCTTGAATTCGTATCGTGTCCCCGGAATTCACCGGATGGAATGCAGGAGAAATAGGGGAATAGGTATCATGTCCCCCATCTTCCTCCGAGCGCCCTCCCGATCTCCCCGAGGCCCACTCCGAGCGCCTTCCGGGCGATCGCGTCTAGTGCTTTTTCCGGGCCCAGGAAATGCATCGTCGTGTGGACGTGGGCCAGTGTCTTCCAGGGGGCCAGGGCCGCCGCGGGCGACGACGACTCGAGCTCGTAGAAGGGGCCGAGCGGCTTGGCCCCGGGCGAGGCCGGCCCGTCGTTGTAGCTGTTGACAGCGTCCCCGGCGAAGGGCTCCTCCTGGACCTCCCACATGGAGTTGACGTAGTCGGTCGCGCCCTCGGGCAGGGTCAGGTGGACGACGGTCAGGGCCCTGTTCGCGGCGTCGTAGCTCCCGGCGAAGGGCCTGGCCCGCCGGGGGGAGACGCCGATCTTGCTCCGGTACTTGCCGTCGCCGCTGAAGAAGAGGACCCCCTCGTTGTCCCGGACGACGAGACGGTCGGCCGGGACCTTGCCGAAGTAGGCGTCGTTCACGGCCGGGCCGAGCTCCGCCTCCGGCCCCGGCTTGAACGGGATGACGATGGTCGTCCCGGGCGAGGGGTTGAACATGCCCAGGATCCAGATCGACAGCAGGCCCGTCTCCTTGGCCCAGGCACGCGCGCCGATGTTGGTGACGCGGTTGTCGGTGGCGTAGGCGACCATCCTGACGCCCTCGGGGACGGGGAGGCCGAGGGCCGCGACGTCGGCCGCGCCGAGCAGGCGGACCTCCCGGTCGGCCTCCAGGTCGAACACGGTCCCGGAGTAGTTCGTGAGCGTCATGATCTTGCGGAAGCGGACCCGGTCCTCGGCCCGGGAGACGACCTCGAAGGCCCCCTCGTTGACGGGCGGCGGCGTCCGCCAGTGATCGAGGTCGAAGGGGTCGCCCGGCTTGAAGAAGATCGAGAACTGGCCGCCTTCGGGCCCGAGCCAGAAGCGGTCCTCGCCGCCGAACGAGTTCATGTGCGGGTCGTTCACGCCCGAGGCGATGGCCTCGCGCCCGATCCAGCCGAAGCTCAGGCCGTCCGGGCCGTCGGCGGTGCTGGTCATGACCCGGCCCTGGAGGCCGGGGCTGACCGCGACCCGGGCCGGGCCGCCCGCGCGGCTGAGGACGACAGGCTTCGAGTGGGCCTCGAGGAAGGCCAGGTCGTCCTTGAACAGGGCGCCTTCGGGCGCCTTGGCCGGCCTGGCGCAGCCCGCCGCCAGGGCGACGACGATGACGAGGCAAGCGCCGAACCCGAACCTCATGGGGACCTCCTTCGCGGGACCCCCTTATTCTAGGATGAATCGGGGGCGCAATACCACCTCTCCAATCGGCCGGAAGGCTAGTAGCCCCAGGGGTAGCGGGTCCGTTCGACGCAGAAGGAGCCGGACGCGGCGCGGGTCAGGTCGGCGAGGAATTCGAGCGGCGGGTCCTCTTCGGGCTGGTAGGGCCCGACGACGGCGATCCGGTAGAGGCCCGGGGCCAGGGCGGCGAACTCGTAGCCGAGGTCGTAGAGGCAATCGCAGCAGCAGAGAGACGCGGATTCCTTCTCCTTGATGAGGACGCGCCCGTTCGTGATGTCGATCGTTGCGGAGATCTCGCCCGGGCAGCAGTTGAACCCGGCGTTGACGTGCCTCAGCTTCAGGACGCCCCGGCCGTCGTAGTCGTAGTCGACGCACTCCAGGTCCGAACCCCGGGCCGCCGCGGCGCCCAGGCCGGCCGCGTCGGCGCTCTTGCAGCCGGTCCGGCTGACGAGACGGCCCACGGCGCCGGGGCCCGACGGGGAGGCGCAGCTCGCGGCCAGCCACACGAGGACGGCCGCCGCCGGGACGGCCCGCCGGAGCGGCGAAGGATCTCTTGCCATGGGCTCCCTTCCTCTTGTCTCCCTAATAGATAGGCCCGGGAGGGGGTCTTGTCAAGGCCGCCCCTCTCGACGGCGCCGCTATTTCCCGCGGCCGGCGCGGCTCGCGGCGAGCTTGGCCGCGAACCAGGCCCAGATCCCCTTGTTGAACGCGAGGCTCGGCGGCGCCGCCTCGAGGATGGCCAGGCAGCTCGTCCGGTCCTCGCCGGGCTTCGTCCCGAAGCGCGGCGCGGGGTCCCAGAGGGCGTAGTGCTCGGGGTGGAACTGGACGCCGAGGACGGACTTGAAGACCGTGTGCTCGACGGCCTCGACGATCCGTCCGTCGCGCGAGTGGGCCGCGGCCGCGAGGCCCCGGCCCATCTTGCCGATGGCCTGGTGGTGGGAGCTCAGCACCCGCGGGTGGTCGGCCGGCTCGAAGCCCATCTCCCTGACGAAGACGCCGCCTCGGTCGAGCTCGAGGCCGTGGAAGTTGTAGCTCGTGAGCCCGTCGCGCGGGAAGAGCGCCGGGTAGGGGTTGGCGTGCCACTGCTCGGGGCCGAGGGCGATCGTGTCCTCGACGGTCGTCTTGCCGTAGATCTCCCAGCGGACGTCCTGGACGAGCGTCCCGCCCGTGCCGATGTTCAGCGTCTGCAGGCCCAGGCAGATGCCCAGGACGGCGAAATCGGGCCGGGCGGCGAGGAGAGGCTCGTAGGCGCCGTCCTGCGACCCGCCCAGGAGCTGGAAGACCGCCGAGGACTCGAGGTAGTGGCGGAACGGGTCGGTGATCTCCGTGAGGAGGCTCGTCTTCTCCCCGTAGACCGAGGCCGGGATGTCCGGGCCGCCGAAGAAGATGACCCCGTCGGTCTTCTTCAGGATGAGCTCGAGATCGGGCCTCAGGGCGTTCTTCTCGAAGAGCGACGGCTCGGCGGCCTCGGCCGAGACGGCGTGGAAGTGGAACCAGTCGAGGCGGTTGTCCCCGACGTATCTCCGGCTTTCGGCGAAGCTGTCCGCCTGGTTGACGTGATAGACGCCGACGACGACGAGGCCGGGGAGGTCGAGGATCTTCCGCTTGCGCAGCTCGGCCAGGGCCCGGATGTTGAAGACGGCGGGATTGAAGACGGCCAGCCGGACGGCGTCGCCCTTGTCGGGGGCGCCGTCGAGCCAGCGCTCGGCCGCGGCCTCGGCGGCGGGCGCTGGGGGCGCGGGGGGCGCGGGCGATTGGCAGGCGAACGAAGCGGCCGCGGCCAGGGCCGCGACGAGGAGGGCGGACGCGAGGACAGCGGCCAGGCGGCTCTTCGGAGGGACGGCTTTTCTCAAGGCGGGACCTCCCGGGGCTGGGATCTTCGCCGCTATTATATGCGTCCGCCCGCGCCTCCGCAACCGGCGCCTGTCCGATCGCGGCGGCACGCGGCTCGATTCGCCAAGGACCGGCGCCGCCGTTGCGCCGAGCCCGGCCGGTCGGGCGTATCGGGTTGTGCGCCGCCGTTTTCGGTGCTAAGATAGCCGGGCCAGGGGAGGCCATGGCCCGATACCGCTGCCGCATCTGTTCGTTCATCTACAACGAAAAGACCGAGGGGATCTTCTTCGACGAGCTCTTCCCCGACTGGGTCTGTCCCGTCTGCGGGGCGGCCCACCCCGAGTTCGAGCCGATGGAGGAGGAGCCGCTCCCGCCGCCGCCGGCCGAGCCGGTCCGGGAGCGCAAGACCATCGAGGACCTCCGGCGGGCCTCCGACGAGCTCGAGACGCACATGGCCGACATCCACCGCATGGCCCTCGTCGGCGAGTCGGTCATCGAGCCGATGCGCACGCGCAAACCCGTGGTCTCTTGGGACGACATCCTCATCAAGGGCGCCCAGCTGGCCCGCCTGCCGCTCGACCGGGGCGCGGCCGTCGACACCGCGACCGTCATCGGGCCGAAGGCGAGGAAGCCCCTTCTCATCGGGACGCCGGTCATCGTCAGCCACATGTCGTTCGGGGCCCTCTCGCCGGAGGCCCAGACGGCCCTGGCCCTCGGCAGCGGGGCGGCGGCGACGGCCATGAGCTCGGGCGAGGGCGGCATCCTGGCCGAGGCCATGGCCCTGGCCCACAAGTTCATTTTCGAATACGTCCCCAACCGCTACAGCGCGACCGAGGAGAACCTCCGCCGGGCCGACGCCGTCGAGATCAAGATCGGCCAGTCGGCCAAGCCGGGCCTGGGCGGCCACCTGCCGGCCGGCAAGGTCACGGCCGAGATCGCCGCCTTGCGCGGCTTCCCGGAGGGGGCCGACATCGTCGGCCCGTCGCGGTTCCCGGACATCTCGACGCGACGGGACCTTCGCCGCAAGGTCGACGAGCTGCGGCGCCTGTCCCAGGGCCGCCCCGTCGGGATCAAGTTCGCGGCCGGCGACGTCGAGGCCGACCTCGAGTTCGCCCTTTCGGCCGGTCCGGACTTCATCACCATCGACGGCCGGGCCGGGTCGACGGGCGCCGCCGCCAAGCTCATCAAGGACGCGACCTCGGTCCCGACGATCTACGCCCTCGACCGGGCCCGGCGCTGGCTCGAGGGCCACGGCGTCAGGGACGTCACCCTCATCGTCACCGGCGGCCTGCGCGTCTCGTCCGATTTCGCCAAGGCCCTGGCCCTGGGCGCGGACGCCGTGGCCATCGGCACGGCCGCCCTCATGGCCATCGGCTGCCAGCAGTACCGCATCTGCGACTCGGGCCGCTGCCCCGTCGGCATCGCCACCCAGGACCCCGGCCTGCGGGCCCGGCTCGACGTCGACGAATCGGCCCGCTGGCTGGCCAACTTCCTGCGCGTCTCGACCGAGGAGCTCAAGGACTTCGCCCGGCTGACCGGGCACGACAGCGTCCACAAGCTCTCGGTGAGCGATCTCGTGACGACGAGCTCCGAGCTCTCCGCCCACACCTCCATCCCCCACGCCTGAACGGGGGACATGACGCTTCTTTCCCGATTGTCTTCGTCGCGCGGCTTCGGTGTTCGGGGGGAACGATAAGGGCTCAGGGGAATCGGGAAAGAGGTATCATCTTCCCCATGATGAAGGCGGCGATGTCCTCGACGACCGCGAGCGCGACGCTGCCGTGCTTCTGCACGTATTCGAGCGGGGCGATGCTCCCCTCGCCCTCGAAGAACAGGTGGTTGAGCTTGGGATAGAGCCGGAACTCGACGTCCGCCCGGCCGCCCAGGGCCTTTTTCCAGTTCCCGAGGTCCTCGGTCGTCACCTGGTAGTCGCGGCCGCCCTGCAGGAAGAGCATGGGCTTCGCGACCTTCCTGGCCGCCTCGGCCAGGTCGTAGCCGCGCAGGTCGAGCCAATAGGCCGGCATGGCCCCGAGGAGCCTCGTCGTCGATCCCTTGTCGGCGTCGGTGAGGGCCCTGATGCGGGCGACCTCGGCCATGATATCCTCGAGCTCTTTCCGGTCGTCGTCCGTCAGGGCGCCCCCGGCCAGGCCGTGGATGTAGCCTATTTGGTAGATGATCGAGGCCTCGATCGGCCGGGTCGGGCCGGCCAGTCCGATGAAGCCGGCGACGCCGAGCGGCGCCGCCGCGAGCGCGATCCGCGGCAGGAGGTACCCGCCGAGGCTGTGGCCGAGGATGAAGACCCGCCGCGGGTCGACCCGCTTGTCCCGTCCGAGGAGCGCCGCGGCGGCCAGGGCGTCGTCGATCGTCTCGTCCTTGACCGTCATCGCCGCCTCGAGCCCGGGGTCGGCCAGGATCTTCCCGCCGTGGACCCGGGTGCGCTTCTCGTAGCGCAGGACGGCGACGCCGCGGGTCGCCAGCCCCCAGGCCAGGTCCTTGAACGGCTTGTTCGGGCCGAGGGTCTCGTCCCGGTCGTTCGGGCCCGAGCCGTGGACGAGGACGAGCCCGGGGAAAGGCCCCGGGCCCTTCGGCGCGGTCAGCGTCCCCGGCAGGGCCCATTCGCCCGAGCCGACCGTGACTTCGGCCTCCTCGAACTTGGCCGGATCGGCGTAGGCCGGCGGCCCGTACTTGGCCGGCGGCGCCGGCGGCACGAACTGCAGGCCGGCGATCTTGCCCTCCTTGTCGAAGACGACCCTGGCGTCGAGCTTCGCCTTCTCGAACTCGCAGGCGACGAGGACGATCTCGTAGCCCTGGAGGCGGTCGCGGCGCGCCGGGCCCTGCCGCTTGAACTTCCCGACCTGGGCCGGGAGCCGCTCGGACCACATCGGCTCGAGCTTGTCCGGGCCCGAGACCTCGAGCATCGTCGCGTCGAAGTCCCGCGCCGCCGCCTCGAAGTCGCCCTTCTCGAGGGCGGAGAGCAGGGCCCGGGCCTTGGCCGTGAGCGCGTCCTCGGGCCGGGCCGGGGCCTGGGCCCGAAGGCCGGAAAACGCGAGCGTGAGCAGGCCAAAACTCACGAAGAGAACGGCCGTGTTCTTCATCATGATCATCCCTCTGTCGGTGATTATATCCCAGACGGACGGGCGTGACTATCAATGATGGGGACGGGGGTGGGGTCGGGGACACGCGCCCGCCCGGTTTGACCGGCCCGAGCCGCGCCGATAGAATAGCCCGGTGAGCCTCGATTTCCTCCTCCGCACGGCCGAGTTCAAGGCCCTGGCCGCGGCCGTCGCCTCCCCCGAGAGGCCCCTCTCGGTCCACGGAGCGATCGAGCCGGCCAAGCCCTATGTCCTGGCCTGCCTGGCCAAGACGGCCGGGCGCCCCGTCGTCTTCGTCCGCCCCGAGTCCGCCCCGCTCGCCCCGGTCGAGCAAGGCGCCCGCTTCTTCCTCTCCCGCCTCGCCCCCGGGCTCGAAGCGGCCACGCTCCCGCCCCTCTCCGAGAACCCCTACTTCGAGGTCCCCCCGGCGCTCGACGCCGTGTCCTCCCGGATGGGGCTCTTTCGCCGCCTCCTCGGCAGGCCCCCCGCCGTCATCGTCACGTCGCTCGGGGGCCTTCTCAAGCCCGTGCCGGCGCCCGCGGCGCTCGAGCGCCTCTTCGTCGGCCTCGAGGCCGGCGGCGAGGCCGACCGCGACGCCCTCCTCGAGACGCTGGCCCGCTTCGGCTACGCCAGGGAGGACCTCATCGCCTCGCCCGGCGAGTTCGCCTGGCGCGGCGGCATCGTCGACGTCTTCTCGCCGTGGGAGGCCAACCCCTTCCGCGTCGAGTTCGACGGCTCGCGCGTCGCCTCGCTCCGCGAGTTCGACATCTCCAGCCAGCGCTCCCTCAAGCGCCTCGAGCGCCTGACCGTCCCGGGGCTGCGCGAGTTCCCGGCCGCCCCGGACTTCCTGGACGCCTGGAAGGCGGAGGCGCGCCGGCGCTCCAAGGGCGCCGGCCGCGATCTCGAGGCCCGCGTCGCCGCCGTCGAGCGGGGCGAATTCGGGCCGAGCTTCTCGGCCCAGGCGCTCATCCTCTCCGACCGCTTCGTGCCGCTCGCCGACCACCTCCCCGATCCCGTCTTCGTCCTCGACGACCCCGAGGCCGTCGACTGCGAGTGGGACGCGCATCTCGACGAGCTCCGCGGCCAGTACGCCGACCTCGTCGCCGAGGGCGTCTTCGCCGTCCCGCCGGACGAGGTCTTCCCGCCGCGCCTCCTCCGGCGCGTCCGCGGCGAGGCCGTGCGCCTCGAGGAGCTCGGCGCGCCCGGGCCCGCGGCCCGCAAGCGGTTGCCGTCCTTCTCCCTCGGCTTCCAGCCCGTGCCCCGCTTCGAGAACCGCATCCCGTTCTTCCTCCAATACCTGAAGAAGCTCCAGGCGGAGAGCGACCTGGCCTCGATCCACCTCTCGAACGCGGCCACCCGCCAGCGCCTGGCGACGCTCCTCCGCGAGAGCGACATCCCCGTCCTCGAGACGGACTCCCCCTTCGCCGCGGCGCCCCGCAACGAGGTTTCGCTCCTCGTCGGCCCGCTCCCCGGCGGCTTCAGCTGCCCCCGAGAGAAGCTCCACTTCTTCGCCGAGAGGGACATCTTCACCGAAGAGAAGGTCCTCGTCAGCCGGGCCGTGCGCCGGCCCTTCTTCTCCCAGTTCCAGGACCTCCGGGCCGGCGACCACGTCGTCCACGCCGACTACGGCATCGGCGTCTTCCAGGGGTTGCGCCGGGTCGAGGTCGAGGGCCGCGGCCGCGAGGTCATCGAGCTCCGCTACCGCGACGACGACCAGCTCCTCGTCCCGGTCGAGGACCTCGACCTCGTCCAGAAGTTCGCCAAGTCCGGGCCCGAGCCGCCCCCGCTCGACAAGCTCGGCACGAACTCCTGGGAGAAGACCCGGACCCGGGCCAAGCGCGCGGTCGAGGCCGTGGCCAAGGAGCTCGTCGAGCTCTACGCCAAGCGCAAGGCCGTCAAGGGGCACGCCTTCGCCTCGGGCGGGGAGTGGGACGAGGAGTTCGGCCGGACCTTCGAGCACGAGGAGACCGACGACCAGCTCCGGTCCATCCGCGAGGTCCGGGCCGACATGGAGTCCGAGGCCACGATGGACCGCCTCCTCTGCGGCGACGTCGGCTACGGCAAGACCGAGGTGGCCATGCGGGCGGCCTTCAAGGCGGTCATGGACGGCAAGCAGGTCGCCGTCCTCTGCCCGACCACCGTGCTCGCGAGCCAGCACCTCAAGACCTTCCGGGCCCGCATGGCCCTCTTCCCGGTCCGCGTCGAGGCCCTGACCCGCCTGGAGTCGGCGCGCGAGCAGAGGGCCGTCGTCGAGGACTGCCGCAAGGGGCTCGTCGACGTCCTCATCGGGACGCACCGCCTGCTCTCGAAGGACGTCGGCTTCAAGGACCTCGGCCTGCTCGTCGTCGACGAGGAGCAGCGCTTCGGCGTCGGCCACAAGGAGAGGATCAAGCAGCTCAAGGCCACCATCGACGTCCTGACCCTGACCGCGACGCCCATTCCGCGGACGCTGAACATGTCGCTCTCGGGCCTTCGCGACATCTCGCTCATCGAGACGGCGCCGCGCGACCGCCTGGCCGTCCACACGGTCGTGACCCCGTTCAACGCCAAGCTCATCGCCGCGGCCGTCCGCCAGGAGATCGGCCGGGGCGGCCAGGCCTACGTCATCCACAACCGCATCGAGGACATCGACCGGGTCGCCGAGCTCGTCGAGAGGCTCGTTCCCCAGGCCCGGGTGGTCGCGGTCCACGGCCGGATGACCGGCGCGGCCCTGGATAAGCGGATGCTCGACTTCATCGGACGGAAATACGACGTCCTCGTCTCGACGACCATCATCGAGAACGGCATCGACATCCCCCTCGTCAACACGCTCATCGTCGACCGGGCCGATCTCTTCGGCCTGGCCCAGCTCTACCAGCTCCGCGGCCGGGTCGGCCGGTCGTCGCGCCAGGCCTACGCCTACTTCCTCGTCCCGCCCTACCTCGAGCTCACGCCTCAGGCCCGGGAGCGGCTCAGGGCCCTCAAGGAGTTCAGCGAGCTCGGTTCGGGCTTCCGCCTGGCCGCCCGCGACCTCGAGATCCGCGGCGCGGGGAACCTGCTCGGCCACCGCCAGCACGGCGCCATGGAGGCCGTGGGCTTCGAGTACTACATGCAGCTCCTCGACCAAGCCATCCGGGGGCTCAAGGGCGAGCGGACCGAGGAGGAGAACCCCGAGA
>Ga0116178_10000092_pt1 | contig 72008 bp, 60 predicted proteins | sample AD_STIC12_MetaG_FD_89880 | JGI IMG/M metagenome (GOLD analysis project Ga0116178, IMG submission 89880) | Active sludge microbial communities of municipal wastewater-treating anaerobic digesters from USA - AD_STIC12_MetaG | ecosystem: Engineered > Bioreactor > Anaerobic > Digestate | place: USA...
CCCAGCTCGAACTGGGACGGCGCGTGGCCCTGCTCGGCCGCCTGGCGGAACCAGAGGACCGCCTGAGGGGCGTCTTTCACGACGCCGTCACCGTTGGCGTACATCACGCCGAGGGTATGCTGGGCCTCGGCGTGGCCCGATGCGGCTGCCTTCCGGCACCAGGCCACGGCCTGCCAGCCGTCTCGAGGCACCCCCTCTCCCCTGGCGTGCATCACCCCCAGCGTGAACTGCGCCTCCGGATGGCCCTGCAGCGCGGCCTTGCGGCACCACAGGACGGCGGCGTTCTGGTCCCGACCGACTCCGCGGCCGGTTCCGTACATCACGCCGAGCATATAGGCGGCTTCCGGCTGGCCCTGATCGGCGGCCTGCTGGAACCACGACACGGCCGCGACGTCATCGCGGGGCACGATGCGGCCCTGGGCGTACGAGAGGCCGAGGCGGCACTGGGACAGGGCGTGCCCCTGCTGGGCGGCCTTCCGGTACCAGCCCAGCGCGGCGTCGGGATCGGCCTGGCCGCCGACCTGTCCATGCTCGCGGCAGAACGCCAGGGCGAACTGGGCGGCTGCCTGGCCCTGCTCGGCCCGGACGCGGAGATCGTCCGCGGCCCCCTCACGCGCCCGGGAAACCTGCGCCGGTTCGTTGGTCACGGGCTCTGCCTCCAGCCTGCCGGCACACACCACGTGCAAAGAGTCTACCCGATGCCCTGCCTGGGGACTTCCGGCGGAGGAGTCCCTCCTCGAGGGCGCCTGATGGCCCCGGTCGGGGGCGGACGCGGCGCCCGGCCGGGCGCCTCGGCAGAGAAGGCGCGAAGAAACGGAGAAAAACGTGCTACCCTAGTCGGGAGCGTGCGCGACCAAGCGACGAGAGCCTGTGCAGTTACGCACAGCTCGCGTGCCCTCACCGTCTCTATCGTGTCGACGAAGAGTGGTGCAGCATCGAAGGCGGTCGCACGAGGAGACGACATGGCGAGTGCAAGCGGGACGATCAAGCGGAAGGTCAGCGACAAGGGCTTCGGGTTCATCGCCGCCGGCGACGGGAAGGAGTATTTCTTCCACCAGTCGGCGTGCACGCAGACGCCTTTCGACGCGCTTCGCGAAGGCGATGCGGTGACGTTCGAGACCAGCCAGGGCCCGAAGGGCCCGCGGGCCGAGAACGTCCGCCCGGCGTAGGCACCCCGCCCGCGATCCTGCCCGTCGACGCGCCCGCCTCCGGCGGGCGTGTCGGCGTGCGTACGCACCTACCGGTAGTCCACCCTGTAAACCCTCGCGCTCTGCGCCGGGATCTCTCCTTTGAGCCTGAGTGCGTCGGACGGGCCTGCGAGCCGGCCTGGCGCCGGTTCGCCGGCTGTGATCTCGCGGACCAGCGCCGCGGCGCGGGCCAGCGGCAGTTCGAGCGCCACGCGGGCCGCCTGCGGCCCATGGTTGAACAGGAACACCAGTTCGCCGTCGCGCGCCGCCATGCGGCGGATCTCGACGAAGCTCGACGCCTCGAGCGCGGGCCGCTCGAGGCCCGCCCACTCAGCCAGGATGTCGCCGAGGGGGTTCATCGCCACCGGGTCGAGGGCGTTGCTCTCGCCGGCAAAGGTCCCGAGGACGATCGCGCGGCCCTTCCCGACGGCGCGTTCGAAGGCCGCCGGCGCACCGTCGTCGAACGCCGCCACGGCCGATGCCGACGCGTCCTGCACGGCGAACCGCTCGGCGACGGCCGTGCCGGGGAAGGCGCGCGATCCCCATCGGACCTGCACCTGCTTCACGGGCAGCACTTCCGACTCGCGCACGCCGAGCATCCGGTCCCAGCCGAACGCGGGCAGCACGGGTGCGGCGCGCCCGCGCTCGTCCTGCCAGCCGGGCCTCGCCTCGATGAAGAGGCGCCCGCCGTTCCGGGCGTAGGCTTCCAGCGCGCCGGCCATCTCCGCGGTCATGAGGATCGGGCAGGGCACGATCACGAGGGCGTAGCTCGCCAGCCCGGCCGGGCTCAGTTCGCGCGCGCTGGGGAAGTCGACCGGGATGTTCCGCTCGAAGAACATCCGGTGGTAGCCGGCCACGGCGCGGTGCATCGAGCGCCGGTCGCCGTACGCCTGTTCGCCGCCGAGGAGCGGCACGAGCGGGTTGAAGACGACGGCGACGCGCGGCTGCACGGGACTGGCCGCCAGAATCAAATCGGCGTTCGCCGCGATCGCGCGCGCCGCCGCGCCTGCCCGGCGGCTGCGCTCGGTCAGCGATCCGTCCAGGTTGACCAGGCCGTAGCCGCCCGCTTCGTATCCCGTGCTCATCGGATAGTACGCGTAGAAGCTGATCGACTTCGCCCCGCGCGCGACGGCGCTCCACGCGTAGATCTCCAGGTCGCTCGGGGTGATGGGGCTGCCGGTGACGATGCCGTGGACGCCGTAGCCGGCCTGCAGCTCGCCGATGTAGAAGCCGCGGCCGCCGGTGACGGCCCGCGCCATGTCGAACACCAGCGCCCGCCGCTCCAGCGGGAAGTCCCGGTCCGGCGACGTGAGCTTCGGGTAGAAGCTCGTCCCGAAGTAGTCGACCGACGACTTCATGAGGTAGTCGTCGGAGGCATCCATGCTGTCGGCGAGCGTCCGGAACACGGGCGAGGGGTTGGGGGCGTGGCTCGTCACGGGGTGCGACGCGTCGACGGCCCGCACGGCGTCGGCCCGCGACCGCAGATCGGCGGCGATCTTGTCGCCGATGAACACGCGCCAGTCCATGAAGTCCGCGTAGGTCAGGATCGTCCCGAAGCGCGGCGGCTCCACCTGGTCCCAGGCGGTGAAGGTCCGGTACCAGGCCGCGTTCAGCCGCTCGATGGTGCCGTGCCTGGCCTTCAGCCACTCGCGGAAGCGCGCGACGGTGTGCGGGCAGTAGCAGAACTGCGCGTTGGGCACGTAGGCGGGCTGGGCCCAGTTCATCACCGCCGGCTCGCTCCACAGGTCGTAGGCGTAGAGCGCCGGGCTGGCAGACGCACGGCGCGCGATCGCCTCGAAGAAGCGCACGACGGCGCGCCGGACGCCCGGGTGGTCGAAGCAGAACCCGGGTGCCGCCTGCGGCTTGATGGCCGTGCCGCCCTGCGAGACGAAGTGGCCGTCGGGGTACCGGACGCCGATCCACTCGGGGGCCGAGTCCACGTACACCTGGACGATGACTCTCAGGCCCGCGTCCTCGGCAAGCTTCAGCACGAGGTCGAGCTGGTCGAACCGGTACTCCCCTTCCCGGGGCTCGGCGGCGCTCCACTCGACCCACGTGCGGACGGTGTTGAACCCGAGCGCCTTCATCGCCGCAAGATCGTTGCGCCACGCGCGCTCGGACTCCGGCCCGACCGGCTCCAGCATGGGCGCGCGCGCGGTTCCGCCGCCGTACCAGACGGCGACAGGGAAGAACGGAGGCGCGGCGGCCAGCAGCCAGCCGCCCCCGAACAGGGCGGCCAGGAGGCCGGCCGGCAGGATGCGGCGCATCACCTGTCCCCTCCTTCGCGCAAGAGATCGTCGACGCGGACGAACCGGTAGCGCCGGCGGGCCAGCTCGTCGAGCAGCTCGCCGACGCGCGCGTGCATCTTGTCGGCGCGTCCGGGCCCGGCGCCGATGTGCAGCAGCAGGATGAACCCGTCCAGGCCGTCGGGACCCGCCCGCTCGCGCTCCAGTACGCTGTCGACGATGCGCTGGGACGAAACGAAGTTCGGGTCGTCCTCTCCCGTGTAGTCCGCGTTCGACCGTGTGCCCGGCGTGAAGGTCACGAGCGTCAGCCCCAGGCGGCTGCTCCACGCCGCGATGTCGGCGTTGTACCACTCGTAGGCGGGCATCCAGTACCGGACCGCGGATCGAGGCACGCCCGCGCTCTCGATCTCGCGGAGGTTGTCGTCCAGGTCGCGCGCGAACGCCTCCGGCGTCACCAGCGTCGGCTTGTCCGGGCCCCAATCGCAGTAGAGCAGGTGCTTGTCCGAATGCGGGCCGAGGTAGTGCCCCTCCCGCACGATGCGGGCGATGAGCGGGGCGAAGTCGGGCGTCCGGAGGAAGCCGCCCGTGAGGAAGAAGGAGGCGCGCACGCTGCGGCTCGCGAGGGCGTCGAGGATGGCCGGCCCGCCTTCCGCAAACTCGTGCCCCGTGAACACGAGCGCGATGCGCCGCTCGCCGACCGGCCCGCGCACGATGCCGCCGTCGCGTCGCTCGGCGCCTCTCTGCGCGCTTCCGGCCGCGACGGCCGCTCCGATCACCGCGGCTGCGACCAGGACACCCCCGACCGCGCGCCCGCCCATGTCAGGCCGCCGCGCTCGCGCCCGGGCCCGCTCGCGGCGGCTCCGGGCGATCCAGGTCCTGGTCCTGCCATGACGCCGGGTCGTCGAGGGACTCCAGGTGCGTGAAGACGGTCACGTTGGGGACGGCTGTCCGGATGCGGGCTTCGATGTCCTCCAGCAGCTTGTGCCCCTTGTGGACGCTCCACGCCCCCGGCACCAGCACATGGAAGGACACGAACCGCCTGACGCCCGACACGCGCGTCCGCAGCGCGTGGTACTCGATGCCGTCGCGGGAGTGCTCGTCGAGCGCCTCCTTGACGGCCGCCAGCTCGCCGGCGGGCAGCGCCGCGTCCATCAGCCCATGGGCCGACTTCCACACGATGCCCCATCCGATCCTGACGATGTTGGCGGCCACGGCCAGGGCGAGGATCGGGTCGAGGGCCAGCCAGCCGGTCGCCGACACGGCGAACACGCCGGCGATGACGCCCGCCGACGTCCAGACGTCCGTCATGAGATGCTTCGAGTCGGCGTCGAGCGTGATCGAGGCGTGGCGCGCGGCGGCGCGGCGAAGCACGAGCGCCACGGCGAGATTGACGGCCGTCGCCGCCGCCGACACGGCCAGCCCGAGGCCGACTTGTTCGATGGGCTGCGGCGTCAGCAGCCGGCGGGCGGCGGCCACGGCGATGCCCCCGGCGGCAAACAGGATGAGCGCCCCTTCGGCGCCGCTCGAGAAGTACTCGGCCTTGCTGTGGCCGTAGGCATGCTCTTCGTCGGCCGGCCGCGCGGCGACGATCAGCATGGCGAGCGCGACGACGGCGCCCGCCAGGTTGACGATCGACTCGACGGCGTCGGACAGGAGTCCGACGGACCCGGTCAGGACGTACGCCAGCGTCTTGAGGGTGATCGTGGCGATGGCGGCGGCAATCGAGAGCCAGGCGTAGCGCCTGAGGTCCGGCAGGCCCACGAACCACAGGATACCCGACCGGCGCGGCAGGCCGCCAGCGCGCGGCCGAGAGGCGCGTCGGGAGGGAGCGCCGGCCCGCCCGGGGCTCCGGGCGAGGGCGGCCTACAGCAGCTTCGCGGCCATCTCGGCGATCCGCGACCGCACCACGTCGTGCATGCTCAGGTGCGCGAAGTTCGGCTGGCCCTTGAACCGCTCCACGACCTGGACCAGGCCGTTCGAGAGCGCGTTGATCTCGGCCCGGTCGATCTGGTCAGGGTCGCCCGTCAGGATGACCCGGGAGCCCTCCCCCGCCCGCGTGAGCACCAGCTTCATGTCTTCCTGCGTCAGGTTCTGCCCGTCGTCCACGATGATGGCGGCGTCGTGGATGGAGCGCCCGCGCAGGTAGTTGATCGGCGCGATTTCAAGCAGGTTCGACTGCAGCAGGTTCTCGACGGTCGGGTGCGGCGCGTCCCTCCGCTCGCCGTGGTGATCCGCCACCTGGTTGCTGAAGCGCGTGCTGCCGTGCAGGCGCCGCATCACGAAGTCGAGGTTGTCGATCACGGGCTTCGCCCACGGGGCCATCTTCTCGCCGAGGTCCCCCGGCAGGAACCCCAGCTCGCGCCCCGCTTCGGCGTTCAGGCGGTACACCTCGATCCGCGAGACCCTGCCGCTGCGGAGCATCTCGTACGCCGCGAGCAGGGCGATCAGGGTCTTGCCGGTGCCGGCGATGCCCACGAGGCTGACGATGAGCGACTGGTCGTCGAGGATCAGATCGCGCGCGCAGGCCTGCTCCGGGGTGCAGGGGCCGAAGCGCTCGCCGGGCTTGGTGTTGACGCGGCGGAGGTAGCCGGACCCGTCGTGGCTCTTGTAGATGCCCCAGGCGGTCTTGCCGTTGCCCGACACGTGCAGCTCGCAGCACTGGTTGGCCAGGAGCCGGGTCACGTCGCAGAGCGTGCCGAGAGCGTCAGCCGGCAGGCGCTGCTCGTGGTGGAGCGTCGAGAGCAGCCCGGCGTGCTCCTGCGGGACGTCGATGCGCACGCGTCCCGAGTAGAACTTCTCGGGCGACGCCACCGGCCGGTCGCTCCAGTAGTCCTCGGCGCTCACCGACCGCGCCCGCGCCTTGCAGCGCATCGCGGCGTCGCGCGTCACGAGGATGACCGCCTCGGCCGGGTGCCGCTGCTGGTATTCGTCGGCCAGCAGGATGATGGCATCGTCGGCGTAGCCCGGGTTGAACCCCGGCCAGGCGCGCGTCAGGTCGAGCGTCCCGCTGTGGAACTTGAGCAGCCCGCCGTTCAGCGGGATGCCCGAGCGGAGCTGGTCCGGCGGCGCGGCGCTCTGGATCTCGTCCAGGAACTTGATCGTGTTGCGCGCGGTGTAGCCCACGCCGTTCGCGGAGGTCCGCTTGCGATCCAGCTCCTGGAGGACCGGGAACGGCACGAGGACGGTGTTGTGCGACGTGAGGTTCTGGAGCGCGTCCGGAGCAGAAACGAGGATGCTGGTGTCGACGACGTAGGTCTTCCGGGATGATCCTGCGTCCGATGTCGCCATCCGGGCCTCCTGGGGCCGGGACGCGGCGCCGCGGCGCGGACGCGCCTTCGCCGCCGGGGCGAGGACGACCGGCCGCCGAGCCCGTTCCGGCTCTGGACCTGGAGGCTCCCGCGCTGGGATGCGGACGCCGCCTGGACTGCCGTGCGGACATCATAACGCCGAACGCCGGCGGCCGCGCAACAAGTATCGCGGCGAACGAGGTAGACTACGCGCCAGCGGGCCGGGCCGCCGCCCGGCCGCGTGAGCCTCGGGAGGAGGTTCGCATGGACACCGTCCTCTTGGCCCGATGGCAGTTCGCCATCACGTCGGTCTATCACTTCTTCTTCGTCCCGCTGACCCTCGGGCTCGTCTGGCTGGTCGCGGGCATGCACACCGCCTGGGTCGTCACGGGCCGCGACGTCTGGAAGCGGCTGACGAAGTTCTGGGGAAGGCTCTTCCTCATCAACTTCGCCATGGGCGTGGCGACCGGCATCGTCATGGAGTTCCAGTTCGGGATGAACTGGGCCGAGTACTCGCGCTTCGTCGGCGACGTCTTCGGCGCCCCCCTTGCCATCGAGGCGCTGCTGGCGTTCTTCCTCGAGTCGACCTTCCTCGGGCTGTGGGTCTTCGGATGGGACAGGCTGCCGAAGAAGGTCCACCTGGCGTGCATCTGGGTGGTCGCCGTCGGATCGAACCTGTCGGCCCTGTGGATCCTCATCGCCAATTCGTTCATGCAGCAGCCGGTCGGGTACGTCCTCAACAACGGCCGCGCCGAGATGCGGGACTTCGCGGCGCTGGTCTTCAACCCGCACGTGCTGGTGCAGTTCCCGCACGTCATCACCGGCTCGATGGCGCTGGCCGGGTTCTTCGTGCTGGGGATCAGCGCCTGGCAGATCCGCCGGTCGCCCGACGAGGACAACCGCGACGCCTTCCGGCGGTCGTTCCGGATCGGCGCCGTCTACGCCCTCGTCGCTTCGCTGGCGGTGGCTGCCGTCGGCCACAGCCAGGCCCAGCACATGGTCCGCGTCCAGCCGATGAAGATGGCGGCGGCCGAAGCGCTCTGGGAGAGCGCGGACCCGGCTCCCCTGTCGCTGTTCACGTGGGGCAACGAGCCCGAGCGGCGCGACGTGTGGGCGATCAAGGCGCCCAGCCTGCTGAGCTTCCTCGCGTACAACCGCTTCCACGGCGAGGTGAAGGGCATCAAGAACGTGCAGGCGGACTACGAGCGCCGGTACGGACCCGGCGACTACGCGCCGCCGATCATGTGGACGTACTGGACCTTCCGCGCCATGGTGGGCGCCGGGACGCTGATGGTGCTGCTGGCGGCCTGGGCCGTGCTCGCGGTGCGGCGGAACCGCATCGACGCCAGCCCGCGGCTGCTCGCGCTGCTCGTGCCGGCCATCGCGCTGCCCTACCTCGCCCACAGCACGGGCTGGATATTCACCGAGATCGGCCGGGCGCCGTGGATCGTCTTCGGCCTCTACCGGATCTCGGACGGCGTGTCGAAGGCCGTCACCGCCGGCGAGCTCTGGCTCTCGCTGGCGGGGTTCACGCTGCTGTACGCCGCGCTCATGGCCGTCGACGTGTACCTCCTCGCGAAGTACGCGAGAGCGGGCGTCGGCGGAAAGGGGCCCGCGGCCGGCGACCACGCGGCCGCCGCGCGCGCGTAGGGGGAGGCACCGCCATGGATCTCAACACGCTCTGGTTCATCCTGATCGGCGTGCTCTTCACCGGGTTCTTCATTCTCGAAGGCTTCGACTACGGCGTCGGCATGCTGCTGCCGCTGGGCTTCACCGACGCCGAGCGACGGAGGATCCTCAACACGATCGGGCCCGTCTGGGACGGCAACGAGGTGTGGGTGCTGACCGCTGGCGGCGCGATCTTCGCGGCCTTCCCGCATTGGTACGCCACCTTGTTCAGCGGCTTCTACCTCGCGCTGTTCCTGCTGCTCGTGGCCCTGATCGTGCGCGCCGTGGCCTTCGAGTTCCGCAGCAAGGACCGCAGCCCGGCCTGGCGCCGGACGTGGGACACGATGATCGTGATCGGGTCGGCCGTCCCCGCCCTGCTCTGGGGGGTCGCCCTCGGCAACATCCTGAAGGGGGTGCCCATCGATGCGGCCAGGACGTACGCGGGCGGCTTCTTCAACCTGCTCAACCCGTACGCGCTCCTGACCGGCCTGACGATGCTGGCGGCCTTCACGGCGCACGGCGCGATCTTCCTGCACCTCAAGAGCACGGATCCCATCAAGGCGAGGGCGATGGACGCCATCAGGATAGCCGGGCCGCTGGCCACCCTGTTCATCGGGCTCTTCGCCGTCGCCACCTACGCCTGGACGGACGCGTTCAGCCGGCTCGGCCTCGCCGCGGGCGCGGTCCCGCTGCTGGCTGTCGCCGCCATGCTCGGGGCCGGCGCCTTCGTGCGCGCCCGGCGCGCGGGATGGGCCTTCACGATGACCTGCCTCGCCATCGCGCTTGCCACCGCGACGATCTTTATGTCGCTGTACCCGCGGGTAATGGTGTCGAGCCTCGACCCGGCGTTCAGCCTGACGGTCTACAACGCCTCCTCGTCGCCGTACACGCTGAAGGTGATGAGCGTCGTCGCGCTGATTTTCGTGCCGGTCGTCATCGCCTACCAGGGATGGACGTACTGGGTGTTCCGGCACCGCGTCGGGCCGGACACCAGGCTGGAGTACTGACCCGCGCGTGCTGACAGCCAGGGCCCGTCGCCGAACGGCCGCATCCGTCGCCTGCGGGACGCTGGCCGGCGCCCTCGCCGCGGCCTTCTTCGTCCGGCTCGCCTGGGCCGTGGACGCCGCCTTCATCGGCGGCAGCCCGCTCGGCAGCCTGGCGCCCGAGCTTGCCGGGCTCGCCCTCCTCGCGCTGGGCCGGGCCGCCGCCGCGTGGGCGGCCGAGGTCTGCGCCAACGCCGCCGCCAGCGACGCGAAAGCCGCGGCCCGTGACCGCCTCGTGCGGGCCTTGATTCGGCGCGGGCCGGGCGGCCTCGCCGCCGAGCGCACGGGCGAGCTGGCCCGCACGCTGGTGGGCGGCGTCGAGTCGATCGAGGCCTACGCCGGCCAGTACCTGCCGCAGGCCGCCCTTGCCGCCGCGGTGCCGCTCCTCGTCTTCGTCGCGGTCTTCGCCCTCGACCCGCTGTCGGCGCTCGTGCTCGCCGTCACCGGGCCGCTCATCCCGCTCTTCACCTGGCTCATCGGCGGGGCGGCGCGGGCGCGCACACGCCGCCAGTTCGTCACCCTCTCGCGGCTGAGCGCACGCTTCCTCGACGGCGTGCGGGCCCTGCCCGTCCTCAAGGCGTTCGGGTGCGCCGATCGGGAAGCCGCCGTGATCGCGCGGGCGAGCGATCGTTTTCGCGCCGTCACGATGTCGGTGCTGCGCGTCACCTTCCTGTCGGCGCTGACGCTCGAACTGCTCGCCACGATCGGCGTCGCCATCGTCGCCGTCGAGGTCGGCCTGCGCCTCCTCTATGCCCGCCTGGCCTTCCGGGACGCGTTCGCCGTCCTGCTGCTCGCGCCCGAGTTCTACCGGCCGCTGCGGAACCTCGGCGCCGCGTTTCACGCGGGGCTCGCGGGGCGGGAAGCCCTGGCGCGCGTCCGTGAGATCGAAGGCCCGGAGGCGCCGGGCCCGGAGCCGCGGCTGGAGCCGAGGCCGGAGCCGATCGTCGCGTCGCGTGCGCGGGCGATGCGCGCGCCCCGGCCGGCCCCTGCGCACCCCGCTGCCGGCCGGCCGCCGCGGCGCGACGCCAACGGCGCAGCTGGTTCGCCCCCGGCCATCTCGTTCCGCCGGGTGGCGTTCTCGTACCCCGGCGCCGGCTGGCCGGCCGTGGCTGGCATCGACCTCGAGATCCCGGCGGGCCGGACCCTGGCGCTCGTTGGCCCGAGCGGGTCTGGCAAGACCACGGTGGCCGGGCTCCTGCTGCGCTTCCTCGAGCCTGACGCGGGCCAGATCCTGGCCGACGGGGTGCCGCTGCGGGCCTGGGCCCGTGACGAGTGGCTGGAGCAGGTGGCCTGGGTCCCGCAGCAGCCGCACGTGTTCCACGGGACGATCCGGGACAACCTGCGTCTCGCGCGCCCGGATGCCGGCGACGGGGCGCTTGCCGAGGCGCTCGAGCGGGCGCGCGCCGATGTCTTCGTGCGCGGGCTGCCGGCCGGACTGGACACGCCGGTCGGGGAGCGGGGCCAGCGGCTGTCGGGCGGCGAAGCCCAGCGCATCGCGCTTGCGCGCGCCTTCCTGAAGGACGCGCCGATCCTGGTCCTGGACGAGCCGACGGCCCATCTCGACCCCGGTCACGAGGCGGCGATCCGCGCGTCCATGATCGAACTGCGGCAAGGGCGGACCGTGCTGCTCATCGCCCACCGCCTGACGACGGTGGCCGACGCCGACACGGTCGCCGTGCTGGCGGGCGGCCGGCTGGTCGAAGCCGGCACCCGCGAGTCGCTGCTGGCGTCGGGCGGCCGCTACGCCGCGATGCTCGCGGCGTACGGAGGGGCGGCGTGAGCCGGCCGTGGCGGTTCGTCGCGGCGCTTGCCCGGCCGATGGCCTGGCCGTTTGCCGCGGCGGCGGCGCTGCAGTCCGCCACCATCGCCTGCGGCATCGGCCTGATGGGCGTCTCGGCCTGGCTGATTGCGACCGCCGGCCTCCATCCGTCCATCGCCGTGCTGGGCGTGGCGATTGTCGGCGTCCGGTTCTTCGGCATCGCCCGGGGTCTGCTGCGGTATCTGGAGCGCCTGGCCTCGCACGGGGCCACGCTGTCGCTCCTTTCGAGGCTGCGCGTGACGATCTACCGCGCGCTGGTGCCGCGCTCGCCGTCCGGGCTGCTGGACGAGCGAAGCGGCGACCTCGTCACCCGGCTCGTCGACGACGTCGAGACCCTGGATGCCGTCTGCGTGAGGATCGCCGGGCCCTCGGCTGCCGCCGCGCTCGTTGCGGCGCTCGTCGTCGCGGTGCTCGCGCCCCGCGGCCTGGCGCTCGCCGGCGCCGCCGTCGCGGGCCTCGCCGTTGCCGGCGTGCTGGCGCCGGCGCTGGCGCGGCGCCTGGGCGCGCGCGCGGGCGCACGGAGCGTCGCGCTGCGGGCCGACGTGGCCGCCCGCGCGGTGGACGCTGTGCAGGGAATCGGAGACCTGCTGGCCTTCGGCCGCGGCGAAGCGTTCCGCGCGGACCTCGAGGGCCGCACCCGCGATCTCGGGCGCGCCCAGGCGCGGACCGCCCGCGTCGCAGCGGCCGCGTCGGCGCTGGTGGCGCTTGCAGGCGACGCCGCCGCCCTCGCCGTTCTTGCGCTCGCGGTGCCGTTGGTTCGGGCCGGCGTCCTGGACGGCGTGCAGCTCCCGGTCGCCATGCTCGTCACGCTGGCGGCGTTCGAAGCCGCCCCGCCGCTGGCCGCGGCGTGGGCGCACCTGGGCGCGACGCGGGCCGCGGCGGTCCGGATCGAGTCCCTGGTGGGAGGCGCGCCCGCTGTCGGCGAGCCGGCAAGCCCGCTGCCGGCCCCGGAGGGGCGCACCGTCGACGTGCGCGGCCTGACGTACCGCCATCCGGCCGCCGGCCGCGACGCGCTGCGCGAGGTCAGCCTCAGTCTGCGCCCCGGGCGCCTCGTGGCCGTGGTGGGGCCGAGCGGCGCGGGCAAGACGACCCTCGCAGGCGTGCTGCTTCGCTTCCACGACGCGCCGCCCGGAACGGTGCTGCTCGACGGGCGCGACGTCCGGGACTACCGGGCGGACGATGTGCGCGGATGCTTCGCGTACGCCGATCAGCGCGCGAGCATCCTGACGGGCACGATCCGCGAGAACCTCCTCCTCGGCGCAGCGCCGTCCGCGGACGGCGCGCCGCCTGGATCTGACGGCCTTGCGGGCGCCGTCGAGCTGGCGGGGCTCGGCGGCCTCGTGCGGAGGCTGCCAGACGGGCTGGACACGTGGATCGGCGAGCAGGGGCAGCGGCTGTCCGGGGGCGAACGCCAGCGCCTGGCGCTCGCGCGCGCCGCGCTCAGGGCGGCGCCGTTTCTCATCCTGGACGAGCCGGGCGCGCATCTCGATCCGGCGGCGCTCCGCCGCGCCGACGAGGCGCTGCGCCTGCTGGCGCGCGACCGCGGCGTGCTGCTCGTGACGCACCGCACGATCGGGCTGGAGGGCGCGTCGGAGATCGTCGTCCTGCACGAGGGCGCGGTGATCCAGCGCGGGACCTTTTCCGAGCTGCGGCGGCAGGACGGCTGGTTCCGCCGGATGCACGAGCTGCAGCGCGCCGCCGCCGCGATCGAGGAGCCCGCCGCCCAAGCGCGCTAGAATGGGCCGACGGGATCGCCGTTCGTCACCGAGAGGAGCCTGGCATGGGGATCATGGATTTCATCAAGGGCGAGTTCATCGACATCATCGAGTGGACCGACGACTCGCGCGACACGCTGTCCTACCGCTTCCCCGACGAGGACAAGGCCATCAAGCAGGGCGCGCAGCTCATCGTCCGCGAGTCGCAGGTTGCGCAGTTCGTCTACCTCGGCGAATTCGGCGACACGTTCGGGCCGGGCAAGCACTCGCTGACGACGGACAACATCCCGGTGCTGACGAGGCTGAAGTCCTGGAAGTACGGCTTCAACTCTCCTTTCAAGGCCGACGTCTACTACATCGCCACGCGGCTGTTCACCGGCAACAAGTGGGGCACGGCGAACCCCGTGATGGCCCGGGACGACGACTTCGGGATCGTGAGGCTGCGGGCCTTCGGCATCTTCGACTTCAAGATCGTCGAGCCGAGGCTCTTCTTGAGGGAAGTGGCAGGCTCGGACCAGCACTTCCGCCTCGACGAGTTCGCCGACACGATGCGCTCGCGCATGGTGAGCGTGTTCAGCGAGGCGCTGGCGGCATCCCGCGTTCCCGTGCTGGACGTCGCGACGAGGTACTCCGAGCTCGGCGAGGCGCTGCTGCCCATCATCAACCCCTCGGTCGGATCGAAGTACGGCCTCGAGGTCACCAGTTTCATCGTCGAGAACGTGTCGGTGCCGCCGGAGGTCGAGGAGGCCATCGACAAGCGGTCGAGCATGGCCGCCATCGGCAACCTGAACGACTTCGTGAAGTACCAGATGGCCAAGGGCATGCAGGAGGGCGGGTCGGGGGCCGGCGGCACGGCCGCCGAGCTGGCCGTCGGGTTCGGCATGGCGCAGCAGATGCTGCAGCAGGGGCTGATGAACCCGCAGGCCCAGGCGGCCATGACCGCCGGCGGCGCCGCGGGCGCGGCGGGAACCGCCGCGCCGGCCGTCGAACTGCTCGCGCCCGCCGACGTCGCGAAGCGGCTCGGCGTGCCCGAGGCCGACGTGATGGCCATCATCACGGCGGGCGAATTGAAGGCCAAGAAGATCGGCGCGAGCTACCGCGTGACGAAGGCGGCGCTCGACGCGTACCTCGCGCAGTGAGCGGTGCAGCGGCCGGAGGCTGAGCCGCCCGCGTCGGCGGGAGGCGACACGAGGGAGCCCCGGGCCTCGGCCCCGGGGGAGGACGCCGTGCCGGAGATCACCGCCCTTGACAAGCACGCCTGCCCGGCCTGCGGCGCGCAGGCGGAGTGGAACCCGGGGAAGCGCAAGCTCGTCTGCCCGTTCTGCGGCACCGAGTCGGAGTACAGCTTCGACACCGACCGGTCCAAGGTCAGGGAACTCGACTTGCTGCAGGCCCTGCGCGACCTGCCGGACGAAGCGCGCGGCTGGAAGGCCGAGCGCCGTGCCGTGCAGTGCCGGAGCTGCAGGGCCGTCATGGTGTACGACCCCGAGCGTGTCGGCCAGAACTGCGAGTTCTGCGGATCGCCGGCGCTCGTCGACTACGAGGAAATCCAGTCGCCCATCCGGCCCCAGGGCGTGCTGCCCTTCAGGGTCTCGCAGAGCCAGGTGCGGGACGCGATCCGCCGCTGGTACGCGAGCAAGTGGTTCGCCCCGGGCGCGCTGAAGAAGCGGGCGCTCGTCGATCAGCTCAAGAGCCTCTACGTGCCGTACTGGACCTTCGACGCGCAGGTCCGCTGCCGCTGGACCGCCGAGGCCGGCCACTATTACTACGTCAACGAGGAGCGCCGCGACGGCCAGGGGCGCGCGCGCGTCGAGCGGGTGAGAAAGGTGCGGTGGGAGCCCGCCGCCGGCGCCATCGACCACTTCTTCGACGACGAGGCCGTGTCGGGGACCGCCGGCGTGGACCCCGGCCTCCTGCGCGGCGTCGAGCCGTTCCCCACGGCCGAGGTCGTGCCGTACGACACGGGCTACCTCTCGGGGCACGTGGTCGAGCACTACCAGGTCGCACTCGCCGAGGCGGCCGCGCGCGGGCGGGAGGCCATGGAGGCGCAGCTGCGGGTGCTGTGCGGCCAGCGCGTGCCCGGCGACACCTACCGGAACCTGCGGATTGAACCGGAGTACTCGGGCCAGACGTTCAAGCACATCCTGGTGCCCGTCTGGCTGCTGACGTATACGTTCGGCGCGAAGACGTACCAGGTGGTGGCGAACGGATGCACGGGCGTCCTCGCCGGCCGCTATCCGAAGAGCCCGTGGAAGATCCTCCTGGTGGTCCTGCTGGCGGTGGTCGCCGTGGCGATCGCGGCGCTCGCGCAGCAGTGAGCGCGGGCGCCAGGCCCACGGGGCGCCCGCCGGGCCCGCATCCGCGCGCGCCCGATCGGGCGGCCGCCCGCGCGGATGCCGCCGCAAAGCCCGTTGCCCGGGCGCGGCGGCTGGACTAGGCTGTCGTGCGGAACGCCGGGCGCCTCCCGGCCGCGCGCATCGAGGTCACGGGCATGAAGCAGAACTTTCACCTCGGCATCATGGGGAACCTCTTCTCGGGCAAGACCACCCTGGTGCAGGCGCTGGCACGCGACCCGTACAAGAGGGACTTCGAGGCGCTCGTCGGCGGCGCCGAGCTGCACGCGTTCTCGGAGCGCGTCGAGAAGGGCTCGATCGTCGACGAGTGCCTGGCCCTCTTCTACCGCGACCGCGTCGCCAACGTCTTCCCGACCGAGGTGGCCTTCCTCCAGATGCGGACGCTGCAGCAGCGGGAGATCCGCCACCTGCTGACGCGCGAGAGCCCCCGCGGCGTGGTCATCGTCGAGGACCGCCCGTTCATGGACGGCCCGGAGGTCTTCGTCGCCCGCATGATCGAGTCCGGCGAGATGCCGCCGGCGCATGCCCGGCTGTACCGCGCGCTCTTCCAGCAGACGCTGCGCAACGAGCACATCCGCCTGCCCGACCTCATGGTGTACCTGCGGACCGAGCCAGCCGTGCTCGAGGAACGGCGGGCGAAGCGCGCCGCCGAGGGCGACGACTACGCGGCGACCATCCAGGCCGACTACCTGCGGCAGATCCACGAACACTACGAGGCGATCGCCACCACCTGGAAGCGGACGCTGCTCCGCTATCAGGAGTACGCGACCGTGCCGCCGGATGCGGATCTCATCACGCTGCCGGCCGAGATCGACATGAACGAGCACCCGGACTACGTCCACGTCGCGGCCGCCACGATCCGCGAGAAGGTCCGCCGCATGATCGCCGCGCGCCAGCGGGGCCTATAGCGACAGCACGTACTCCCGCGCCGCGCGGATGTCCGCCACGCGCTGGTCGCCGGCTTCCCGCTCGATGCAGAGGTCGCCCGTGAAGCCGACGTCGCCGAGCGTCGCGAAGAACGCCTTCCAGTCCACCTCGCCCGTGCCGAGGCGCACTTCCGCGCCCCACGTGCCGGGGGTCTTCGTGCGGGTGGCGTCCTTCAGATGGCACTGCCTGAGCCAGGGCGCAAGCGTGCGCAGCGCGGCCACCGGATCGCCCTTGTCATAGAGGATCATGTTGGCCGGGTCGAAGTTCACGCCGACGTTCTTCCGATCCAGTTTCGTGAGAAACGCCGCCAACGTCGTCGCCTCTTCCTGGCCGGTCTCGAAGGCAATCGCCATCTGCTTGCCGGCGAAGAGTTCCGCGATCTGGTGGAGGCGGTCCACCAGCTTCGCGAACGACGGGTCGCTCTCCTCGTGGGGCAGGAATCCGGCGTGGAACGTCACGAGCTTCAGGCCCATCGCCTGCGCCAGGTCCGCGTCGGCCTGGATGTTGGCCCAGGTCTGCGGCCAGGTCGCGTCGGGGACCACGCCGCCGGTCGCCTTGATGGTCTCCAGCGTCGTGTAGTCCTCGCCGACCGTCCCGAGCATGCCGGAAACGCAGGTAATGTCGTGGGCGGCGCTGCGCGCCGTGAAGTCGCTCCAGCCGCCCTTCGCGTTCTCCCGGATCGGGTCAAGGGCGATCTGCACGCGCGTCAGCCCGGTCTCGGCGAGCTTCGCGAACAGATCGTCGGCCGACTCCGGCTGCAGCGACCAGCTGCAGACGCCCAAGCGGCGCGCGAGCGGGTTCTCGGCCTGCTGCTCAACCGGCGCCGGGGCGGGCTGGGCCTGCCGCCGGCAGCCGGCGGCGGCGCCCAGCGCGCCGGCTTGCGAGAGTTTCAGGAAATCTCGGCGGGTCGCGTCGTTGATCATCTGCGGGCCTCCTTTTCGGGGAGGCCTCTATCTTACTCCGCCCCTGTCGTGTCGGGGTCAGATCCAGGATTGCGGGGTCAGAGCCGTTCGTTCGCACCCCGACCGGGGGCAACCCAAGAACGAGTCGCGCGGGTTTCGCTCCTGTGCTGGGCCGCTCCAACCCGAATAGGGCCCCACTGCATTCCCAGCACTGCCGCCGGGCCGAATGGCAGCAGGAACTGCAACGAACTGGCTGGCAGCCCCCGAAATACCCCGGATTTCCTTGCGAGCCACCTGGACCGCGGGTTGCAACTGGACGCTCGCATGGCCCGTCCTCTCCGCCTCTGCTTCGCCGGCGCCTGCTACCACGTCATGGCGCGCGGAAATGCCAAGTCGCCGATCTTCCTTGACACCGACGACTACCGGAAATCCCTGGAAATCCTCGAAGAGACGGCCCGGCGTTACTCGCTGGTAATCTACGCCTACTGCCTGATGCCCAACCACTACCATCTCGTTCTTCAGACACGAGACGGCAACCTGTCGGCGGCAATCCAGTACCTGAATGCGGTGTACTCACAGTGGTGGAACCGGCGCCACGGCCGGTGCGGCCATGTGTTCCAGGGACGATTCAAGGCTCAATTGGTGCAACGCGAACAGTATCTGGTTGCCGCTTGCCTTTACGTACTCAAGAACCCCGTCAGGGCGGGGATTGTCGACCGCCCGGGAGACTGGGTATGGAGCAGCTATGGGGCGTCTTGTCATGCCGTCGAAGCGCCGGAGTGCCTAGAGTCGCGGCTCGTCCACTCGCTGCTCCGCCAGAGCGACGAGCCAGCAGCGGGCCAGTCTCGCGGGAATGGCACCGGCCCCAATCCGGCCGAGGCGGCCGCGGGAGCAGCGATACGCACGGATGCCCGGCTCATCGGGGACGAGGGCTTCCTGCAGGAACACCGAGACCTGGTTCAGCAGGCGAAGGCCGCGGGGATGTCCAGGAGGGAGTGGCGAACCGTTCGGCCAACGCTCAGCGCGCTGATTCCGGACTCCAGCACCGCTCTCGCTGCGCCGCAGCAGCTGCTCGGCGCGCACGACACGTGGGGCTTCACGCTCGCGGAGATCGCCACGCATCTCAACGTGCCGGCCGACGCTGTTGGACGAGCGATCCGTCGTCTGCGGCGAAGCACAGACAACGTCCAGACGGCTGTGCCAGTCAAGCCAGCTTCGGAGCTGGTGTCGGTTGGCGGTACACCCCCGCCGCCAGAACGCGAGCGGACTCCAGAATCTGCCGGGGTGTGAGGTCTGACCCCGTAATTCTGGATCTGACCCCAAGAGACTGGCGGGGTTGACGGGACTCGAACCCGCGACCTCCGACGTGACAGGCCGGCGTTCTAACCAACTGAACTACAACCCCGCGCCAGCAGCACCTCGCGGCGTCCGCCAGGCGGCGGCCGCTGTCACCTGACCGCCCGGACCCGCGACGCTTCCGGCCGAACCCCGTGGCAGCCCGGTGGTGGGCGGTACAGGATTCGAACCTGTGACAGCCGGCGTGTAAAGCCGGTGCTCTACCGCTGAGCTAACCGCCCCGACACGACGATCCGGCCGCCTCGCAAACTCCGCATTCTACCATCTACCCGACCGGCGTGACAACGCGCCTCCGCCCGGCGCGCCTTCGCGCCAGAGCCCACCACAGCCGGACGCTCCCGGCCCCGAGCATCGTCGCCGCAAACAGCAGGCCGGCCTGCACCCACCCGTCCGGCAGCTCGGGCCTGAGCCTGGCCCGTTCGGGGCGGCCCGGCGGGTAGACGGCGATGACGGTCGAGTGCAACGGGTAGCGCGGCGACGCGTCGGCCCGACTGGACACGACCTCGAAGGTCCTGCCGCTCTGGCGGAACTGCACCACGGCGCGGCAGCGGCGCTGGGCGGCGGCGAGGTCGATCTCCGCGGCGCGGGCGTCCGCCGGCGCCCGCTGCGTCTCGTTCCAGTCCGCCGAGTACTCCTCGATCTGCCGGACGACGACGCCTTCGACGGCGGTGCCGCTGAAGGCGAACCACAGGTTCCGCGCCGCGCCAGCGCCGGTCCACACCGCCAGCGTCAGGCCGGCGGCGACAACCGTGCGCGACCCCACCAGGTGCATCACCGACAGGAGCACGCGCACCGCACGCGAGGGGAGGCTCCGGACCACGGCCACGATTGTATCCGCTTCACAGTACACTAGTCGCGGGACTCTCACTGGGCCGGCGCGGCCGTCCCCGGCGCGCGGGCGCGCGCCTGCGTGCCCGAGATCCGGTGCATGACCAACCCAGGCTGACGCCGGCTCCTGGATGGAGGCGTCGGCGCACGTTGCGGCAGCCATCGACACCGGCGGTCGGGGCGGGGGTTCTCGCTGTCATCCTGCTCGCAGGAGCGTTGACGCAGGGGTTCGCCCAGGACGCCCCCCAGAACGTGCCGCCCCCTGCCGGCGTACATCGGCAGCCGCGGCTCCGCCTGGGGCTCGCCCTCGGCGGCGGCGGCGCCCGGGGCTTCGCGCACCTCGGCATTCTGATCTGGCTCGACGAGCACCGCATCCCGGTCGACGTGGTCGGCGGGACCAGCATGGGCGCGCTCATCGGCGGCGCGTTCGCCGCGGGCATGACGCCTGGCGAGATCCGCGAGATCGTCGCGTCGATCGACTGGGCAGCGGTGCTGGCGCCCGAGACACCCTACGCGTCGATGACGTTCCGCCGCCGGGAAGACAGGCGCGACTACCCGTCGCAGCTGCGCTTCGGCCTGAAGGCCGGCCTCAAGCTGCCGACGGGCGTCAGCCCCGCGCAGCCGATCGAACTCCTCCTCGCCCGCCTCGCGGCGCCGTTTGCGGGAGACGTTGATTTCGACGCGCTCCCGACTCCGTTCCGCTGCGTCTCGGCCGACATCATGAACGCCGAGGCGGTCGTCTTCAGCGGCGGCTCGCTGGCCACCGCCCTGCGCGCGACGATGGCGATGCCCGGCTTGTTCGCGCCGGTGGAGACCGACGGCCGCCGGCTCGTCGACGGCGGACTGGTGAACAACCTTCCGGCGGACGTTGTCCGCCGGACCGGGCTGGCCGATCGCGTCGTGGCGGTGGACGTGGGAGCCGATCTGGCCATCGCGCGGCGCGGGGACACGATGTTCGACGTGCTCGGTCAGGCGCTGGACAGCATCATGCGGAGCGGCGCGCGGCGCGCGCTCGAGGAGGGCAAGCCGGACCTCGTGCTGGTTCCGGACCTCAAGGGCATCCCGACCGTGGAGTTCGGGCGCGCGGCGGAACTCGTGCGCAAGGGCTACGCGACGGCGGAAGCCCACGCCGAGGCGCTGCTGCGCTACGGCGTGAGCGAGGCCGAGTACGGGGAGTGGGCCGCGGCCCGCCAGTCGCGCCGCCCGCCGCCGCAGGTGACGCCGACGCGGCTCACCGTCGAGCGCGTGCGGCCGACAGAAGCCGCGCGGATCGTCCGCGCCCTCGTCCCGCGGCACCTGAACCGGCCGCTGAGCGCGGCGCGGCTCGACGCGGACCTGCTCGCGCTGACGGGCGACGGGCGCTACGACACCGCGACGTACCGCATCGACGCGAGCCGCGGCCCGGCCGAGCTCATCGTGTCGGTGCGGCCTCCAAAGAGCGGCCCCCCCTTCCTTTCCGTTGCGCTCGATCTCGAGAACACCCGGACGTCGAACGTCGGGGCCGCCATCCGGGGCCGCTTCACGGCGTTCGATCCGCTCGGCGCCGGGTCGGAGGCCCGGATCGAGCTGCGCACGGGCAACACGATCGAGGCGAGGGGAGAGCTTGTCCGGCCGCTGGGCCGCAGCGGGCTCTTCATCGCGCCCCGCGCCTACGCGATCCGGCGCGACAGGCCGGTTTTCCGCAGCGACGACTACGTGGCGGAGTACCGGGAACGCGAGGCCGGCGCGGCGCTCGACCTGGGCGTCTCTACGCGCCGGCTGTTCGAGGCGCGCCTGGGATACGCCGCCGAGCAGCTGCAGCGGAACGTCCGGATCGGCGATCCGGCCTTCCCGAGCATCCGGGGGTGGCAGCGCTTCGCGTTCCTGCGCGCCGTGTTCGACAACCAGAGCGGGCCGACGCTGCCCGAACGCGGGGTCGCGGTCAAGGCGGAACTGCGGCGGTTCTTCGACGTGCCCGGGGTCCGCCAGGCCGGCAGCCTGGTGGCCGCCGACACGGATCACCTCTGGTGGGCGAACGGGACGGCGTCGGTCTTCAGACCGGCGGGCCGGCGCGGCAAGCTCTTCGCGCGCGCGAGCGGCGGCTGGTCGTTCGGCGAGACGGCCCTCGTCAACGGATTCAGCCTGGGCGGCCCGTTCGAGCTCGGCGCGTACTTCCCGAACGAACTCCGGGGCAGCAATTGCGCCGTCGCGAACCTGGGCTACTTCCAGGAGATCGGCCGCTTTGTCGAAGGCGCGATCGGCCGACTCCACGCGGGCGCGTGGATTGAGCACGGAGCCGCGTTCGAGCGGCTCAGGAGCGCGGATTTCAGGACGAACGTCTCGGCGGGCCTGCTGCTCGAATCACCCATCGGGCCGGTGTTCGCCGGCGTCAGCCTCGGCGAGCACGGGCGATACCGGGTCTTCTTCAGCCTCGGGCGCTTCCTGCCGCACTAGCCAGCGACGAAGGAAGCGTCAGCCGAGCACGCGGAGCGCGGGGCCGCCGCGCGCGAAGCCGGCTGCGCACGAGCCGCGCCGGGCTACGAGCCGGGCGACGCGCCGAGCCGCGCGGCCGCGCCGTCCAGGTAGTGCACCTCCGGGAGGCCGCGCAGCCGCTCCGCGGCGGACTCGGCGGTGAGGTCGCGCTGGGGTTCGCCGGTCATCTCGTAGCCGACCAGGAACTTCCGCACCGACGCCGACCGCAGCAGCGGCGGGAAGTAGACCGCGTGCAGCCGGCACCCTGGATAGTCGCCGCCGTCCACCGGGCGCCCGTGCCACCCCATCGAGTACGGGAACGACGACTGGAACAGGTTGTCGTAGCGTGCGGTCAGGCTGCGGATGATGTCCGCCAGTTGTCCGCGCTCGTCGTCCGAGAGCTCCCTGAGGTCGCCCACGAAGCGCAGCGGCGCGATCATCGTCTCGAACGGCCAGACGGCCCAGAACGGCACCACCACCGCCCACGCGTCGTTGCGGCAGACCACTCGTTCGCCCGAGGCGATCTCGCGCGCCACGTAGTCGCCGACGAGATCGCGCCCCGTGCGCGCCGCGTACCGGCGCTGCATCTCGAGCTTGCGGGCCGGGATGTGCGGCACCGAGGCGGACGCCCAGATCTGGCAGTGCGGATGGGGGTTGCTGCACCCCATCGCCGCGCCCTTGTTCTCGAAGACCTGCACGTAGCGGACGGCGTCGAACCGGCTCAGCCGCTCGATCTCATCGGCCCACGCGTCCACCACGGCCCGGATGCCCGGCGTGTCCATCTGCGCGAGCGTGACGTCGTGGCGCGGCGAGAAGCACACGACGCGGCACCGGCCGGTCTGCGGCTCCGCCACGAACAGGCTGTCGCCGGGCCCGCGTGCGCCGCTGGCCGCAGGCGACGCGCCGGAGGACGGCACCAGCGCCGGGAAGTCGTTGTCGAAGGCGAACGTCGTCTCATAGGACGGGTTTCGCTCGCCGCTTGCCCGCTCGTTGCCCGGGCACAGGTAGCAGTTCGGGTCGTAGGCGGGCAGCATCGGCGGCGGCTCCGGTTCGACCTGGCCCTGCCAGGGGCGCTTGAGCCGGTGGGGGGACACGAGCACCCACTCGTCCAGGAGCGGGTTGTAGCGGCGGTGCGGTCCGTCGGGAAGCGGCGAGGCTGTCACGTCCACGCGGGCAGCATACACCGGGATGGTATAGTCGGCCCATGAGCGTCATTCCCGGTCTGACCAGCCTGCTTGCGTCGCGCCGGCTCGACGGCCTCCGCGTCGGCCTCGTCTGCAACCCCGCGTCGGTAGACGCGAACCTGGACCACGCCGCGGACCTGCTCCTGCGCGCGCCGGGCGTGACGCTCGGGGCGCTCTTCGGGCCGCAGCACGGCTTCCGCGCGGACCTGCAGGACAACATGATCGAGTCGCCGCACGCCACCGACGCCCGCCGCCGCGTGCCCGTGTACTCGCTCTACAGCGAGACGCGCGAGCCGACGGCGGCCATGCTGCGGGGCCTCGACGTCCTGGTGATCGATTTGCAGGACGTCGGCGCGCGCATCTACACCTTCGTCTACACGATGGCCAACTGCCTGCGCGCCGCCGCGCGCCACGGCCTGCCGGCCATCGTGTGCGATCGGCCGAACCCTGTCGGCGGCGACGCCCTGGAGGGCCCGATGCTCGAGCCGGGCTACGAGTCCTTCGTCGGGCAATTCCCCATCCCGATGCGCCACGGGATGACGATCGGCGAACTGGCGGCGCTGTTCAACGATCACTTCGGCATCGGGGCGGACCTGACGGTCGTCCGCATGGAGGGATGGGCGCGCGGTCAGTATTTCGACCAGACGGGACTGCCGTGGGTGATGCCGTCGCCGAACATGCCCACGCTCGAGACCGCCATCGTCTACCCGGGCGCCGTGCTTGTCGAGGGCACGCAGGTCTCGGAGGGACGCGGCACGACGCGCCCGTTCGAGCTGCTGGGCGCGCCGTGGGTGGATGCCGAGCGCGTGTCGGCCGACCTGAACGGCCTCGGCCTCGGCGGCGTGCGCTTCCGGCCGGCCGTGTTCGAGCCGACGTTCCACAAGTTCGCCCGCGAGTCGTGCGGCGGGTGCCAGATCCACGTGACCGATCGCCGGGCCTTTCGGCCGGTGCTCGCGGCGGTCGCCGTGCTGGCGGCGTTTCGCCGCGCCGGCCTGGACAGGTTCGCGTGGCGGCAGCCGCCGTACGAGTACGAGCACGACAAGATGCCCATCGACATCCTGGCCGGATCGCCGGCGCTGCGGGAGCAGATCGAGTCCGGCGTTCCCGCGCGCGAGATCGCCGCGTCGTGGGACGGCCCCGTGTCGGCGTTCGAGTCGATCAGGCGCCCGCGCCTCATGTATTGAGCGCCGCCCGTCGGCCCGGCGCCTGCGCGTGGTGGCCGTCCGGCCCGCGATCGATGGGGGCGAAGCTCTCGGCGGGCGACGCCTGCCGCCGGGCCCACGCGCGGCGCGCGTGCTCGTAGAGCGCCGCCTGGGCCACGAAGGGCTGCGCGGACGCGGGCCGGGGCGGGACGCGCCACGTCCCGTCGGGAAAGAGGCGCCGCGCCTTCACGTTGTCCTGGAACAGCACGTCGAGCGCGTGCAGCAGGCGCCTGCGGCAGGGCTTCGCCTCGACGGGCGCCATCAGCTCGACGCGCCGGTCCAGGTTCCTCGGCATCCAGTCGGCGCTCGAGATGTAGACCTCGTCCTCGCCGCCGTTATGGAAGTGGAAGACGCGGGCGTGCTCGAGGAAACGGCCCACGATCGACACGACCTGGATGTTCTCGCTCAAGCCGGCGACGCCGGGCCGCAGCACGCAAATGCCGCGCACGTTCAGCTGCACGCGCACGCCGGCGTCCGACGCGCGGTAGAGCGCCTCGACGACGCGTTCGTCGACCAGCGCGTTCATCTTCGCCCGGATGAGCGCCGGCTGCCCCTCGCCCGCCCGCCGCGTCTCCCGCTCGATCAGCCTGAGGATCCGGTCGCGCAGCTGGGACGGCGCCAGCACGAGCGTCTTCATCCGCGGCGGATCGGAATAGCCGGTCAGGGCGTTGAAGAACGCCGACGCGTCCTGCCCGAACGCGGGCGAGGACGTGAGCAGGCCGACGTCCGTGTAGACCCGCGCGGTGCGGTGGTTGTAGTTCCCGGTCGCCACGTGGACGTAGCGCCGGAGGCCCTGGTCCGTGCGGCGCACGACGAGGCAGCACTTGGCGTGGACCTTCAGCCCGCGGACGCCGTAGATCACGTGCGCGCCGGCCTCCTCGAGCGCCCGCGCCCACCGGAGGTTGCTCTCTTCGTCGAAGCGGGCCATCAGCTCCACGACGGCCGTCACCTGCTTGCCGTGGCGGGCCGCTCGCATGAGGGCCGCAATGACGGGCGAGTCCGAACCGCCCGGCCGGTAGAGGGTCTGCTTGATGGCAAGCACGTCGGGATCGTCCGCGGCCTGCTCGACGAGGGCGAGGACGGCGTCGAAGGAGTCGTACGGGTGGTGCACGAGGATGTCGGCGCCGTCCAGGGCGTCGAAGATGCGCCCGGCGGGGCCGTCCTCGAGCACGGGCACGGGCCTCATGCCGGGGTCCCGGAGCTCCTCGAACCCGGGCAGCTCGACCAGGCTCCACAGGGCGCGCAGGTCGAGCAGCCCCGGCACGCGGTACATCGACTCCCCGGGGGCGCCGGCGAGGCCGGCGAGGAGCGACGCCAGCGCCTCGCTCGCCCCGTCCTCGATCTCCAGGCGCACGACGTCGCTCTTCCGCCGCTGCCGAAGCTCTTCCTCGATGGCCTCGACGTACGACCGCCCGCCTTCGTCATCGAGCTCGAGCTCGGCGTCCCGCGTGAGCCTGAACGCCGAGCACTCGACGATCGCCTGGCCGGGGAAGAGGGCGGCCAGCCCGTCGCGGATGAGCGCGTCGAGGCTGACGAAGGTCACGCCCTCGCCGCCCGCCACGCGCAGGAGGCGCGGCAGGACCGACGGGACCTGCACGACGGCCATGCGCTCCGGCAGCCCCTCCCCGGCCGGCGCGAGGCGCAGCGCGAGGTTCACGCTCAGCGAGGACAGCATCGGGAAGGGCCGGGCCGTGTCCACCGCCATCGGCGTCAGCACCGGCAGCACGTCGTCGCGGAAGTACGCCGCGACGGCGGCGCGCCCAAGCTCGTCGAGGTCTTGCGGGCCGACGATCCGGATGCCGTGACGCGCGAGCGCCGGGATGAGATGTTCGTTGACCTGCCGGTACAGCTGGTGCACCAGGGCGTGGACGCGGTCCGACACGAGGGCCAGCTGCCGGGCCGGCGACAGGCCCGACGGATCCGGCTCGTCGTCGCCCTCCTCGATGGCGTGGACGAGCCGCGCAACGCGCACCATGAAGTACTCGTCGAGGTTCGACGCGACGATGGCGGCGAACTTCACGCGCTCCAGGAGCGGATTCGAGGCGTCGGCGGCCTCTTCCAGCACCCGCTCGTCGAAGGCCAGCCACGACAGCTCGCGGTTGAAGTACGCGCCGGCCCGGCCCGCCCCCGCGGACGCGCGCCGCTTCGCCCCGGCCGTCCGGCGCGCGCTCACGGCTGCACCCCGGTCCCGCGCCACGCCAGGACGCAGCCGAACACGTCCTGGAACAGGTTCGCTCGGGCCTGCACGCGCTCCCGCTCCATCGCGAGGTCGCCGACGCCGGTCACGTCGAGACACAGCGCACCGTCGGCGCGGACGATGCGGACCTCCCGGACCTTCTGCGCGTTCTCCGCATCCAGCGCGTTGGCGACGCGCAGGATCGCCGCGAGCTTGTTCACCCGGACGCGCTCCGTGCGGTCCAGGGCCATGTACGGCAGGTGCGACGGCTGGGGCAGGCCGCGCCGGTGGTATCTGGCGACGTTGGCGATGATGGCGCGATCGCCGGCGGACAGCCCGAAGATCTCGGACGCCTGGATGAGGTACTGCGCGTGCTTGTGGTGCGCGCGCAGGCTCACGAAGGACCCGATGTTGTGCAGCAGCGCGGCGACCTCGAGCAGGAGGCGGTCCCGCGGCTCCAGCCCGTGCTCGTCCCGCAGCTCGTCGAACAGGCGCGTCGCGAGCAGCGCCACGTGTCGTGCGTGCGCGGCATCGTGCCGGTACTTCTCGCCGAGCGCCTCCGCCCCGGCGAGCACCTGCTGGCTGAACTCCGCCAGGCCGCCGGCCGCCGATCCGGAGGGCGGCGCGGCCATGTCCGCAAGCAGCCCGTCCCGCAGCGACACGGGCGGCACGGTGATCCCCTGCGCCGGCGTCTCGATCAGCAGCGCGCGGTAGACGAGCAGGGCCGGAACCAGCGTCTCGGCATCCACCAGCGTCAGGCCGAAACGCTCGGCGAGGGCCTCCTCCCCGAAGCGCTCGACCTGCGCGCAGAACTGGAGGAAGGGCTCCCGCGGCACCTCGCACACGGCGCCCTCGCCGCCGCCGGCCACCTCGCGCGCCGCCAGGCGCATGTCGCCGCCCAGGCCGATCATGAACTCGGCCGACCGCAACGGGACGTCACGGGAGATGGCGCGGACGACGCCGCCGATGTTCCGGGTGAGCAGCCGCACGCGCCGCTCGGCGTCGGACGCCCACGGCCGGAGCGCCTGCCGGAGCCGGACCGATCCGAGCGCGTAGACGCCGGAGTACTTGGGCCGCGCCCCGGCCAGCAGCGTGATGTCCGCCGATCCGCCTCCGACCTCGACAATCAGCGCATGGCGCGCCGCGAGCGCGGGATGGCCGGCAAGGCCGTTCCTGACGGCAAGGTAGACGAGGCGGCTCTCTTCCGCCAGATCGATGACCTCGAGCCTCAGGCCCGTTTTCACCAGGACGCGGTCGAGAAAGGTGTCGGCGTTCGATGCCTCGCGGACCGCGCTTGTCGCGACCGCCCGGTACCGCGTCACGCCGTGCTCGCCCATCAGGCGTGCGAACCCCTTCAGGGCGCGAAGCACCGCGTCCATCGGCTCGGATCCAATCCGGCCGGCGAAGAACGTCTCCTTGCCCAGCGACACGCCGCGGATCGCTTCGTCGATCACCCGCGGGGGCCTGCCCGCCGTCAGCTCGGCGATGACGAGGCGGACCGCGCTCGCGCCGACGTCGATGGCGGCTACCGTTTCGGGACGCGCGTCGCAAGGCTGTTCGGCCATCATGGGGGTCGGAAGGGCGCTCCTCATCTTATCGCCCCCGGAGGCAAGGCGGGCCGCGAACCCGGGACTCGGGACCCAAGAGGCGCGGCCGGGGGCTCGGGCGCCCCCGCGCGGGCGGGCCGGGGGATGGGATGGCTCGTGGGCGTGTGCCCGCTCGGGACGGGCCGGCGGAACGGCCGGCTCCCACGCCGGAAGCCGCGGTAAGATCGGCGGCCGAGGAGGCCTCACGCGATGACCGTCCAGGACTGGTACGCCTGGGCCTGCGCCGATGCCGAGCGCCGAGGGATGCCCGCGCTGAAGCCCCTGCTGCAGGCCCTGGCCGATTGGACGCAGGCGCTGCGATCGGCGGACTGGGACGCCGCCGAGCGGCCGTCTTCCGCCGATCCGGCGGCCCCGGGCGGCGGGCGGGCACCCAAGGGGCCGGCCGCCGAGAGCGACTCCGGCGCGGCAGGCCCGACCGACGGAGCGCGCTCGTGACGGCGCCGCTGCACGTCCGCACGATCGAAGAACTGGCGCCCCTCGTCGCCGCGCGGCGGGTGTCGTCCGAGGAGCTGACCCGCGCGTGCCTGGCCGAGATCGACGCGCGCGACGCGTCGCTCAGGGCGTTCATCACCGTGACCGCCGACACGGCGCTCGCCGAGGCCAGGCGCTGCGACGAGGAAGCCGCCGGCGGGTTCGTGCGCGGGCCGCTGCACGGGATGCCGGTGTCCCTGAAGGACGTGATCGATCAGCGCGGCGTTCCGACCACGGCGGCCTCGCGCGTCCGCGACGGCCACGTGGCCAGGCAGGACGCCCCGGCCGCCGCGAGACTGCGGGCCGCGGGCGCGGTGCTCATCGGCAAGACCAACCTCCACGAGTTCGCCTTCGGAACGACCAGCGATGAGACCGCCTACGGCGCCGTGCGAAACCCGTACGACCCGGCGAGATCGCCCGGCGGCTCCAGCGGAGGCTCGGCCGTCGCCGTGGTCACGGGCATGTCGGTGGCCTCGATCGGCACGGACACCGGCGGCTCGATCCGCATTCCGGCGTCTGCGTGCGGCGTGGTGGGCCTCAAGCCCGCGCACGGCGACGTGCCCACGGCCGGCGTCGTCCCGCTGAGCTGGTCGCTCGATCACGTCGGGCCGCTGGCTCGCTCCGTCGCCGACGCCTGGCTGCTCTACCTCGTGCTTCGCGGAGACGCGGCGCTGGCGCGCTGGCCCCTGCCTTCGCGCCGGTCGATCAAGGGCCTGCGCCTCGGCGTCCCGCGCGCGTACTTCCACGACGTTCTCGACGACGAGGTCAGGCAGCGGTTCGCGGCGTCGCTGGCGCGGCTGCGGCACGCCGGAGCGCTGAGCGCCGACGTGGCCCTTCCCCGCGCGCCGCTGGGGCCGGCCGCCTACGCGCTGCTGTCGCTGGCCGAAGCGGCGGCGTACCACGCGGCCTCGCTCGGGTCGGAGCCGGGGCGCTACACGCCGAAGGTCCGCCTGCGCATCGAGTGCGGCCGCTACGTGCTGGCGGAGGACTACGTGCGCGCGTCCCGCGCGCGCGACGTGCTGCGGCGCGACGTCGACGCCGCGCTGGCCGGCTGCGACGCGCTGGCGCTCCCGACGCTGCCCATCCCGGCGCCGCCGATCGGCGCCGAGACGGTCGAGATTGGCGGAGCGCCGCGACCGGTGCGCCAGATGATGCTGCGGCTCACCCAGCTTTTCAACCTCACCGGGCACCCGGCCATCTCGCTCCCAGCGGGACGGACCTCCGCCGGGCTGCCGTGCGGGTTTCAGCTCGTGGGCCGGCCGGGAGACACCGAGGGCCTGCTCGCGATTGCCTCGGCCTGCGAGCCGCATGTGGCGGCGTAGCCCGGGGGCCGGCTGACAGCCTGGGAGGGATTCAGAGGTACCTGAGCAGCCCCTTGAGCGCGTCGAAAAGCACGCCGGCGAGCGCCTCGACCAGCGGGGACACGTGGCCGCTCTCGACGGCGTCGGCAACCGTCACCGGGTCGGTGATCAGCAGCCAGATCGTCGCGCCCGCCAGCACGGCCGACAGCACCGCAATCGTGCCGAACAGGCTCAGACTGAAACGGCCAACGCTCATGGGCCAGGCTGTACCGGGCTAGTCTACACCCAGCCCGGCGCGCACGATGAGAATTACGCACGCGCCGGCGCCGGGGTTGCACCTCGCCAGCGGCCGGCCCCTGGCCGGCACGCCGGGTGTAGTAGGATGCGCGGAGCCGCCGGCCGGGGCCGGCGCGAAGCGCCGTGCCGACGACCGGACTGTCCATCCCGTTCCGCTCCCGCCTGCTCGACAACGGCCTGCGGGTCATCGTCCACGTGGACCGTCACTGTCCCGTCGCGGCCGTGAACGTCTGGTACCACGTGGGATCCAAGGACGATCCGCCGGGCCGAAGCGGGCTGGCCCACCTCTTCGAGCACCTCATGTTCAAGGGGTCGGCCCATCACGATGCCAGCTATTTCGAGCCCCTCCAGCAGGCGGGCGGCGTGCTCAACGGATCGACCAACGCCGACCGCACGAACTACTGGGAGGTCGTGCCTTCGAACGCCCTCGAGCTCGCGCTGTGGATGGAGTCCGACCGCATGGGCTTCCTTCTGCCGGCGCTGACCGGCGCCCGCTTTGCGGCCGAGCGCGACGTCGTGCTGAACGAGCGCCGGCAGCGCTACGAGAACCGGCCGTACGGCCTAGCGCCCATCGCCATGGCCGCCGCGCTCTACCCCGCCGGCCATCCCTACTGCCGGGCCACGATTGGGTCGCCTGAGGACCTGTGCGGGGCCACGCTCGACGATGCGCGGGCGTTCTTCAGCCGCTTCTACCACCCCGCCAACGCATCGCTCGCCATCGCCGGCGACGTGGAGGCCGACGAGGCCTTCGATCTCGCAGATGCGCACTTCGGGGAGATCCCGCGCGGGGACGCGCCGCCCGTCGTGCCGCTGGCGCCGCCGGCGGCCTCCCCGTCGAGGCTGCTGCTCGAGGATCGCGTCGAGCTGCCTCGTCTCTATCTCGGGTGGCTGAGCCCCGCAGCGTACGCCGCCGGCGACGCGGAACTCGATCTGCTGGCCGCCGCGCTGGCGGGCGGGAAGTCGTCCCTGCTCCACCGCTCGCTCGTCTACGAACGCCGGCTGGCGACGGACGTCCTGGCGGCCCAGGTGTCGCGCGAGCGCGGCGGCGCGTTCCAGGTGGCGGCGACGGCGGCGCCGGGCGTGCCGCTCGACACGCTCGAGCGGGCCATCGACGACGAACTCCATCGCGTCAAGGCGGCCGGCCTGACCGAGGACGAGCTGGCCCGGGCGCTCGCGGGCGCGGAGTCCGCGTTCATCTCACGGCTCCAGGCCGTCGGCGGCTTCGGCGGCAAGTCCGACCAGCTGAATCACTACAGCGTCATGCTCGGGGACCCCGGGTTCTTCGAGCGGGACCTCGATCGGTACCGTCACGCCTGCCGCTCGGCCATCCGCCGCGTGGCGGCCGCCGTCCTCGATCCCGCGCACCGCGTGACCCTGAGCGTCGTGCCTGCCGGCGCCCGGCCGCTCGCGGCGCGGGACTCGCAGCCGGCGGCGGTGTCGCGATGCGCGTCGATCGCACCCGGCTGCCCGTCCCCGGCGGCGCGCGGCCCTTCGCCTTCCCTCGCGCCGTCAAGCGGCGCCTGGACAACGGCCTGCGGCTGTGGTCGATCGAGCGGCGCGGCCTGCCGCTCGTGAGCCTGGTGCTGGTCGTTCCGGCCGGCAGCGCGGCCGACCCGCCGGGCGCCCCGGGGCTCGCTGCGCTCACGGCCGACATGCTCGACGAAGGCTCGGGCGTGCGCTCGGCCGTCGAGATCCACGAGGCGCTGTCGCGCCTCGGCGCCGAGCTCGACACCGCCATCGGCCCAGACGCCGTCGAGCTGTCGCTCACGGTCCTCGATCGCTTCGTGCCGGACGCCCTGGAGCTGCTCTCGGACATCGTGGCGCGGCCGCGGCTGGCCGAGGCGGATCTCGAGCGCGTGCGCGCGCTGCGCGCGCACCGCCTCCAGCAGCTGCGGAGCGTCCCGGCGGCGTGCGCGGAGGCGGTGTTCCTGCGCGCCGTCTTCGGCGATCACGCCTACGGACACTGGCCGTCGGGATCCAGTGCGGCGGTGTCCGCGATCAGCCGGCAGGACGTCGCCGCGTTCCACGCTGCGCACTACGATCCCGCACGCGCGACGCTCGCCGCCGTCGGGGCCGCGCCGGCCGACGCGCTGGCCCTGGCCGTCGAGCAGACGCTCGGAAGCTGGCGCGCCGGCGCCGTCGAGAGCCGCGCCCCGTCCGCCGTCCCGCCCCCGCACCCCGGGACCGGCGCAGCCAGGGTGCTGGTCGTTGATCGGCCCGGCTCGCCGCAGACCGAACTGCGCGTAGGCCACGTCGGCGCCGCGCGCAAGGACGCCGCGTACTACGCGCTGGTGATGCTCAATGCCGTCCTCGGCGGCCATTTCATGAGCCGGCTCAACTCGAACCTCCGGGAGCGCCGGGGCTTCACCTACGGTGTCCGTTCGAGCTTCGACTTCCGCGTGGCGCCCGGCCCGTTCGCCGTGCAGACCGGCGTGCAGACTGCGGCGACCGGCCAGGCTGCCGCCGAGATCCTGGAGGAGATGGACGCCCTGAGAGGCGCGCGGCCTGCCGACGAGCGCGAGCTGGCGCTGGCGGCGGCGACGCTGACGAATGGTTATCCCATGAGCTTCGAAACCATCGGGCAGGTGGCGCGAGGCCTCGGGCAGCTGGCGCTGTTCGACCTGCCGGACGACACCTTCGAGCGCTTCACACCCGCCATCAGGGCTGTCGGCACGGCCGAGGTCGCCCGCGCGGCCTGCGCGCATTTCCGGCCGGGCGCCGCGACGGTCGTGGCCGTCGGCGACTGCGAGCGCATCGGAGCCGGGCTCGGCCGCCTCGGGCTCGGCGACGCGCTCGTCGCCACGGCCGAGTTCTAGCCCGGCGCCATGCGCGCGCCGGCCTCGCTGGTTCTCCTGGCGGCCCGTTCGCTGGATCTTCCGGTGTCGGTTCGGATACACTCCAGCCAACGTTCGATCGGGTACTCGCATATGTAAGGAGTCACACCCATGACCGAACCCGCCGCCACGCCCGGACCCGCCTCGAGCAATCGCGGCGTGATGATCGTGCTCTCCTACCTCTGGATCCTCGCGCTGGTTCCCCTGCTGACGGAGAAGGAGGACAAGGAGGTCCAGTGGCACGCCAAGCACGGCATCGTGCTGATGGTGGCCGAGATGGCGTTCTGGATCCTGTACACGATCCTCGTGAACATCATCCCGCTCGGCTGCCTGATGGGAGCGCTGAGCCCGCTGGTGGGACTGGTGTTTTTCATCGTGCACATCGCGGCGATCATCAAGGGCCTGAACGGCCAGCGGCTGATGATTCCGTACCTGTCGGAGTACGCCAGCAAGTTCTAGGCGCCCGTGCGCTGGCTGGCGAGGACGGCCCTGCTCGGCGCGGCGTGCGCGTTCGCGCTCGACGCGTCGCGCCCGCCGGCCCGGCAGGTTTCTGCCGGCGCCGCGGTCGCGGGGATTCGTTTCTACCAGGCCCGGCTCGCGCCGCACGCGGGGCCATGGACGGCGGTGTGCCGCTTCACGCCCACCTGCAGCCGGTATGCGGAGCGCGTCATCGCGAGAGACGGCATCCTCCGGGGAGGCTGGCTGGCCGTCAAGCGCATCGCGCGCTGCGGGCCGTGGACGCCAGCGGGCACGCACGATCCTCCCTGACGATGCGCGGCGGCGTCAGCCGGGCAGTCCCGCGCCGCCCTGCGGGGCGCCCGGCGTCGAGAGAGGCGCGTCGGGCTCGAACATCCGGCGGGTCTCGTTGGTGAGCAGCACCCAGAGGGTGTAGACGGCCAGCGCGGTTCCGAGCGGCAGAAAGAACAGGTTCAGCACGGCGATCCCGAGCCCGAGGACCCGGGCCCAGGCGAGGCGCCTGCCCAAAGCGCGGCCGACCCAGAGGTGCAGGCCTCCCCACGCGACGGCCGCGACGGCGAACGCGAAGAACACGCCCGCCGTGAAGGTCGCTCCCACGTTCGGCCCGAGGTCCGTTCGTTCGGCCGACGCCACGATGGCCAGCGCGCCGAGCGCCAGCGCGAGTGTCGCCGCGCCAGCCGCCAGCGACAGCGCACCCCAGACGAGGTGGAACAACGCGAGCAGATCGACGTGCCGCTTCATCCATGCCGCGCACCGGCGCGGGCCTCCGGCCGATGCGCGTGCTAGTATTCTGCCACGACCCGTGCGCCGCGTGCTGATTCCCGCGCTCGTGCTCTGGCCCGCGCTCGCCCCGGCGCAGGTCGCCGTCTTGTCGGTGTCGCCGCTGCACCTGGCCTTCGACGCCGCGCGTCCCGCGGTGTCGGACGGCCAGCTTGTCCGGATCCGCAACCTGGGAAGCGGCGTGCTGCGATGGAGGGCGATCCCGCGAGATCCATGGGTGCGCGTCTCTCCGGCCGAGGGTACGGGCCCTGCGCTCCTCGAGGTTCGCATCGACGCCGACGCCCTGGGCGCCGGCCGCCACGAGAGCCGCGTGACGATCGACGCGGGCGATGCTGACGATTCCCCGGCCTCCATCACCGTCACAGCGGAGGTCGCGCCGCGGGCAGCGGCGGCATCGGGGCCGCCGGCGGCCGCGGAAGCCGGCGCCAGCCGGGCCGCGGCGACGCCGGATGCTGAGCCCGTCCCTCCCGCGGCGGCCGTCGCAGCCGGAGCCGCCCCAGCCGCGCCGCTTCGCTTCACCGCGCCCTCGCTGCCAACCGCGGTCCGGAACCTGCCCTATTCGCACGCCGTCCCTGTCGCGGGCGGGACGCCTCCCTACTCGATTCGCCTGGTGCAGGGGCGCCTGCCGCGCGGCCTGGCGCTGAAGGACGGCTCGATTACCGGCGCGGCACGTCTTCAGGGCGCGTATCCCGTGGTCCTCGCGGTCACCGACTCGGCCCAGCCGCCGGCCACCGTGGCGGCCGCGCTCTCCCTCCGGGTGATCGTGCTCTTCGCCGACACCAGGCTCACGGTCAGTCCGCCGGCCCTGACGCTGTCTGCGCCGCGGGGTGCGAGCGCGGCCCGCGCGCGGCTCGGCATCTCGAGCGGCCGCCAGTCGCTTGGCTGGACCGCGTCGGCCGACGCGCCCTGGCTCCGCCTCTTCCCGGCGAGCGGAACGGCGCCCGGCGCCGTCGATCTCGAGATCACGCCGAGGTCGCTGGCGCGCGGGGCCCACACCGCCACGGTCACGGTAGTCATGGACGGCGTCCCCGGCAGCCCGGCACGCATCCCCGTCACCGTCATCGTTCAGGGGTAGGCCGTCATGGAACTCAGGAAGGAATGCCCGCTCTGCGGAGAAATGATGCGCCTCAAGATCCGGGAGCAGGTGGACTACATCCCGGGCCATTCGCAGACCGTCCGGCGCGAGATCAAGGAATGGATCTGTCCCGACTGCGACTACTTCGAGGAATTCGAAGAGGACGCCATCGAACCCGCCGAAAGCAGGTGACGGGCGGCCGGGCCGGCCGCCTGGAGGCCTCCGGAGCCCGACCCTGGGACAATGCCGGCTGGCGAGGAACGGCGGCGGGAACGCCCGGGCGCTAGCGGGCGCCGAGCGTCAGCAGGATTTCCCGGCGGGTGCTCTCGTCGAACTCGTCGAAGGGGACGGCGGCCTCGCATTCGTCGCACAGGACTTCGAACACGGCCGGCCGGTTCTCTTCCGCGATGTTCACGCGGCTGTCATCCACCTGAATGACGTGCATCTGCAGGGTCTTGACCTGAAAACTCCGCGCGTTGCCGCAACTCGGGCACGCAACTGCCATTGCTGACTCCTTCTCCGGGAGGCACGGGCCGGCTCTCCGGCACGTGCCCATCGTTCGATTGTACGGTATAAGGGCGTGTTGGAGAAGCTGAATCATGAGCGCTGCGGAGTTCGAAGTCCGGTCTGAGAAGAGCGGCGGCCACTGGGTGGCCTGGATCGTTCGGACCCCGGACGGCAAGCCCGACCAGTCGGTGCGGATTGTCGGCCGGACGCGGGAAGAAGCCGAGGCGCGCGCCCGGGACTGGGCCGAGGGCAGGGTCCCCTAGACCGCGTAGACCAGAAGCCCTTCGACCGGTGCGCCGGGAAACAGCAGGCGCGCCGCGTCCACATACGCGTTCAACTGCCGGCGGTCGGACCTGCGCCTGGCCCCGGTCTTGAAATCCACCACGACGACGCTGCCGTCCGGCCGCACGGCGAGGCAGTCGATCACGCCGCGCAGCACCGTCTGCGCCGCGCTCGCGCCCGGCGCCGGCCCGACGAACGAGACGGGAACCTCGTAGAGGCACTCGGCGCCGTCCAGCAGGGACCGCAGGGCCGGCGTCGCCCACAGGCGGGCGAACACGGCAGCCGCGCGGGCCGCGAAGGCCTCCATGTCCGGCACCGCCGGCTGCTCGTCTTCCCGGACGAGCGCACGCGCCAGGCTCGCCAGCTCACCGTCGTTCGCGTCACCGCGCGCGGCCCGCTGGAACATGCGATGGACCACGCGCCCCAGAACCGCCTCGGCGGCCCCGCGAGGCGGGCGGCCGGCGCCTTCCTGGCCGTCAACTTCCTTCCCGGACGCGGGTCTGGAGATGCCGATCGCCGTCACCGCGAGGCGCTGCCGGCCGCCCTCGTCCTCGAGTGCGCCGAAGTCCGCTCCGCCGTCCGGGCCGGCGCCGGCGGCCGTGTCGGCGGCGACGGCCTGTGCAAACGGCTTCGGCGGGCCCGCCGGCGGCGCGTCCGGCGGAACGCAGACCCGGAACACGTGCGCGGCGCCGGAAGCGGCCTGCCACCGGACGGCCGTTCCGTCGTTCTGCACGGAGGCCGCTTCCCCGAGGACCGCCTGGAACGAAGGCGGCAGCACCTCGCCCAGGCTGCCGGCCCTCGGGCGGAACCGGCCGTCCTCGCAAACAGATACGAGGTAGACGCGGTCGCGGCCCCGGGTCGCCGCGACGTAGAGCAGCCGCGTCGTCTCCGCGCGCTCGTGCGCCGCGTCGCGCTCGTCGAACTCGGCTTCGTAGTCGCCCACCGCCACGGCGTCCTCCGGGGGCGCGTCGGCGGCGATCCGGATTGGAGCGCGCGGGCCGCCCGATCCGCGCCCGAGGTTCACGACGAAGACCACCGGGAACTCCAGGCCCTTCGCGGCGTGCACGGTCATGAGGTTCACGGCGTCGATGGCATCGACGACGGCATTGGACTCGTCCCCGGCGGACAGGCGGTCGAAGACCCCCGCGAGGCGCTCGAGCGTCACGTAGCCCCGGTTCTGGATCCGGCGGACAAGGCCCCGCAGCTTCTTCAGGTTCTCGCGCGCGGCGGCCAGGCGCGGGCCTCGCAGTTCGTACTCGTACGCCGACTCCGCGAGCACGCGATCCAGCAGCTCGGCCGGCGGCACGCGATCGGCGAGGTCGAGCCATGCGTCCACGCTCGAGCGCATCCGGGCGAAGACCCGGGCGTCCTCGGGATCGAGCAGCGCGGCGGGTGTCGCCAGGCGCCCCGCCGCCGCTTGGGCGATTGACGGCGCCAGGCGCTGGATGGCGCTGTCGGACAGGCGGGCGAGCCGCGAGCGCAGGAAGGCCGCCGCGCGCAGGTCGGACGCCGGGTCGGCGAGATACCGCAGCAGCGCCACGGTGTCCTTCACCTCGTCGGCGTCGAAGAACCCCAGCCCGCGGTACACGTAGGACGGGATGCCCCACGCCTCGAGCGCCCGCTCGAACTCGCGGTGGCTGGCCCGGGAGCGGAAGAGGATGCCGACGTCGGCGGGCCTGATGGGGCGCAGCTCGCCCGACTGGCGGTCGCGCACCTGGCCGCTCGCGGCCAGGCGCGCAATTTCCGCGGCCACGGCGTCGGCGGACCGGCGCACGCTCGCGGCCGCCACGAGGCCCAGCGCCGGCCCGGGCGGCCAGTGCGAGCCGGCTGCGTCCACGGGAAACGCGTCGCTCTCGCCAAACCTGAAGGCCTCGGGCCGTCCCGCCGGCCCGGCGATCTCCGCGAACAGGTCGTTGACGAAGGCCAGCAGCGGCGGCGCGGACCGGAAGCTCCGCGAGATGCTGCGGACAGGGGACCCTTCCGGCCGCAGCTGCTCGATGGCGGCGGCGGCTTCGTCGAGGACGCGGACGTCCGCGTCGCGGAACCGGTAGATGGACTGCTTCCGGTCGCCGACGATGAAGATCGAGGGCGGGAGCGGGGCCTCCGCGGCCAGCCCGAGCCCTTCGCCCCACGCGCGGACGAGCAGCGACACCAGCTCCCACTGCGCGCGGGACGTGTCCTGGAACTCGTCCACGAGCACGTGGTGGTAGCGGGCCTCGAGCAGGTACCGGCTCCGGGCGAACTCGTCCATGTTGCCGAGGAGCGCGGTCGCGCGCGCGAGCAGCTCGCTGAAGTCGAGCACGCCGCGGGCCTCGAGGGTCCGCCGGTAGCGCTCGTTCGCGATCGAGAACACCTGCCAGACCGCGCGCGACTGGATCGCGTTCAGGTCGCGCCGCAGTCCGCGGAGCGCATCGCCCACGGCTGGCGCCGCGGCGTTGACAAGGGCCCAGTACGCCGCGCGGCCCCGCGGGTCGGCGAAGTGATCGGCGCGGTACTCCGTCGAGGTTCGCCTCGCCGTGCCCGCCTTCGTGAAGAAGTGCGCCTGCAGCCGGTCCGCGAGGCCCTTGATGCGCTCCGGTGCGGCCGCCGGCGCCGCGCCCGCCGCCGCGCCGCGCGCCAGATCCCTCAGTTCCGCCGCGAGCACGGCGTAGCGGGGGTGGCCCACGGGCCCCGCGTCGATGAACCGCTCGAGGCCCCCGGGCACGGCGCAGAGCGCGGCGGCAATTCTCTCGGCCCCCCGACGGCACGCTTCCTCGACGCTGAGGCCGCGGGGCCCCAGCGCGGCGAGGCGTCCGAGGACGCTCCCGGCCGTGGCGCGGCGCTCGAGAAGCGCCGCGATCCCGAGGCGCACGCGCGATTCGCCGAGCTGCGCGAAGAGCAGCGCCACGCCGGCGTCGGTGCGCGCGCGCGCGCGGCAGACCCGCAGCGCATCGTCGAGCGACTCCTCGATCAGCCTCGGCACGTCCGTGTCGTCGGCGATGCCGAAGCCGGGATCGAGATCCGCTTCGAGGGGGAACTCGCGGAGCAGCGACAGGCAGAAGGCGTCGATCGTGCTGATGGCGATCTCGCCCAACCGGTCCCGGAGGCCGCGCCAGCGGGCGGCGCCCTCAGGCGACGCGTCCGCGTCCGTGCGAAGAGCGGCCACGATGCGCTGCCGCATCTCGGAGGCGGCCTTGCGCGTGAACGTGACCGCGAGAATGTTCTTGGGCTCCACGCCGGCGCGCAGAAGGTTGAGGTACCGCTCCACGAGCACCCGGGTCTTGCCCGTGCCGGCGGACGCCTCGAGCACGACGTTGCGCGACGGATCCACCGCCGCCTGCCGCGCGGCTTCGTCGCGGGCGGCTTCGCCGCCGCCCCCCGGCCGGCTCGGCCCCCGTCCGACCGGCCGGCGTTCGTCACTCGTCACCGGCGAAGTCCTTCCGGCACACGCCGGCGAACGGGCAGTACCGGCACCGGTGCGGCTCGACGGGCGCGACCGGGAACGCCCCCTGCTCGATCTGCGCGACGGCGCCGAGGAGCCGCGCTTCGCCCGCGGCCAGCGCGGCGTCGAGCCGCTCCTGGCCCGCGGCGATCGGCTCGTAGTGGCCGCTCCGGCCGAACGACAGGTAGGCCGCGTCCGACGCGCGCCACGATCGGCCGTGCCGCCCGGCGAGGCGCTCGCGCGCAGCGGCGGCGTAGGCGGGCAACTGCACGACGTGCCTGAGCGCCGGCGCGCGCGACAGCTTGTAGTCGATGACCCTGAACGTCCCGTCGGCGAACAGGTCGATGCGGTCCGCCTTCGCCGACAGGCGGATGGTCCTGGATGCCGGTCCCGAGCCGAGGGGCGTGTCCCCGTCGAGCGCGTGCTCGAGGAGCCGCTCGACGACGGCCACGCCGCGATCGCGTTCGGCTTCGGCCGACAGGGCGATGTCCCCGCACCCCTCGGCGGCCGGCGAGCCGAGGAGCCGCGCGCGCTCGAGCGCGGCATCGCCGGGCGGCAGCGAGGTCAGGTGCGCGAGGGCGACGGAAGCGAAGAGGCCGCGGGCCTCGGGCAGGTTCTCGGGCGTCACGGCGCCGCAGCCGCGGGCCTGCCATTCGCGGTAGAAAGCCTCGAGCACCGCGTGCACGAGCGTGCCCTGCGCCCTCGGCGCCAGGGCCTCCTCGTCCTCGGGCTCTTCCGCCAGGCGCAGAACGTGCTCCGCGAAGTAGGCGAACGGGCACGCCAGGTAGCGATCGATGGCGCTCACCCGGTGGGTCCTACGCATGACGGGATCGGCCGAGCCGTGGAACCTGGCGTCGTCGGCCGGCGTGCGGGCGAGGCGCAGCGCCAGCCACGCCGCAGCCGGGCCGCCGGCGGCTGGCGCCTGCGGCGGATCGAGGACGAGCGCCTCGCCGGCAAGCACGCGAGGGAGGGGCTCGCGCGGCGCGCGTTGGACGCGCAGGCCGCACCGCCCGAGATCGTCGAGGAAGGGCGACGGCTCGACGATCGCGTCCTCTTCCAGCGTGATCGTGGAGACCCGCACCGTGCGCCGGGCCGAGCGGAGCAGGTCGTCGAACGCGGCGCGCTCGGCGGCCCGGCCGTCGGCGTCTGCGGGCCAGCCGAGGTCCGCGAGCATGGACGCCGGGTAGAAGATGCTGCGCGGCCGGCCCTCGGGCCACTCGTGCTCGGTCAGCCCGACCAGGTGCAGCGTGTCGAAGTCGCCGAACCTTGCCGCCTCCGCGTCGACGAGCTGCACCCCGGCGGAGCCCTCGCGCGGCGCGAACGTCTGCGCTTCGATCCAGCGGCGAAGGAGCGCCGCCGTCTCCTCGAAGGGCCTCGGCCGGTCGTCCAGGCGCGCGTGCGCGTCCCGGAGCCTAGCCAGCGCCGACAAGACGGCCGCGCGGACCCTGAGCTGCCGGTCGCGCGTCTCGTGCGCGGCGCCGGGCGGCCGGTGGTGCGCGTCGAGAAAGCGCCGCAGCGCGTCGAGATGAACCGTCGGCGGCTCCTCGCGCGCGAGCGGCGCCAGCTCTTCCGCCACGGCCGCCGCCGCGAGGGCGGCGCGGTGGAGGCCCGCGGGCGAGGTCCACGACGCCGCCAGCGCCGGCAGGTCTTCGGGAGCGGCAAGGTAGCGCGCCTCGCTCAGCTTCCGATCGAGCAGCGCGGCATCCGCCGCCCCGACGCGCCGGCCCCCTGCCGAGAACTGCAGGAGCGGCGAGCGCAGCAGGGCGGTGAGCGGGGCGCGCGAGAAGCCCGACTCGGCGGCGTCGAAGGCGAGATCGACGGCGGCGGCAAACGGCTCGGCGGCCAGCGGGAGCGCGTCGAACACCTGGTACGGCACGCCCGCCGACGCGAACACCCGACGCGAGAGGTAGACGTACGGCAGGGGCCGTTTGAAAACCACCGCCGTACGGCCGAGCGCCTCGGCGGGATCGGTCCGGCTCGCCCGCTTGACCGTCCGCGCGACGTCCGCGAGTTCGTCCTCGCGGTCGCGCGCACGCCAGTAGGGCGGCGACGCCTCGCCGGGCGGGGCCAGGAGCTCGGGCGGCGGGCGCACCGGATCGCGCGGCGCATCCGTCTCGTCGAGCCCCGGGAGCCAGCGCCGCAGGCGATCGAGCAGGCCGGCTCCGAGCGCGGCGGCGGTGGCCACGATGTCGAGGCGCGACAGGCCCGGGACGCGCGCCAGCAAGTCGTAATCCGAGGGCCAGAGGCCGGCCGGCTCGCCGGCGCGGTCGCCAACCGCCACTACCACGTGATCGAAGGGCGAGTCCGGCGCCTCGAGCAGCGCGCGGCGGAGCGTGTGCTCGTCGGCCGCTCCCGCGGCGGCCAGGCGGGACTCGTAGTCGCGGAACGACGCGACCAAGAAGCGCGTCTGCGCCAGCATCCGCGCCGCGCCCCGATCCGAGTCGGCGGCGCGCTCGAGTTCGCCGACGGCGACCCGCTCGAGATCGTCCACGCTCCGGCCGTGCCGCCGCACGGCGTCGTAGAATGCGAGCATCTCGGCCACGAGACCGGGGCGAAGCGTGAACGGCGGCGGCGCGCCGGCCGCCGCCGCGGTCTCGGCCGAGGCCCGAAGCAGCACTTCGCGCTCGAGGCCTGACGCGCGGCGCCCCGCCCCCGGCATCGCATCCTGCAAGGCCGCCATCCAGCCGTCGCGCGTCACCAGGTGCGGGATGGCCACTGCGCCGGGAAGGCCGTCGGCGAGGGCCGCCTCTTCAAGGGACCGCCTGAAGGCATCGGCGGCCGCCCGAGAGGGCAGGACGAGGGCGCGCCGGCGGATCGCCGCGAGCGTGCCGGTCAGGGCCAGGCCGACGAGGACGCGCCGGAACGCGGCGGCGTCTGGCGCGCGAACGAGCCTGGTCGAGCGCGGCGCAATCACGGCGCGGCTGGAGGGCGGAAGAAGTCCTCGATGCGGCCCCGGGCCGTGTCGAGCAGCAGCAGCGCGCCGGCCGCCGCCGCCGACGCATTGCGGGCGGTGTTCATCTCGCCCGACGCGGCGGCGATGCGCCAGAGCCGAATCGCTTCCTTCATCAGGCGCGCCGACGAAACCAGGAGGTCGTGCGACGGCCGCAGCTGCTCCGGCGGGCTGAGCGGCAGCAGCGCCACCTCGATCGCCGACACGCGCCTGGCCGTCTTCTCCAGGCGATCCGCCTTGACGCCGGACATCTCCCGAACCGCCGCGATGTCGGTCGCCACGTCGTCGAACTTCCCGAGGCTCGAGCGGACGCGGCGCCTGTACGCGCCGAACAGCGACTTGCGCGCCTGCCATTGCTCCCGCGCGGCGCGCGCCTGCCGCGCCCGCTCCGACTGCGCGGCAATCGCGGCCAGGAGCGCCCGCATGTCCTCAGGGCGCCGGTAGCCGAGCCGCGCGTCCTGCCGCTGCACCTCGGCCGCCAAACGCTCGAGAGCCGCGACGTCGGCGCGAGCCGCCGCCTCCCGGGCCGAGCGACGCGAGCGGGCCAGGAGAGCCTCGTAACGCTCGTCCAGCTCCGCCTCGCGCCTCAGATCCGAGGTGATGGCCTTGCGCGTGGTCCGGTACCAGTCGCGGGGCAGGCCCTGCCTGCGCCGATCTAGTACGGCGAGGATCTGCTCCTGGAGCGAGAGCCGCTCGATCCGCGCTTCCGTCAGCCCGGCCGCGGCCGACGCCAGATCGATCGTGTCCTTCACCGTCGGCTCGGGCAGCAGCGGCTCGGACGGCGGCTCGACCGTCGCCACGAGGCTGAGGTCGAAGGTGCGCCCGCCCGAACCCGCCCAGATGTCGGAGATGGCTTCCTCCACGATGGCCGTCAGTTCGCGAACGTCGCCGGAGCGGTAGCCCAGGTGCGTGGCGGGCCACTCGAGCAGCTGGCGGCGGATGTCGGCGGCGATGGCTAGCTTGGCGGCCGCGTCCGGCGCGAACGCCATGTCGCCCAGGGCGCGGGCCACGGCCCCGGTCAGGGCCGCGTAGTCTCCTTCGCCGCGGGTCGAGGCGTAGTGGCGATGGCGGACGGCGTCAGCATAGCGGTCGGTGCGCTCCCAGTCGATGGCGGTGTCGGGCAGCGTCACCACGCGCAGGACGTCCGGGTTGGCCGGCGCGCCGATCGGCATCGTGAAGACGACGCTCCCGTTGGCCCGCGCGAATTCGCCGAAACTGACGAGTGCGGTGCCGTCCGAGAGGAAGATGCGGTAGGAAGGGACATTGGCGGCGGAGGCGTCGTGTGCGGCGCCGCCGATCGCCGCGGCCAGGAGCGCGGCCAGGCACGCACGCACAAGCGTCGCGCGCACCAGCGCCGCGCGCGCCGCCCATCGCGGACCGTCGTGATCGCCTCGGCGCATCGCGGATGTCCTGTCGAAGCATGCTAGTGTCCGGCGTAGGGAGCGTCAAGCGCGCGCGGCGCGTCCTGCGCGCCGGCGCGCGTGTGGAAAACGTGTGGATCGGCGCGTGCAAGACGTGTTGACGCACCGACAACCGCACGCGCAACCCGCGGCCTCAGCGCCCTCCGCGCCGCCTGGCGGATGTTGACGCGACCTTCGCGCATGCCTTCGCTTGATCGCTCCGGGGCGTTGCGTAGAATGCCATGTGCGTCGCGGCTGCCTGTTGGCCGCGGGCGCTGGCGCTCATGCCTACTCCCATTCAGCGGTTCGAGCAGCAGATCGGCGGGCGCCTGTACGTCATCGAGGCGTCGCCGGTCCACGCGAATCGCTGGCGCGCCCAGATCGCGCGCCGCCACGGCGTGCCATCGGCCCTGATGCCTTTCTACGGCGCCACGGCGGACGAGGCGGCCTCCCAGCTTGTGCGGTGGCTGGCGCTGGCCCATCAGCGGGCTGCCGGGGCCGCCTCGTAGCGGCCGTTTCGGACAGGCTTTCGGCGCGCGTCCCGGCGCGGCACGCGGCGCTTTGACCCGGGCTCGCGCCTCGCGTTACAATCGGGTGTCCGCGTGTGGCGTGGGCCAGTAGCGCAGATGGGAGCGCGCGTGAATGGCATTCACGAGGTCACGGGTTCGATTCCCGTCTGGTCCACCACTTCCCCACTCCCGTTGCCCCCCGCGATGAGCCGCCGTCTCCCTCTTCACCCGCGCGCGCGGCGCCACGGTCCCGCGGGGTCCGGCGGCCGCATTCCGGCCCCGGGGCGATGACGGTGCCCGACGCCATCGTCCTTCGCGGACTCCGCAAGACGTTCGGTGAGACGGTCGCCGTGCGCGACCTCGATCTCGTGGTGCCCGAAGGCGCTCTCTACGGCGTGATCGGCCCGAACGGCGCGGGGAAGACGACGACGATCCGGATGATTCTCTCGATCCTGCTGCCGGATCGGGGAGCGTTGTCGGTGCTCGGCCGGCCGTCGGCGCTCGAGGCGAAGGACCGCATCGGGTACTTGCCCGAGGAGCGCGGCCTCTACAAGCGCATGCGCGTGGGCCAATTCCTCGCCTACATGGCCCGCCTGAAGAGCGCCGACGGCCCCGGCCTCCAGGCGCGCATCCGCCAGTGGCTCGAGCGAATAGATCTTGGTGGCGTCGAGCACAAACGCTGCGAGGAGCTCTCGAAGGGCATGCAGCAGAAGGTGCAGTTCCTGGCGGCCATCGTGCACCGCCCCGCCCTGCTCGTCCTCGACGAGCCGTTCGCCGGCCTCGACCCGGTCAATCAGCGGCTGCTGCGGGAGCTCGTGACGGAGGAGCACCGGCGGGGCGTCACGGTGCTGTTCTCGACCCACATCATGGCGCACGCCGAGCAGTTGTGCGACCACGTGGTGATGATTCACCGCGGGGAGAAGGTGCTCGACGATCGGCTGAGCGACATCCGCGCCAGGCACGTGCCCCGCACCGTGGTGTTCGAGCCGCTGGATCCTGCCGCAGCCGCCGAGGCGCTCGCGCGGGTGCCCGGCGTCGCGCGCGTCAGCGTGACGGGCCGGACGTGGGAACTCGCCCTCGCACCGGACGCGGCGCCGGCCTCCGTCATCCAGCGGGTTGCGGCGGCCATCCCGCCGGCCCGGGTCGAACTCACGCGGCCCAGCCTCGAGGACGTCTTCTTCCGCATCGTCAGCGCCAGGCCGGCCGAGCACGGCGGTGCGGCCCCCGGCGCGGGGGCGGCGGGCGGCAGCGGCGCGGGTCCGGCGGAGGCGCGGCCATGAAGAAGGTCCTCCGCGTCGCCAAGCGCGAGTTCGTCGCCACCGCGGGCACGAAGGCGTTCATCCTCGGCATCCTCGTGCTGCCGCTGGTCATCGGCGTCTTGATGCTGGTCATCCCGAGGATGGCCATGGAGGATCCCCCCGCCATCGAGGGGCGCGTGGCCGTCATCGACCCGACCGGTCGCGTCGCCGCCGGCCTCTCGGCCTACCTCGAGCCGGCGCGCATCGCGCAGCGCCGCCGGCAGGCTTTCGAGCGGATGCAGGAGGCGATGCCGCCCGCGCTCCGGACCGCCAGCGGCATGGGCGGCCGCGGCGGGTCGGCAGGCCGGAAGGTGGCCGGCTCGCTGGCCGGCGCAGTGCCTCGCCTCGAGATCGTCACCATCGGCGCCGGAATTGGCGTCGAGCAGGCCAAGCAGGCGCTCACAGCGGCCGCGCCGCAGGAGAGGCCGGCCCGACCCGACCTGGCGCTCGTCGTCGTGCACCAGGACGCCGTGCAGAGGCAGCCGGGCGCGGATCGCTTCGGCACGTACGATCTGTTCGTCCGCGCGAAGCTCGACGACCGGGTCATCGAGGAGATCCAGGACGGCATGCGCGACTCGATCGTCGGCGCGCGGCTCAGCCAGGCCGGCCTGGACAGGACGCAGATCGAGGCCCTGACGACGGTCGGGCGGGTGAAGTCGAGAACCGTGACTGCGCAGGGAGAGGGCCGCACGAACGAAGTGCTGAACCGCCTGATCCCGATGGCGCTGATGGCGCTGCTCCTGATGTCGGTGCTCACGAGCGGCCAGTACCTGCTGACGACGACCGTGGAAGAAAAGACGAACCGCGTCGTCGAGGTGCTGCTTTCGGCCGTGTCGCCCATGGAGCTGATGGCTGGGAAGATCCTCGGCCAGTTCGCCGTCGGCCTGCTCATGCTGGCGCTGTACCTGGGCCTCGGCCTGATCGCCCTGCTGACGTTCGCCTCGCTCGGCCTGCTGGATCCGGCGCTGATCCTCTTCCTCGCGGTGTTCTACCTGCTCGCCTACTTCTCGCTGGGGGCCTTCATGGCGGCCATCGGGTCGGCGGTGAACGAGATGCGCGAGGCGCAGGGCCTGATGATGCCAGTGATGTTCGTCGTCATGATCCCGTGGCTGCTCTGGCTGCCCATCAGCCGGGACCCGAACTCGCTGCTCGCCGTCGCGCTGACGTTTGTGCCGCCGCTCGGCAGCTTCGTCATCATGCTGCGGCTGGCGTCGTCCACGCCGCCGCCGCTCTGGCAGACGCTCCTGGCGATCGCCGCCGGCGCGGCCGGCGTGTGGGCGTCGCTCTGGTTCGCGGCGCGCGTGTTCCGCATCGGACTGCTGATGTACGGCAAGCCGCCGAGCCTCGCGACGCTGGTGCGCTGGGCGCGGAGCGGCTAGCCGGGCGGGGACGCGCCGCCGTCGGATGCGTCCGGCGGGAGATCCGCGTAGTCCTCGGGGGTGTCGAAGTCACGGCACGCCCCCTCGTCGTCGACCGCCACGTCCAGCACCTGTCCCGCGAGCGCGCGGATGACCGACCTCGCCCCGGCCGAGGGGTCGGCCCTGCGCAAGTCGTCGAACACGCGCCGCGCAAACAGCACCGGGTGCCCGTGGCGGTTGCCGACGGCCGGGCGAACCACCGGGGCGTTCGAGGCGCGGAAGGCCTCGAGCACGGCAGTCACCGTGGCGGGGCGGACGAGGGGAATGTCCACGAGGTGCACGAGGGCGGCCTCCACGCCGGGCCGATCGGCTAGCGCGAGGCCTGTCAGCAGCGACGAGAGCTGGCCCTCGGCGCGGCGGGTGTTCTCGACCACCCGCGCCCGGAAGCCGGCTGCCGTCACCGCGCTCCGGACGGCGTCCGTGTCGTCGCCCGCGACAATCACGAGATCGTCGAGGCCGGCGGAGCCGAGCGTCCGGACCAGGCGCGTCACGAACGTGTCGTGGCCGATCGGCAGGAGCGCCTTGGGCCGCGCCATGCGCGCCGAGGCTCCCGCGGCGAGGATGATGCCGACGATCATCGCGGGGCATGTTACCGTCCGCCGTCCGCGGCGGCAACCGGGATCGTCCGTGCTAGAATCCGCGCATGAGCGACACGGGCCTGCGCATTCGGTGCCAGCGGTGCGGCACCCAGATGGAGCTGAAGGATCCGGCGCCGGGCATGCCGTGGCCGCCCGAGCAGTACTGGGTCTGCCCGTCGTGCGCCCGTCACTTCTGGTCCACGTATCCTCCCCCGCCCGCTCCGAAGGGAACGGCCGCGCCGGCGTGATTGCCGGGGATCGTCTGGTGGATCCGCCAGATCCGGCTTGACTTTCGCCGGTCGTACTCCCTACACTTGCGGCGGAAAATTCGGGACTGCCGCCGTCGGAGGGCTACGTCTGTCTGCGCGGCCGGGGAGGGGCGGCTGGCGGTGTCGAAGCCCGGGCTGCGCCCGGGGCGTTCGCAGCGGAGGGTTCACGTATGCCGACCGGGACGATTGCGCGTCTCCTCATCGACAAGGGGTTCGGGTTCATTCGAGACGAGAACGGCCTCGAGCACTTCTTCCATCGGAGCGCTGTCCGAGGGGCCGTTTTCGAGCTGCTGCGCGACGGCCAGCGCGTGGAGTTCACGCCCGAGGAATCGCAGAAAGGTCCGAGAGCGGGCGATGTCCGCCTGATCGAGGACTAGCAGGCGCCAGACCCCAGTCCGGCCGGCCTTGCCTTCGGCGAGGCCGGCTCCCTCGCGCTCCTCTCCGCTACTTGTAGAACCTGATGCTGCGGTCCCGAGTGTTCGGGGAGCCGTGTGCGGTGCGCCCGAGCCCCGCCTCCTCCGGCCCGGACGCGGCCGCGGCTGCGGTATCATGAAGCGGCCGCGGCGCCAGCCGCTGTCCGGCCTGTCACGAGGAAGCGAACGGGGCCCGGTGGCCCTCCCGGTCTTCAAAACCGGTCGCCTCCCGCCGATCGCGGGAGGGCTGGGTTCGACTCCCAGGCGCTTCCGCCACTGTCCGGCCAAGCCCGTGAATCACGAGGGCCTCGCTCATGGCAAACCGCGCGCCTTGCGACGGCAAGGCAGCAGGCTCTCTGCTGGAGTCCGCCGCTCGCGCGCGCGAGACGGGGTGGAAGTTCGAAGGGTCCGCCGCTCCCCGTGTAACATAGAGACTCCCGCCCGCGGCGGGTTCGTCATTCCCTGCACCGTGAAAGCGTGAGGACGCTATGACACGACGCACTCTGCTCGCCGGCCTCGCTGCCGTCGTCGCGACGGCAGCCCTGCTCGCCAGCCCCGCCGTGAGAGCGGGAAGCGAGCCCATCAATTACGCCGACATCAACAAGATCAAGGCCGAGGGCCTCCAGAACTCGCAGGTCATGGAGCTCGCCAGCTGGCTCACCGACGTCTACGCTCCGCGGCTGACGGGGTCGCCGACGTTCCTCAAGGCGGCCGAGTGGACGGTCGCGAAGATGAAGGAGTGGGGCCTGGCCAACGCGAAGATCGAGCCCTGGACGAACCGCAACGGCTTCGAGCGCGGATGGACGAACGACAAGTTCTACCTGTCGGCGGTCGCGCCGGAACGGTTTCCCATCCCCGGCACGCCGGCCGCGTGGACGCCAGGCACGAACGGCCTCGTGAGCGGCGAGGTGGTCCTCGTGACGGCCACGACCGAGGCGGAGCTGGCGCCCTACAAGGGCACGCTGCGCGGCAAGTGGGTGCTGACGCAGGCGGCGCCCGACGTGGCCGCGTACTGGAAGCCGCTGGCGACCCGCTATACGGCAGAGGAGCTCGCCGAGCTCGAATCGTGGCCTGCGCCGCAGCCGGAGTTCGGCGTCGCCGCGCCGGGCGCGGGTCGGATGGGCGGGCCCGGCCCAGGGCCAGGCGCCCCAGCCGCTCAAGCTCCGCAGGCCGGCGGGCGCCAGGGCCAGCCCGGACAGCCCGCGGCGGCCGCGCAGCCTGGGATCGTGCCGCCGGCGGCGGTGCAGGCCATGATGCGCGGCACGGCCGCGGCGGCCGCCCGCCACGCGTTTTTCAAAGCCGAGGGCGTACTGGGCATGTTCACCACGACGCCTCGCGGGCACGGCATCTACACGATCAGCGGAAACCGGGCGTCCGACCCGGCGGCGACGGTGCCGGCCATCTCCATCGCAGCCGAGCACTACGGCCGCCTCGCGCGGATGGTGGCCAAGAACGTCCCGGTCGTCCTCGAAGCGGACATCAGGAACACCTTCACCCCTGATCCGCCGGTCTTCAACGTGGTCGGCGAGATCCCCGGGACCGACAAGGCGGACGAGATCGTGCTGCTCGGCGGGCACTTCGATACCTGGCACGCCTCGCCGGGCGCGACCGACAACGCGGCCGGGGTCGCTGCGATGCTGGAGGCCCTCCGCATCCTCAAGACGACGGGAGTGGGACTGCGGCGCACGGTGCGCGTGGGCCTCTGGGGCGGCGAGGAACAGGGGCTCCTGGGCTCGAGGGAATACGTGTCGACCCACTTCGCGAGCCGCCAGCCGCTGCCGGCAACCCCGGGCGCGCCGCCGGCGCCTGCCGGAGGGCGCGGGGGCTTCGGCGGCCCGCAGGGCCCGCTCGAGCTCAAGCCGGCCTACGACAAGCTGTCGGTGTACTTCAACATCGACAACGGCGCGGGGGCGATCCGCGGCATCTACCTCCAGGGCAACGACGCGGTCGGACCCATTTTCCGCGAGTGGATGGAGCCGTTCCGGTCGCTCGGCATGACAACAGTCACCATCAGGAACACCGGCGGCACCGATCACCAGGCGTTCGACGCCGTCGGGCTGCCGGGATTCCAGTTCATCCAGGACGAGCTCGAGTACGAGACGCTCACGCACCACACGAACATGGACACCTACGAGCGTCTGCAACCGAACGATATGCGGAAGATGGCGACCATCGCCGCGGGCTTCGCGTACCTCGCGGCGAACCGCGACGAGAAGCTGCCGCGCAAGCCGCTCACGGTGCCCGTGGCCGGACGAGGGGGAAGGTAGAGGCACACTCGGGATTCGGGGCTGCGGCTCAGCCCGGGACAATCGACGCCCGCCGGCTGACCTGCCGGCGAAGGCACGGCTCCCGGCAGCGCATCATCGCCGAGGCGGAAGCGCCTGCTCGACTTGCGCGAGCAGGGCTTTCGCCTCCTCGAAATCCGGCAGGGACGCCGCCCGCGTGAGCTGCATCACCCTGGCGCTGCCGAGGCAGAAGGTGCCCTCGCAGGTGGGAACCGGAGCGGGGATCGGGGGCTGCGGCTTCGGGGTTGGGGACTGAGGCTTCTGGATTCCTTTGCCTCCTCCACCTCCTCCAGCGATAATACCGGCGCCGCATCTTCCATGACGGCGTCGGGGGACTCACCATGTCCTGGTGGCTCTGGGCGGTGGTCGGGCTGGCGTTGGCCGCGGGTGAGATCCTGACTCCCGGCAGCTTCTTCGTCATCTTCTTCGGCCTCGCGGGCCTCGTCGTGGCCGTGCTCGCGGCATTCGGCCTCGCCGAGGCGTTGTGGCTTCAGATCCTGCTGTTCTCGATCTTCTCCGTGGCGTCGCTGCTGCTGTTCCGCAACCCGCTGCTCCGGTGGATGGCCCGCCACGCCCGGCCGACGCCCGAGATCGACACCCTCGTGGGCGAGATCGCGGTGGCCTCGGCCTCACTGGCGCCCGGGGAGGTGGGCCAGGCGCAGCTTCGCGGGAGCGCGTGGAACGCGCGCAACGGGTCCCAGTCGCCGATTGCCGCGGGAGGGCGCTGCCGCGTGACCCGCGTGGAAGGCCTCGTAATCTGGCTCGAACCTGAGTGAGGTGACTCCATGACCGGCGCTGTCCTCGTTTTCGGCATTCTCGCCATCCTGGTTCTCATCGTCATCGCCAAGACGGCGGTCGTCGTGCCGCAGCAGAGCGCGTTCGTGATAGAGCGCCTCGGCAAGTACTCGGGCACGCTGTACGCGGGGTTCCACGTGCTGGTTCCGTTCATCGACGTGATTCGGTACCGGCACACGCTGAAGGAGCAGTCGAGCGACATCCCCGCGCAGGTGTGCATCACGCGCGACAACGTGCAGGTGGGCGTCGACGGGATCCTGTACCTGAAGGTGCTGAATCCGGAACGGGCGTCGTACGGGATCCAGGACTACCACTTCGCCATTTCGCAGCTCGCCCAGACCACGCTCCGGAGCGAGATCGGCAAGATCGATCTGGACCGCACGTTCGAGGAGCGCACGAACATCAACACCGCCGTGGTCAGCGAGCTCGACAAGGCGTCGGAACCGTGGGGCGTGAAGGTCCTGCGCTACGAGATCCGGAACATCACGCCGCCCGGGGACATTCTCGCCGCCATGGAGAAGCAAATGCGCGCCGAACGGGAGAAGCGCGCGGTGATCCTCTCGTCTGAGGGCACGCGGGACGCGGCGATCAACGTGGCCGAGGGCGAGAAGCAGCAGGTCATCAAGGCCTCGGAAGGCCGGAAGCAGCAGCAGATCAACGAGGCGATCGGCCAGGGCGAGGCCATCCTGACCGTGGCCACCGCGACGGCGGAGGGGCTGAAGCGGGTGGCGGCGGCCATCACGGCGGAGGGCGGCTACGACGCCGTCCGCCTCCGGGTGGCGGAGCAGTACGTCGCCGAGTTCGGCCAGCTGGCGAAGGCCGGCACCAGCCTCGTGCTCCCGGCGAATGTCGCCGACGTGGGCGCGATGGTCGCGCTGGCGATGAACGTCTACAACCAGCAGATTGCGAAGGGCGCGCCGAGGCCTTGACGCCGGTGATGGTGATGGGGTCAGGTCCAGAAAAACGGGGTCAGACCCCTTCGCGGCGGGTCTGACCCCGTTTTTCTGGATCTGACCCCACCCCTCGGGAACTCTTCACGGAACGGGAAGCGGAACTCGTGGCCCAGCTGCCGATCCGCCCGTTCACGGCGGCGCGCCCCGCTGCCGCGTGGAAATTGCAGGAGCACGAGGCGAGATCCGTGCTGGACGCGCTCGCGTCGAAAGCCATCCTGCTCGATGTCAGCCAGAACGAGGAGCCGGTCTACGTGCTCCCGCCGCCGATGGCCGGCTCCTTCGAGTTCTCGATGATGCGCGTCCGCGGCGACGTGGACCAGCGCCTGCTCGCGCAGCTGTTCTACGAATACATCACCGTCGAGGAGGACTTCATCAAGGCGCTCTTCACGCCCGGCGCGACGCAGCTGGGGCGCGTATTCGTGCGCGAGCCGGTGCCGACAAGCGACCAGGCGCTGCACGTGCTGGACTACGAGCGCGCGAGCGCCGTCATCGCGTCCGCGCCGGACATGGGCGTCGGGATGTGCTACTGCCGGCACAAGAGGCAGCACCTCGGGCTCGCCTGCGACGCGCCGATGGACATCTGCATGACCTTCGGCGCGGCGGCCTCGTGCAGTTCGGCGAGAACGTCCGCCGCAGCGTCGCGTTCATCTGCAACCGCGGCGGCTGCTGCTGTGGGGTGATGATCGCGCAGCAGCGGTTCGGCAGCCTGCACCCCATCCACACGACGAACTTCCTGCCGGCGGTGGACCGCGCCGCGTGCAACGGGTGCGGCAAGTGCGTGGACGCCTGCCCCGTGGGCGCCCTGTCGCTCGTCTCGGCCCAGGAGCCGCGGCACGCGAAGAAGAAGCGCGCGCAGCTGGACGACCGCGTGTGCCTCGGCTGCGGCGTGTGCGTGGCGGCCTGCGACACGGGCGGCCTGTCGCTCGAACGGCGCCCGGAGCGCATCATCACGCCGCTCGACTCGACCCACCGGACCGTGCTTATGGCCATCGAGCGGGGCACGCTGCAGAACTTGATCGCCGACCACCAGGCGCTGACGAGCCACCGGGCCATGGCCGCTATCCTGGGGGTGATCCTGCGGCTCCCGCCCCTCAAGCAGGCGCTTGCCAGCAGGCAGCTACAGTCGCGCTATCTCGCCCGCCTGTTGGGGTCAGATCCAGGAATGCGGGGTCAGGCCCAGGAATGCTGGACCTGACCCCGCATTCCTGGATCTGACCCCACTCATGCATGGATCTCGACGGTGTCGCCCTCGAAGAGCACGTGGTCCTTCTGGACCGCCTGGCCGTCGAAGGCGCTCGCCCCCCACACCCGCGCGAACCTCATCGTCTCGATGAGGTCCTTGTGGATGCGTGCCGCCAGGTCGCCGATTGTGGCCCCCCGCGGCAAGGTGAACGGCGCCGAGCCGTCGCGCGGCTTCCCTGGCTGCTTCGTGTACACGCGGATGATGTCGAAGGCAACGAACGTCCGCCGCGCCAGATCGGCAAGGCCGGTCCCGCCAAGCGCTGAAACCCCGGCCACGCGCCAGCGCCCCTCCAGCAGCTCCTCGATGACCGGCACGGTCTCCGGCACGCCGGGCACGTCCATGCCCGTCAGCACGACCATCGCCTTCTTCTGAACGGCGGCGGTGTCCCGGCGGGGCGCCGCGCCGGCCGGATACAGGCCGATGTTGCGGCCTTCGAGCACCAGCCGGCACTCGTCGAAGCCCTCGATGGCGCGTTCGCCTTCCACAACGACCCACACGAGATCCGCGTAGCGGATCACGTCGAAGACCCACGGCTCGGTGTGCTGCGCGGACACGGGCGGCAGATCGACGAGCTGGAACGCGATGTCCTCGAACGGCATCATGCCCGGAACCGGCTCTCGCGTGGTGAACGGGTAGTCGCCGACCGCCGGCGTCGCCCGCGTCAGCGCGCGGACGAGGGCCGACTTGCCGCTGTTTGGCGGCCCCGCAAGGGCCACCTGGCCGGCGCCCTCCCGGGGAACGATGTGGCTGAATCCCGACTTCGCCCCCTTCTTGCCGCCCTCCTTCCTGAGCTTCGCGATGCGCGACTTCAGATCGGCCTGCATTCGGTCGGTGCCCTTGTGCTTGGGAATGACCCGCAGCATCTCCTCGAGGGCATCGACCTTCTCCGCGACGGTCTTCGCCGCGCGCAGGCGCTCTTCGGCACGGTGGTACTCGGGGCTGAGGTTGGCTGGCATGGCACGGGCGCCGGTACGGCGCCGGCTCGATCATGCGGGAACGCGGGGCGCCGATGCAAGACGGACGGCGCGCCGGGAAGCCGGCCGGCGCGCGTCAGGCCAGTGCGCCAGGTGCGCCCCGCCCCGGTTGTCCATGGGCCCGCGCTGGAGCAGAATAGCCCAGCCCCAGCGAGGAGCCCTGCCATGACCACATCCGGTTCACACGCAGGCCGCCTGCATCCGATGACAGGCGCCGTTGCTGCAGCCGTCCTGATGATCGCCGCCGCCGCCGCGCTCGCACAGCCAGTCGGACCCGACACCTCCTGGAAGCCCGCAGGAGAACGCCTGCTCTCGAAGTTCGCCAAGCACGTCTCGCCCGGCCTGGCGCACCCCGAGTACCCGCGCCCGCAGCTGGTCCGGCCCGACTGGCTGAACCTGAACGGCCTCTGGCAGTACGCCATCCGGCCGAAAGACGCCGGCGCTCCGGCCGGCACCTTCGACGGCGCGATTCTCGTCCCGTTCGCGCCGGAGTCGGCGCTGTCAGGCGTTGGCAAGACAGTCGCGCCGGACCAGCGGGTCTGGTACCGGCGCACGTTCCGCGTGCCGTCTTCATGGGCGGGCAAGCGCGTCTGGCTGCGCTTCGATGCCGTCGACTGGGACACGACCGTGACGGTCAACGGAAAGACCGTCGGTTCCCATACCGGCGGCTACGATCCGTTTGCGTTCGACATCACCGGCGCGCTCACGAGTTCGGGCGACCAGGAGCTGGTCGTCTCGGCCTGGGACCCGTCGGATGCCGGCTCCCAGCCGCGAGGCAAACAAGTGCTCAAGCCGCGCGGGATCTGGTACACGCCGACGAGCGGCATCTGGCAGACGGTGTGGCTCGAGCCGCTGCCCGCGCTGGCCATCCAGCGCCTGAAGCTGACGCCCGACGCCGACGCAGGCGCGATCGTGGTTGAGGCGAGCCTCAGCGGGGCGGCCGCAGGATGCGCGCTGCGCGTGGCGGTGCTCTCCGGCGGCAGGCAGCTTGCGGCGGCCGAAGGCCCAGCCTCGGCGCCGCTGCGCGTCACGGTGCCGTCCCCGCGCCTGTGGTCTCCCGCCGATCCGTTCCTCTACGACCTGAGGATCGCGCTCCTGCGCGGCGGAAAGGTCCTGGACGAGGTGTCCAGCTACACCGGCCTGCGCAAGATCTCGCTCGGGCGCGCGGCAGACGGCGCCGCCCGGCTGATGCTCAACAACCGGCCGCTCTTCCAGTTCGGCTTCCTCGACCAGGGTTTCTGGCCCGACGGCCTCCACACGCCGCCAACGGACGAGGCGATGCGGTTCGACATCGAGTCGACGCTGGCCTTCGGCATGAACCTCGCCCGCAAGCACATCAAGATCGAGCCCGATCGCTGGTATTACTGGGCCGACAAGCTGGGCCTGCTCGTCTGGCAGGACATGCCGAGCGGCCGGAACGACACGCCGGAGGCCCGCGCCAACTTCGCCGACGAGTGGAAGCGCGTGATCGACGCCCGCTTCAACCACCCGTCCATCGTCATGTGGGTGCCGTTCAACGAAGGCTGGGGCCAGCCCGACGCCACCGGCACGCGCCAGATGGCGGAATGGACTGCCCGCTACGACCCGACGCGGCTCGTCAACCATACATCGGGCTGGTCGGATGCCGGCGCGGGCCACGTCTCCGACGTCCACATGTACCCCGGGCCCTCGATGCCGGCGCTCGAACTGAGCCGGGCGGCGGTATTGGGCGAGTTCGGCGGCCTCGGCATCCCGACGCGCGGCCACACGTGGCAGGGCGAGCAGAACTGGGGCTACGTCAGCTTCAAGGATGCGGCCGACTACGAGCGGGCGTACCGCGAGACGATCGCACGGCTGCGGCTGCTCGTCGCGCGGGGCCTGAGCGCGGCCGTCTATACCCAGACGACCGACGTCGAGATCGAGGTCAACGGCCTGATGACCTACGACCGCGAGGCCGTCAAGATCCCGCAGCCGGCCCTCGCCGAGATCAGCAGGACGCTCTTCGAGAACCTGCCGTCGGTCACGACCGTGCTCCCGGCGTCGGAACTCGGCGGCCGGCCGTGGCGTTACGTCCTGACCAGGCCGGCGGACGGATGGAACGAGGCCGAATTCAACGACAGTGCGTGGCCGTCGGCTCCCGCGCCGTTCGGCGGGGGCAAGCCCGAAGGCGTTCCCGTGCGCACGCCGTGGACGGCCCCTGACATCTGGCTGCGCCAGGCGTTCGACTGGGCGGGCGGACCGGCCGAGGGGCTGCACCTGCTGGTCGCCCACGACGATCAGGCGACCGTCTGGATCAACGGGGTCGAAGCGGCGACCCTGGCTGGTCGCTCGACGGGCTACGTGATCGTTCCCGTGAGCGACGCGGCCGCCCGCGCGCTGAGGCCGGGCGCGAACGTGATCGCGGTGCACTGCGCGCAGCAGAAGGACGAGCAGGCGATCGACGTGGGAGTGCTGCAGGTGAGGTAGGCGCCGGGGGCGACCTCGGGTGCAGGATCCAGCGCGTCGGCGTGCAGGAACGGGCCCGGCCGTCCAGCAGGAACTGCACGGTCCCGGCGACGCTGCCCGCCGCGAACACGCGGCTGGACATCGTGCCCTGCAGCATCGCATCGCCCTGCGTCGCGCTGTAGGGATCGAAGCCCGGCGCGATGGTCACGACGACCCCGGTCTCGGGATCACGCGCCTGCCCCAGCACCGGCCCGTACAGCGTCGTCGGGCCGACCATCTGGACGAGCGCCCGAAAACCGAGATTGGCCCCTTCGGCAGGGAGGATCTGCCAGCCGCTCGCTATCGGCGCCACCGTCACGGGGATGGAGGCAGTCCCGGGGATGTCCGGCTCTCCCACGCAGATGATCTGGATGCCCGAGGTTCCCTGCGGCACGTAGACCACCAGGGTGTAGGCGCCCGGCAGGAGGCTGAAGGGGCTCGCCGCCCAGCTGCTCGGCGAAGTCGGCGTGCACGAGGCGGCGGAGACGGCAAGCGCCAGGCACACGGCGCCTGCTTGACGCCGCGGCCGGCGGCGCCCGCACGCGCTTGTCATCGCCCTGCTCCGCCGGCGCGATCATGCCGGACGACCTGCAGACCGGACGCCCCTCCCAACCGCTCCACTTCCACGCTGTGCGCCGCACGGGCGACGTCGTCCGGATCGGGGCTCGAGCCGGCCAGCGCGCGCAGGGCCCCTGCGAGCGCCACGCAGACGGCCGCGGACGTGCCAGTGGACGCTCCGGGCGGCTCGACCGATCCGACACGAACGTCAATCGTCATGCCGGCAGGCGCGCCCACCGACTCGATGGCCGCCTCGAGCAGCGGATGAGGCCCGAAGGGGCGCGCGCCGGGCGCGAACGCGTAGCGCTCGCCGAAGTCCCCGGCGTGCAGCGTCACCGGGCGCCCGGCGCCCGCGTCAGCCAGCCCCGCACCGAGCGCGACGGTCACATCCGGATTGACGGCCACGTGAGAAACAGCCCCCTGCCGGGCGAACCACGTGCCGGTCCAGCCCCCGCAGCCGCAGGTCCGCACGAGCGCGCTTGCGACGACGGCCGTCATGTCCTCCTGCAGCGTACTACGATCGGCCGCCGGTGGGCGCCGGGGGCGTCGGGGGCCGACCGGCTCACGGGCCCGCTGTGCTACGATCTGCACGCACCACGCGCAGCGCCCGCACGGCCGGCACCAGCAGCGCGCGCACCGCGCGGCCCGGAGCGCGCGCCCGCTGCGGTTGGTGGCGGAGGGCTCATGGCGCGCAGGCTCATGCTTGTCCTGCTACTGGCGCTCGCGATCCCGGGCGCGGGCCTGCGCGGCACCCTTCTGCCGCGCCAGGCGGCGCCGCCGCCGGACGCAGCGGCGCCCGTTGATCGCTCCGCTCCACTGCCCGCAGCCCGCTCCCCCCGCAACGCGAACTACTCGATCGACGTCCGCCTCGACCCCGGCGCCCGCGCCCTCATCGGCCACGAGGACATCACCTGGAGGAACACGAGCGCGCACCCGACGTCGAAGCTCTGCTTCCATCTCTACTACAACGCGTGGAAGCACGCTCAGACGACCTGGATGCGCGAAGCGAGGCTCCGCGGCCGGTCCCGGGCGCGCTCGGTTCGGGCCGGCGACTGGGGATGGACCAGCGTGACGTCGGTCCGCCTGCTCCGGCCCAACGCCGAGGCGGTCGAACTGGCCGATCGCCGCTTTGCCTCCCCGGACGACGGGAACGAAGCGGACGAGACGGTCATGGAGGTGCTGCTGCCCGACGTTGTGCCGCCGGGCGAATCGATCCGAATCGGCCTCGACTGGAACGCGAGGATCCCGCGGACGTTCTCGCGCACCGGCGCCGTCGGCTCGTACTACTTCCTCGCCCAGTGGTTCCCCAAGCTGGCCGTCCTCGAGGACGCGGGCTGGAACTGCCACCAGTTCCACGCCGGCACCGAGTTCTACGCCGACTACGGCGTCTACCAGGTCCGGATGACGGTCCCATCGTCCTGGGTCGTCGGAGCGACGGGCCTCGAGCGCGGGCGCACGGACAACCCGGACGGCACCACGACCCACGCGTATCACGCCGACGATGTCCACGACTTCGCCTGGACGACGAGCCCCGACTACCTCGTCCGCACGGCGCGGTTCGAGCACCCGACTCTCCCGGCCGTGGAGATGCGGCTGCTGCTCCAGCCCGAGCACGCCGGGCAGGCCGACCGCCACTTCGACGCGACGCGCACGGCGCTCAGGTTCTACGGCGAATGGTTCGGCGCCTACCCGTACGGCCACCTCACCGTCGTCGATCCGGCCTGGCAGAGCGGGGCGGGGGGGATGGAGTACCCGACGCTCTTCACCGCGGGAACGCGCTGGCTCGCGCCGCGCGACGTCATGGATCCGGAAGGCGTGACGATCCACGAGGCCGGCCACCAGTTCTGGTACGCGATGGTCGGCAACAACGAGTTCGAGGACGCCTGGCTGGACGAGGGGCTCAACACCTTTTCGACGGGCCGGGCGATCGAGGCCAACCCCGCCTACCGGGTGAACTACCAGTCGTCGCGCTACTTCGGCGGGTTCGTGCCGTGGGTCTTCCGGGACATCCCGGTGTCGAGGGAAGTGGACGAGAACGGCCTGTCGGCGTACCGCGCGTCGGCCGAGTCCGACGCGCCGTCCACGCCGTCCTTCAGGTACTTCCCCTCGACGGGAGGAGGGCTGAGCTACAGCAAGACCGCCCTCTGGCTGCACACGCTGGAGCGCCACCTCGGCTGGCCCGCGCTGCAGCGCGCGATGTCCGCGTTCTTCGAGCGCTGGAAGTTCCGGCACCCCAAACCGCAGGACTTCTTCGACGCGGTCAACGAATCGTCCGGGCGCGACATGACGTGGTTCTTCGACCAGGTACACCGAAGCTCCACCGTGTTCGACTACGGCGTGCAGTCGGTGATGAGCGAGACGCTGCCGCCCGCCGGCTCGCGCGCGACGAAAGGCTCCGCTCCCGTCAAGCGATCCACGGTCGTCGTCCGGCGCTACGGCGAGGCGGTGTTCCCGGTCGAGGTCCTCGTGACGTTCGAGGGGGGCGAGACCGTCCGCGAGGCCTGGGACGGGAAGGACCGCTGGAAGGCGTTCACCTACGAGCGCGCAATGCGGGTCGTGTCCGCAGTGGTCGATCCGGATCGCGTGCTGCTGCTCGACATCGACCGGACGAACAACAGTTTCACGACCGAGCCCCGATCGCGGGAGGCCGCGCGCAAGTGGATGCTCAAGTGGATGGTCTGGCTGCAGGACGCGCTGGCGACATCCAGCTTCTTCATCTGAGGCCGGGCGGGCCCGGCCGGTGGGATACGGCATGGCGACGATCTTCGAGGCGTTCACGGACGGGTGGGGGCGGGTCCTCCGCGCGCCGGCCATCCTGTTCGGCGTGTTCCTCGTCACCCTGCTCCTGGCCGCGCCGGCCGGGAGCGCCATCCGGGACTCGATCTCAGGCAGCCTGGGCTCGAGCCTCGACGGCGGCGCCATGGCCGACGGCGTCGACGCCGACTGGTGGGCCCGGTTCAGCGATGCGGCCACGGGCCTGGATCGGACGTTCACCCGGTCCGTCATCGGCTTCGCCGCCGTGCTCGACAACCTCAGCCGCTTCCTGGACAACGAGGAGGCGGACGCGTCGCTGGCCGGGCTCACGTTCGCCTACCTGGCGATCTGGCTGTTCCTCATCGGCGGCATTCTCGACCGGTACGCGCGGATGAGGCCGACGCGGTCCCAGGCGTTCTTCGGCGCCTGCGGGACGCTCTTCTTCCGCTTCCTCCGCCTCGGGCTGATCGCGGCCGCCGGCTACTGGCTGCTGTTCGGCGTCGTGCATGCGTGGCTGTTCGAGGGACTCTACGGGCGGGCCATCCGCGACCTGACGGTGGAGCGGACGGCATTCGCGATCCGCCTGGCGCTCTACGGCGTGTTCCTGGCGCTGCTGGGGTTCTGGAACGCCGTCATGGACTACGCGAAGATCCGCGCAGTGGTGGAGGACCGCCGGAGCATGCTCGGGGCGTTCCTCGCGGGCTGGCGCTTCGTCGTCGGCCATCCGCTGAAGGCCGGCGGCCTGTACCTGCTCAACACGCTCGCCTTCGCGGCGGTTGTGTTCGTGTACTTCCTGACGGCGCCGGGCGCGGCCGGGTCTGGCGCCGCCGCGTGGGCGGCGTTCGCCATCGGGCAGGCGTACGTGCTGGCGCGGCTTGCCGTGAAGCTCGCCTTCTACGCCTCCGGGACTTCGCTCTTCCAGCGGTCCCTCGCCCACCTGGCGTATACCGCGGCGCCGGAGCCGATCTGGCCCGACTCGCCCGCGGCCGAGGCCCTCGCCAACGCCGCCGGCAGGGACTAGGAGCGGCCCGATGCACCACCTGGCGTCCGAGATGGCCGGCTGGCTCCGGGAGCGCGTGCGCGCGGCGGGCGCGCGGGGGATCGTTGTGGGGCTCAGCGGGGGACTGGACTCAGCCGTCGTCGCCCGCGTGGCGCAGATGGCCGTGCCCGGCGGCGTGCTGACGGTGTTCATGCCCGCAGGCAGCCTGCCGCAGGACGCCGAGGACGCGCGGCTCGTCGAGGACACGTTCGGCCTGCCCGTCATGACGGTCGATCTCTCGGACGCGGTTGACGCGCTGCTCGATCGCCTGCACCACGCGGCCGGCGCGCAGCCGTTCGACACGGCCCCGGCAGACGAGGCAGGGCCGCGCATGGCCGTGGCCAATCTGAAGCCGCGCCTGCGCATGGCGGCGCTCTACTACGTCGCGAACCGGCTGAACTACCTCGTCGCCGGCACGGGCAACCGGTGCGAGATCGCCATCGGCTACTACACGAAGCACGGCGATGGGGGTGTGGATCTGCTCCCGCTCGGGGCGCTCGTGAAGAGCGAGGTGCGCCAGCTCGCGCGCCACCTCGGCGTGCCGGCCCGGATCATCGACAAGGAGCCGAGCGCGGGCCTCTGGCCGGGCCAGACCGACGAGGGCGAGATGGGGTTCACCTACGCCGAGCTGGAAGACTACCTCCGCGGGAGGCGGGCTTCGCTTGCTCCGGCCACGCTGGCGCGCATCGAGCGCCTCGTGCGCGCCAGCGAGCACAAGCGCCAGATGCCGCCGGTGTTCCGGCCCTCCGGGGAGTAGGCAGCGGGCCCCTCAGGCCCGGACGAGCGCCGCGAGCATGGCGTCTTCGGTCAAGCCGAAGTGCTCCCACACCCGGACGAAGTGGTCCGAGGGTGCGATGCGCGGATCGCCGATCCCGAAGTGATCCAGCCGGACACCCGCGCCGGCCACGCTCGTGGCGACGAGCCCCGCGAAGCCGCGTGTCCCCGACGAGGGATCGCCGATCAGTCCGTCTTCGACCGTCACCATGCGCTCGTACCTGGCGGCCAGCCCGCCGAGGAACCCGTCGTCCAGCGGGAATCCGTTGACGACGATGACGTCCGCCGGCACGCCCTGCGCGGCCGCGCCGTCGGACGCGGCGACAGCCAGGTAGGCGGGCGCGCCCACGGCCAGGACGACGGTCCGGGCGCCCGCCCTCTGGCGGCACACGGTGGCCGGCGACCACGCGTCGCCGGCATTCCACAGCGGCGAGCCATCGGCCTTCGCGAGCACCGGCAGGTTGTCTCTCGGAACGGCGACGATGTGGCCGCCCATGGCGGCGGCGGCGTCTCTGACTGCCACGAACGCCGCGCGGGCGTCGGCCGGCGCGTAGAAGCGCCGCAGGTACGGCAGGTAGCCGAGTCCCAGGTTGATCCAGTCGAGGCTCCAGCCGGAGAAGTGGTCGCGGCCCGTGCAGGCCCCGACGTGCGAGAGGTGCATGACGACGTTGAGGCCCTCGTTCGCGCCGGTCAGGTTGCGCTGGTAGCGCCAGAACTCGAAGCCCTCGCGCGCGATGCCTTCGAAGAACGCGGCGAAGGTCGCAAAGACGTTGAGCTGCGGCTCCCGGCTGCTGAAGGCGAGGCCGTTCGCCATCAGGGCGGCGGCCTGCTCCTGGATGCTCATCTCGAACCGGTGATCGCGCGGCACGCGCGACGCGGCCTTGCCCAGCTTCGTCGAGGGGTCGAGATCGCACGACACGAAGAAGCAGCGTCCGGGGTGCCTCCGCGCGATCGCGTCGTACGCCGCCTCGGAGCCCGCGCGCGGCGACACGGATGTCCCGGGCGCCGGCAGGCTGACGGGGTCGAGGTCGGCCGCCTCAAGCACGAGGTTCGGCGAGCCCTTCGGCGGGCGCGCGGTCGTGACGACCTTCCGGCGCGGCTTCGCGCGCAGGCGCGACAGCGCCTCGGCCTCGGCCGGCGTGAGCCGCAGAAGCGGGCTCGCCAGCGTGGCGGCCTCGTCGCGCCCCTTCATGCCTCCGTCGTGGTGGCCCTCGCCGCCCGGCAGGCCGTTGACGTAGAACAGGCACTGGCACATGGCTCGCGCGTCCCGGAAGCTCATCAGCGACCCGGGAATCCAGATCTCGGTGTCGAGCGGCACGCCGTGCTCGGCGGCAAACCGCGCGACCTCCGCGCCGATGCCGTGCTGCTCGCCGAACGCCGCGACGGTGACGGCGCGGCCGTTGCCGGACCGGTAGCCCGTCGGATAGATCAGCGCCGGCTGGCCTTCCCGGGCCAGCGCCAGCCCGTCGCGGTAGGCGCCGAAGAGCGCCGGGCGGTCGTGCAGCGACGCGATCTCGACGATCTGGATGCCGAGCGACGCGATGACCGGCCGCGGATCGCGGTCCATCACACGCGCGGTCGTGCCGGAGAGCTGGATGCCGTTGCGGTGCATCACGAAGAGCAGGGGGGCGCGGTGCTGGCTCGCGGCCACGTAACCGTTCAGCGACTGCCCCGAGATCCAGCCGGCGTCGCCGCAGTGGCAGATGACGGCCGCCTCGGGCCCTCTCTTCGCCCTGAGGCCGAGCGCCTGACCGACGGCGACGGGAACGATCGCGCCGAGGCGCCCGGAACTCAGCTCGGTGCCGCCGGGCACGAACGACACGTGCCCGGCGACGTCGAGGCTGCGCCGGAACGCCTCAACGACCCTGGACTCGGGCAGGAAGCCGAGGATGGCCAGCGCGGCGTAGTAGCCGATGCTCGTGTGGCCGTGCTCGATGGTGAAGAACCGGCGATCGTAGTCCACGACGCCGAGCGTCATGAGCAGGCCCGGTATCAGCTCGAGCGCGCCGCCGAGGTGGTCGATGTCGCCCGCGCGCGCGAGCGACGCCAGCGCCCGGATGGCGATCGACGCGGCCTCCTTTTCGAGCCCCGCAAGCGCCGCCGCCTCGTCGGGGGCGAGCGAGGCCGCCGCGGGGTCGAGCGAGAACGGCAGCACGTCGGCTTCGACGCGCCCGGCCAGAAGCGGCGACGCCTCGAGGAGGCTCGCGTTGCGCCGGCGCTGGGCGGCCGCGAGCGCCTCGAGCGGATGCGTGGACGCGGTGGTGGTCATGGCGGCTCTCGTCATCGGTGAGGGTCGGGCAGCGGGTCACGGCAGTCTAGCACACCGGTTCCGACGCCTCGGGCTTGCCTGCGCCACCGCCCGCGCCGCGGGAACCGCGCCCGCGGTTCGCGCGCGGACCTATAATGGGGCCGTGCAGCCGGCCAGGGTCCTGGGGGGCGGCCGCGCAACGGGAGGCCCATGCCGAAGGCTCTCACGGCGGAGGACGTCAGGCGCGCGGTGCTGGCGCGAGCCGAGATTGTCAGACTGCTCGAGCACAGCCGGGCCGAGGACCGCACGACGGTCCGCCGCCGGATCGTCGCCTACCTCGAAGAACTGACGACGACGCAGCGCTACGCGTTCTACAAGCGCATCCCCGCGCTGCTGCACCCGATCCTCCGGAAGATCCCTCGCCTCGTAGAGGGCATCGATGTTGCCAAGGACGCCAGCCGATCCGGCCGCCTCATCTACGCGTCGAACCACCGCAGCCACATGGATTACCTCGTCGAGCCGATCCTGCTCGACGAGCACGGCATCCGGCCGCCGCTCATCGCGGCGGGCTTCAACCTGTTCGGCGGCCCCCTCGGGCTGCTGAACCGCCACGTGACGGGCGCAATCCCGATCCGCCGGGGCACCAGGGACCCGGTGTACCTGACGACGCTCAAGGCGTACGTCGCGGAGCAGCTCCAGCACCACGACCTGTTCGTGTACCCGGAGGGCGGGCGCAGCTACAGCGGCGAGCTGAAGCCGTACAAGACGGGCCTGCTGCACGCCGCCATGCAGGCCGGCGTGAAGGACCTGCTGGTCGTGCCCACCGCCATTTCGTACGACCTGGTCCTCGAAGACCGCGTCATCGCGCGGCAGGGCGTGAAGAAGCGCCAGCGGCCCTTCACGCACGAGTTCGCCGAGATGGCCGCCCTGGCGATCGGGTACCACACCCGATCCGTCACCGTCTTCGCGCCCCCCATCCCGGCCGCGCCGTACGATCCCGAATCGAAGAAGGACGTTCTGGACCTCGCGCAGCGGGTGCGCGAGGTGACAGGCAGGATCATGAAGATCCTGCCGACCGCCATCGTCGCCCACGAGATGCGCCAGGCGATCACGCACGCGAGCCTGGAGTCGCGCGTCGCCGCCAGGCTGGACCGGCTCGCCGAAGCCGGCGCGAACCTGGACGTCCGCGACGCGAAGCACGTGATCGAGGACGGCGTGTCGCGGCTCGAGCACCGGGGCGTCATCCAGTCCGAGAGCGGCAGGATTCGCGTGCGCGATCGCCGGGTGCTCCGCTACTACGGGCGCTCCATCGCGCATTTCGTCCACGACACCGACTAGGACGCCTTCATGATCGACGCGCTGTCGAAGTCCTTTTTCCACGCCCTTGCCCGGAGCAAGGGCCTCGAGCGCCTGGCGTCCCGCTACGGGATGGCCACGCCCACGAGCTTCGCGCGCCGGTTCATCGCCGGCGAGAGCGCCGAGGAGGCGCTGGCGGCCGCCCGCGCGATCCAGGCGCGAGGCATGAGGCTCACCCTGGACCAGCTCGGCGAGAGCATCGCGTCGCTGCCGGAGGCCGAGGCGGCGGCGCGCGCCTACGAGGCCCTCATCCAGGGGCTGGTGGCAGCCGGCATCGACCGCAACATCTCGATCAAGCCGACGCAGCTCGGCCTCGACATCGACATGGCCGTGTGCCTCGGGCACATCACGAACCTCCTGGACCTCGCCCGGCGGCACGAGGCCTTCGTGCGCATCGACATGGAGAACTCGCCCTGCATCCAGAAGACGCTCGACCTGTTCGGCGCGGCCTGGGCGCAGGGCTATCGGAATACCGGCGTCGTGCTGCAGTCGGCCATCCTCCGAAGCGAATCCGACGCCAGGGTCCTGTCGCAGATGGGCGCGAGGATCCGGCTCGTGAAGGGCGCCTACAAGGAGCCGCCCGGCATCGCCTACCAGGCGAAGGCGGACGTGGATCGGGCCTACATCCGGATCATGCAGTTCCTGCTGGCGGAGGGGCACTACCCCGCCATCGCGACCCACGACCCGGCCATGATCGCCGCCGCCAGGGCGTTCGCCGCCGATCGGGGCATTCCCAGCGACGCCTTCGAGTTCCAGATGCTGTTCGGCATCCGGCGGGACTTGCAGGCGGCGCTCGTCGCCGAGGGATACCGCGTACGCGTCTACGTCCCGTTCGGCACGCAGTGGTTCCCGTACTTCATGCGCCGGCTCGGCGAACGGCCCGCGAACGTGGCGTGGGTGCTGAAAGGGCTGATTCGCGACAGGGGCTGAGCAGCACGCGCTGAGCGCCCGTCACGCGGAGACAGGGCCCGCCGCGCAGAGGCCGGTTTGTCCGCCCGCGGCCGACGCCGTCGGCCCGAGGCTGGGCCGGGCGGCGCCTGGCGCAGGCTGAGGCAGGAGACAAAGAGCCATGCCCGGGTTCGCGCACGCGCTCCCCGCGCCCGTGCTGACCATCGCGCACAGCGTGCGGGCAGCAGGCGGCCGCGCCCTAGTGGCCGGCGGCTGGCCGCGCGATTACCTGTTGAAGCTCCAGCCCGGTGACGTCGATCTCGAGGTCTACGGCCTGCCCGCCCCTGCGCTGCGCCGCCTGCTCGAGGCGGTCGGACGGGTCGACGCCGTCGGCGAGGCGTTCACGGTCTACAAGGTGGCCGGCATCGACGTCGCCCTGCCGAGGCGCGATTCCAAGGTCGGCCGGGGCCACCGGGGGTTCGAGATCGAGGGCGATCCGTTCATGCCCGTCGAGGAGGCCTGCCGCCGGCGCGACTTCACCATCAACGCGATGCTCGTCGATCCCCTCTCCGGCGAGTGGTTCGATCCGTTCGGCGGCCGGCGCGATCTCGAGGATCGGGTCCTCAGGATGGTGGATGAGGCCACCTTCGGCGACGACAGCCTCCGGGTGCTCCGCGCGCTCCAGCTCGCTGCCCGCTTCGACCTCCGGATGGAAGCCGGCACGAAGCGGGTCTGCCGCGCGACGTGCCTTGACGACCTGCCGGCCGAACGGGTTCTCGGCGAGTTCGAGCGACTGCTGCTTCTCGCCCGCCGCCCGTCGATCGGATTCGAACTGGGGCGGGAACTCGGCGTCATCGAGGCACTCATCCCGGAAATGGCGGCCCTGGTCGGCTGCCGGCAGGAGCCAGACTGGCATCCCGAGGGCGACGTCTGGACGCACACGCTGATGGTGATCGACGAGGCCCGCCCGATGATCGACGGCCTCTCCCGCGCCCGGGGCCTGGCCGTCATGCTCGGCGCCGTGTGCCACGACTTCGGCAAGCCGCTCACGACAGCCATCATCGACGGGCGCATCCGGTCGCCGGGTCACGAGCCTGACGGCGTGGCGCCCGCGCTGGCCTGGCTCGACCGCCTCAACCTCCACACACTCGACGGCTTCGACGTGCGGCGCCAGGTCGTGGGCCTCGTGGCCTACCACCTGGCGCCAGGCACTTGGCACAAGTCGGCTTCCCCCGTGAGCGACGGGGCCTTCCGGCGCCTGGCCCAGAAGGTCGATCTGGAACTCCTGGCGCTCGTCGCCCAAGCGGACTGCCGGGGACGGGCCGGTGATTTCGATTGCTCGGCCATGGACTGGTTCCTGGCTCGGGCGCGGGCCCTCGGCGTGGAACATCGCCCCCCGCCACCCATCCTGCTCGGGCGCCATCTGCTCGAAATGGGGCTGACGCCGGGCCCTGGCATCGGCCGGATTCTCAAAGCGGTGTACGAACGACAGCTCGACGGCGAGGTGGTCGACCTCGACACGGCGCGCAGGGCGGCCCGAGGCTTGCTTGAGCGTGACGGCGCACATGGCGCCACGCAGTAGCCGTGCCAGACGCGGGGCCGCACCGCCGCCAGAGGTTGCGGCGCAGCTACCCATGTGGCACAATATTTGATATGGCAGCCGATTACGGCGCGAACGGTGAGCGTCCCATCCCGGATCGCGGCGCCGACGCCCAGCCACCGGCCCCGGACACCCTCCTCGATCACTCGTCTGCCGTCCGGCGTTTCGACACCTGCCGCTGGAAGAAGGCTGCCGAGGCCGGTACGCCGGCCCACTGTACGCACCGGGACGTCCTGCCCATTGCCGGGACGACCGGGTTCAGCCCGGAGGCCTGGTGCGGGGAGTGCGGGTTTTTCAAGGTCCGCCGAACGCCTCGCAAGCGGCCGGCGCCGCCGCCGGACGATCGCTACTTCTACTGAAGAGGCCCGCTTCGCCCCGCGCTACTCGCTGAGCTCACGCGCCAGGCTCGCCCACTCCCCGTCGGGCGCGAGGCTGCAGTAGCTCCGCCAGTGCGGCTTCGCCTCCTCCGACCGGCCGTCCTTTTCGAGCACCACCGCGAGGTACAGGTGGGCGTCGGCGTGGCCAGGGTCCAGGGCCAGCGCCTGGACGTACGAGAACGCCGCCGCGCGGTAGTCCCCGAGCTCGTGCTGCACATTGCCCAGGTTGAAGCACCCCTCGAAGGCGTCCGGTTGGAGGGCGACCGCGCGTTCGTAGAGCGCCATCGCCTCGATGAGCCGGCCGCTCGAGTAGTGGAGGTTGGCCAGGTTGACGAGGGCCGGGACGAGCGTGGGGTCCGCTTCAAGCGCGTGCCGGTAGGCGTCTGCGGCCTGCTCCCGCTTCTCGGCGGTCCCGTCGTCCAGCGAGGAAGCAAGGGAGAAGTAGCGCTCGGCCACCGCGCGGTCGGCGAGCGCGCGGGGCCCGTTGCGGCGCGCCTCCCGTCGGACGAAGCGGCCTTCGGCGCGGGCCTGGGGCTGCGGCTTGAGGGCGATCACGCGGGCGGGCCTGGCGTCGGCGCGGAAGTCGAACGCCAGCTGCCCCGCGCGCGCCGCCAGCGAGGCCCGAAGAACCAGCCTGAAGGCCGCGCCTCTCCGGAGCTCGGCGTGGAAGTGTCGGATGACGGCAACGTCGGCGAACCCGATGAAGCGTTCGCCCGCGCGGTCGTCGGGGGCGCCAATCAGGCCCCAGCGCTGGAGCGTCCGCAGGTGGTCGTCGCGAACGGACGGGTACAGCGCGAGCACGTCAGCCAGCCGGTGGGCCGGCCGCTGGACAGCGCTGGGCTCCGGGGACTCCGGCAGTGCCACGGCGGACCGTTCCTCCGCGCGAACCGCGTCCGGAGGGCCCCGCCGGGTCGGCGCGCCGACGGCCTCCGCACGCAGCTAGCTCACCGGCTTCAGCGGAATGACCGCGGACCGGTAGCTCTGAATCGACACCTGCGCCGCCGTCTGCTCGGCAACCGACGCGAATGCCTTCGCGACCGGCGACGACGGGTCGGCGATCACCAGGGGCGCGCCGGCATCGGCGCCCTCCCGCAGCCGCTCGGAGATCGGGATGCCGCCCAGGAAGGGGATGCCCATCTCCTCGGCGAGGCGCTGGCCGCCGCCGCGGCCGAAGATGTCGCTTTCGTGCCGGCACGAGGGGCAGACGAAGTAGCTCATGTTCTCAACGAGGCCGAGCACGGAGATGCCGAGCTTCTGGTACATGACCACCGCGCGCCTCGTGTCGGCAACCGCGACACGCTGGGGCGACGTCACGGCTATGGCGCCGGCGATGTGCGCCGTCTGGCTGAGGCTGAGGGCCACGTCGCCGGTGCCGGGAGGGAGATCCACCACGAGGTAGTCGAGCTCGCCCCAGTGCACGTCCAGCAGGAACTGCCGGATGACGCTGTGCAGCATCGGCCCGCGCCAGATGAGCGGCGACTCGTCCGACGTCAGGAAGCCAATCGAAACGACCCTCAGGCCGTGCTTCTCCGGGGGCACGATCTTGCCGTCGTCCGAGGCGAGGGGTCCGCTGAGCCCCAGCATGATCGGCACGTTCGGGCCGTAGATGTCGGCGTCCATGAGGCCCACGCGGCTGCCGGCCGCGGCGAGGGCGAGCGCGAGGTTCACGGCGACGGTCGTCTTGCCGACGCCGCCCTTGCCGGCGCCGACCGCGATGACGTTCTTCACGCCCGGCACGTGCGTCCTGTCCGCGTCGGGTGAGGCGGCCGTCCGGACCCGCGCGGTCATCGTGACGTCCACGCTCGACACGCCGGGCAGGGCCATGACGGCCGCGCGCGCCTGCTCCTTCATCTGGTCCTTGACGGGGCAGGCGGGCGTCGTCAGTTCGATGGTGCACGACACGCGGCCGCCGTCAATGGCGACGTCCTTGACGAAGCCCAGAGAGACGATGTCCTTGTGGAGGTCCGGGTCCTTGACCGACGCGAGCGCCCGGAGCACCTGTGCTTGATCGAGAGCCATGTTCGTAGCTTATGTGAAAAGAAGGGCCGCCACAAATGCAGCCCGGGGAGCGCCGCCCGCGCGCGCTGCGCCGCGCCGGCGATCAGGCCGGATGATCGAGGGCAGCCAGCCGGCGCTCGATTTCGTCGAGGGCGAGGCGGAGTTGGCGGCGGCGGGCGTCGTGCGACGCCGACTCCGTCTGGCGGCGGAGATCGGCCCTGGCGAGGCGGAGCGACTCGATGGCCTCGGCCCTGGCGGGATCCAGCCGCCTCGCGCCGCTCCTCGCCTGCCGCCGCTCTTCTTCGCGCTCGTCCATCCGTTCGGCGAGCCGCGTGCTGGCGTCGACGAGGCCTTCACCGCTGTCCGACATGAGTCTTCTGCCGCCCTCCGATTCGTGTGGGGGTGTCCCTCTTCTGATTATATCGGCTCGGCTCCCTGCCGCGACATCCCGCCGGCCGCGGTCCGCTGCGCTATAGTGGCGCGGAGGGCGAGTCCATGCACCCCCGGGAGGCGGCAGGCCGCCTCTCGAGGGGCTCAGGAGGAACGCACCGGATGTCAGACCGACGCCGCACGGCGCTGAACACCGCGATCGCGAGCCTGACGCTGGCGGCGGGCCTCGGGCTGGTTGGCTGGTTCGACTACTCCAGCACGCGGCGCGAAATGCTCACGCTGCTCGTCGATCAGGCCGCTTCGCTCCGCCAGGCGATCGCGGTGGCGGCCAGCGCCGGGGAAGCGGCGAGCGCCCAGGCCCGCACGGCGCTCACGGCCCGCCTGCTCGACAACGCCAGGCTCCTCGACAGGCTCGATCTGCGCGGCGGGCTGAGGCAGTCGGACCTCGACCAGATCTCGGAGAGCAACCGCCTGTTCCGCGTCACGGTGTTTTCCTCCTCAGGGCAGCCTGACCTGACGAGCGGCAGGAGCGGGCCTCCGTTCGGCGCCGGGCGAGGCCTGGGACCGGGGCTTGGACAGGGCGCTCGACAGGGCCTCGGACAAGGCCTCGGCGCCGGCAGGCGCGGGCGCGGCCCCGGGGCCGAGGCCGCCGCTGGCGGCGGGCCGCGGCAAGGGCCCGGTTCAGCCATGGCGGGCCTGGCAGAGCGCCTCCTCCAAGGGGGCGAGGGCGAGGCCGTGAGCGATGTCCATGCGTCGCGCTGGGACCGCGGCTCCCGCCTGGCCGCCGGAGTCCGCCGCACCCGGGGCGGCGCGATCGTGCTCAACGTCGAAGCGGGCGAACTGGCGGCGCTGGCCGATCAGGCCTCCCTCGAGCACGTCCTGGAGGCCATTGCGGCGCGCGCCCCCGACATCGCCTACGTGGCCCTCGAGGACGGACCGGATCGGCTGTCGTTCGGCCCGCTGGCCAGCGCCGCCGGCGCCGTCGACGCATCCGCTCGAGCGCCGTTCACGGCCGTGCCCCTTCCCTCCGCGCTGCAGGGACTGGCGGCGGCCAGGGTGAGCGTCGATGCCGCGCCGGTCC
>Ga0116178_10000095_pt1 | contig 70968 bp, 25 predicted proteins | sample AD_STIC12_MetaG_FD_89880 | JGI IMG/M metagenome (GOLD analysis project Ga0116178, IMG submission 89880) | Active sludge microbial communities of municipal wastewater-treating anaerobic digesters from USA - AD_STIC12_MetaG | ecosystem: Engineered > Bioreactor > Anaerobic > Digestate | place: USA...
ATAAATTATAGGATTGTTTTTAACGTAGCTGTAACGGTTCCAGCCTTGAGTATCGTACTGGCCATCTACGATATTATCCGCAGTAACAAACCTCCCAATCCCCCCGTCATAATGCCTTGCGTTGTAGAAATAATACCCGCTCTCCTTATCCAGCTCCTGGGAGTTGTACTTCGGCGCGTTCTTGGTGTCGCCCTCAGTGATCCAGTCCTCGCCAAAGGGAAGATACTCGTGGCTTGTCACCACCATTCCCGAGTCATTGGTCACTACCTTTACTGAGTCGACCTGATCTGTCAGATAATACCGGGCTTCCCCATTGGGCATTACCGCCGCCACGCGCACGCCGTTCAGGTATACGTTGTTCACGCCGTAGCCCTTATCTTTGCGGACCCCTCCCGCCATGTTTCTGTCTATCTCCACGGTAAAATACATGGAGGGGCTCAGGGTTTCAACCTCTTTTTCAAAACTGTCTGTTTCCACCCGGGCCTTTTTGCGCACCCGGAAACCCTGGTCATCGTACCAATATTTCCCTTTCACATTGCCGTTGCGGGGGTCCGTGATCTTTCGAATGCGGTTATAGCTGTCATAGGCCATTTCCTTGGCCCGGTTCTTGCCATGGTCAAATTGAGTGATCATATTCCCCGCAGCGTCATAGGTCATGGTATGGCCGGCGCTGCTCCGGGAGGCGGTGATGGATGTTACCGCGTGATTATTGTATGAATAGTTCCATTGATCATCCACGGCGCCGGTATCGGCATTGTAGACGGTCCTGGACGTGAGGTTTCCGTTGCCCGCGTACCCGTAGCCCAGCTCAAATTTTTTATTAATGCCCCCTCCGGGGGTTAGGGGGACTGCGACGCCCCCTCCGGGGGACGGGGGGGTCTTAACCTTTTCATAGTCTCCCCTCGCGTGCACCAATCGGTTCAGGCCGTCATACCGGTATTCGTACCGCACGCTGGTCCGGCACGCGCCGTCGGCTGCCACATCGGGCGTGTTTTCCACTGCCGCGATGCTGTTGTCCACCTTGAACCGGTACTTCACGTCCTGGACCTTCCAGGTCCGGCCGTTGTGGCTTGCCGTGGTAAGGAGCGATTCCATTCGGCCCTTGATGTCGTAGGTGTAGGCGGTAACCGTGCCGTTGCCCCTACGCACCTCAGCCATCTGGCCGAACTCGTTATATTCAATCCTCTCGATAATGTTCTTTGATATGCCGCCCCCGGAAGCCTTCAGGCTTTTCACGCCCATGGGACAGTAGCCGTACGTCACGGTCATGCGGCTCTTCGTATGGGGCTCTTCCGGATAGGTGATCTTCGTTTTCCGGGACAGCAGGTCGTAGGCGAAATCCGTCAGGTATCTCGTTTTTCCTGCTCCCTTGATGACGCGCGATTCCCTCTTTACCCTGCCGATCCTGTCATAGCTGAATTCCTTCCGCTGCGCCGGATCGTCCAGGGACACCATGCGCCCCAGGCTGTTCTCGCTCCCCTCAAGGGTATCGTACCCATAGTGGACTGTTCCCTCTTCACCGGGAAGGTTCTTTTCCGTGAGGCGTCCCAGGCGGTCATAGGCATAGGTGGTAACGCGACCTAACGCATCGGTGCGGGAGGACGCATCACCGAAGCTGTTGTACTCCACCCGGGCGTATCCCAGGTCAGGGTCGCTCGATTCCGTCACCAGGCCGAAGGCGTTGTAGCGCCAGCAGGCGATGTTCGCGCCGGAGGTGTCTTTCACGCCGGGCCGGAACAGTCTTCCCGGAATGTCAATGCTCATGGCGCCCGCGCCCCCTCCGGGGGACGGGGGGGTCGTTAAATCCATCTTCTTCACCCGGTTCCCGGCAATGTCGTAGGCGAAGCCGATCTTCGCGGCAACGCTCCTGCCGTCGTCGCCGGTTCCGGAATCCTCCACGTAGAGCACCAGGCCCCGGGCGTTCTTCACCGTGCGCCTGCTTCTTCCCACGCTGTGGGTCTCGACGGTCTCCCACGGGTCATGGTAGTCGTAGGTGACCGAAGTCTCGGCCTCGCCGCGATACCCCTCCGGCATGGTCACCTTGCTAATCCGTCCGGCGGCGTCGTAGTCGGTCTTCGTCGGATGTTTGTCATAGGGATTCTGCCGGTAAGCGTCGATCTCGTCGTCCCCGGCCCAGCCGGTCTGACTGGCGCGCGTCACCCGGCCCGTGGCGTCGTAGACCACCCTCCCCGTCCTGACGTAGCGCCGGCCCGGCCAGCCCGCGGCGCTCCGCACTGTGTGGATCACCCGGCCCATGCCGTCGCCGTAGACCCTCGTCTCGATGGCGCCGCCGGAGTAGAGGGCCGGCGATCCGTCATACTGCGTCACCTTCGCCGACAGGGGAAACTCAGTGCCGTACTCGTAGGCCTGCAGGGTTTCGGTGCCGGCGTCAGCGTCGATGCGCTCCTTCGCCAGGCGGCCCTTATCGTCAAACTCGAAATAGATGGAATTGCCGTTGGGGTCCGTAGTCCTGTCTATGCCGCCGAAGGCGGACCGGTAGTTGATCTCGTGCTTCGTCACCAGGGTGATGTCGCCGAGGGCGCGCTCTTCCGTCACGAACTGGCGCAGGCGCCGGTCGAAGGCCGTTTCCGTGACCCGGGCCGGGGAGCCGCTGGCGTTGGCGCTCCTGACGCGGTTCCCGTATCCGTCATAGGCGTATTCCATGACGCGGTCCGCTGCCGCAGCGAGGCCCGCGCCGGTGTATTTCACGGTCTCCCGGATCACGTTGCCCCGGCTGTCGTATTCGTACGAGGTGGTGGCCTCGTGGGAGGAATCGGCAAAGCCCCTTGCGTAATCCACGCGCATCTCGTTGGTGGCGTCGATGTTCTCGAAGCGCGTGTAGTTCGACACAGTCACCGGCCGGTGAGCGCCGTCGCTGTAATGGTCCGTGACGCCCTCGGTCCTGGCCGTCATCTCGTACCGGTCCTGTGCGAGTTCAATGGATGATGTGCGGGTTTCTGTAAGGATGTTCTTCACGTATTTCCGCACCGCCGTGGGCTCAATGAGATAACTCACGGCCGCGTTTCCCCGGGGCGTCGCTGGCGCGCCGGCCTGGGCTATCTCCCGCACCGTGTACTCGTGCTCGGTGCGGCTGTACTCGGCGTGGTCCGACCCGTACGCGGTCACCCGTTTCACCGCCCCGGCCAGGGCGCGGTTCTTCCGGTAGTCGTCATAGGGCACGGTGTTGAACTCACTCTCGGTGCGGCGCCCGGCGGCGTCCACCGCGGTGAAGCGGCTGAAGCCGAAGAAATCCGTCTCCTTTTCCCCGTCGATGAAGGCGGAGAAGGCGTATCCCCCCGCGTACTCGTATTCCGTGGCGACGTCGCGGCCCAGGCCGTCCCCCACGGTCAGCTTCACGCACACCTTGTAATTCATGGGAAGTCGCGGGATGCCGTCGTCATCGGTGTTATCGAAGCGCGTGGAGTTTTCGTAGGTCATGCGGTAGATGCCGCCGATGCCGTTCTTCACCACGGAGAGGAGATCCGGCACCGTGCCGTTGGTGAGGGCGAAATACCAGTGGCGCTCCTTCAGGTGGAAGATGCCGATATCGGTCTTGCCGTCGCCGTTGTAGTCGCCCTGGATCCACTGGAAGGGATACACGGCCCTGACCAGTTCCGGGCGCTTCATGGAGGCAAGCGGCGCGCCCGGGTCTTCCAGCGTGCACGTCGAACCGAGGATGACCCTCTTCACGCGGCCCTCCCCGTGCACCGCCGGGTTGCCATCGTGGTCGAACTCGCCCCTGAAGGAATATCCCCGCGACAGGGGCGGATAATCCGCCTGGGCGATTGATGATCTTCCCACGGTGAGCCTGTGAAACACGACCGCCCCATCCTCCACCGTGCCGTACGCCAGGTCCGCGCCGGCAGCCGCGACCTTCACCCGGTACGCATCGACGAAGCCGGCGGCGGCGAAGCGGGGATTGCCGCCGAGGAGCTTAAAGCTGATGCTCCCCCCGGCAATGGTGCCCAGGTACCAGCGGTGGCCCGCGCCGGTCATGTCCGCGAGAAGGACCTGGGCCTTCGTGTCCGTGAACTGGCCGCTGAAAAAGCGGTATCCGCTCCGGCGTTCCCGGAGGTTCGCGAAGAGCGACGCGCCGACGCCGCCCACGGTCAGGACCGTCGCGGTCCCGGTCCCGGTGAAGAGGACAAAGCGCGGCGTCTCGGCCTTATCGTCAAGGACCAGAATGTATTTGCCGCTGTCCCCGGCCCTGAAGGCATCCACAAGATAAAAACTTTTTAATATGTCAAAGTCCGTCACAGACGCGCTGTCGAAGGCCGCCGCGGGCGAATCCTCAAAGGCCGAGCCGTTATAATGGATGATGTTAAAGCGGTGCGTGACGCCTCCAAAGGACGATTCTTTTTTATAATACATGATGCCGCCGCGTCCGTCGCGGTAGCGGTCGGGCTTTTCTCCGTTCAGGATGAGGGCGCCGTCACCCTCGAGGTCCGCGTCAAGCTTCGGCGCGGGCTCGGCCGCGCCCTGCTTCAGGTACAGGCGCTTCTCTTTCTTATTGTAGATGAGGAGTTCCGGCAGGGACGAGGTGAAATACCCGGCAAAGGCCTTTTCGCCGCTCCCGGCATGGCAGTTCGCGTCATACTGGTAATCGACAATGGCAGTGGCCGCGCTACCGGTTATGACGGCCCGGGCATCGCGGACCTGTATCTCGTCCCGGGGGAGCGGCGCCGATGCCAGGACCCGGTCCGGTTCCGGCCCGCCGGAGAGATTGGAGTAGACCCGGTAGCGGAATCCGTCCGCGGTCGCCTCCCCCACCCAGAAATTGTTGTCTGTATTCGAGAAGAATCCCACGTCAGTCCTGCCGTCGCCGTTGAAGTCGCCCTGGAGCCACCGGGTGATCTCCCTGAACTCCGGGGAGCGCGAAAAGACACGGAAGGATATGGCGCCGTTGCCAGTCTCGCCGAGGACCCACTCGCCCCGGTCGCGGTGGAAGATGAGAAAGTCCGAGAAGCCGTCGCCGTTGAAATCGCCGCTGAAGCGGTCGTTGGCCGTAAGGGAGTCCGCACCCGGGGCGAAGAGCCGCTTCTCCCCTTCGGTGAACTCCCTGTACACCCGCCACTCAAGCCTGAACCCGATGGCGTCGTCGCGGTAGTTCTCGGCCACCCACCATTTCCCGGACCGGGCGTCGTAGAAGGAGATGTCGGTGCGGCCGTCGCCGTTGTAGTCGCCGGAGAGGAAGAAAATCTTATCGCGGTCCTTGCCCTGCTCCGACCGGTCCGCGGTGAAGCCGCTGTCCCTGTTGTTGTCCGCCTCGTAGTCGCACCGGAAGAGGTTCCTGAATCCCTCCGAGAATTTCACGAAGTCGAAGCGGCCGCCCCTGTTGGCCATGAGGTACCACTCGCCGGTGGGCTCGTTGAAGAGGACCGCGTCCGACAGGCCGTTCCCGTCATAATCGCCGGTGAACCATTCGCACTTAAAGATGTCAATATCGACATACAAGGTGCCGTAACAGCGGAAATCGAAGGTCCTGCCGTTGTGCTCCGCCACCCAGAATTCCCCGGTCTGCGGCAGGTAGAAGGCGATATCGCTCCGCCCGTCGCCGTTATAGTCGCCGGTCACGTTCCCCTTGAACCACTGGACCTTGTCCGGCCCATCTAAGCCCTGGAACTTCTTCCCGTAATAGCGCTCGAAGTAGCCGCCGTTGCGGTTCCCCTCCATGGCGCGCCAGTCGCCGGCGGCGGGATTAAAGAAGACCATGTCAGATATGCCGTCGCCGTTAAAATCTCCCTCGAAGTATTTCACAGTGTCCGGGTTCTCCTCCGGATCATTGAAATGTTCATTGCCCACCACAGCCCAGCTGAAGCTGTGGAGCGCCTCCTGGTATATAAATTCCGGCTTCGTGGTATGCCGCTCGCTCTCCACGGTGACGAGTACCGGCCGCCCCGAGTCCGCTGACGTCCCGTATACCGGCCGGTAGCTCCAGAGCTCCGTTTCCATGAGGCCGGCCGGGTCGTCCCACCCGACGGTGACCCGGTCCAGGAGGCGGTCCATCCGCATGATGAAGCCCGGCGCCTTTGACACGTAGGCCTCGTCGCGGTCGCGGTATGCGAAGCGCACGTACTGCCGCGCCGGCATCCCCTCTCGGTCGTTCCCGGTATAGCGTATCTCTTTCAGGTAGAGGATATGATTTTCACTGTAGGACGAATCGTCGTATTCCGCGGTCATGAAATTGCCGTTCAGGTCGACGCTCTTGCAGAAGTTCCAGATGTAGGTCTTGCGCGCGTCATCGGGATGATAGATCCTGCTCGCGCCCGTTTCGCCGAAGGTCGTCACCGTGCCCGCCTTGTCGATGACGCGCCACACGCCGCCGCTCTCCGCGTTGGACAGGATGAACTTCGAAAAACCGGACTCGATCTCCAGGCGGTACACGCCGTTCTCCGATCCGGCCGGGCCCTCGGTCCTGACCAGGCGCTGGCCGTTATAGGTGAAGGTGTCCCGGTGGTCGTAGTAGAGCTGGCCGTTTTTCGTGGCCCGCGATATCACCCCCAGTCCCGTGGAGAGGCTCCACCCGATCCCCGCAAGGCCGTCCCCGCCGGACGATGAATAGGAGAGCGACACCGACGGCTGCATACCCCTGCGTCCCGGCGGCACGTCAATGGCATAGGCCAGGGACACGGTGCCGTAGTTGTTGATCTGCGGCGGTTTCACGTAGACCGCGCCCTCGTAGGCGTTGAGCTTCGGTGTCTTGATGTCGTCCCTGTCGCTCATGTTCGTGGTGGCCGACAGTGCATCATCGCCGTCAGGGCCGGCTGCGGGAAATGCCATCTGCCGCAGCATCCGGTCATCCTTCAGATAATCTATGTTTCCGCAGGAGGCCAGTACCGCCGCGGCCATGGAGATGATTATAATGATGAATCTGTTCCGCATTATCCGTACATGTTGAGCCCATGGGGGGATACGCCATGGCGTGCCCTTCCATGAACAATGGTTAATTGATAGAAAAAGCTCTATGTCGTTACCGAACGATGGCAAGCCGGCGTTTCATCGAACCGCCCGGCTATAGGGGGAGTAGCGTTGTGCCGGAAAAAAAGACAAAATTTTTGCCAATGAAGGATTATTAATCAAGGATTTGCCGCTCCGGCAGTCCGGGGTCAGAGCAACAGGAGAATTCATGATATGAAGACCCGATAGTTATCGGTACTTCGTTTAATAGTCTTGACACCCGGACCCCGTCCTGTGACGGTACCAGCAGAACATCTCTTGCGATCCCGGGAGCCATCCATGACGTTCAACAATAATGAAACACGCCAATCAATCCTGACGTCCCTCTTCGCCCTGGCTGCATCGATATTTTTTATACCGCTTTTTATAACCCGCGGAGCCGGGCCCCTCGATTTCTGGTGGTGGATGAGCGCGTCGTTGATGGTACTGATAACCGCCGGCGCGGTTCTGGACCGGGACTACCGTGACGGCCTGCGGGGAGACCTGGCCGAAAACCCGGCGCGGAAAATCGGCCTGGGTCTTGCCGCGGCCCTTGCCCTGTATATCCTCTTCGGAGTCGGGAATATTGCGTCTCGGTACCTGTTCGATTTTGCCGGCAGGAACATCGATGCGGTTTACGGATTCCGCGGCGGCGCATCGCCCCTGCGGATCACGCTGCTCATGGCGATAGTTATCGGTCCGGGTGAGGAATTGTTCTGGCGCGCCTTTCTCCAGCGGCGACTGTCGCGGCACCTCGGAAGGTGGGCCGGCTTTGCCGCGGCAACGGCCCTCTACACGGCGGTCCATCTTGCCAGCGGGAACCTCATGCTGGTCCTGGCCGCCATGGTCTGCGGCATCTTCTGGGGGCTCCTTTATTTCCGCTTCAGGTCGCCGCTCATCAACATGGTGAGCCATACCGTATGGGACATCGCGGTTTTCATCGTGTTTCCCTTCAGCGCGTAATCCGGTGTCAGAGTAAAATGCGGACAAAAGATGAAATGGAACCGATAGTTATCGGTGAACATGCGTTCAGATGACAAATGCCGGATATAAATTGTCCGGGGTCAGAGCAACAGGGAGATATCTGGCGTTAAGACCCGATAGTTATCGGCAGACATCTATCATTTAAGATTCCCGCAGGCGTTCTTCCCTATCCTTCTCAAATACGGGGAGTAGAGGATCCCCTCGATGCGGCCGTAGACATCATCGGTCATGACGGTCCGCGCGAAATCCTTTTTCAGCCTGGAATCCGCGGCAATCAGGAGATTACCCCTGGCCACAAGCAGGGGCATGATCCGCAGGGTCACCTCCGGAGACTGCCTGAACCGCACCGGGTATTTCCGCAGATCGTTCGTCTCAGACAGGACATCGGACCGGTTCTTTGAAAAACGCCCGATGGCGTCATCGGCAAGATACCCGAGGGGAAGGATTCTGCCGTTAACGTAAAAAATATTCTTATCATACCTGACCATGTCACCGGGCAGGGCCATGACCCGTCCGATGGAACCGTCCCGGAGAAAGACCAGGTCCCCCCGCCGGTAACCGTTCGGCGCGTAACGGTATATGAGCACGATGTCACCCCGCTCCAGGAGGGGTTCCCCGCGGCTGTCCGTCACCTTGCCGGTGTTGAAAAATACCGCCAGCGTCAGGGCCACGACGGCGGTGAGGATCGTTGCAAAAAAGGCGAACCCGCCATGGGCAGCAATGGAATTATAGCCGCGTACCGGCAGTTCCCGATGGGTTTTGGCCCGCGCCATGGCCTCGACCGGGGAGGCGATAGCTGTCGCCAGTGCCGCCGCCCCGAGGCATATGACGGGGATGATGCCGGACAGGGGATCCCGCGTCACCATGGCCGCCGGCGCCGCCAGGAGCGCCGCCGTCCGCAGAAGCAGGAACACCGCGCCCTTCGCCAGGTCGCCGTTGTACATCTGCCCCAGGCCGGTGAAAAAAAGGGAGAGGACGAAGGCCGCGCCGGGGCTCCTCGCTTCACGCTTCTGTGTCTGTATTATTTTATCCGCCATTGCAGGGTGGTGACCTTTTACAGGAAGGACTCTATGAAATCGCGGACCTTTTCCTTGCCCACGTACACGCCGAAGTGGCCCTCGCACAGGATGTCCGCATCCAGTGAGAGCATGAATTCCAGCGATTTCTCGTAATCGCTCCGGACCGAGCGGAGGGCGTCGTTCAGGGGACCGTGCACGTCCTGGCCGAAGAGGACCAGCCTGCCGTCCGACACGGTCGTGAGCACGGCCGAACCGGGCGAATGGCCCGGCGCGTGGTAAAAGGCCACCTCCAGCTCTCCCACGGTGAAGAACTTCTCCCTGTCGGTCACCTTTATGTCCACCTTCAGCGGCTCCATCCAGGACCCGTACCAGGACGCGGCGGTCACCTCAGAATCACCGGCCTCGAGGAAGGCGGCGTCGAGGTCATGGGCCACGATCTTGCAGCCGGTGGCGCTCTTTATGGCGGCGGCGCCGCCGGTGTGGTCGTAATGGCAATGGGTGAGGAAAAGGTATTTGACGGCGCGCGGCTCGATGCCGGCGCCCTGTATATTTTTCAGCACGCGATCTGTCCCGCCGCCGGTCCCGGCGTCCACCAGCGCCGCCTCGGAGCCGGACCGTATCAGGTAGATGGCGGCGTCGGCTGAATCCGACTTGTTCGAGCCCCCTACCAGGAATATGTTGGACGTGATCTTCACGGCATCCCCCTCCCCGCGGTTGTGCAATGGATCCCTGCAGATTGATATTCCCCGATCCTGTTTGATTATTGCAACAGTTTTTTATCGAATTTTAATTACCGTCCCCGTGACCGATAACTATCCTTACTATTATAATGAGACATATTTCACTTGACTTTTCGGGAGAAATTGTTTTGGTTTGTATGAAAGAGGCTCGTTGCGAAACTGCGTCTCGCACTCTCAGCAAAGCCCCTGCGGGGGGCTTGTAAGGGGCTCCGCCCCTTAACCCCGGGAAAAAAGAGATTTGCAGCAGTCAACAATATAGTCTCCCCCAATTGCGGTGGGCAATACAATAAAATGATTATGATAAAAGAGCCACGATCATCATTCCATAAAGCAGCCGCGGCCATCCTGGCCCTGGTCGTAGCCGCAGCCGTTTCCTTCACCGAGGGGCATGGCGCGGACAAGAACGCCATCGGGTACAACAAGGACGGATGGAACTATCTCAAGAAGGAGAATTACAAGAAGGCCATCATCAGCTTCAGGAACGCTCTCCACGAAAACCCGAAATACAAGGATGCCCTCATAGGCCAGGGCAAGGCGTTCCTGGAAGTGGAAGCCTACGAACAGGCCTATGACCAGTTCAGCTCAGCCCTGGCCCTGGACAAGAGGTCGACGGACTCCCTCGTCGGCATGGGCCGGGCCCTGACCGCCATGGGACGCTACAGCGAGGCGATACAGTTCTTCGACCGGGCGCTGAAGCTTTCCGAGCAGAACCTCGACGCCCGCTTCGGCATCGCCACCGTGTACACCGCCCTTGGCAAAAGGATATGGGCCAGGCGCACCCTGGAGACCATCCTCCGCATCGATCCGTATCATTACGATTCGCTCCTCCTGATGGCGGACATCAAGAGCGCCGAGAACCGGTACAAGGAATCGCGCAAGTTCGTGGAAAAGGCCATAGACACCAACAGCGAGTCGTCGCGGGGATACACCCTCTACGGCGAGATCCTCCTCCGGCAGTTCCTCAACAGCGAGGATGACGACTTCCTGGACGAGGCGAAGGACGCCCTTGCCAACGCCGTCTCCATTCAGCCGTCGGCGTACCAGGCCAACCGGACCCTCGGCTACATAGCCCTCATGGAAAAAAAATATCCCGAGGCGGTCAGGTACTTCAACACCGCCATATCCGACCTGGGCTCCGGGACGCTCCTCTACAGCCTGGCGGTGGCCCATGACCGGGCCGGCAGCCGGGAAGACGCCCTGGAAGAATTCCTCAAGGCGCTCAAGAAGGACCCGTCCGATTCCATACTCCGCAGCAGGGTGGAGGACTTTCTCGTGTTCCGCGACTTCAAGATCGGCCATCCGGCGCGGGTGATGCTCAACCGCGAGCAGTATGACCTTGCCATCAGCAGGGAAAAAAAGAACTTCCCGGACCAGACCGTCATGTACCTGCGGCGCGCCCTCATGCTGAACCCGATGAACATTGAGGCGCGGGAGCTCCTCATGGACTACTACAGGACCGAAGGATACGACAACTTCTACATCGACGAAATGAAGGAGATCCTCCGGCTCAACCCCGACCGCGGCTGGCAGGAGAAGCTTTCACTCGCCGTCATGAAGCGCCGCGACCTGCTCTACCACCGTGAAGGCTATTCCTCGGAAGAGCCGCCGCGTGACATGCCGTCGGTCCTGGTGCTCAACTTCGACCCCGTCGGCAAGATCAGCGCCCACCCGGACGCGGGAGAAGTGATCGCCAGCCACCTGACCTTCGTCCTGGGCCAGTTCGGCAGGATGAAGCCCATCGGCATCCGGAAGAGGGCCGCCGTGACCTGCGGACTCATGTGCGGGAGCGGCCACCTGAACCAGACCCTTGAGGACGTGGAAGCGAAGGTCAAGGACGGTGCCCTCGATCCCGTGGACTACGTGATCTACGGCGGCTATCATGAGAGCGGCTCCCATATCACCCTCGAGTGCCAGGTCATGGACTACCAGAAGGGGTTCATCATCGGCCAGTTCACGGTCACCGAGTCCGGCAAGGAGAGCCTGCCCCAGCTCGCGCTCCGCGCGGCCAAGCGCGTATATGACATGATCCCCTTCAAGGGCCGCGTCCTCAAGCTGAAGGAGGACGGCATCGTCACGAACATGGGTCTCTTCGACGGCGTTGACGAGGGCGAGAAGCTCGTCGTTTACAAGTTCGTGAACCGGCCGGGCGCCGGCGACAAGCTGAAAAAAAGGATCGTCTTCACGGTGAAGGAGTCCGATACCCTGGTATGCTTCGCCGCGCCGCAGCGGGCGTCCGACCTCGATTCCATCGACTCGAACGACATCGTTCTCCCCATGAAGAAGCGCAGGGCGAAGCGGATAGAGTAATCCGCGTTCTTATGTTATGCCCCCGTCCTCAGGAGGGGGCGCGCGCGGCCATAGCGCGGGCGCGGTCACGTGACCGCGCTTTCTATCACATGCCCCCTCAGGGGGTGAGGGGGGTCTGCAATTTAAATGAAAAAATTTTTCATAACGGTACTGGCCCTGACCACAATCACCCTCTCCTATTTCTACGGCCTGATATCCCACAAGCACCGGCTGCCTCCCTTTCCCCAGTTCATGTACCTGAAGGAGCACCTCATGCCGGATACCATAGGCTTCCGCGATACCGCGGGCCGGAAAGAAGTTCCCTGCGGTGATGTCAAAGGCGGGAAGACCATGGTGGCCCTGGTCTTCGGCCAGTCCAATTCCGGCAACCACGGCGAGACCCTGTACACGCCGAAAAAAGCCGTGTTCAACTTCTTCAACGGCCGCTGCTACCGCGCGGCGGACCCGCTCCTGGGGGCGACCGGCGACGGCGGCAGCGTGTGGACGCGCCTGGGGGACCTCCTCATCGGTGGAGGACTCTATGAACGGGTCATATTCATCTCCATCGGCGTTGGCACGACCACCATCGACCAGTGGACGACGGGCGGCTACCTGCACCGGCGCATCCTGAAGGCCATAGAGCAGTCCCGGGCCTGCGGCCTGGAGATCACCCACATCTTCTGGGTCCAGGGAGGATCGGAGCCGAGGACCCGGGGCGACCGGGCCAACAGGGAACACTATAAAAAGCGTTTCAATGAAATGCTCGGGAGCATCCGCGCCAGGGGCGTGAAGGCGCCCGTCTATCTCGGCATCGCCACCTACACCGATACGGGACCCATCCCGGATATCGAGGACGCCCTGCGGGAGCTTGTTGACACGGAAAAAAAGATTTACATAGGCGCTGACAATGATATCCTGTATGACGACCCGGAGAACCGCTGGGAGGGGGTCCATCTCTCCCACCGGGGCCTCGAACTCTGCTCGAAGGCCTGGCTTGAGGCCGTACGCCGCGCCGAGGGGAAATAACGGGAGCCGCTTCACGAAGCCAGCGCCCGGATACAGCCGCCATGATACGCCTTGAGGACATTTCACTTTTTTACCCGGACAGCGGCCGCACCATACTCCACGGCATCTCGTGGGATATCGAAAGCGGCGGCAGGTGGGTGCTCTTCGGGCCCAACGGGTCCGGCAAGACCAAGCTCCTGGAGATCATCACCGGCTATCTCTACCCGAGCGGGGGTTCCGTGCGCCGCTTCGGCAGTGACGGGGGCGCCGACATCCGCGACGTCCGGAAAAGGATCGGGTACCTGAGCACTCCCCTGAAGGACCGTTTCTACCGCCATGAACGGCTCATCGATGTCGTCGTGAGCGGCCCCTATGCCACCGTCGGCCTCTATGACGAGCCCGGGCCCGCCGACTACGAGCGCGCCCGGGGCCTCCTTGAGTCCGCCGGTCTCGGCGGCAGGTCAGGCCAGCCCTTCGGGACGCTGTCGGACGGGGAAAAGCAGAAGGCCCTGATGCTCCGGGCGGTCATGGCCGGGCCCGACCTCCTCATACTGGACGAGCCGTGCATGGGCCTTGACCTTCCTTCTCGGGAGGATTTTCTTTCATCGCTGGAATCCCTCTTCGGCGGCAAAGAGATGTCGGTCATCTACGTGACGCACTATGTCGAAGAGATTACGCCCTTCTTTAAAAATATTTTCATGCTGAAAAATGGCGGGGCCTGGTTCTGCGGCGGCATAGAAGACGGATTGACCGACGGCGTCATCTCAGGACTCTTCGGCAGGGAGATCAGCATCGCGACAAAGGACGGGCGCTTCTATGCGATCCCGGGCTGATCAGGGCCCGTCTTTACCTTGCGCCCTTTCCTCGGCCTTTCTCCCCTTTTCCTCCCACTGCCGCGCCTCAATGTCCTTCTTGATGTCGGTATAGATCTCCGCGATGGTGTAGCAGGCGTCATAATTGTCGGGATTGATCTCAACCGCCTTTTTCAGGTTCTCCAGCGCCTGGTCGATGCGGAGCTTGCGGGGTCCCGCCATCCTCCCGGTGTAATAGGTATATCCCAGCAGGAGATAGACCTTCTCGTAATCGGGCCTGATCTTCTTCAGGGCCTCCAGGACGGCGGCGGCGGCCGCGAAGTCGCGCCTGCGCTTATGTATCTCGTACAGGTCAAGGTATGCCTCGGTGACGCAGGGAGATTCCCCGATCACCTTCTCGTAGAGGCCGGCAGCCTTTTTGTCATCGCCCTTTTCAGCGGCCCGCGCCGCGGCGGCAAGGCCCTTCGCCGACCTCTCTTTCTCCTTCCGGTAGCTGGTCTCGAGATTGGTCCGCGCCGTCTGGTAGTCTTCCCGCAGCACGTAGAAGCGTACCAGCCTGCAGCGGGCCCTGTCATTTTCCGGCTCTAAGGCCACGGCCCGGGAAAAATGCCGGAAGGCCAGGTCGTTTTCGCTGAAAAATTCGTAGATCTCCCCGAGGGTTACATGGATGTCCGGCTGATTATCGTTTATGCCGAGGGACTTCTTATACCAGGGTATGGCCAGGTGCTTCTGGTTCATTTTACAGTACACCTCGCCGAGGAGGTTGGCCGCCGGGTAATGCTTCGGGTTCAGGTCCATGCATATGTCCAGGCTGAGGACGGCATTGTTATACAGGCCGAGCCGCGCCTGGGTCTGGCCCCGCTCGTAATAGTATTCCCACGAAGGACCGGCGGCCGCGCCCGCTCCAATCGCCAAAAAGATGAAAATGAAAAAAAATATTCCGTATTTTATTATTGACAATTTCCGCATGTATAATATGTGTGTATCGTTTTTAACAGTGGTCAGGTAGCTCAGTCGGTAGAGCAGTGGACTGAAAATCCACGTGTCGACGGTTCGATTCCGCCCCTGACCACATGTTTTTTCTTCATTAAAACCTCGCACCGCCGAAAGAATAAATCAAGCATTTAATATTGCCCCGGTTATCACGTCAGTGAATTTTTTATTTCAGTGATGATCCTGCATGTCTGATACAACCGAGTATTGTCCGCGCCGAATTTTTCAACGACCCATACCCGGGAACATACCCCTTTCATGCATTACGGCTTGACATTTCCGAATAAAAGAAATATGGAATGTTCCAGAGGTTTTTATGAAAAGGATTATCATTATTGCCGCCCTTGCAGCAGCCGTGTTAACCCCATTGACAGCCTTCACAGATAAGACAGGCTTCGGTTCCATACTCTGGACGTACCGACTTGAGAACAAGGGAAACATGGGTGAATTCCACGGGATGAGCGGACCCATGTACCATAACAACAGGATATACTTCACTGCCAACTGGGAATCCTACCTCTACTGCCTTGACGCTGAAACCGGGAAAAAGATCTGGCACTTCCCCTTCACGGTAAGCGCCTACCAAAATTTCAAGGACCATGGAATGACATGGACCGCGGGGGGTCACGTGATCAACAGGGTCCCCATTAAACTGGCGGCGCCCCTGCTGATTTCCGGAGACCGCATCTTCTTCGGCGCCAGTTCCTTTGCGTTGTTTTTCGGAACCGTGTACTGCGTCAATGCCGATACGGGGAAACTGGTCTGGCGGTACCCGGCCAGGTCGGAGGTGTGGCAGGCCCCCCAGTCACGGCATAATGGCAGGATATACCTTGATATCGGGTGCCTGGAAGATGCCACTGGCAGGCTTCTCTGGGCGCATAACGACCTGTACAGGAACGGCATATCTGCCGATGGCAATATCGTGATGAGCGCGGATAACGGTAGCACCATGGTCTACCATACCCACGGCACGAACCCGCCTCTCTGGATTCTCAGCTCCGCGAACGATAAAAACCCCAGGAGGTTCGACGATATTACTTCTGTCGAGGCCATATTCCCGTCATCCCATGAGGGGAGGATATTCATCAGCGGTACGAATGAGAACAGCATGGCGGCCATCTTTTGCGTTGATCTCCGCACCGGAAAGCTCGCGTGGAAGAAGCCCCTCGGGACCGGGCGGATTGTCATCGGGAAATCCCACCTTGTCGGGGACGGCCGGGTGATATGCGCCGTGGGAAGCACCGCAGGCGAGGACGGGCACTATCTGGTCGCCCTGGACGGCCGTGACGGCAGGAGCCTGTGGGAAGTACCCGTTTCCCTGAAATACGATGTCATATTCGAGCCCACCTATTATCAGGGCAATGTATATTTCACCGAGCACCCGCACACGCTCCGGTGTGTCTCCGCAGACACGGGGAAAACGCTATGGACCGTGCAGTACATGCAGCCCGGCAGACTGGACAGCGTCGACTACAAGGCCCCGGCTATTCACGGCAACAGGGCCTATGTCACCCTGTACATGAACAGCATAAGCTCGAGGGAAATAATCAAGAAAGAGATCATCTGCATTAATATCGAACGGTAAGGCGGCTTCACGCGACCGTGAGCACAACCCGGGGGTTCCCATGAGGATCTATGTTTTACTCCTTCTGATCAGCCTAGCTTCCCTGTCCGCAGACGCCCGGACTATCGAATCATACCAGCTGCAACCGGACATGAAACCGTTGATCCGGTATTACCCGGGTAACGGCAAGACCGTTTTGTTCTGGAGCGACCCAAAGGGAGGGGGAAACACCCGCGTCCTCCTCGGCGGCGGGAGGATCACTCCTCTCCTGAGCAACGCCTTCTACTTCTCGGGGGGATATTACAACCATTATTACGGATATTTCATGTATGCGAGGGACGGCAGGCAATACCTGGAGCTCGCCGACAGGACCCTGGGACCCTGCGATAAAATCATGGCGCCAGTATTCAGCAGGGACTTCAGCGTCTGCCTGGTCGAATACACCAGGGACGGGGCAGCCTATGTCAACATAGGGGGAAAGGAATACGGCCCCTATGAAGGAACCTATGGCGGGACCCTGGCCGAAAAAGACCCCGGCCGGTTCTACTTCAAGTACAGGAAGAACGGGAACTATTACTACAATATCAACGGCACAATATTCGGGCCATACGACTGGTATTCCGAAAAGGTCACCATGTCGGCCACCGGCAGGAGCTTTGCCGTCAGATACGGTAAGGCAAACAGCCCCGCCGGCGCCTATGTCAATTATAACGGGAAGGTATTCGGGCCCTACCATGAAGTAAGCGATGTAACACTTAACGCCGACGACTCTATCTTCTATTTTTCCTGTACCGATGCCAGCAACAGAAAGCGTCATTTTATCAACGGCAGCGAAATCATCCTGCCTGCAGCCGAGACCGATTTTCAGTTTATATGTTCGCACACCGGGGGCCGCTATGCCTATACAAGCCGCGATCCCCGCAACGGGGAGAAGTATATCCACATCGGCCGGGAGCGGTTCGGCCCCTACTGGAGACTGGAGAGCATGCGGTTTAGCGGTGACGGCAGGCATTATGCCTTTGATTACAACATCATCAAGTCGAAGTTCGAATTCTCCCACTTCGTGGTAGTGGACGGAAAAACCCACGGCCCCTACACGGTTGACCAGGCTATCCGGCTATCCCCGGAGAACTATACGCCCCATGATTTCATTCCCGATACCCGTCACAGCGCCTACTGCGAGCTCGCGGGCAGGGACCTGTTCCGCCTTCATGCGGGAGGTGAGTCATATCTGATAGGGCGGACCAATCATAAGATATTCGACGCAGACACGAACCAGTTCGCCTTTACCTACACCGCGGACGGCCGGGGCCAGGAGAAACCGGGCACCTATGTCCGGTGGAACGGCCGTATCCTGGGCCCCTTCGGCAGCGTCTCGGATCTGAAATTCTCACCAGGGAGAAAACGCCTCCTCTTCAACGCGACGGAAGCAGACGGAAAGAATTGCCTGTACGTCGACGGGGCGCGTCACCATTCCGCACATGTAGAATCGCTCATCTATTCGTCGGACGAATCCCTCATCGCTTCGCACCGCGGCAGGCAGAAGGATGTCATGCAGATCATGTACGACAACGGCATCTACGGCCCGTTCCAGGGGCCCTATATCAGCTACGGCATAGAAGGAAGAAACAGGCTTATCGTCGCCCGCTATGACCCTGCCACCGGGAAGGTGACCGTGGAGGAGCCGAAATTGACCACGACTGTTTTCGCGGAACTGGAGATCAAATCCACCTTCAGTAAAATTTCGGCGCTCCACTACCTGCTCAACGTCGAGATCGCGAACACCGGAGACGGCGACGCAAAGAACCTGAAGCTCTTCTTCGAACGCGGCACCGGGTCTGTGAACATCCGATACCCGGAACAGAAATCCTTCAACTTAAAGGCCGGGGAGAGGAAAACCTTTAACATTCCCGTGATAGTCGAAAAAATCGAGGGGCCGCAGCGGACCGAATACCTGTTCTGGTTCCAGAACCCCGATGAAAGCCTGAAGACCATTGAAGACGAATTCGTTATAACCATTGAATAAAGAGGTTCCGGGCAAGGGCACCGGAGTGTCCGGCCTACCCAACAGGCCCGGCCGTTCGTATTACGAATCCCATCACAACCGCTCCCGCTGCGCCCAGGGCTATGACATACATATTGAACCCCACCAGCAAAGACGATAACCCGATCATGGCCCACATCAGGGCGATGGCTGAAGCCTTTTCCCTCATGGTCATGCCGCCCTGCTCCCTGAATTTCCTGATGCGGCCGCCGAAGAGCCTGCTCGACACCAGCCATCGGTACAGCCTGTCGGAGCTACGGACAAACAATGCCGCGGCCAGGAGAACAAAAGGCGTGGTGGGGAGAACCGGGACAAGAATTCCCGCCAGGCCCACAAGAAGAGAAAGTGCCCCCAGAAATATAAAGACATAGTCGCGCATTCCTGTTCCTGTCCCTCCTCACGGCGCGCATTGATTCAATGTATATCCCACCCGGTTACGGAAAGAAGTTTCAGTAAACAAACAGGCATCAGTTTTCGGCGTCCGTAAATTGCACGAATATGTCCTCCTGAGGAACGAAATTCATCCATTCAAAATGGACGGCATTTGAACCCCTCCTGGTATACGCTGCCGGACGGATGACATACCTGTCCATATTGTTATCAAGAAAAACAATGTCCACTGTGCAGGTATCGATAGGGCCGCTCCAGAGCCGTGCCGACTTCAATACATAATAAAAGGACCTGTCTGGAAAATTCCCGTTCGACGATGTATACGTGATAACAAGCTTGCGCGTTGCGCCTGCCTCGAAATCGACGGGAAAATAATACCAGTTGCCGTACATGGCGAAGGAAAAATCCCCCCGGTCCACCTGTTCTTTAATGATATCCAGGAGCAGGGCTTTGTGCTTTTTGTTGTACCTGATCTTATCCAGGTTCCTGCGAATCGCGGCCATATCATTGCCAAGGGGGCTGAAGTCGTACATCTCCGGCTGGCCGGGGATTTCCGCTATTTTTTTTCTGCCGAGCAGCAGAGCCACCAGCCCGCCGTCCACGGCGCCGGTTATTCTGTCCTTGAAAATAACGACTTCCTTCATGGGGCGCTGCTGTACTTTGATTGAATCAAGGGCCCTGCCATCAAGAAAGACCCGGAAATCATCGATCTCCCCGTATCCTTCACCGGCGGTTGTCCTGCCGCTGTAAAAGGGGAACCCGATCCGGGCGGTCTGATCCGGGCCGGTATTGCGGAGATAGAAGGTGCAGGTGAAACTGACACACTTGATTTTCATCCTGGAATTCGGGGCAAACCCCGGGATTTCCCGCGTCTCGCCGACCCTTATCGAAATATGCTCTTCAGTGAGGCGCAGGGAAGCCGATTTGGAAATGTAAGGAACAATGGTCCTCCCCGGCCCCCCGAGCGGCAGCGGGTTGGATACCGCAGCGGCGGGGACCAGCGTCAGCAACAGCACCAGAGTCTTTCTCATAAGCCCTCCTGCCAGCCTGCGAAGAGGCCATTCAGTGTTGCGGTACGGCATGTATGATCGCGCACCGGCGCGATAAAATCAATTCTTTTTTCCCGGCCCGGCGTGCCGCCTAATCTTGCCGTGCCGAACCGGGTGGAATAAAAAAACGGGTCAGCTGATTTATTTCTTGATAAATCTCAGCGCGGGGATAGAGTATCAGTTAAATCAATCCAACGGAGGTTTTTTCATGAAAAAGATTTTCCCGATTTTGGCCATTATCTGCGCCCTCGTTACCCTTTTCGGCTGCAAGAAAACCATGAAGGACTGTCTCAAGGAATGCGACAAGGCCTATGACACCTGCAAGGAAAAGGAAACCGTAACGGGAACCTGCGGCGAACTGCATAACAAGTGTTATTCCAGGTGCAATATCGAAGACCTGATGAAAAAATAAACTGACAGCGGTTCCGTGGGATCTCAAGGATAAAGACTGTTATGAAAACAAGGCTTATTCTCTTGTTCATTATCTGCGCCTGTTCAGCGGCGGTTCTGCCGTCCCCTGTCCTATCCAACCAGATGGGCTGGGGCCGCCCGCTGGAGGTCAACGCCCTGGGCATTTCCGTCGATTACGCCCGAACCAAGGATAAAAATGACGCCGGCCTGTACCTGAGCTACCGCTACGGCTTCGCCCATATCATATCGCTGTACTTCAACGCCGACGCCGGATACCGGTTCCTGTACAACAGCGTCAATGTCCGGGCGGGGGGGCAAATCCAGTTCATCATTGTCGGTCTTGAGGCGGGCTTCCTCTGCGCGTACCGGACCCGGAAAGAGCGCGCGGAATGGTACGGGCACACCGGGAGGCCGGGCCCCTGGGCGCCGGGAATGTACCTTGGCCTCTGCGGCGCCATACCGGGCAAAAGACTGGCCCTCTTCCTCTCACTGGGCGGTAATTTTTATTTCATCAACCGCGACCACGAATTCTACTTCATGGCGACCGGCCTTGTCAATTTCGCCGGAGACCTGGACAGGAAACCCGCGCCGCAAGGCCCGATCACGGCATTATAGCTGCTATAACGCCGCTCAGCCCTTGAATAGTTCATCAAACGATTCCACCAGACCTGAATCAAAAAGCCCGAACTTCTTTATCGCCTCTGACGTAAACAGCGCGAAGGTCCCGGACGATCGCGCGCATACATCGCCCGTCTCATCGTAAATGAGGCCCTCCATCAGGGCCGCGCGTTCGCTGGTCCGCTCCCGGACCCGGCCCACCGCCGTTATCCGTCTGCCGGTCCTCACCGGCTTCAGGAAATCCACCGTGATCGACCTGGTGAGGATGTACCTGCGCAAGAGGAACATCGATGACCAGCTCATGATCTCGTCCATTATCGTCGACACGACGCCGCCGTGGGCGATATCGCCCCACCCGCACAGGTGGGAAGGGACCGACAGGAGCGAGTAAACCGCGTCGCCGTCGGAATGGAATTCCATCCTGAGGCCGTGGGGGTTGTCCGGGCTGCACCCGAAGCAGGTGTGGGTGCCCGTGTTGGGCACCTTTTGAAGTTTCGCTATGGCTTCCGGATCAATCAGCGCGCCATCTATCCCGTTCCTGTCTTCCATCATCACGCCCTCTGCCGTCATTTTCTTATTATGAAGTCCGGACACGTCCGGCCCGTTATCACTACGGGACTAGCGGTTAAAACGTCAAGGAACAATTAATCGAAGCGAAGAGGCCGGATCAATCCATGGTCAGGCGGAAAGGTACTGCAGCACCGCCCAGTAGAAGAAGCCGGCCCCGGCGAGGATAAAGAGGTGGAAGATCTCGTGGAACCCGAAAACGCCGGGAAGAGGATCGGGCCGCTTTCTCGCGTAGATGACGGCCCCGACGGTGTAGGCCGCGCCCCCCGCGAATATGAGGGCAAGGGCGCCGCCGGGCATTGCCGTCCAGAGCTTGTACATGGGCACCAGGGCAACCCACCCCATGGCCAGGTAGAGCGCGGCTGAAAGCTTTCGCGGTTTCTTGACCCAGGCGAAGGTGATCAGGACGCCGGCCAGAACAATGCTCCACTGCACGATGAGGATACCCCACCGCCACCACCCGGACAGGTACTCGTAAATAAAGGGAGTGTAGGTCCCGGCGATCATGAGGTAGATCGCCGTGTGATCGAATTTTCTCAGGAGCGACCCGCCGTTTTCTTCCTTCTTGAAGGCGTGATAGGTGGAACTCGCCAGGAAGAGGACCATGACTGAAATCCCGTATATCACCAGCGCGGTCTTTTTATAGGGATCTGCCACCGGTGTAAAGAGGATCGCCGCGAAACCCGCGGCGGAAAGGATGAAACCCGCGAAATGGGTATAGAATGAAGCGGGCTCTCTGATCGTGATTGCCATGGATAAACCTGCCGGAAATGTTCTGAAGCCGTTTCGGCCATTATTGATACAGACTGGGGACAGGCGCGGCAGGTTGCATTTTTTTTGCCGCTTGATTCCAGAAGACGGATTATCGTGCAGGACCGCAATGCCGGGGGTGATCGACTCGGGCGGCGCCGGTTATCCTCCCGTTGAGGCGGAAAAGCATGAAACGCTGTCGCCGCCATGGCACGGAATATGCCCTTCCCTCATATACGGCAAATTACTATTATCATAATAGTGCCGATCTTTTTAGGGATTTTCCCTTATAATTCCAATATATTTATATTAGAGATGGAGAAAAAATGTCATTTTGATAAATCCCGGTATTCCACGATGAGGAGAAATCTGAAGGGGACACATATATTCCAAGATTACTCACCCCGGCAGGCGGTGTTCGAAATGACAGATTCAGAAATGCAATGATTCTATCATATACAGATGCAGAAAAGGAGGTATGATATGCGGCTTCCCATTATCAACAAGGATCTGGACTCGATAATCGCCTACCGGAGGGCCCATGAAAATGATAAAACCGATTTTGAGCGTGAAATCGAATTCAAGAAGGGCAGCGAACCGGACAAAACGTTGCTGGACATAATCGTAGCGGAAAAGCGGAAATATGAAAACTATATCACGGACCTGGAAATGGTATTGAAAGACAAAAGGGCCCAGGAGCTTGACCTGACCGACCTGGAGCGCATCATTGCCCTGCGGCGAAAGCATGATATCGATTTTACGGATCTTGACCGGATTCTCGAAGCTCACAGAAACATGGAAATGTAGACGACCCTTTCCCGGTTATTTCAGAATATCCTCCTTGACAATCCGCCAGAACCCGTGCAAGAAGAGGGATCTCACCTGCATGATGAATACGGCGCGCGACATGAACAGCGTCGAGAGGAATCCAGTAATTACGCGGGCGATCATGACCGAAACAGCGGCACCGACACCCCCGTACAGTTTTATCAGGGGAACGTTCAAGGCGATATTGAGCAACGCCCCGGCGAGGGTGGAATAGAGAACGCTCCTGGTATCGTTCTCGATGTTGCACCAGGTATTGCGCGCCGTGGTCATGGCGACAAAGAGGCCCGCCCAGATGTGGATGCCGAGGATAAAAGAGGCCTTCACATACTGCGATCCAAAAATAATATATATGATCCATTCATTCAGGAAAAAGGTAGGAATAACGGCAAGATATGAAATGAAAACCATGATGCTGAAGTAGTCCTGCATCCTGCGCATGTATTGCTCGTTGCTGATGGCCCTGAATTCTATCAATTTCGGATACATGGTCGTGTAAATCACAAAAGGGACAAAATACCAGACTTCGGAAATTTTAACCGCGGCCGAATATTCACCCAGTTCCTTGTAAGACACCAAATTGCCGAGCATGACCTGGCTTATCTTGAGCAGCAACAGCTGCGACGCCGCGGCCAGCATAAGCGGCCAGCTGTCGTGAAACATCTGCTTTGCCAGAACGAAATTCCATTTCCACTTGAAAACAAAGTGGCCGGACACCCGGCGATAAACGATGAGCATGCCGATCTGGGCGACCGCTACTTCTGCCGTGCCCGCTATGGCAAATGCCATCAGAGGCGCCTTGTATACTATCAGGAGTATCCTGATAATGCTGAGCAGGAAAAAGGCCGTGTTGTTGGCGATGACCGAATACTTTGACTTTATCAGGGACTGGAAGTAAAGATCAACAACATCAACCGAGGCGAACAGATACGTGACGGAAACGACAACGACAAGGAGCTGGGTCATCGGCTCATTGGGATTAAGGATGAAAACCACCGCGATGGAGATAATGACAGACAGTATGCCGCCGAACTGACGGATCAGGAACGCGGAGCCGAGTATCTCGGCGGTGCGCGCCCTGTTCCTGACCAGGTCCCTGACGACGATGCTGTTGGTCCCGAAAGCGGCTATTACTCCCACCACCATGGTGATGCTTGTCGCATAGTCATAGTTTCCATACAGCTTCGGGCCCAGATAGCGCGCCATCCAGCCCACCACAAAGAGGTTGAGGGCCAGGCGGAATACACGGTCGTACGCCAGCCATGACGCGTTCGCCAGGAGACGCCGAAGCTCGCCGGGCTCTTTTATTTTTTTAAAGGCTTTTAAAATACTATTAAATGGCATTATGCTATTCCATTACAGCTCATTGAAGATCTTGGAACCGCGCGGCTTGAAGAGAAGATCGTGAATGGTGTCTGCAGCTACTTCGGACGCATGCCCCCGGTTATAGAGGAGGGTCTCGGCAAGCTCCCTGCGTTTGGCGGAGAGCTCACCCGGGTTCTCAATGCAGCGCCTGACGTACTGGGGCAATTCCTCGATGTTTTCAACCACGATGCCGACATGCCTCCCCGCGTTGGTCAGGGGATTGCTCTTGATATAGTCACTGTCTATATTGCCCCACCCGATGTAGTTTTTCGGCAGAATGCGTTCAAAAAAATAAGGGCATTCTATGTAGATCACAGGCCGGTCCAGAAGAATGAATTCCAGGGCCACGCTGCTCAAGTCCGTTATCATGATATCGCTGGCCGCCAGGAGCGGATTTATATTCTGGATTGATATCACGTGGCTGAAATTGCCCAGGCCCTCGAACCGCTTGAACCGCTCCCGCCAGTTCACTCCGCCGGTGAAGGAATAAAAGAGGGGATGCTCGGGGGGTGAATAGCTCACCGGATGCAGCTTGACTATGAGGTTCACATTCATGCCGACTATAAGCTCGACTATCCGCTCCCCGAAGGAACGGAGGGACATGCCTTCATCCCATGAGGGCGAATAAAGCACCGTGGGAAGCGCCGGATCTAGCCCGAGCCCCTCAAGGACCTCCTCCCGGCGGTAATCTCCACGCAGGAGAGGATCGGATTTGGGGTACCCCACTTTAAATATGCGGACGTCTTTCGAATCAACATTGATCTTCCGAAACGTGGTTTCCAGCATTTTCAGGGTAAGATCGCCGAGAACGAAATGACTGTTGAAATTGACAAAATCCTGGTACCGGAACGACTCATGTTTTACCGGGAGATTATGGAACACATGCAATCGGATTGCACGCCGCGGTCCAATTGAATGAAGATAGGCGGCCAGATAAAGATCCGCCAGGAAGAGCTTTTTGGCCAGCTGGATGGGAAACCGTTTTTTTTCAATTCCGCCGAATATTCTGAATTCCGCCGAATCGAGAAAGATATCCTTTGTTGCAATATATATCGAAACGGAACCGGTCCGTTTAGCCAATGCCATGGCAATGGGATGAAGATACTGTATCAGGGTTACCTCTCCCAGCTCCAGCACCACGATTTTTCTCTTCTTTATTTTATCTCCCAGCATCGTCAGTGAAACACCCAGGCTCTGCAGTGAAAGAAGCACCTCCCGCGCTTTCAGATACATCGGATACAGGCTTTTCTTGATCCTCTTGCCGAGAGAAAAACCCTCCACGCTCCAGAACAGTTTCAGGATAGCCGCATCGTTAAGGGGCCGGGGGTTGCGCTTTATCAGTTCGAAGTTGATGGAGCGCACCACGACCGAGAGATCATCTATCGCGATCCCCGCCGTACGGAGGGTCGGCTTCATGCCGGCATGTTTCATCAGGGAGCGCAGCTTCGCCACTACCTTCCGGGAGGTACCGGCACCCATAAGCCGGTTCAACTCCATCATGGTTTCGCGGGCCGCATTCTCTCCGCGGGGGTCCATCGTATCCTTCATGCTGAAATCGGCATTATAAAGATAGATAAAAGGGAGGATCATGCCGACGGCGTGACCCTGGTCGACACCGGCGACCGACATCAGGGGGAAGGCCAGGGCATGGCAGGCGTTCCGGCCGGTCAGGTCGGCGGCCTTGCCGGATAGGTTTGCTCCGCGTGCCATTGCTGCGACGGCGGCCTCCCCTCGTTCGGTGATATGCATCACAATCAACCGGATGGCCTCTGCCGCGAGCTTCCGCGATCCGTCGGTTGCGTTGATAGACCAGAACGATTCAACGGCCTGGGCCAAGGCATGTATGCAGGCGGTACCGGTTTTTTCCGGGGCGAGTTCCATCATCAGATGAGCATCAACGATGGAAACCGCGGGCAGCAGCAGCTCATGGGAGACGACATGCCCATCCCGGTCGATAAAGATATCCGCGGTACGGGTCGCTTCGCCGCCGGATCCGGGCGAAGCGGGAACCGCGACAAGAGGCATGCAGGAGACATTGGCGGGAACGGACACATCACCCTGGATGAAACCGGCGGCCGATATGCCAGCGGAGAAGCAGAGATTGATCACCTTGGCAGCATCGAGCGCATATCCATGTCCGATGGCCAGTATGGCATCGGGATTGACGCTTTCGCAAAGGTCGAGGCCCTTCTCGACATCTTTAATGCGCGCGCAGGGGGCGGCCACAGTCTGCCAGGTCATAGAGAATTCGCCGGTAATGGCGGCAAGCTCCTTCAGATTGAGGGCCTTTTCCCGGAGATTGTCGCTGGTTATGACGAGGATCTTCGAAGCATGCAACCCGCGCAGTATGCCCGGGAGAGAGTCAATACGGCCCGGACCTATATATTCTTTCTGGCTCATAGTCCATTCATGGTTCGGATATATATTCGATGATAGCAAGAATCGAGAAAAACAGAATAGGCTTTACAATCAACAATGAAGCAGTACGCGCCAATCGGATTTTCCATCTTTCAAGGGATTATCATTGCCTTGCTACCGGCAAAGTATACCTGGCTGAATTAATTAATGCATAATACATAAATTCAAAAATAATAATCAAGCAGAAAAAAAACACAAGGGGAAAAACAACCCGGCACGGTTCCGTCCTTATATTTTCACATCCCGGCTAACAACCGGATACGGGCATGATGGATACAATAAAATTGAACGGGGCCGACGTGCCTTTATTAATCATTATCCGGGTTTCCCTCTTGACAAATTTGCTGAATGAGATTTTTCCTGTTACTGACGAAGCAAAACCCCCGCGATGCGCGGACCGCCACGTATCGCATACGGAGTAGCGCCATGATAGACCCGAAGTTCATCAAAGAAGACATTGAAAGCATCAGGAAGCTCCTCGAAAAGAGGAACATGGTCGGCGTGGTCGACCTTGACCGCCTGAAGACCATAAACAACGAGCGCCGCTCTCTGATACAGAAATCGGACGAGACCCGGGAAAAGAAGAACAAGCTTTCCAAAGAGATCGGCCAGAAAAAGGCGAAGAAGGAAAATGCGGACGACCTGATGAAGCAGTCCCAGGATTACTCCGACGAAATCAAACGCTGCACCGATCGCCTGGCCGAGCTCGACGCCGAGTTCTCCGAGATGCATCTCTCCATCCCGAATTTCCTCGACGCCTCCGTCCCGGAAGGGAAAAGCGAGGCGGATAACCCGGTGGTGCGCACCTGGGGCGAGAAGCCGAAATTCGACTTCACCCCGAAGCCCCATTACGACCTGGGCACGGACTTGGGCATCCTCGACTTTGAGCGGGGGGTGAAGCTCGCCGGCACGCGCTTCTACGTGTATATGGGCCTGGCGGCCCGCATGGAGCGCGCCATCATTAACCTGATGCTGGACCTGCACACGAAAGAGCACGGCTATACTGAGGTATTCGGGCCCTTCATCGTCAACGACGACAGCATGACCGGCACCGGGCAGTTCCCGAAATTCAGGGACGAGTACTACCGCATCGAGCGGGACGGACTCTCGCTTATCCCCACGGCGGAGGTGCCGCTTACCAACCTCTACCGCGATGAGATACTGGAAGGCTCCCGCCTTCCCATAAAGATTACCATGCAGTCCTCCTGCTTCCGGCGCGAGGCCGGGGCCGCGGGCAAGGATACGCGGGGCCTCATCCGCGTGCACCAGTTCCAGAAGGTGGAACTGGTCAAGTTCGTTGAGCCGTCCACGTCCTTCGATGAGCTGGAAAAACTGACCCATGACGCGGAAGAGGTTCTCCAGAAGCTGAACCTACACTACCGCGTCGTGCTCCTCTGCAGCGCCGATACCTCCGCCTCGTCGGCCAAGACTTACGACATCGAGGTATGGATGCCCGGCCTGAACCGCTACGTGGAGATATCCTCCTGCTCATGCTTTACCGATTACCAGGCGCGGCGCGCCAGGATACGCTTCAGGAGGGAACAGGGACAGAAGCCGGAGCTGGTCCACACCCTAAACGGCTCCGGACTGGCTGCGGGCCGCACCCTCGCCGCGGTCATGGAGAACTACCAGACAGCCGCAGGCGGCATCGACATACCGGAGGCGCTGAAGGCGTACATGAAATAACGCATGAAGGCGCGGTTTCGAAGCCACGCCTTCACAATTCTGTCAAGGGGTGCCCCGGGGGGCTGAGATAATACCCTTTGAACCTGAACCGGATAGTGCCAGCGTAGGGAATGACAGTGATATAACTCTAGCAGGCTATAATCATGGAGTCATTCCGAAACGGAATGACTCCATTTTTTTGCACTAAAAAAACAACAGGAGACAGAAGCATGGAATTAAATGAGCGCACCATCACCAGGGCCATTGTCGAACGATATTCGAAAAAATTCATCGAATACACCGACGTGGACGCAGCAATTGTCGGGGCGGGGCCAGCCGGCCTCGTCGCCGCCTATTACCTGGCCAGGGCCGGCCGGAAGGTGGCGGTCTTCGAGCGCAAGCTCAGCATCGGCGGCGGCATGTGGGGCGGAGGGATGATGTTCAACGAGATCGTCGTGCAGGACGAAGGCAAGGAGATACTCGACGTCTTCGGCGTAAACACCGCCGAGTATGAGCCGGGGTATCACACCGCCGACGCGGTGGAGGCGATATCAACCATCTGTTCCCATGCCTGCAGGGCAGGCGCAAGGATTTTCAACTGTATCAGCGTCGAGGACGTTGTCATACGGGAAAATGCTGTCACCGGCCTGGTCATCAACTGGACCGCAGTCGGGATGGCGGGCCTTCACGTCGACCCCCTTACGGTGACCGCGCGAAACATCATTGATTCGACAGGGCATGACATGGAGGTGCTTAAGGTAATCGCCCGGAAGGCAGGCATGACCTTCAACACGGACACGGGCGGGATTATCGGCGAGCGCTCCCTCTGGGCGGACAGGGCCGAGCGGATGACCATCGACAATACCAAGGAGATATGTCCCAATGTTTACGTGGCAGGCATGTCGGCAAACGCTGCCTGCGGCGGACCCCGCATGGGCCCCATTTTCGGGGGAATGCTTTTGTCCGGGAAAAAAGTTGCGGAGATTGTTATCGGCAGTCAAGGATAGATCCATTCATCCGATGGGTCCGCAAACGCTTGCGGACCCATCGGGGGATTTATTATTTTTTCCGTAACTTATCGCCCCCCGATGTTCAAATAAGGGTAATTATCGCACGCGGAGGACAATCATGTTCAAAACCGTTATAAAGAAGCTCACCAGCAGGGCGTCCATCAATAATGTCATGTTCATTCTTCTCCTCGTTCTTCTCAGGGCCTCGGTGTTCGGCAACTACTCGGTTCCCACGGGCTCCATGAACCCGACGATCCTTGAAGGGGACAAGTTCTTCTCAAACAAGCTCGCCTACGGGCTGAAGATCCCCTTCACCAAGACCGATATCATGCGGTTTTGCGCCCCGGCGCGGGGTGACATCATCGCCTTCAGGTATCCGGGCGACGAGTCGGTCCGCTACACCAAGCGGGTGATCGCGGTCCCCGGCGACAGGATAGCAATTCAGGACAAGCGCGTCATATTAAACGGGAAAAAACTTGACCTGCGGTTCGTTGAAAAGACGCCGGAAAGCATGACCTACGAGGAACGACTGGGCGGCCGGACCTACCACGTCAAGCATTCATATGCAGCGACCTTCCTTGACGACATGAAGGAAGTCACGGTGCCGGCCCATAGCTACTTCGCCATGGGCGACAACCGGGACAACAGCTCGGACAGCCGGGTTTGGGGATTCGTGCCGGAGGAAAACATCATAGGGAAGATCGTGTTCCGGTGGCTGTCAATCGACCCGCAGAGCTACGAGCCGCGCATGGACCGGATCGGCCCGGTGCGCTGACAGCGCACCACCCGCCTCAATCAATGAACTTTTCCAGGACGACCTCCATGCCGCAGAGGGCATGGTTTACGATGACCGGCCGGAAATCCACGTTGTCAAAGGTCTGCATCACCTGAATGAGGCCGATGCCACCCGTGGCCTCGGGCGATTCGAGGCGGCGGTACTGGTTATAATTGATGAAGTAATCCATAAGGAACTCCTGCAGTTTCCTGTTCATGGCGCCGAAAACGTCCCTGCACTCGTGGCTTTCCAGCAAGTGCATGCGCTGCTTCATCTCGCGTACTATATCGTAGAGCTTGAGGCGGCCCTCCTTGAAATGATTGTAGCGTGTCAGGTCCATGCCGCCCCCCTGGTCCGTGATCCTGAACTCGAGGACATTCCTGCCGTCGCGCAGCAGGAGGGCAACCGTTACCGTGACCCGCTTGGCCTCATCGTACTTGTTACCGTGGATGATGGCGTTCCTGATCACTTCGCCGAGGCCGGCCTCCACGAGGCCGATAATATCGTCCCTGACGCTGGCCCGCGATTTCACTTCGGCAATGACCTTCTCAACCACGGACATCTCATAGTTGACATTGCTGGGGAAGACCCATTCAGACACGTTGCCGTTCTTCTCGTAGAGAATATCATTTTCATCGATGATGTACACAAGGTTTATTTTTTCGATCAGCTGAATCAGGGCATCGACGAGCACGGGATCGTAAAGAAGGCCCTTCTGCCGGACAAGCTCCGCGATGATCCTCCCCTTCTTGTCGTCAGTCTGGTATTCCCGGCGCCCCAGCATGGCGACAAAATCATCGACAAGGCCGATGATCCTGGCCCCGATGACGATCTCCTTTCCCGCGAGGCGGGACGGGTAGCCGGACCCGTTGTACCGCTCATGGTGCTGGGCGATGATCTTCTTGACGCCCGCCAGGCCCTTCAGGTTCTCGATAATCTCATTGCTCTTCCGGGGATGATTCTCCAGAATCAGCCGCTCCGTGCCGGACAGAAGATTGGCCCTGCCATGCAGTTCCTCGGCATGGCCGACCATGCCGATGTCATGGAGGAGGGACGCGATCCGTATCTCCTCGACGCCGTCCGGGCCCAGGCCGACGTGCCGCGCCAGCATTACGGCGATCCTCGTGACATTCTGCGTATATTCAAAAAGCCTGGTGGAACTCGCCAGCAGGATCGAGGAGATGATGTCGATGGAACTGGCAAAGAGCTGGGCCTTCTCGGAGGAGAGCACCTCTATCCTCATGAATGCCCTCGAGGACCTGTCGGATAGAAGCATCGCCTGGGAGATGGTGAAAATCAGGACGCCGAAACTGCTTACGTTGCCGAAATCGATGATCCTGTCGTGGTAGAGGATATCCATGACCGTCGTTGCCAGAAGAACCACCATACCGCCGGTGAGGTATGCAGCCCCCTCCTTTTTCTGGATAACCGACCGGACAATGACATACACGTCATACATGACGAAGAACAGCATGTTTACATAAAAGGGGTACCGCGTATAAAAATAGATCTGTGCCGTCAGCACAATAACGGCAAGGCAGAATACTGCACTGATGGCGTTCGACGCCCTTACCATCGCGCGGGAATAGATATCCGGGAAAAGATGGAACAAATACAGGTTCATGATCATCAGGGAGCAGAATAGCGTGAAATACGATATCTTTTGCGTTGCTTCCCAGCCCAGCCAGGGAATCATGTCGAGCATCATGCGGTCGTTTTCAAGGGGAATGCGCAGCGCCATGACAAGGCACAGGATGCTGAAAAAAAGTGATGCGAGGTCTTTTCTCCGGAACAGGAATACGCCGAATTGGTAGACCGCCATCAGGAGGAGCCCGCCGAGGAGAAAGGAGTGGAACCCGGCGAGGTGACGCTGCCTGGTGATGATCTGCGCGTCAGAGCCCAGCTTGATCGAGGACCACATGCCTCCCCTGGGATGGTGGAAGTTCGAGACCTGGAGCACCAGTTCCAGGATATTTGTTTCCGTTGCGAGGACCACTATCTTGGGAAGAAACTCGGGCGATTCATGGGCCTTATCGGTCCCGATCTTCCCGTTTGATGCAACCTCCTTTCCATTGGCCCAGAGACGGTATGCCGTGTGCATCTGCGGCACGATCATGGAGAAGAGGTTTTTGCCGCCCCCGACCCTGACGGCAAGCCTCATGGTGGCATATCCGTGCCCCGGCAGCTTCCGACCGGCGATAATATGGTCGTTCCAGAATGAAGGCATTGACATGTATTCAACCGTTCCGGCCAGCGGTTTTTGCTTGAAATCCTCCGGCGCAAGGAGGCGGTTCCAGTAAAACTCCCAGTCGCCCTTGAGGTCGACAATTCCCTGCCTGGAAAATTCCCATGCGGAGAGGTCCATCACCCCGCCGGCCGCTACCGGATGATTGTCAATTTTTTTCGAGCACCCGCATACGAACAGCACCATCGCCGCCAGCAAGAGGGCAGTCAATCGGCCCGGGTGAAGCTGGATGGCGGGACTCTCTCCCGGACATCCGGCAGCGAGCTTTTGATCGTGTGTCACCAGCAAACCCTTTATAAAACGTGAATGTATTTATTATTCAAAGCCATGCTAACTGGCACCGGCCCTGATCTACCCCTTTCCCCTGGCAGGATAACTTGTATCACCAGACCCGGGCATTGTCAACCTGTTTCAGAATTTTATTAAACGCTGACGACATAAGGTGACAGCAGTGCATCAAAAAAAGATGGATTTTTACCGTTGATCGTGGTCCAGTTATCCCCGGGAGAGGGATGCTCAACTCTGACCCCGATGGTACCGATAGTTATCGGTAATAAGATAGTTATCGGTGATTATGGTATCGGTTAGTTTACTCTGCCCCCCTCATGAACCGATAGTTATCGGTTGAACCCGGGGTCAGAGCAACCCTGGGGCCGATTGTTATCCCGGCCTGCGTGGCCTTCTGCAGCCGCCGGGATTTCGGCATAAGTTTCTCAAACTCGAGTTGACACTTCACCATGGCATGTACCGATTGTTATCGGTATGCATTGATGCAATAAACGGAAACAGTACTATGGAAACTATCGATTTCCCGAACCCGGACTGGCTCGTCATCCGCCAGGCCCTGTCCCTGGCACTGATGAAAACAACACCGATAACTATCGGCCGGGGAGCCGCCTTCATCGAGGAGCACCCCGAATATCGTCCTATTTTTGACGACATGATCCGCATGACCGGGGAATCGGGGTCCGGCCTCCTCGCGTCGGAAGGGGGTTCGATCATCTTCAAGCCCAGTCCCCTGGCGCCGGGAAAGTTCCGCTTTGACACAGGCCATGTGTCCTCCGCCGTGGAGATGCTTCTCTTCCTCATGCCGTCCCTGTTCAATGGTAATTTCCGGTCGGTACTTGACCTCGGCGGCGTAACCCATTCTCCCCACTCCTGCCCCACGGCCTTTGTCAAGGAATCGCTCCTGACCGCGCTGGAGAGGATGGGCCTCTACGGAAGCCTCACCCTGCGACGCTTCGGGTTCCACGGGTCCGGGGGCGGCGACATGGAGTCGAGAATCTATCCGCGGGAAACGCGGAGCGACGGGCTCTTCACCGCCGGCGAGGCACCGGCGATTACCGGCGCCAGGATATTCATCTCCCGCCTTGACACGGCGCTGGCGGAACTTGAAAAGGGATTGATCGCGGAGAAAACAGGGGTGGACGCCGGGAGTGTCGCCATCATTGAAATCATGGAATCGGACGGCCCCGGAAACGGGATACAGGTCTTCGCATCACTGCACGGGATGCCGGTGGTGATCTTCAAGGAGATGATGCTGTATAATTCAAGGGGGGAGCTTGCCTTCAGCGAGAAAGACCTTCACGAAGGGATTGACGGCCTGGCCGGCGAAACGCGACGGCTCATGGAAGGGGTCCTTCCGGAGCGCCTTGTCCGGGAGCTTATTCCCTACTGCGTATTGGGGGGATCGGAGTCGCCTCCCGCCGGCGAATCAGCGGGAGTGTCCATGACGCGGAAATTGTGCGGGATGATGCTCTGACCCGGCGGGGCCTGCCGGTCAGGCGTTCGCTTCCTTGTCCATCTTCTCGATCTTGTCGAGGAGGGCGGCCTCGTCGCTCACGAACTTGAAGAAGTTATGGAGCCCGGCCACTTTCACCAGGGTCATTATCTTCTCGTTCACGTTCATGAAAAAGGTGTTGACCTTCTTTGACGACAGGTCGCGAACCATCTGGACTATGACCGACAGCGCCGCGCTGTTCATGTGCTTGACGCCTTCCAGATTAATATACAGATCCTTGTCCTTGCCGGACACGGCCTTTTTTACGAACTTCACGATGTCCTTGGACGCGTCCGGCGAAATATCGCCGGTGATATCGATGATATCAAATCCCTTGATCGTGCGCTTCGAAAGCTTTAACTTATCACTCATAGCCACCACTGTTGCCTGAAAAAGTAATTTCTTTAATATCCTTGCCCCGGTAAAGGGCAATCCTGATCGCCTTTGATTTCTGGTACAGATTCTGTAATTGCCTCTCTATGTCAACCTTTTCTTTCACATCCGCGCTGGCCAGGCGTTTTTTTAGCTCGATGATTTCACGGTCTATCGAGACGGTCTGGATCGCCCGTAGACCGGAACCGCTTTCCAGGACGTTGATCGTGTACACGGGAATGAGTTCAAACCTGCTCGACGGCCTTTTGCCCCGTCCATTGCCGCTGAGGACACAGCGGACAATAACCGAGTCGCGAGTCGTGATGGGAGCGCCGTCGAAAAACGCCTCCGCCTTCGTGCTCTGGTTCGATATGAAGTTCCCCAGGCTGTAGAATATGTAGCACTCCCTGCCGTCAGCGGCAACGACCTTCTCCATGGGCTGCAGGAGATGGGGATGATGCGCCACGACAAGGTCCACGCCGTTGTCTATGCATTTCTTATACGCCTCGACGTCCCGCGGGCTCGGCACCGTGTCATACTCGATGCCGGCGTGGGACACCATGACCAGGTAGTCGCATTTTTTACGCAGCTCTTCGATGTCCTTCTTTACATCCTCAAGGTCGTAGAGCCAGTTAAGGCGGTAGCCCGTCGTCTTTTTCTGCCGCGGATAATTCAGGTAGCCGGCGTAGCCGATGAAGCCGATACGGATGCCGTGCACGGTCTTGACGATGCCGGCGCGGGCGATCTCCTCGGTGGGTGCCACGCCGATGCAGTCCATGCCGTACTGGCGGAGAAACCGCAGGGTGTTCGAGACCCCCTGCTCGCCCTGGTCCAGGAGGTGGTTGTTGGCAATGGTCACCATGGTGACCATTGCCAACAACCACCTCCTGGACCAGGGCGAGCAGGGGGTCTCGAACACCCTGCGGTTTCTCCGCCAGTACGGCATGGACTGCATCGGCGTGGCACCCACCGAGGAGATCGCCCGCGCCGGCATCGTCAAGACCGTGCACGGCATCCGTATCGGCTTCATCGGCTACGCCGGCTACCTGAATTATCCGCGGCAGAAAAAGACGACGGGCTACCGCCTTAACTGGCTCTACGACCTTGAGGATGTAAAGAAGGACATCGAAGAGCTGCGTAAAAAATGCGACTACCTGGTCATGGTGTCCCACGCCGGCATCGAGTATGACACGGTGCCGAGCCCGCGGGACGTCGAGGCGTATAAGAAATGCATAGACAACGGCGTGGACCTTGTCGTGGCGCATCATCCCCATCTCCTGCAGCCCATGGAGAAGGTCGTTGCCGCTGACGGCAGGGAGTGCTACATATTCTACAGCCTGGGGAACTTCATATCGAACCAGAGCACGAAGGCGGAGGCGTTTTTCGACGGCGCTCCCATCACGACTCGCGACTCGGTTATTGTCCGCTGTGTCCTCAGCGGCAATGGACGGGGCAAAAGGCCGTCGAGCAGGTTTGAACTCATTCCCGTGTACACGATCAACGTCCTGGAAAGCGGTTCCGGTCTACGGGCGATCCAGACCGTCTCGATAGACCGTGAAATCATCGAGCTAAAAAAACGCCTGGCCAGCGCGGATGTGAAAGAAAAGGTTGACATAGAGAGGCAATTACAGAATCTGTACCAGAAATCAAAGGCGATCAGGATTGCCCTTTACCGGGGCAAGGATATTAAAGAAATTACTTTTTCAGGCAACAGTGGTGGCTATGAGTGATAAGTTAAAGCTTTCGAAGCGCACGATCAAGGGATTTGATATCATCGATATCACCGGCGATATTTCGCCGGACGCGTCCAAGGACATCGTGAAGTTCGTAAAAAAGGCCGTGTCCGGCAAGGACAAGGATCTGTATATTAATCTGGAAGGCGTCAAGCACATGAACAGCGCGGCGCTGTCGGTCATAGTCCAGATGGTTCGCGACCTGTCGTCAAAGAAGGTCAACACCTTTTTCATGAACGTGAACGAGAAGATAATGACCCTGGTGAAAGTGGCCGGGCTCCATAACTTCTTCAAGTTCGTGAGCGACGAGGCCGCCCTCCTCGACAAGATCGAGAAGATGGACAAGGAAGCGAACGCCTGACCGGCAGGCCCCGCCGGGTCAGAGCATCATCCCGCACAATTTCCGCGTCATGGACACTCCCGCTGATTCGCCGGCGGGAGGCGACTCCGATCCCCCCAATACGCAGTAGGGAATAAGCTCCCGGACAAGGCGCTCCGGAAGGACCCCTTCCATGAGCCGTCGCGTTTCGCCGGCCAGGCCGTCAATCCCTTCGTGAAGGTCTTTCTCGCTGAAGGCAAGCTCCCCCCTTGAATTATACAGCATCATCTCCTTGAAGATCACCACCGGCATCCCGTGCAGTGATGCGAAGACCTGTATCCCGTTTCCGGGGCCGTCCGATTCCATGATTTCAATGATGGCGACACTCCCGGCGTCCACCCCTGTTTTCTCCGCGATCAATCCCTTTTCAAGTTCCGCCAGCGCCGTGTCAAGGCGGGAGATGAATATCCTGGCGCCGGTAATCGCCGGTGCCTCGCCGGCGGTGAAGAGCCCGTCGCTCCGCGTTTCCCGCGGATAGATTCTCGACTCCATGTCGCCGCCCCCGGACCCGTGGAACCCGAAGCGTCGCAGGGTGAGGCTTCCGTAGAGGCCCATCCTCTCCAGCGCGGTCAGGAGCGATTCCTTGACAAAGGCCGTGGGGCAGGAGTGGGGAGAATGGGTTACGCCGCCGAGGTCAAGTACCGACCGGAAATTACCATTGAACAGGGACGGCATGAGGAAGAGAAGCATCTCCACGGCGGAGGACACATGGCCTGTGTCAAAGCGGAACTTTCCCGGCGCCAGGGGACTGGGCTTGAAGATGATCGAACCCCCTTCCGACGCGAGGAGGCCGGACCCCGATTCCCCGGTCATGCGGATCATGTCGTCAAAAATAGGACGATATTCGGGGTGCTCCTCGATGAAGGCGGCTCCCCGGCCGATAGTTATCGGTGTTGTTTTCATCAGTGCCAGGGACAGGGCCTGGCGGATGACGAGCCAGTCCGGGTTCGGGAAATCGATAGTTTCCATAGTACTGTTTCCGTTTATTGCATCAATGCATACCGATAACAATCGGTACATGCCATGGTGAAGTGTCAACTCGAGTTTGAGAAACTTATGCCGAAATCCCGGCGGCTGCAGAAGGCCACGCAGGCCGGGATAACAATCGGCCCCAGGGTTGCTCTGACCCCGGGTTCAACCGATAACTATCGGTTCATGAGGGGGGCAGAGTAAACTAACCGATACCATAATCACCGATAACTATCTTATTACCGATAACTATCGGTACCATCGGGGTCAGAGTTGAGCATCCCTCTCCCGGGGATAACTGGACCACGATCAACGGTAAAAATCCATCTTTTTTTGATGCACTGCTGTCACCTTATGTCGTCAGCGTTTAATAAAATTCTGAAACAGGTTGACAATGCCCGGGTCTGGTGATACAAGTTATCCTGCCAGGGGAAAGGGGTAGATCAGGGCCGGTGCCAGTTAGCATGGCTTTGAATAATAAATACATTCACGTTTTATAAAGGGTTTGCTGGTGACACACGATCAAAAGCTCGCTGCCGGATGTCCGGGAGAGAGTCCCGCCATCCAGCTTCACCCGGGCCGATTGACTGCCCTCTTGCTGGCGGCGATGGTGCTGTTCGTATGCGGGTGCTCGAAAAAAATTGACAATCATCCGGTAGCGGCCGGCGGGGTGATGGACCTCTCCGCATGGGAATTTTCCAGGCAGGGAATTGTCGACCTCAAGGGCGACTGGGAGTTTTACTGGAACCGCCTCCTTGCGCCGGAGGATTTCAAGCAAAAACCGCTGGCCGGAACGGTTGAATACATGTCAATGCCTTCATTCTGGAACGACCATATTATCGCCGGTCGGAAGCTGCCGGGGCACGGATATGCCACCATGAGGCTTGCCGTCAGGGTCGGGGGCGGCAAAAACCTCTTCTCCATGATCGTGCCGCAGATGCACACGGCATACCGTCTCTGGGCCAATGGAAAGGAGGTTGCATCAAACGGGAAGATCGGGACCGATAAGGCCCATGAATCGCCCGAGTTTCTTCCCAAGATAGTGGTCCTCGCAACGGAAACAAATATCCTGGAACTGGTGCTCCAGGTCTCGAACTTCCACCATCCCAGGGGAGGCATGTGGTCCTCGATCAAGCTGGGCTCTGACGCGCAGATCATCACCAGGCAGCGTCACCTCGCCGGGTTCCACTCCTTTCTCCTCGGCGGGCTCCTCCTGATGGCGGTCTACCAATTCGGCGTATTCCTGTTCCGGAGAAAAGACCTCGCATCACTTTTTTTCAGCATCCTGTGCCTTGTCATGGCGCTGCGCATTCCCCTTGAAAACGACCGCATGATGCTCGACATGATTCCCTGGCTGGGCTGGGAAGCAACGCAAAAGATATCGTATTTCACGCTATTCTGCTCCCTGATGATCATGAACCTGTATTTGTTCCATCTTTTCCCGGATATCTATTCCCGCGCGATGGTAAGGGCGTCGAACGCCATCAGTGCAGTATTCTGCCTTGCCGTTATTGTGCTGACGGCACAGATCTATTTTTATACGCGGTACCCCTTTTATGTAAACATGCTGTTCTTCGTCATGTATGACGTGTATGTCATTGTCCGGTCGGTTATCCAGAAAAAGGAGGGGGCTGCATACCTCACCGGCGGTATGGTGGTTCTTCTGGCAACGACGGTCATGGATATCCTCTACCACGACAGGATCATCGATTTCGGCAACGTAAGCAGTTTCGGCGTCCTGATTTTCACCATCTCCCAGGCGATGCTTCTATCCGACAGGTCCTCGAGGGCATTCATGAGGATAGAGGTGCTCTCCTCCGAGAAGGCCCAGCTCTTTGCCAGTTCCATCGACATCATCTCCTCGATCCTGCTGGCGAGTTCCACCAGGCTTTTTGAATATACGCAGAATGTCACGAGGATCGCCGTAATGCTGGCGCGGCACGTCGGCCTGGGCCCGGACGGCGTCGAGGAGATACGGATCGCGTCCCTCCTCCATGACATCGGCATGGTCGGCCATGCCGAGGAACTGCATGGCAGGGCCAATCTTCTGTCCGGCACGGAGCGGCTGATTCTGGAGAATCATCCCCGGAAGAGCAATGAGATTATCGAGAACCTGAAGGGCCTGGCGGGCGTCAAGAAGATCATCGCCCAGCACCATGAGCGGTACAACGGGTCCGGCTACCCGTCCCGCCTCGCGGGAAAGGAGATCGTCATCGGGGCCAGGATCATCGGCCTTGTCGATGATTTTGTCGCCATGCTGGGGCGCCGGGAATACCAGACTGACGACAAGAAGGGGAGGATCATCGCGGAGCTTGTCCGGCAGAAGGGCCTTCTTTACGATCCCGTGCTCGTCGATGCCCTGATTCAGCTGATCGAAAAAATAAACCTTGTGTACATCATCGATGAAAATGATATTCTCTACGAGAAGAACGGCAACGTGTCTGAATGGGTCTTCCCCAGCAATGTCAACTATGAGATGTCCGTGGTTGAGAAGGTCATTGCCGAAGTGAAATCGCGGGCCAGCGTCAGGGACGATATTATCGGCCTCGTGGAGGCCGGCCTCGGCGAAGTGATCAGGAACGCCATCATCCACGGTAACAAGTACGATGAGGCCAAGCGGGTCACGGTAACGGTTGCCCTCCTGCTGCGCGACGGCAGGAATGTCCTCGAGTTCAGGATCACGGACCAGGGGGGCGGCATGGACCTGACACGCTACAATCATTTCAAGGAGGGCCGCCTCAAGCTCTACGATATAGTACGCGAGATGAAGCAGCGCATGCACTTGCTGGAAAGCCACGAGTGCAGGGACGTTTTCGGCGCCATGAACAGGAAACTGCAGGAGTTCCTTATGGATTACTTCATCAATTATAACCAGTACCGCCGCCTCGAATCGCCCGAGGCCACGGGTGGCATCGGCCTCATTCAGGTGATGCAGACCTTTGACAACGTGGATTTCCGGCCGGTCATCGTAAACCATGCCCTCTGCGGCATGGAGGTCGTCCTGGAAAAGTTCATTGATTGAGGCGGGTGGTGCGCTGTCAGCGCACCGGGCCGATCCGGTCCATGCGCGGCTCGTAGCTCTGCGGGTCGATTGACAGCCACCGGAACACGATCTTCCCTATGATGTTTTCCTCCGGCACGAATCCCCAAACCCGGCTGTCCGAGCTGTTGTCCCGGTTGTCGCCCATGGCGAAGTAGCTATGGGCCGGCACCGTGACTTCCTTCATGTCGTCAAGGAAGGTCGCTGCATATGAATGCTTGACGTGGTAGGTCCGGCCGCCCAGTCGTTCCTCGTAGGTCATGCTTTCCGGCGTCTTTTCAACGAACCGCAGGTCAAGTTTTTTCCCGTTTAATATGACGCGCTTGTCCTGAATTGCTATCCTGTCGCCGGGGACCGCGATCACCCGCTTGGTGTAGCGGACCGACTCGTCGCCCGGATACCTGAAGGCGATGATGTCACCCCGCGCCGGGGCGCAAAACCGCATGATATCGGTCTTGGTGAAGGGGATCTTCAGCCCGTAGGCGAGCTTGTTTGAGAAGAACTTGTCCCCTTCAAGGATCGTCGGGTTCATGGAGCCCGTGGGAACCGAGTAGTTGCCGAACACCGAGGCCCTGAGAAGAACGAGGAGAAGAATGAACATGACATTATTGATGGACGCCCTGCTGGTGAGCTTCTTTATAACGGTTTTGAACATGATTGTCCTCCGCGTGCGATAATTACCCTTATTTGAACATCGGGGGGCGATAAGTTACGGAAAAAATAATAAATCCCCCGATGGGTCCGCAAGCGTTTGCGGACCCATCGGATGAATGGATCTATCCTTGACTGCCGATAACAATCTCCGCAACTTTTTTCCCGGACAAAAGCATTCCCCCGAAAATGGGGCCCATGCGGGGTCCGCCGCAGGCAGCGTTTGCCGACATGCCTGCCACGTAAACATTGGGACATATCTCCTTGGTATTGTCGATGGTCATCCGCTCGGCCCTGTCCGCCCAGAGGGAGCGCTCGCCGATAATCCCGCCCGTGTCCGTGTTGAAGGTCATGCCTGCCTTCCGGGCGATTACCTTAAGCACCTCCATGTCATGCCCTGTCGAATCAATGATGTTTCGCGCGGTCACCGTAAGGGGGTCGACGTGAAGGCCCGCCATCCCGACTGCGGTCCAGTTGATGACCAGGCCGGTGACAGCATTTTCCCGTATGACAACGTCCTCGACGCTGATACAGTTGAAAATCCTTGCGCCTGCCCTGCAGGCATGGGAACAGATGGTTGATATCGCCTCCACCGCGTCGGCGGTGTGATACCCCGGCTCATACTCGGCGGTGTTTACGCCGAAGACGTCGAGTATCTCCTTGCCTTCGTCCTGCACGACGATCTCGTTGAACATCATCCCTCCGCCCCACATGCCGCCGCCGATGCTGAGCTTGCGCTCGAAGACCGCCACCTTCCGGCCGGCCCTGGCCAGGTAATAGGCGGCGACGAGGCCGGCTGGCCCCGCCCCGACAATTGCTGCGTCCACGTCGGTGTATTCGATGAATTTTTTCGAATATCGTTCGACAATGGCCCTGGTGATGGTGCGCTCATTTAATTCCATGCTTCTGTCTCCTGTTGTTTTTTTAGTGCAAAAAAATGGAGTCATTCCGTTTCGGAATGACTCCATGATTATAGCCTGCTAGAGTTATATCACTGTCATTCCCTACGCTGGCACTATCCGGTTCAGGTTCAAAGGGTATTATCTCAGCCCCCCGGGGCACCCCTTGACAGAATTGTGAAGGCGTGGCTTCGAAACCGCGCCTTCATGCGTTATTTCATGTACGCCTTCAGCGCCTCCGGTATGTCGATGCCGCCTGCGGCTGTCTGGTAGTTCTCCATGACCGCGGCGAGGGTGCGGCCCGCAGCCAGTCCGGAGCCGTTTAGGGTGTGGACCAGCTCCGGCTTCTGTCCCTGTTCCCTCCTGAAGCGTATCCTGGCGCGCCGCGCCTGGTAATCGGTAAAGCATGAGCAGGAGGATATCTCCACGTAGCGGTTCAGGCCGGGCATCCATACCTCGATGTCGTAAGTCTTGGCCGACGAGGCGGAGGTATCGGCGCTGCAGAGGAGCACGACGCGGTAGTGTAGGTTCAGCTTCTGGAGAACCTCTTCCGCGTCATGGGTCAGTTTTTCCAGCTCATCGAAGGACGTGGACGGCTCAACGAACTTGACCAGTTCCACCTTCTGGAACTGGTGCACGCGGATGAGGCCCCGCGTATCCTTGCCCGCGGCCCCGGCCTCGCGCCGGAAGCAGGAGGACTGCATGGTAATCTTTATGGGAAGGCGGGAGCCTTCCAGTATCTCATCGCGGTAGAGGTTGGTAAGCGGCACCTCCGCCGTGGGGATAAGCGAGAGTCCGTCCCGCTCGATGCGGTAGTACTCGTCCCTGAATTTCGGGAACTGCCCGGTGCCGGTCATGCTGTCGTCGTTGACGATGAAGGGCCCGAATACCTCAGTATAGCCGTGCTCTTTCGTGTGCAGGTCCAGCATCAGGTTAATGATGGCGCGCTCCATGCGGGCCGCCAGGCCCATATACACGTAGAAGCGCGTGCCGGCGAGCTTCACCCCCCGCTCAAAGTCGAGGATGCCCAAGTCCGTGCCCAGGTCGTAATGGGGCTTCGGGGTGAAGTCGAATTTCGGCTTCTCGCCCCAGGTGCGCACCACCGGGTTATCCGCCTCGCTTTTCCCTTCCGGGACGGAGGCGTCGAGGAAATTCGGGATGGAGAGATGCATCTCGGAGAACTCGGCGTCGAGCTCGGCCAGGCGATCGGTGCAGCGTTTGATTTCGTCGGAGTAATCCTGGGACTGCTTCATCAGGTCGTCCGCATTTTCCTTCTTCGCCTTTTTCTGGCCGATCTCTTTGGAAAGCTTGTTCTTCTTTTCCCGGGTCTCGTCCGATTTCTGTATCAGAGAGCGGCGCTCGTTGTTTATGGTCTTCAGGCGGTCAAGGTCGACCACGCCGACCATGTTCCTCTTTTCGAGGAGCTTCCTGATGCTTTCAATGTCTTCTTTGATGAACTTCGGGTCTATCATGGCGCTACTCCGTATGCGATACGTGGCGGTCCGCGCATCGCGGGGGTTTTGCTTCGTCAGTAACAGGAAAAATCTCATTCAGCAAATTTGTCAAGAGGGAAACCCGGATAATGATTAATAAAGGCACGTCGGCCCCGTTCAATTTTATTGTATCCATCATGCCCGTATCCGGTTGTTAGCCGGGATGTGAAAATATAAGGACGGAACCGTGCCGGGTTGTTTTTCCCCTTGTGTTTTTTTTCTGCTTGATTATTATTTTTGAATTTATGTATTATGCATTAATTAATTCAGCCAGGTATACTTTGCCGGTAGCAAGGCAATGATAATCCCTTGAAAGATGGAAAATCCGATTGGCGCGTACTGCTTCATTGTTGATTGTAAAGCCTATTCTGTTTTTCTCGATTCTTGCTATCATCGAATATATATCCGAACCATGAATGGACTATGAGCCAGAAAGAATATATAGGTCCGGGCCGTATTGACTCTCTCCCGGGCATACTGCGCGGGTTGCATGCTTCGAAGATCCTCGTCATAACCAGCGACAATCTCCGGGAAAAGGCCCTCAATCTGAAGGAGCTTGCCGCCATTACCGGCGAATTCTCTATGACCTGGCAGACTGTGGCCGCCCCCTGCGCGCGCATTAAAGATGTCGAGAAGGGCCTCGACCTTTGCGAAAGCGTCAATCCCGATGCCATACTGGCCATCGGACATGGATATGCGCTCGATGCTGCCAAGGTGATCAATCTCTGCTTCTCCGCTGGCATATCGGCCGCCGGTTTCATCCAGGGTGATGTGTCCGTTCCCGCCAATGTCTCCTGCATGCCTCTTGTCGCGGTTCCCGCTTCGCCCGGATCCGGCGGCGAAGCGACCCGTACCGCGGATATCTTTATCGACCGGGATGGGCATGTCGTCTCCCATGAGCTGCTGCTGCCCGCGGTTTCCATCGTTGATGCTCATCTGATGATGGAACTCGCCCCGGAAAAAACCGGTACCGCCTGCATACATGCCTTGGCCCAGGCCGTTGAATCGTTCTGGTCTATCAACGCAACCGACGGATCGCGGAAGCTCGCGGCAGAGGCCATCCGGTTGATTGTGATGCATATCACCGAACGAGGGGAGGCCGCCGTCGCAGCAATGGCACGCGGAGCAAACCTATCCGGCAAGGCCGCCGACCTGACCGGCCGGAACGCCTGCCATGCCCTGGCCTTCCCCCTGATGTCGGTCGCCGGTGTCGACCAGGGTCACGCCGTCGGCATGATCCTCCCTTTTATCTATCTTTATAATGCCGATTTCAGCATGAAGGATACGATGGACCCCCGCGGAGAGAATGCGGCCCGCGAAACCATGATGGAGTTGAACCGGCTTATGGGTGCCGGTACCTCCCGGAAGGTAGTGGCGAAGCTGCGCTCCCTGATGAAACATGCCGGCATGAAGCCGACCCTCCGTACGGCGGGGATCGCGATAGATGATCTCTCGGTCGTGGTGCGCTCCATCAACTTCGAACTGATAAAGCGCAACCCCCGGCCCCTTAACGATGCGGCTATCCTGAAACTGTTCTGGAGCGTGGAGGGTTTTTCTCTCGGCAAGAGGATCAAGAAAAGCCTGTATCCGATGTATCTGAAAGCGCGGGAGGTGCTTCTTTCACTGCAGAGCCTGGGTGTTTCACTGACGATGCTGGGAGATAAAATAAAGAAGAGAAAAATCGTGGTGCTGGAGCTGGGAGAGGTAACCCTGATACAGTATCTTCATCCCATTGCCATGGCATTGGCTAAACGGACCGGTTCCGTTTCGATATATATTGCAACAAAGGATATCTTTCTCGATTCGGCGGAATTCAGAATATTCGGCGGAATTGAAAAAAAACGGTTTCCCATCCAGCTGGCCAAAAAGCTCTTCCTGGCGGATCTTTATCTGGCCGCCTATCTTCATTCAATTGGACCGCGGCGTGCAATCCGATTGCATGTGTTCCATAATCTCCCGGTAAAACATGAGTCGTTCCGGTACCAGGATTTTGTCAATTTCAACAGTCATTTCGTTCTCGGCGATCTTACCCTGAAAATGCTGGAAACCACGTTTCGGAAGATCAATGTTGATTCGAAAGACGTCCGCATATTTAAAGTGGGGTACCCCAAATCCGATCCTCTCCTGCGTGGAGATTACCGCCGGGAGGAGGTCCTTGAGGGGCTCGGGCTAGATCCGGCGCTTCCCACGGTGCTTTATTCGCCCTCATGGGATGAAGGCATGTCCCTCCGTTCCTTCGGGGAGCGGATAGTCGAGCTTATAGTCGGCATGAATGTGAACCTCATAGTCAAGCTGCATCCGGTGAGCTATTCACCCCCCGAGCATCCCCTCTTTTATTCCTTCACCGGCGGAGTGAACTGGCGGGAGCGGTTCAAGCGGTTCGAGGGCCTGGGCAATTTCAGCCACGTGATATCAATCCAGAATATAAATCCGCTCCTGGCGGCCAGCGATATCATGATAACGGACTTGAGCAGCGTGGCCCTGGAATTCATTCTTCTGGACCGGCCTGTGATCTACATAGAATGCCCTTATTTTTTTGAACGCATTCTGCCGAAAAACTACATCGGGTGGGGCAATATAGACAGTGACTATATCAAGAGCAATCCCCTGACCAACGCGGGGAGGCATGTCGGCATCGTGGTTGAAAACATCGAGGAATTGCCCCAGTACGTCAGGCGCTGCATTGAGAACCCGGGTGAGCTCTCCGCCAAACGCAGGGAGCTTGCCGAGACCCTCCTCTATAACCGGGGGCATGCGTCCGAAGTAGCTGCAGACACCATTCACGATCTTCTCTTCAAGCCGCGCGGTTCCAAGATCTTCAATGAGCTGTAATGGAATAGCATAATGCCATTTAATAGTATTTTAAAAGCCTTTAAAAAAATAAAAGAGCCCGGCGAGCTTCGGCGTCTCCTGGCGAACGCGTCATGGCTGGCGTACGACCGTGTATTCCGCCTGGCCCTCAACCTCTTTGTGGTGGGCTGGATGGCGCGCTATCTGGGCCCGAAGCTGTATGGAAACTATGACTATGCGACAAGCATCACCATGGTGGTGGGAGTAATAGCCGCTTTCGGGACCAACAGCATCGTCGTCAGGGACCTGGTCAGGAACAGGGCGCGCACCGCCGAGATACTCGGCTCCGCGTTCCTGATCCGTCAGTTCGGCGGCATACTGTCTGTCATTATCTCCATCGCGGTGGTTTTCATCCTTAATCCCAATGAGCCGATGACCCAGCTCCTTGTCGTTGTCGTTTCCGTCACGTATCTGTTCGCCTCGGTTGATGTTGTTGATCTTTACTTCCAGTCCCTGATAAAGTCAAAGTATTCGGTCATCGCCAACAACACGGCCTTTTTCCTGCTCAGCATTATCAGGATACTCCTGATAGTATACAAGGCGCCTCTGATGGCATTTGCCATAGCGGGCACGGCAGAAGTAGCGGTCGCCCAGATCGGCATGCTCATCGTTTATCGCCGGGTGTCCGGCCACTTTGTTTTCAAGTGGAAATGGAATTTCGTTCTGGCAAAGCAGATGTTTCACGACAGCTGGCCGCTTATGCTGGCCGCGGCGTCGCAGCTGTTGCTGCTCAAGATAAGCCAGGTCATGCTCGGCAATTTGGTGTCTTACAAGGAACTGGGTGAATATTCGGCCGCGGTTAAAATTTCCGAAGTCTGGTATTTTGTCCCTTTTGTGATTTACACGACCATGTATCCGAAATTGATAGAATTCAGGGCCATCAGCAACGAGCAATACATGCGCAGGATGCAGGACTACTTCAGCATCATGGTTTTCATTTCATATCTTGCCGTTATTCCTACCTTTTTCCTGAATGAATGGATCATATATATTATTTTTGGATCGCAGTATGTGAAGGCCTCTTTTATCCTCGGCATCCACATCTGGGCGGGCCTCTTTGTCGCCATGACCACGGCGCGCAATACCTGGTGCAACATCGAGAACGATACCAGGAGCGTTCTCTATTCCACCCTCGCCGGGGCGTTGCTCAATATCGCCTTGAACGTTCCCCTGATAAAACTGTACGGGGGTGTCGGTGCCGCTGTTTCGGTCATGATCGCCCGCGTAATTACTGGATTCCTCTCGACGCTGTTCATGTCGCGCGCCGTATTCATCATGCAGGTGAGATCCCTCTTCTTGCACGGGTTCTGGCGGATTGTCAAGGAGGATATTCTGAAATAACCGGGAAAGGGTCGTCTACATTTCCATGTTTCTGTGAGCTTCGAGAATCCGGTCAAGATCCGTAAAATCGATATCATGCTTTCGCCGCAGGGCAATGATGCGCTCCAGGTCGGTCAGGTCAAGCTCCTGGGCCCTTTTGTCTTTCAATACCATTTCCAGGTCCGTGATATAGTTTTCATATTTCCGCTTTTCCGCTACGATTATGTCCAGCAACGTTTTGTCCGGTTCGCTGCCCTTCTTGAATTCGATTTCACGCTCAAAATCGGTTTTATCATTTTCATGGGCCCTCCGGTAGGCGATTATCGAGTCCAGATCCTTGTTGATAATGGGAAGCCGCATATCATACCTCCTTTTCTGCATCTGTATATGATAGAATCATTGCATTTCTGAATCTGTCATTTCGAACACCGCCTGCCGGGGTGAGTAATCTTGGAATATATGTGTCCCCTTCAGATTTCTCCTCATCGTGGAATACCGGGATTTATCAAAATGACATTTTTTCTCCATCTCTAATATAAATATATTGGAATTATAAGGGAAAATCCCTAAAAAGATCGGCACTATTATGATAATAGTAATTTGCCGTATATGAGGGAAGGGCATATTCCGTGCCATGGCGGCGACAGCGTTTCATGCTTTTCCGCCTCAACGGGAGGATAACCGGCGCCGCCCGAGTCGATCACCCCCGGCATTGCGGTCCTGCACGATAATCCGTCTTCTGGAATCAAGCGGCAAAAAAAATGCAACCTGCCGCGCCTGTCCCCAGTCTGTATCAATAATGGCCGAAACGGCTTCAGAACATTTCCGGCAGGTTTATCCATGGCAATCACGATCAGAGAGCCCGCTTCATTCTATACCCATTTCGCGGGTTTCATCCTTTCCGCCGCGGGTTTCGCGGCGATCCTCTTTACACCGGTGGCAGATCCCTATAAAAAGACCGCGCTGGTGATATACGGGATTTCAGTCATGGTCCTCTTCCTGGCGAGTTCCACCTATCACGCCTTCAAGAAGGAAGAAAACGGCGGGTCGCTCCTGAGAAAATTCGATCACACGGCGATCTACCTCATGATCGCCGGGACCTACACTCCCTTTATTTACGAGTACCTGTCCGGGTGGTGGCGGTGGGGTATCCTCATCGTGCAGTGGAGCATTGTTCTGGCCGGCGTCCTGATCACCTTCGCCTGGGTCAAGAAACCGCGAAAGCTTTCAGCCGCGCTCTACCTGGCCATGGGGTGGGTTGCCCTGGTGCCCATGTACAAGCTCTGGACGGCAATGCCCGGCGGCGCCCTTGCCCTCATATTCGCGGGGGGCGCGGCCTACACCGTCGGGGCCGTCATCTACGCGAGAAAGCGGCCCGATCCTCTTCCCGGCGTTTTCGGGTTCCACGAGATCTTCCACCTCTTTATCCTCGCCGGGGCCGGCTTCTTCTACTGGGCGGTGCTGCAGTACCTTTCCGCCTGACCATGGATTGATCCGGCCTCTTCGCTTCGATTAATTGTTCCTTGACGTTTTAACCGCTAGTCCCGTAGTGATAACGGGCCGGACGTGTCCGGACTTCATAATAAGAAAATGACGGCAGAGGGCGTGATGATGGAAGACAGGAACGGGATAGATGGCGCGCTGATTGATCCGGAAGCCATAGCGAAACTTCAAAAGGTGCCCAACACGGGCACCCACACCTGCTTCGGGTGCAGCCCGGACAACCCCCACGGCCTCAGGATGGAATTCCATTCCGACGGCGACGCGGTTTACTCGCTCCTGTCGGTCCCTTCCCACCTGTGCGGGTGGGGCGATATCGCCCACGGCGGCGTCGTGTCGACGATAATGGACGAGATCATGAGCTGGTCATCGATGTTCCTCTTGCGCAGGTACATCCTCACCAGGTCGATCACGGTGGATTTCCTGAAGCCGGTGAGGACCGGCAGACGGATAACGGCGGTGGGCCGGGTCCGGGAGCGGACCAGCGAACGCGCGGCCCTGATGGAGGGCCTCATTTACGATGAGACGGGCGATGTATGCGCGCGATCGTCCGGGACCTTCGCGCTGTTTACGTCAGAGGCGATAAAGAAGTTCGGGCTTTTTGATTCAGGTCTGGTGGAATCGTTTGATGAACTATTCAAGGGCTGAGCGGCGTTATAGCAGCTATAATGCCGTGATCGGGCCTTGCGGCGCGGGTTTCCTGTCCAGGTCTCCGGCGAAATTGACAAGGCCGGTCGCCATGAAGTAGAATTCGTGGTCGCGGTTGATGAAATAAAAATTACCGCCCAGTGAGAGGAAGAGGGCCAGTCTTTTGCCCGGTATGGCGCCGCAGAGGCCAAGGTACATTCCCGGCGCCCAGGGGCCCGGCCTCCCGGTGTGCCCGTACCATTCCGCGCGCTCTTTCCGGGTCCGGTACGCGCAGAGGAAGCCCGCCTCAAGACCGACAATGATGAACTGGATTTGCCCCCCCGCCCGGACATTGACGCTGTTGTACAGGAACCGGTATCCGGCGTCGGCGTTGAAGTACAGCGATATGATATGGGCGAAGCCGTAGCGGTAGCTCAGGTACAGGCCGGCGTCATTTTTATCCTTGGTTCGGGCGTAATCGACGGAAATGCCCAGGGCGTTGACCTCCAGCGGGCGGCCCCAGCCCATCTGGTTGGATAGGACAGGGGACGGCAGAACCGCCGCTGAACAGGCGCAGATAATGAACAAGAGAATAAGCCTTGTTTTCATAACAGTCTTTATCCTTGAGATCCCACGGAACCGCTGTCAGTTTATTTTTTCATCAGGTCTTCGATATTGCACCTGGAATAACACTTGTTATGCAGTTCGCCGCAGGTTCCCGTTACGGTTTCCTTTTCCTTGCAGGTGTCATAGGCCTTGTCGCATTCCTTGAGACAGTCCTTCATGGTTTTCTTGCAGCCGAAAAGGGTAACGAGGGCGCAGATAATGGCCAAAATCGGGAAAATCTTTTTCATGAAAAAACCTCCGTTGGATTGATTTAACTGATACTCTATCCCCGCGCTGAGATTTATCAAGAAATAAATCAGCTGACCCGTTTTTTTATTCCACCCGGTTCGGCACGGCAAGATTAGGCGGCACGCCGGGCCGGGAAAAAAGAATTGATTTTATCGCGCCGGTGCGCGATCATACATGCCGTACCGCAACACTGAATGGCCTCTTCGCAGGCTGGCAGGAGGGCTTATGAGAAAGACTCTGGTGCTGTTGCTGACGCTGGTCCCCGCCGCTGCGGTATCCAACCCGCTGCCGCTCGGGGGGCCGGGGAGGACCATTGTTCCTTACATTTCCAAATCGGCTTCCCTGCGCCTCACTGAAGAGCATATTTCGATAAGGGTCGGCGAGACGCGGGAAATCCCGGGGTTTGCCCCGAATTCCAGGATGAAAATCAAGTGTGTCAGTTTCACCTGCACCTTCTATCTCCGCAATACCGGCCCGGATCAGACCGCCCGGATCGGGTTCCCCTTTTACAGCGGCAGGACAACCGCCGGTGAAGGATACGGGGAGATCGATGATTTCCGGGTCTTTCTTGATGGCAGGGCCCTTGATTCAATCAAAGTACAGCAGCGCCCCATGAAGGAAGTCGTTATTTTCAAGGACAGAATAACCGGCGCCGTGGACGGCGGGCTGGTGGCTCTGCTGCTCGGCAGAAAAAAAATAGCGGAAATCCCCGGCCAGCCGGAGATGTACGACTTCAGCCCCCTTGGCAATGATATGGCCGCGATTCGCAGGAACCTGGATAAGATCAGGTACAACAAAAAGCACAAAGCCCTGCTCCTGGATATCATTAAAGAACAGGTGGACCGGGGGGATTTTTCCTTCGCCATGTACGGCAACTGGTATTATTTTCCCGTCGATTTCGAGGCAGGCGCAACGCGCAAGCTTGTTATCACGTATACATCGTCGAACGGGAATTTTCCAGACAGGTCCTTTTATTATGTATTGAAGTCGGCACGGCTCTGGAGCGGCCCTATCGATACCTGCACAGTGGACATTGTTTTTCTTGATAACAATATGGACAGGTATGTCATCCGTCCGGCAGCGTATACCAGGAGGGGTTCAAATGCCGTCCATTTTGAATGGATGAATTTCGTTCCTCAGGAGGACATATTCGTGCAATTTACGGACGCCGAAAACTGATGCCTGTTTGTTTACTGAAACTTCTTTCCGTAACCGGGTGGGATATACATTGAATCAATGCGCGCCGTGAGGAGGGACAGGAACAGGAATGCGCGACTATGTCTTTATATTTCTGGGGGCACTTTCTCTTCTTGTGGGCCTGGCGGGAATTCTTGTCCCGGTTCTCCCCACCACGCCTTTTGTTCTCCTGGCCGCGGCATTGTTTGTCCGTAGCTCCGACAGGCTGTACCGATGGCTGGTGTCGAGCAGGCTCTTCGGCGGCCGCATCAGGAAATTCAGGGAGCAGGGCGGCATGACCATGAGGGAAAAGGCTTCAGCCATCGCCCTGATGTGGGCCATGATCGGGTTATCGTCTTTGCTGGTGGGGTTCAATATGTATGTCATAGCCCTGGGCGCAGCGGGAGCGGTTGTGATGGGATTCGTAATACGAACGGCCGGGCCTGTTGGGTAGGCCGGACACTCCGGTGCCCTTGCCCGGAACCTCTTTATTCAATGGTTATAACGAATTCGTCTTCAATGGTCTTCAGGCTTTCATCGGGGTTCTGGAACCAGAACAGGTATTCGGTCCGCTGCGGCCCCTCGATTTTTTCGACTATCACGGGAATGTTAAAGGTTTTCCTCTCCCCGGCCTTTAAGTTGAAGGATTTCTGTTCCGGGTATCGGATGTTCACAGACCCGGTGCCGCGTTCGAAGAAGAGCTTCAGGTTCTTTGCGTCGCCGTCTCCGGTGTTCGCGATCTCGACGTTGAGCAGGTAGTGGAGCGCCGAAATTTTACTGAAGGTGGATTTGATCTCCAGTTCCGCGAAAACAGTCGTGGTCAATTTCGGCTCCTCCACGGTCACCTTCCCGGTGGCAGGGTCATAGCGGGCGACGATAAGCCTGTTTCTTCCTTCTATGCCGTAGCTGATATAGGGCCCCTGGAACGGGCCGTAGATGCCGTTGTCGTACATGATCTGCATGACATCCTTCTGCCTGCCGCGGTGCGAAGCGATGAGGGATTCGTCCGACGAATAGATGAGCGATTCTACATGTGCGGAATGGTGACGCGCCCCGTCGACGTACAGGCAATTCTTTCCGTCTGCTTCCGTCGCGTTGAAGAGGAGGCGTTTTCTCCCTGGTGAGAATTTCAGATCCGAGACGCTGCCGAAGGGGCCCAGGATACGGCCGTTCCACCGGACATAGGTGCCCGGTTTCTCCTGGCCCCGGCCGTCCGCGGTGTAGGTAAAGGCGAACTGGTTCGTGTCTGCGTCGAATATCTTATGATTGGTCCGCCCTATCAGATATGACTCACCTCCCGCATGAAGGCGGAACAGGTCCCTGCCCGCGAGCTCGCAGTAGGCGCTGTGACGGGTATCGGGAATGAAATCATGGGGCGTATAGTTCTCCGGGGATAGCCGGATAGCCTGGTCAACCGTGTAGGGGCCGTGGGTTTTTCCGTCCACTACCACGAAGTGGGAGAATTCGAACTTCGACTTGATGATGTTGTAATCAAAGGCATAATGCCTGCCGTCACCGCTAAACCGCATGCTCTCCAGTCTCCAGTAGGGGCCGAACCGCTCCCGGCCGATGTGGATATACTTCTCCCCGTTGCGGGGATCGCGGCTTGTATAGGCATAGCGGCCCCCGGTGTGCGAACATATAAACTGAAAATCGGTCTCGGCTGCAGGCAGGATGATTTCGCTGCCGTTGATAAAATGACGCTTTCTGTTGCTGGCATCGGTACAGGAAAAATAGAAGATAGAGTCGTCGGCGTTAAGTGTTACATCGCTTACTTCATGGTAGGGCCCGAATACCTTCCCGTTATAATTGACATAGGCGCCGGCGGGGCTGTTTGCCTTACCGTATCTGACGGCAAAGCTCCTGCCGGTGGCCGACATGGTGACCTTTTCGGAATACCAGTCGTATGGCCCGAATATTGTGCCGTTGATATTGTAGTAATAGTTCCCGTTCTTCCTGTACTTGAAGTAGAACCGGCCGGGGTCTTTTTCGGCCAGGGTCCCGCCATAGGTTCCTTCATAGGGGCCGTATTCCTTTCCCCCTATGTTGACATAGGCTGCCCCGTCCCTGGTGTATTCGACCAGGCAGACGCTGAAGTCCCTGCTGAATACTGGCGCCATGATTTTATCGCAGGGTCCCAGGGTCCTGTCGGCGAGCTCCAGGTATTGCCTGCCGTCCCTCGCATACATGAAATATCCGTAATAATGGTTGTAATATCCCCCCGAGAAGTAGAAGGCGTTGCTCAGGAGAGGAGTGATCCTCCCGCCGCCGAGGAGGACGCGGGTGTTTCCCCCTCCCTTTGGGTCGCTCCAGAACAAAACGGTCTTGCCGTTACCCGGGTAATACCGGATCAACGGTTTCATGTCCGGTTGCAGCTGGTATGATTCGATAGTCCGGGCGTCTGCGGACAGGGAAGCTAGGCTGATCAGAAGGAGTAAAACATAGATCCTCATGGGAACCCCCGGGTTGTGCTCACGGTCGCGTGAAGCCGCCTTACCGTTCGATATTAATGCAGATGATCTCTTTCTTGATTATTTCCCTCGAGCTTATGCTGTTCATGTACAGGGTGACATAGGCCCTGTTGCCGTGAATAGCCGGGGCCTTGTAGTCGACGCTGTCCAGTCTGCCGGGCTGCATGTACTGCACGGTCCATAGCGTTTTCCCCGTGTCTGCGGAGACACACCGGAGCGTGTGCGGGTGCTCGGTGAAATATACATTGCCCTGATAATAGGTGGGCTCGAATATGACATCGTATTTCAGGGAAACGGGTACTTCCCACAGGCTCCTGCCGTCACGGCCGTCCAGGGCGACCAGATAGTGCCCGTCCTCGCCTGCGGTGCTTCCCACGGCGCATATCACCCGGCCGTCCCCGACAAGGTGGGATTTCCCGATGACAATCCGCCCGGTCCCGAGGGGCTTCTTCCACGCGAGCTTTCCGGTGCGGAGATCAACGCAAAAGATGGCCGCCATGCTGTTCTCATTCGTACCGCTGATGAATATCCTCCCCTCATGGGATGACGGGAATATGGCCTCGACAGAAGTAATATCGTCGAACCTCCTGGGGTTTTTATCGTTCGCGGAGCTGAGAATCCAGAGAGGCGGGTTCGTGCCGTGGGTATGGTAGACCATGGTGCTACCGTTATCCGCGCTCATCACGATATTGCCATCGGCAGATATGCCGTTCCTGTACAGGTCGTTATGCGCCCAGAGAAGCCTGCCAGTGGCATCTTCCAGGCACCCGATATCAAGGTATATCCTGCCATTATGCCGTGACTGGGGGGCCTGCCACACCTCCGACCTGGCCGGGTACCGCCAGACCAGTTTCCCCGTATCGGCATTGACGCAGTACACGGTTCCGAAAAACAACGCAAAGGAACTGGCGCCGAAGAAGATGCGGTCTCCGGAAATCAGCAGGGGCGCCGCCAGTTTAATGGGGACCCTGTTGATCACGTGACCCCCCGCGGTCCATGTCATTCCATGGTCCTTGAAATTTTGGTAGGCGCTTACCGTGAAGGGGAAGTGCCAGATCTTTTTCCCGGTTTCAGCGTCAAGGCAGTAGAGGTAGGATTCCCAGTTGGCAGTGAAGTATATCCTGTTGTTATGGTACATGGGTCCGCTCATCCCGTGGAATTCACCCATGTTTCCCTTGTTCTCAAGTCGGTACGTCCAGAGTATGGAACCGAAGCCTGTCTTATCTGTGAAGGCTGTCAATGGGGTTAACACGGCTGCTGCAAGGGCGGCAATAATGATAATCCTTTTCATAAAAACCTCTGGAACATTCCATATTTCTTTTATTCGGAAATGTCAAGCCGTAATGCATGAAAGGGGTATGTTCCCGGGTATGGGTCGTTGAAAAATTCGGCGCGGACAATACTCGGTTGTATCAGACATGCAGGATCATCACTGAAATAAAAAATTCACTGACGTGATAACCGGGGCAATATTAAATGCTTGATTTATTCTTTCGGCGGTGCGAGGTTTTAATGAAGAAAAAACATGTGGTCAGGGGCGGAATCGAACCGTCGACACGTGGATTTTCAGTCCACTGCTCTACCGACTGAGCTACCTGACCACTGTTAAAAACGATACACACATATTATACATGCGGAAATTGTCAATAATAAAATACGGAATATTTTTTTTCATTTTCATCTTTTTGGCGATTGGAGCGGGCGCGGCCGCCGGTCCTTCGTGGGAATACTATTACGAGCGGGGCCAGACCCAGGCGCGGCTCGGCCTGTATAACAATGCCGTCCTCAGCCTGGACATATGCATGGACCTGAACCCGAAGCATTACCCGGCGGCCAACCTCCTCGGCGAGGTGTACTGTAAAATGAACCAGAAGCACCTGGCCATACCCTGGTATAAGAAGTCCCTCGGCATAAACGATAATCAGCCGGACATCCATGTAACCCTCGGGGAGATCTACGAATTTTTCAGCGAAAACGACCTGGCCTTCCGGCATTTTTCCCGGGCCGTGGCCTTAGAGCCGGAAAATGACAGGGCCCGCTGCAGGCTGGTACGCTTCTACGTGCTGCGGGAAGACTACCAGACGGCGCGGACCAATCTCGAGACCAGCTACCGGAAGGAGAAAGAGAGGTCGGCGAAGGGCCTTGCCGCCGCGGCGCGGGCCGCTGAAAAGGGCGATGACAAAAAGGCTGCCGGCCTCTACGAGAAGGTGATCGGGGAATCTCCCTGCGTCACCGAGGCATACCTTGACCTGTACGAGATACATAAGCGCAGGCGCGACTTCGCGGCCGCCGCCGCCGTCCTGGAGGCCCTGAAGAAGATCAGGCCCGATTACGAGAAGGTCTATCTCCTGCTGGGATATACCTATTACACCGGGAGGATGGCGGGACCCCGCAAGCTCCGCATCGACCAGGCGCTGGAGAACCTGAAAAAGGCGGTTGAGATCAATCCCGACAATTATGACGCCTGCTACACCATCGCGGAGATCTATACCGACATCAAGAAGGACATTGAGGCGCGGCAGTGGGAGGAAAAGGGGAGAAAGGCCGAGGAAAGGGCGCAAGGTAAAGACGGGCCCTGATCAGCCCGGGATCGCATAGAAGCGCCCGTCCTTTGTCGCGATGCTGATCTCCCTGCCGAAGAGTCCTGAGATGACGCCGTCGGTCAATCCGTCTTCTATGCCGCCGCAGAACCAGGCCCCGCCATTTTTCAGCATGAAAATATTTTTAAAGAAGGGCGTAATCTCTTCGACATAGTGCGTCACGTAGATGACCGACATCTCTTTGCCGCCGAAGAGGGATTCCAGCGATGAAAGAAAATCCTCCCGAGAAGGAAGGTCAAGGCCCATGCACGGCTCGTCCAGTATGAGGAGGTCGGGCCCGGCCATGACCGCCCGGAGCATCAGGGCCTTCTGCTTTTCCCCGTCCGACAGCGTCCCGAAGGGCTGGCCTGACCTGCCGCCGAGACCGGCGGACTCAAGGAGGCCCCGGGCGCGCTCGTAGTCGGCGGGCCCGGGCTCGTCATAGAGGCCGACGGTGGCATAGGGGCCGCTCACGACGACATCGATGAGCCGTTCATGGCGGTAGAAACGGTCCTTCAGGGGAGTGCTCAGGTACCCGATCCTTTTCCGGACGTCGCGGATGTCGGCGCCCCCGTCACTGCCGAAGCGGCGCACGGAACCCCCGCTCGGGTAGAGATAGCCGGTGATGATCTCCAGGAGCTTGGTCTTGCCGGACCCGTTGGGCCCGAAGAGCACCCACCTGCCGCCGCTTTCGATATCCCACGAGATGCCGTGGAGTATGGTGCGGCCGCTGTCCGGGTAAAAAAGTGAAATGTCCTCAAGGCGTATCATGGCGGCTGTATCCGGGCGCTGGCTTCGTGAAGCGGCTCCCGTTATTTCCCCTCGGCGCGGCGTACGGCCTCAAGCCAGGCCTTCGAGCAGAGTTCGAGGCCCCGGTGGGAGAGATGGACCCCCTCCCAGCGGTTCTCCGGGTCGTCATACAGGATATCATTGTCAGCGCCTATGTAAATCTTTTTTTCCGTGTCAACAAGCTCCCGCAGGGCGTCCTCGATATCCGGGATGGGTCCCGTATCGGTGTAGGTGGCGATGCCGAGATAGACGGGCGCCTTCACGCCCCTGGCGCGGATGCTCCCGAGCATTTCATTGAAACGCTTTTTATAGTGTTCCCTGTTGGCCCGGTCGCCCCGGGTCCTCGGCTCCGATCCTCCCTGGACCCAGAAGATGTGGGTGATCTCCAGGCCGCAGGCCCGGGACTGCTCTATGGCCTTCAGGATGCGCCGGTGCAGGTAGCCGCCCGTCGTCCACTGGTCGATGGTGGTCGTGCCAACGCCGATGGAGATGAATATGACCCGTTCATAGAGTCCTCCACCGATGAGGAGGTCCCCCAGGCGCGTCCACACGCTGCCGCCGTCGCCGGTCGCCCCCAGGAGCGGGTCCGCCGCGCGGTAGCAGCGGCCGTTGAAGAAGTTGAACACGGCTTTTTTCGGCGTGTACAGGGTCTCGCCGTGGTTGCCGGAATTGGACTGGCCGAAGACCAGGGCCACCATGGTCTTCCCGCCTTTGACATCACCGCAGGGAACTTCTTTCCGGCCCGCGGTATCGCGGAAGCCTATGGTATCCGGCATGAGGTGCTCCTTCAGGTACATGAACTGGGGAAAGGGAGGCAGCCGGTGCTTGTGGGATATCAGGCCGTAGAAATAGGAGAGGGTGATTGTGGTCAGGGCCAGTACCGTTATGAAAAATTTTTTCATTTAAATTGCAGACCCCCCTCACCCCCTGAGGGGGCATGTGATAGAAAGCGCGGTCACGTGACCGCGCCCGCGCTATGGCCGCGCGCGCCCCCTCCTGAGGACGGGGGCATAACATAAGAACGCGGATTACTCTATCCGCTTCGCCCTGCGCTTCTTCATGGGGAGAACGATGTCGTTCGAGTCGATGGAATCGAGGTCGGACGCCCGCTGCGGCGCGGCGAAGCATACCAGGGTATCGGACTCCTTCACCGTGAAGACGATCCTTTTTTTCAGCTTGTCGCCGGCGCCCGGCCGGTTCACGAACTTGTAAACGACGAGCTTCTCGCCCTCGTCAACGCCGTCGAAGAGACCCATGTTCGTGACGATGCCGTCCTCCTTCAGCTTGAGGACGCGGCCCTTGAAGGGGATCATGTCATATACGCGCTTGGCCGCGCGGAGCGCGAGCTGGGGCAGGCTCTCCTTGCCGGACTCGGTGACCGTGAACTGGCCGATGATGAACCCCTTCTGGTAGTCCATGACCTGGCACTCGAGGGTGATATGGGAGCCGCTCTCATGATAGCCGCCGTAGATCACGTAGTCCACGGGATCGAGGGCACCGTCCTTGACCTTCGCTTCCACGTCCTCAAGGGTCTGGTTCAGGTGGCCGCTCCCGCACATGAGTCCGCAGGTCACGGCGGCCCTCTTCCGGATGCCGATGGGCTTCATCCTGCCGAACTGGCCCAGGACGAAGGTCAGGTGGCTGGCGATCACTTCTCCCGCGTCCGGGTGGGCGCTGATCTTGCCGACGGGGTCGAAGTTGAGCACCAGGACCGACGGCATGTCACGCGGCGGCTCTTCCGAGGAATAGCCTTCACGGTGGTAGAGCAGGTCGCGGCGCTTCATGACGGCGAGTGAAAGCTTCTCCTGCCAGCCGCGGTCGGGGTTGAGCCGGAGGATCTCCTTCATTTCGTCGATGTAGAAGTTGTCGTATCCTTCGGTCCTGTAGTAGTCCATGAGGAGCTCCCGCGCCTCAATGTTCATCGGGTTCAGCATGAGGGCGCGCCGCAGGTACATGACGGTCTGGTCCGGGAAGTTCTTTTTTTCCCTGCTGATGGCAAGGTCATACTGCTCGCGGTTGAGCATCACCCGCGCCGGATGGCCGATCTTGAAGTCGCGGAACACGAGAAAGTCCTCCACCCTGCTGCGGAGTATGGAATCGGACGGGTCCTTCTTGAGCGCCTTGAGGAATTCTTCCAGGGCGTCTTCCCGGCTGCCGGCCCGGTCATGGGCCACCGCCAGGCTGTAGAGGAGCGTCCCGGAGCCCAGGTCGGATATGGCGGTGTTGAAGTACCTGACCGCCTCGGGATATTTTTTTTCCATGAGGGCTATGTAGCCGAGGGTCCGGTTGGCCTGGTACGCCGACGGCTGAATGGAGACGGCGTTGGCAAGGGCGTCCTTCGCCTCGTCCAGGAAGTCGTCATCCTCGCTGTTGAGGAACTGCCGGAGGAGGATCTCGCCGTAGAGGGTGTATCCCCGCGACGACTCGCTGTTGGTGTCTATGGCCTTTTCCACGAACTTGCGCGATTCCTTGTACCGGTTCTCGGCGCTCTTGATGTCCGCCATCAGGAGGAGCGAATCGTAATGATACGGATCGATGCGGAGGATGGTCTCCAGGGTGCGCCTGGCCCATATCCTTTTGCCAAGGGCGGTGTACACGGTGGCGATGCCGAAGCGGGCGTCGAGGTTCTGCTCGGAAAGCTTCAGCGCCCGGTCGAAGAACTGTATCGCCTCGCTGTAGCGTCCCATGGCGGTCAGGGCCCGGCCCATGCCGACGAGGGAGTCCGTCGACCTCTTGTCCAGGGCCAGGGCTGAGCTGAACTGGTCATAGGCCTGTTCGTAGGCTTCCACTTCCAGGAACGCCTTGCCCTGGCCTATGAGGGCATCCTTGTATTTCGGGTTTTCGTGGAGAGCGTTCCTGAAGCTGATGATGGCCTTCTTGTAATTCTCCTTCTTGAGATAGTTCCATCCGTCCTTGTTGTACCCGATGGCGTTCTTGTCCGCGCCATGCCCCTCGGTGAAGGAAACGGCTGCGGCTACGACCAGGGCCAGGATGGCCGCGGCTGCTTTATGGAATGATGATCGTGGCTCTTTTATCATAATCATTTTATTGTATTGCCCACCGCAATTGGGGGAGACTATATTGTTGACTGCTGCAAATCTCTTTTTTCCCGGGGTTAAGGGGCGGAGCCCCTTACAAGCCCCCCGCAGGGGCTTTGCTGAGAGTGCGAGACGCAGTTTCGCAACGAGCCTCTTTCATACAAACCAAAACAATTTCTCCCGAAAAGTCAAGTGAAATATGTCTCATTATAATAGTAAGGATAGTTATCGGTCACGGGGACGGTAATTAAAATTCGATAAAAAACTGTTGCAATAATCAAACAGGATCGGGGAATATCAATCTGCAGGGATCCATTGCACAACCGCGGGGAGGGGGATGCCGTGAAGATCACGTCCAACATATTCCTGGTAGGGGGCTCGAACAAGTCGGATTCAGCCGACGCCGCCATCTACCTGATACGGTCCGGCTCCGAGGCGGCGCTGGTGGACGCCGGGACCGGCGGCGGGACAGATCGCGTGCTGAAAAATATACAGGGCGCCGGCATCGAGCCGCGCGCCGTCAAATACCTTTTCCTCACCCATTGCCATTACGACCACACCGGCGGCGCCGCCGCCATAAAGAGCGCCACCGGCTGCAAGATCGTGGCCCATGACCTCGACGCCGCCTTCCTCGAGGCCGGTGATTCTGAGGTGACCGCCGCGTCCTGGTACGGGTCCTGGATGGAGCCGCTGAAGGTGGACATAAAGGTGACCGACAGGGAGAAGTTCTTCACCGTGGGAGAGCTGGAGGTGGCCTTTTACCACGCGCCGGGCCATTCGCCCGGTTCGGCCGTGCTCACGACCGTGTCGGACGGCAGGCTGGTCCTCTTCGGCCAGGACGTGCACGGTCCCCTGAACGACGCCCTCCGCTCGGTCCGGAGCGATTACGAGAAATCGCTGGAATTCATGCTCTCACTGGATGCGGACATCCTGTGCGAGGGCCACTTCGGCGTGTACGTGGGCAAGGAAAAGGTCCGCGATTTCATAGAGTCCTTCCTGTAAAAGGTCACCACCCTGCAATGGCGGATAAAATAATACAGACACAGAAGCGTGAAGCGAGGAGCCCCGGCGCGGCCTTCGTCCTCTCCCTTTTTTTCACCGGCCTGGGGCAGATGTACAACGGCGACCTGGCGAAGGGCGCGGTGTTCCTGCTTCTGCGGACGGCGGCGCTCCTGGCGGCGCCGGCGGCCATGGTGACGCGGGATCCCCTGTCCGGCATCATCCCCGTCATATGCCTCGGGGCGGCGGCACTGGCGACAGCTATCGCCTCCCCGGTCGAGGCCATGGCGCGGGCCAAAACCCATCGGGAACTGCCGGTACGCGGCTATAATTCCATTGCTGCCCATGGCGGGTTCGCCTTTTTTGCAACGATCCTCACCGCCGTCGTGGCCCTGACGCTGGCGGTATTTTTCAACACCGGCAAGGTGACGGACAGCCGCGGGGAACCCCTCCTGGAGCGGGGTGACATCGTGCTCATATACCGTTACGCGCCGAACGGTTACCGGCGGGGGGACCTGGTCTTTCTCCGGGACGGTTCCATCGGACGGGTCATGGCCCTGCCCGGTGACATGGTCAGGTATGATAAGAATATTTTTTACGTTAACGGCAGAATCCTTCCCCTCGGGTATCTTGCCGATGACGCCATCGGGCGTTTTTCAAAGAACCGGTCCGATGTCCTGTCTGAGACGAACGATCTGCGGAAATACCCGGTGCGGTTCAGGCAGTCTCCGGAGGTGACCCTGCGGATCATGCCCCTGCTTGTGGCCAGGGGTAATCTCCTGATTGCCGCGGATTCCAGGCTGAAAAAGGATTTCGCGCGGACCGTCATGACCGATGATGTCTACGGCCGCATCGAGGGGATCCTCTACTCCCCGTATTTGAGAAGGATAGGGAAGAACGCCTGCGGGAATCTTAAATGATAGATGTCTGCCGATAACTATCGGGTCTTAACGCCAGATATCTCCCTGTTGCTCTGACCCCGGACAATTTATATCCGGCATTTGTCATCTGAACGCATGTTCACCGATAACTATCGGTTCCATTTCATCTTTTGTCCGCATTTTACTCTGACACCGGATTACGCGCTGAAGGGAAACACGATGAAAACCGCGATGTCCCATACGGTATGGCTCACCATGTTGATGAGCGGCGACCTGAAGCGGAAATAAAGGAGCCCCCAGAAGATGCCGCAGACCATGGCGGCCAGGACCAGCATGAGGTTCCCGCTGGCAAGATGGACCGCCGTGTAGAGGGCCGTTGCCGCGGCAAAGCCGGCCCACCTTCCGAGGTGCCGCGACAGTCGCCGCTGGAGAAAGGCGCGCCAGAACAATTCCTCACCCGGACCGATAACTATCGCCATGAGCAGCGTGATCCGCAGGGGCGATGCGCCGCCGCGGAATCCGTAAACCGCATCGATGTTCCTGCCGGCAAAATCGAACAGGTACCGAGACGCAATATTCCCGACTCCGAAGAGGATATACAGGGCAAGGGCCGCGGCAAGACCCAGGCCGATTTTCCGCGCCGGGTTTTCGGCCAGGTCTCCCCGCAGGCCGTCACGGTAGTCCCGGTCCAGAACCGCGCCGGCGGTTATCAGTACCATCAACGACGCGCTCATCCACCACCAGAAATCGAGGGGCCCGGCTCCGCGGGTTATAAAAAGCGGTATAAAAAATATCGATGCAGCCAGGGCGAAGAGGGACGTCAGGATTGATTGGCGTGTTTCATTATTGTTGAACGTCATGGATGGCTCCCGGGATCGCAAGAGATGTTCTGCTGGTACCGTCACAGGACGGGGTCCGGGTGTCAAGACTATTAAACGAAGTACCGATAACTATCGGGTCTTCATATCATGAATTCTCCTGTTGCTCTGACCCCGGACTGCCGGAGCGGCAAATCCTTGATTAATAATCCTTCATTGGCAAAAATTTTGTCTTTTTTTCCGGCACAACGCTACTCCCCCTATAGCCGGGCGGTTCGATGAAACGCCGGCTTGCCATCGTTCGGTAACGACATAGAGCTTTTTCTATCAATTAACCATTGTTCATGGAAGGGCACGCCATGGCGTATCCCCCCATGGGCTCAACATGTACGGATAATGCGGAACAGATTCATCATTATAATCATCTCCATGGCCGCGGCGGTACTGGCCTCCTGCGGAAACATAGATTATCTGAAGGATGACCGGATGCTGCGGCAGATGGCATTTCCCGCAGCCGGCCCTGACGGCGATGATGCACTGTCGGCCACCACGAACATGAGCGACAGGGACGACATCAAGACACCGAAGCTCAACGCCTACGAGGGCGCGGTCTACGTGAAACCGCCGCAGATCAACAACTACGGCACCGTGTCCCTGGCCTATGCCATTGACGTGCCGCCGGGACGCAGGGGTATGCAGCCGTCGGTGTCGCTCTCCTATTCATCGTCCGGCGGGGACGGCCTTGCGGGGATCGGGTGGAGCCTCTCCACGGGACTGGGGGTGATATCGCGGGCCACGAAAAACGGCCAGCTCTACTACGACCACCGGGACACCTTCACCTATAACGGCCAGCGCCTGGTCAGGACCGAGGGCCCGGCCGGATCGGAGAACGGCGTGTACCGCCTGGAGATCGAGTCCGGTTTTTCGAAGTTCATCCTGTCCAACGCGGAGAGCGGCGGCGTGTGGCGCGTCATCGACAAGGCGGGCACGGTGACGACCTTCGGCGAAACGGGCGCGAGCAGGATCTATCATCCCGATGACGCGCGCAAGACCTACATCTGGAACTTCTGCAAGAGCGTCGACCTGAACGGCAATTTCATGACCGCGGAATACGACGATTCGTCCTACAGTGAAAATCATATCCTCTACCTGAAAGAGATACGCTATACCGGGAACGACCGAGAGGGGATGCCGGCGCGGCAGTACGTGCGCTTCGCATACCGCGACCGCGACGAGGCCTACGTGTCAAAGGCGCCGGGCTTCATCATGCGGATGGACCGCCTCCTGGACCGGGTCACCGTCGGGTGGGACGACCCGGCCGGCCTCATGGAAACGGAGCTCTGGAGCTACCGGCCGGTATACGGGACGTCAGCGGACTCGGGGCGGCCGGTACTCGTCACCGTGGAGAGCGAGCGGCATACCACGAAGCCGGAATTTATATACCAGGAGGCGCTCCACAGCTTCAGCTGGGCTGTGGTGGGCAATGAACATTTCAATGATCCGGAGGAGAACCCGGACACTGTGAAATACTTCGAGGGAGATTTTAACGGCGACGGCATATCTGACATGGTCTTCTTTAATCCCGCCGCCGGCGACTGGCGCGCCATGGAGGGGAACCGCAACGGCGGCTACTTCGAGCGCTATTACGGGAAGAAGTTCCAGGGCTTAGATGGGCCGGACAAGGTCCAGTGGTTCAAGGGGAACGTGACCGGCGACTATAACGGCGACGGGCGGAGCGATATCGCCTTCTACCTGCCGCAGACCGGGGAATTCTGGGTGGCGGAGCACAACGGCAGGACCTTCGATTTCCGCTGTTACGGCACCTTGTATGTCGATATTGACATCTTTAAGTGCGAATGGTTCACCGGCGATTATGACGGGAACGGCCTGTCGGACGCGGTCCTCTTCAACGAGCCCACCGGCGAGTGGTACCTCATGGCCAACAGGGGCGGCCGCTTCGACTTCGTGAAATTCTCGGAGGGATTCAGGAACCTCTTCCGGTGCGACTACGAGGCGGACAACAACAGGGACAGCGGCTTCACCGCGGACCGGTCGGAGCAGGGCAAGGACCGCGATAAGATTTTCTTCCTCTCCGGCGACTACAACGGCGACGGCCGCACCGACATCTCCTTCTACGACGCCCGGTCCGGGAAATGGTGGGTGGCCGAGAACTACCGCGACGACGCCATCGGGTTCAGGCTTGAGTGGCGGGTGTACAGGGAGTTCACCGAAGGGGAGAAGCGGCTCTTCGCCCCGGGTGCGGACTCCCTTACGGCCAACGACCGCTTCAGCGGCGATTTCAACGGCGACGGCTTCTCGGACTTTCTCATCTTCCACCGCGACCGGGGCGAGTGGGTCCTCGGCGAGACTGGCAACGGCGCCATATCCTTCCGTGTCTTTTCGCGCTCCCCGGAGTTCAGGGAGATCACCCGGTGGCTCCAGGGCGACTTCAACGGCGACGGCAGGACTGACGTGGGATTCTTCTCGAATACAGACAACAATTTCTGGGTGGGGGAGGCGACCGCGGACGGATTCCGCTACCGGGTCTACTCCAATCTCTCCGGCGGGCCGGAACCGGACCGGGTCCTGGCATCGGCGCCGCTCCCCCGGGACGAGATACAGGTCCGCGATGCCCGGGCCGTCATAACCGGTAGCGCGGCCACTGCCATTGTCGATTACCAGTATGACGCGAACTGCCATGCCGGGAGCGGCGAAAAGGCCTTTGCCGGGTATTTCACCTCGTCCCTGCCGGAACTCCTCATCTACAATAAGAAAGAGAAGCGCCTGTACCTGAAGCAGGGCGCGGCCGAGCCCGCGCCGAAGCTTGACGCGGACCTCGAGGGTGACGGCGCCCTCATCCTGAACGGAGAAAAGCCCGACCGCTACCGCGACGGACGCGGCGGCATCATGTATTATAAAAAAGAATCGTCCTTTGGAGGCGTCACGCACCGCTTTAACATCATCCATTATAACGGCTCGGCCTTTGAGGATTCGCCCGCGGCGGCCTTCGACAGCGCGTCTGTGACGGACTTTGACATATTAAAAAGTTTTTATCTTGTGGATGCCTTCAGGGCCGGGGACAGCGGCAAATACATTCTGGTCCTTGACGATAAGGCCGAGACGCCGCGCTTTGTCCTCTTCACCGGGACCGGGACCGCGACGGTCCTGACCGTGGGCGGCGTCGGCGCGTCGCTCTTCGCGAACCTCCGGGAACGCCGGAGCGGATACCGCTTTTTCAGCGGCCAGTTCACGGACACGAAGGCCCAGGTCCTTCTCGCGGACATGACCGGCGCGGGCCACCGCTGGTACCTGGGCACCATTGCCGGGGGGAGCATCAGCTTTAAGCTCCTCGGCGGCAATCCCCGCTTCGCCGCCGCCGGCTTCGTCGATGCGTACCGGGTGAAGGTCGCGGCTGCCGGCGCGGACCTGGCGTACGGCACGGTGGAGGATGGGGCGGTCGTGTTTCACAGGCTCACCGTGGGAAGATCATCAATCGCCCAGGCGGATTATCCGCCCCTGTCGCGGGGATATTCCTTCAGGGGCGAGTTCGACCACGATGGCAACCCGGCGGTGCACGGGGAGGGCCGCGTGAAGAGGGTCATCCTCGGTTCGACGTGCACGCTGGAAGACCCGGGCGCGCCGCTTGCCTCCATGAAGCGCCCGGAACTGGTCAGGGCCGTGTATCCCTTCCAGTGGATCCAGGGCGACTACAACGGCGACGGCAAGACCGATATCGGCATCTTCCACCTGAAGGAGCGCCACTGGTATTTCGCCCTCACCAACGGCACGGTGCCGGATCTCCTCTCCGTGGTGAAGAACGGCATCGGCGGCATCTACCGCATGACCTACGAAAACTCCACGCGCTTCGATAACACCGATGACGACGGCATCCCGCGACTTCCCATGAATTACAAGGTGTGCGTGAAGCTGACCGTGGGGGACGGCCTGGGCCGCGACGTCGCCACGGAATACGAGTACGCGGGGGGATACGCCTTCTCCGCCTTCATCGACGGGGAAAAGGAGACGGATTTCTTCGGCTTCAGCCGCTTCACCGCGGTGGACGCCGCCGGGCGCCGCACCGAGAGTGAGTTCAACACCGTGCCCTATGACGACTACCGGAAGAACCGCGCCCTGGCCGGGGCGGTGAAACGGGTGACCGCGTACGGGTCGGACCACGCCGAGTACAGCCGCACCGAGCACGAGTACACGGTGCGGGAGATAGCCCAGGCCGGCGCGCCAGCGACGCCCCGGGGAAACGCGGCCGTGAGTTATCTCATTGAGCCCACGGCGGTGCGGAAATACGTGAAGAACATCCTTACAGAAACCCGCACATCATCCATTGAACTCGCACAGGACCGGTACGAGATGACGGCCAGGACCGAGGGCGTCACGGACCATTACAGCGACGGCGCTCACCGGCCGGTGACTGTGTCGAACTACACGCGCTTCGAGAACATCGACGCCACCAACGAGATGCGCGTGGATTACGCAAGGGGCTTTGCCGATTCCTCCCACGAGGCCACCACCTCGTACGAATACGACAGCCGGGGCAACGTGATCCGGGAGACCGTGAAATACACCGGCGCGGGCCTCGCTGCGGCAGCGGACCGCGTCATGGAATACGCCTATGACGGATACGGGAACCGCGTCAGGAGCGCCAACGCCAGCGGCTCCCCGGCCCGGGTCACGGAAACGGCCTTCGACCGGCGCCTGCGCCAGTTCGTGACGGAAGAGCGCGCCCTCGGCGACATCACCCTGGTGACGAAGCACGAGATCAACTACCGGTCCGCCTTCGGCGGCATAGACAGGACTACGGACCCCAACGGCAATTCCATCTATTTCGAGTTTGACGATAAGGGCCGCCTGGCGAAGGAGCGCATCGACGCTGACGCCGGCACCGAAACCCTGCAGGCCTACGAGTACGGCACTGAGTTTCCCCTGTCGGCGAAGGTGACGCAGTATGACGGATCGCCGGCCCTCTACTCCGGCGGCGCCATCGAGACGAGGGTCTACGGCGACGGCATGGGCCGGGTGATCCACACAGTGCGGAGCGCCGCGGGCTGGCCGGGCCGGCGCTACGTCAGGACGGGGAGGGTGGTCTACGACGCCACGGGCCGGGTGACGCGCGCCAGTCAGACCGGCTGGGCCGGGGACGACGAGATCGACGCTTACCGGCAGAATCCCTATGACAAACATCCGACGAAGACCGACTACGACGCCGCCGGACGGATTAGCAAGGTGACCATGCCGGAGGGGTATCGCGGCGAGGCCGAGACTTCGGTCACCTACGACTACCATGACCCGTGGGAGACCGTCGAGACCCACAGCGTGGGAAGAAGCAGGCGCACGGTGAAGAACGCCCGGGGCCTGGTGCTCTACGTGGAGGATTCCGGAACCGGCGACGACGGCAGGAGCGTTGCCGCGAAGATCGGCTTCGCCTACGACATTGCCGGGAACCGGGTGAAGAAGATGGATTTAACGACCCCCCCGTCCCCCGGAGGGGGCGCGGGCGCCATGAGCATTGACATTCCGGGAAGACTGTTCCGGCCCGGCGTGAAAGACACCTCCGGCGCGAACATCGCCTGCTGGCGCTACAACGCCTTCGGCCTGGTGACGGAATCGAGCGACCCTGACCTGGGATACGCCCGGGTGGAGTACAACAGCTTCGGTGATGCGTCCTCCCGCACCGATGCGTTAGGTCGCGTTACCACCTATGCCTATGACCGCCTGGGACGCCTCACGGAAAAGAACCTTCCCGGTGAAGAGGGAACAGTCCACTATGGGTACGATACCCTTGAGGGGAGCGAGAACAGCCTGGGGCGCATGGTGTCCCTGGACGATCCGGCGCAGCGGAAGGAATTCAGCTATGACAGGATCGGCAGGGTAAAGAGGGAATCGCGCGTCATCAAGGGAGCAGGAAAAACGAGATACCTGACGGATTTCGCCTACGACCTGCTGTCCCGGAAAACGAAGATCACCTATCCGGAAGAGCCCCATACGAAGAGCCGCATGACCGTGACGTACGGCTACTGTCCCATGGGCGTGAAAAGCCTGAAGGCTTCCGGGGGCGGCATATCAAAGAACATTATCGAGAGGATTGAATATAACGAGTTCGGCCAGATGGCTGAGGTGCGTAGGGGCAACGGCACGGTTACCGCCTACACCTACGACATCAAGGGCCGAATGGAATCGCTCCTTACCACGGCAAGCCACAACGGCCGGACCTGGAAGGTCCAGGACGTGAAGTACCGGTTCAAGGTGGACAACAGCATCGCGGCAGTGGAAAACACGCCCGATGTGGCAGCCGACGGCGCGTGCCGGACCAGCGTGCGGTACGAATACCGGTATGACGGCCTGAACCGATTGGTGCACGCGAGGGGAGACTATGAAAAGGTTAAGACCCCCCCGTCCCCCGGAGGGGGCGTCGCAGTCCCCCTAACCCCCGGAGGGGGCATTAATAAAAAATTTGAGCTGGGCTACGGGTACGCGGGCAACGGAAACCTCACGTCCAGGACCGTCTACAATGCCGATACCGGCGCCGTGGATGATCAATGGAACTATTCATACAATAATCACGCGGTAACATCCATCACCGCCTCCCGGAGCAGCGCCGGCCATACCATGACCTATGACGCTGCGGGGAATATGATCACTCAATTTGACCATGGCAAGAACCGGGCCAAGGAAATGGCCTATGACAGCTATAACCGCATTCGAAAGATCACGGACCCCCGCAACGGCAATGTGAAAGGGAAATATTGGTACGATGACCAGGGTTTCCGGGTGCGCAAAAAGGCCCGGGTGGAAACAGACAGTTTTGAAAAAGAGGTTGAAACCCTGAGCCCCTCCATGTATTTTACCGTGGAGATAGACAGAAACATGGCGGGAGGGGTCCGCAAAGATAAGGGCTACGGCGTGAACAACGTATACCTGAACGGCGTGCGCGTGGCGGCGGTAATGCCCAATGGGGAAGCCCGGTATTATCTGACAGATCAGGTCGACTCAGTAAAGGTAGTGACCAATGACTCGGGAATGGTGGTGACAAGCCACGAGTATCTTCCCTTTGGCGAGGACTGGATCACTGAGGGCGACACCAAGAACGCGCCGAAGTACAACTCCCAGGAGCTGGATAAGGAGAGCGGGTATTATTTCTACAACGCAAGGCATTATGACGGGGGGATTGGGAGGTTTGTTACTGCGGATAATATCGTAGATGGCCAGTACGATACTCAAGGCTGGAACCGTTACAGCTACGTTAAAAACAATCCTATAATTTAT